>Ga0210396_10007648_pt1 | contig 10268 bp, 6 predicted proteins | sample IncBWH17OmetaG_FD_155466 | JGI IMG/M metagenome (GOLD analysis project Ga0210396, IMG submission 155466) | Forest soil microbial communities from Barre Woods Harvard Forest LTER site, Petersham, Massachusetts, United States - Inc-BW-H-17-O ... | reverse complement strand
CCTTTACGCCGGAATGCGCGATGAGGGCGTCATCAACCTCGCGGGGCGAGACATTGGCACCGCCGGTCTTGATGATGTCGGTGAGTCTGCCTTGCCAATACAGTCGGCCGGCGTCGTCGAGATGGCCACCGTCGCCGGTGGGGAAAAAACCCTCGGAGTCGAGTGTCTCGTCGAGTGGAGTACCGATATAGCCGAGCATCAGTGTGGGTCCCTTGACGCTGATCTCGCCGGCCTCGCCGCGCGGCACGAGGCCGCCGGTAAGCGGATCCGTAATTTTCAGCGTCACACCGGGCAGTGCCACTCCGAAGCTCTCCGCGTGGACTTCGGGCGGAGTGTTGGCAGGGTAACCTGTTGTAATCGTGAATGTTTCGGTATTGCCGTAGGCGTGGCCCGGCTCGTACCACTCGCCCGAAACCGTGGGATGGTGGGCGATCGGGGTCTTGAAATCCGCGAATCTCACACTACTCAAATCCACCCGGCCCCAGTTGCGCGCACCTTCCAGCTGGGCCCACTGGTGGGGCCAAGCGAACGGAAAGTTAACCCGCTCGGCCTGCATGAGTTCAAGCGCCTCGGCGGCGTCAAACGTCGATTGCAGGACGAGCGCCCCGCCGCTGGCCAGCGTCGAGCCGAGCACCATCGTGAAATTTCCGGACCAGAAAAAGCCGTTGGCGGTCCAGCCGCGAACATGGTCGCCTGGGCTGAAGCCGTACATACGCCGGAATCGCCACAACTGGATGCACACCCCGCGATGCGCGCCAAGGATGCCTTTGGGCTTGCTCGTGGAGCCAGACGAGAAGAACAGCACCGCGGCATCGCTTGGCAGCACCTCGGCGGCAGTCGCCTCGATCAGTTCGCGGGGTTCCCCATGACCGCACGCCAGGAACTCGTCCCACGCTTCGATACCCGGTACGGGCTCGCCCAGCACTACGAGTCGGCGCAAAAACGGGTACTTAACCGATTCCAGCGTCCCTGGCCGCGCTGTGCCGATCTCCGGTTCCAGTTCGGCCAGAACGGCGGCGAAGTCCTTCGACAGCACCCTGCGCTCGAACAACAACACCGAAACTGCGGAGGCCCGTATCAGATAGTCCAATTCGGCGGGAGTGGAAAATGTGCTGAGGGTGACGGCTACCCCGCCGGCCAGCGATGTACCGAACACCGCGGCAAGCCATTCCGGCCGGTTTGTCATCAGAACACCGACGCGGGCGTCCTTGCCGAGGCCGCACCGGCGCAACGCGCGCGCCACCTCGATCGCGCGTTCCCAGAGCTGCGCATACGTCCAACGTGTGACGCCGTCGGCGTTGTGGAACACCAATGCTTCGCGCTCGCCGTACTCCTGTGTCACCTCGCGCAGAAAGCCCGGCAGCGTGAGCGACCCCAGCCCCGGCTCATCCGATAGGGGTGGCCCCGAGACTATCGAGAATTGTTGTGAGGCTTGCGAACCCGTCTTTTCGACCATGGCTACAACGGCAGTTCGACCTCGGCTGTGCAACCCACCAGCATTTCTCCGTTCTGGTTTGTCAGGCGCAGCTTCACCTGCACGAGAGGCACACCCCAGGTCGACTCCGGTTGCTTGTCGACAATCTCGGCGTCGAAATAGGTGACATCGCCCTCGAAGGCAGGCGTACGGAAGTCCGCCTTGGAATGGCGCACCATCCCGTCATGGCCGGCCCAATACGCGAGATAGTCGGTGCACCACGCGCCCATCGTTGCGCCGTAGCCATAGGCGCGCGCCATGCCTACTTCGCTGGCCCGCTCGGCGTCGATGTGCCCGCGTGATGGACCGACGTAAAGCCCGTCGCGCTTGCGGGGATCGATCTTGGCGTCTTCTTCGTCGAACGCAAAGTCCTTGCCCCAGCCCGGATCCTGATAGACCCACGGATCCTCGATACCCGGCGGCGCCACCCATCCGAAGGTGCCCCAGATATTGAACAGGAACGCCCGGTATTCGGTGGTAAAGCTGGCGATGCTGTGCGGGCCGATCACCCGCCGAGGCAACGTGTCACCAATCTTCACCTCGTCGAACCGCGGCGAGACGCCCGTGCGGTTGGACTCCAGCCACTCACGCCGCAGCATGTCGACTTCCTCGAGCTCGGTTTGCGTCCAGCGTTTGATTTCGCCGAGTTGATTCTCGAACATCCCGCGCTTAGTCGCTTCCTCGTAGAGATAGCGGATCGCGGTGGAACGTTCGCGCGCCACCAGGGTGCCGTGCTGGTTGGTGTGGATGGTGTCACCGCGCGAGAACATGGTCGGGCCGGCGAATTTCGTCTCTGTCACTTTGTAGTCGTGGAACCGGCGCTCCTGGAACAGCTTGTCCCCGGGCCGCACCGGACAGCCGTAGAACCACCATTCCTCACCACCGAAGATCAAATGGCTGTTGGGAATATGGCCCACGCACGCCGGCGCCGCGCCGTGCCCGTAGTCGAGGGCCACCGCGATGGACTGTGGCGCGACTATGCCGCCGTACCTCGAGTCACGGGCGAACTGCTCGTCCCAGTGCACCGGATTGGGGTAGTCCATCGCCATCACCCAGCGCCGGATGTCGGATGAACTGCACGGATCCCACAACTGCCCGCCACCGACCGGCTTGCCCACTCGGTGATCGACGTCGGTCAAATCGAGTTGGATGCTCGGCGAACTGCTCGTGCCCGTTTCCTTGTCAGTTTCCTGGGCCATCATTGCTCCCGTCAGCGATTGACGTCGACGACGACGCGGCCGCGCACCTTGCCGTCCATGAGTTCTGCCGCCGAAGCGATCGCCTCCCCGAGCGCGACCTCCTGGGCGATCGAATCCAGCGCGCCGGTGTTCAGGTCGCGGGCCAGGCGTTCCCACGCGGTGATGCGCCGCTGTTTGGGCGCCATCACACTGTCGATGCCAAGCAGCGAAACGCCGCGCAGGATAAACGGCGCAACCGTCGCCGGAAAGTCCATGCCCCCAGCCAGGCCGCAGGCGGTAACCGCGCCGCCATAACGAGTCTGCGCGCAGGCGTTGACCAGTGTGTGGCTGCCGACGGTGTCGACGACTCCCGCCCAGCGCTCCTTCTGCAACGGCTTGCCGGCCTCGCTGAATTCGGCGCGGTCCAGGACCGTTACGGCGCCGAGTTGCTGCAGGAACTGCTCTTCCGACGACTTTCCTGTCGAGGCGGCCACTTTGAACCCGGCCGCGGTCAATAACGCGATCGCGACGGTACCGACCCCGCCGGTTGCTCCGGTCACCAGGATCTCGCCCTGATCGGGAGACACCCCGTGCTGCAGCAGGGCGTCCACGCAAAGGCTGGCGGTGTAGCCGGCGGTGCCGATCGCCATCGCCTGGCGGGTGGTGAAGGCCGACGGCAGGGGTATCAGCCAGTCGCCGTTGAGGCGGGCGCGCTGAGCGAGGCCGCCCCAATGCGTCTCGCCGACGCCCCAACCGTTGAGCACCACGCGATCTCCGTTGCTCCAGTCGGCGTGGTTGCTCTCGGTGACCACGCCGGCGAGATCGACACCCGGGACCATCGGAAATTTCCGCACGACGGGCGATTTGCCCGTAATCGCCAGGCCGTCCTTGTAATTCAGCGTGGAGTACTCGACGTCGATGCTGACGAAGCCATCCGAGCCCTCGGGCAGCTGCGCCTCGTCCAGCTCGGTGACTCCAACGGTCTGTCCCGAGTCGCCCTTTTCGATCAAAACTGCTGAAAACATCAGTGCTTCATCCCTTCTGGGGCGCGTAGCCCAAGGTGCTCTTAACCTCCAGGTACTCGTTGAACGCGTACTCGCTCCACTCCCGGCCGTTGCCGCTGCGCTTGTAGCCGCCGAACGGCGCAGTCAGGTCAAAGGCATGGTTGATCGTCACCCATCCCGCGCGGATCCGGCGGGCCACCGCGCGGGCCTGGTCGATGTCGACTCCCGACACATAACCGGCCAGGCCGTAGTCGGTGTCGTTGGCGATCTCGACGGCCTGGTCGATGTCGTCGTAGCCGAGGATGCAGAGCACCGGGCCGAAGATCTCCTCGCGCGCAATCTGCATGTCGTTTTTGACGTCGGCGAAGACCGTCGGCTGGACGTAGTACCCCGTGTCCAGACCCGTCGGCCGGCCGGCACCGCCGGCGACGACGGTGGCACCCGCGTCGATGCCGCTCTGGATCAGGCGCTGGATCCTGTCGAATTGGTTCTTCGACACCACCGGCCCGATCGCTGTCGCGTCGGCGGGGTCACCGACCTTCACCGCCTCGGCGACCGCGCGCGCGACGGCGACGGCCTCGTCCATCCGGGAATTCGGGACCAGCATGCGCGACGGTGCGTTACAGCTCTGCCCGGAGTTCGGCATCATGCCTTTCACACCGGCGGTGACGCTGTCGGCGAACCCCGTGTCGTCGAGGACGATATTGGGGCTCTTGCCGCCCAGCTCCTGGGTCACCCGCTTCACCGTCGCGGCGGCGTTGGCGGCCACCTCGATGCCGGCGCGGGTGGACCCGGTGAACGACACCATGTCGATGTCGGGATGGCTGGCCAGGGCCACGCCCACGCCGGGGCCGTCACCGTTGACCAGGTTGTACACGCCGGGCGGCACGCCCGCCGCGTCCAGGATCTCGGTGAAGATGTAGGCCGAAAAAGGCGCGATCTCAGACGGTTTCAGCACCATCGTGCAACCCGTTGCCAGCGCCGGATAGACCTTGACCGCGACCTGGTTGAGCGGCCAATTCCACGGCGTGATCAGTCCGCAGACACCGATCGGCTCCTTGGCAACCAGCGTCGCCCCGTGCTGCTCCTCGAACTGGAAATTCTTCAGCGCCTCGATCGCCGTGTTGAGGTGAGCGATGCCGAGGAACACCTGCGGACCCGCCGCCAGCGATGGTGGAGCGCCGATCTCCTCGGTGACCGCGTCGGCGAGGTCGCCCGCCCGCTTCTGGTACTCGGCGAGGATTGCCTGTAACAGGTCGAGCCGCTCTTCGCGGCTGCTCAACGACCAACTGGCGAAGGCTCGCCGGGCGGCCTTGACGGCCACGTCGACATCGTCGGCCGTGCCGAGCGAGATCTGTCCGGCGATTTGCTCCGTCGCGGGGTTCTCGACGTCAGAAGCGTTGGGCCGCAGCGGCTTAACCCATTTACCGTCGATGTAGAAATCCAAGTATTCGCGCATGACCCGCTCCTATTTCCTATTGGGTTCCTTCGGCATACCACGTTCTGAATTCGTCGTACTTCGGCATCTCTTCCGAGTTGGCCTTCGGGTCGATGCACACGTGCACGACGGCGGTCTTGCCGGAAGCGTACGCCCGCTGGATCGCCGGGCCGATCTCGTCCTCCTTCTCGACGTACTCGCCGTGGCAGCCGAAGCCCTCGGCGACCTTGTCAAGGCGCACGTCCTTGCTCCAGTGCACGCCGGGCTGCGGCGACGGCTGCTCGAACGTGCGCTTGTAGACGCCGACCTCGAGTCCCCACTGATGGTCGACGCCGACCACACACACCAGCGGCAGGTTCTCCCGCGCGGCGGTCTCCAGTTCGGCGATATGAAACAGGAACGCGGAATCGCTGGTCAGCAGCATGACCGGACGTTTTTTGCCCTCGGCGATGGATGCTCCGACGGCGTAGGGCAGCCCAGTGCCGAGGTGGCCGAAGTTCTGATTCCAGATCACGTCGTGCGGTTTGGCCTGCGAGTAGGTCCATTGGAAGATGACGGTGGCCCCGCCGTCGCGGACCAGGATGCCGTCCTGGGGGAATGCTTTGGTTGCTTCAACGACATAGCGGGCCGGGTGCACCGGCGTCCGTGCCGTCGGGGCGTTCTCCGCGAGTTGGGCCAGTTCCGCGGCGTCCTCCTTGATCCAGCGGTCGAGGTCCACGGAGGGCTGTCTCGGACTGTCGCGCAGCGCGTCGACGAGCTGCGGAACGACGCCGCGCAGGTCCCCGACCAACGGCACGTCGATAGGGCGGTTCACCCCGATGGCGACCGGGTCCTGCTCAACCAGAACCCATTTGCGGTTGGCGTCGTTCTTGGCCCAGTGCCGGGTCTTGCCGTAGTGGCTGGGCTCGCCGAGTTCGGTGCCGAGCGCTACGCACAGGTCGGACTTGACTACCGCCTCGACGGCGGCTGGCGAAAACCCGTAGGCGAAGGTGCGGTCCTCGAGCCCGGCGATGAAGGAGGTGCCGCCGGAGGTCTGAATCACCGGGCAGGCCATCAGGTCGGCGAGTTCCTTGACCGCGGCTCCGGTGCGGGAGGTGTGCACGCCGTGGCCGACCAGCAGGATCGGGCTGTCGGCCTCTCGGATCAACTTGGCCGCTTCGGCGACCTCGCGCTCACCCGCGGTCTGGTTGACGAGTCGATATCTTTTGGGCGGCAATGGATCCGGCACATCAAGCTCCTCAAGGATGATGTGCGACGGGTACTCGATGTAGGCCGGCCCGGGTGTGCCCGACATGGCTTGGCGGATCGCCTCATGGATGATCTCGTCGGTCTGGTCCGCGTACTCGATCGAGGCGCTGTACTTCACCGACGCCGCGAAGAGCGGTTCCTGCCGGACGAACTGGATGCGTCCCCGACGGACCCGGCGCTCGGTAATGCGGGCCCGCTGACCGCCGAGGAAGATCACCGGCGAGTTCTCCACCTTGGCGCACTGGATCGCCCCCGCGATGTTGGCCATGCCCGGGCCCAGCGTGCCGATGCACAGGCCGGGCTTACCCGTCATACGCGACGCCGCCTCCGCCATGAATCCCGCGCTCAGTTCGTGATGCGGTGCGACCACCGACCACTCGCGAGCGTCGGCCTCTGCGAACATGTGCACAAAATTCGGGTCCGGTATGCCGAACAACGTGTTCACACCCTCGGCCTCGAACAGGTCGAGTATGCGTTTGTAAACGGGCACAGTCATTTTGGACGACTCCTTAGGGGTAGATACCGGCAAGCTCGGCGAGCACTTCTGCGGTGTCGGCGCCCAATTCTGGCGCCGGCCCCGCGACGCGACCCGGTGTCCGCGAGAACCAGGCGGGTACGCCCGGGAAGCGCACCGGTCCGTGCGGGGTGTCCACGGTCTCGAACATCCCGACGGCGTTGAGATGCGGATTGCTGAACAAGTCGCCGGGCGTATTGAGCGGTGCGGCGGGAATTTCGAGTTCGCCGAACAGCGTCAACCACTCCTGCGTCGTGCGCTGTTTCAGCGTCTCGGCCACCAGTCCGTAGACCGTGTCGATCTGGCGGGCACGCTGTTCCAGCGTCGAATACAGCGCACTGGCCCATGGCGGCTGCACCGCATTGATGAACGCGTTCCAGTGTTTGTCGTTGTAAATCAATACGGCGATGTGACCGTCGCTGGTGCGGTACGGGCGCCGGTTGGGCGCCACGGTCCGCGGATACACCGCCGGGCCCAGGGGAGGGTCGAACATGGCGCCGTTGGCGTGTTCGACGAGCATGAACGTCGCCATGGTCTCGAACATGGCGACCTCGACTTCCTGTCCCTCCCCGGTACGTTCGCGGTGAAACAGCGCCATGGTGGTCGCGTACAGCGCCGTCAGCCCCGCGACCTTGTCGGCCATGATGGTTCCGACGTAGTCGGCCTCGCCGGTGAGTTGCTCTTGTACCGCGGGCAGACCGCATTCGGCCTGGATCGTGTCGTCATAGGCGGGCCGGTCGCGGTCGGGTCCGCGGCGCCCGTACCCGTAGCAATTGGTGTAGACGATCCCCGGGTTGATCGTGGCGACGTCCTCGTAGCCGAAGCCGAGCTTGGCGATCGCTTTGGCGCGCATCGAGTGGATGAACACGTCCGCGGTCTCGAGAAGCGCACGCAGCGAACGTGTTCCATCCTCGGTTTGCAGGTCCAGCACGATGCCGCGCTTGCCGCGGTTGACATTGACGAACACCCCACTCATGCCGGGTGCCGGACCGACCGAGATGTAGCGGGTGTTATCACCTTGCGGTGGTTCGACTTTGATCACGTCGGCGCCCATGTCGGCCATGATCTGCGTGCAATACGGGCCCATCACCATGGCGGTGAGATCGATCACCCGCACGCCGGCCAGCGGTCCGCTAGGCATGGTGGGCCTCCTGAGCGGACATGGCGAAGCTGTACCGGATGTGGTCGGCGTGCCCGTCCGGCACGACAGGGAAGACGACGGGATCAGACGTATCGCGGATCGCCTCGATGTGTTCGCCTACTTCCTCGATCGACCATGACGGCCGATACACGCCGGGTGTTTCGGTGAGGACGGCCCTGGCCACTCGGCCCGCCAGCGCGACGAACATCTCTCCGGTCACCGAACAGGTTTCGTGAGCCAACCAACCCACCACGGGCGCAACCAGATCCGCGCCCATCGGCGGGTAGGCCGAGGTGTCGATCCCATCCGCCATGCGCGTCACCGCTGCCGGAACGATCACGTTGCACTTCACACCCTCGTCGGCGCCCTCGATGGCTGCGACGTTGGACAACCCGATCACGCCGGCCTTGGCGGCGGCGTAGTTGGCCACGTCGCGGTTGCCGTACAAGCCGCCGATCGAGGAGGTCAGCACGATGCGCCCGTAACCCGCTTGGCACATCACCGGAAACGCCGGCCGCACCACGTTGAATGCGCCGCGCAGGTGCACGTCGAGGACCGCGTTGAAATCCTCGTAGCTCATCTCCTTCAGGGAGCCGCGACGGACGTTGCCCGCGTTGTGAATCAGGATGTCGAGGCGGCCGTAATGGTCAAGTGCGGTCTGGATGATCGCGGCGGCGCCCTCTCGGGTCGCGACCGACGCGGTGGACGCGACGGCCTCGCCGCCGGCCGCCTTGATCGCCTCGACCGCTTGGTCGGCGGGCGTGGCGTCGGCCCCGTCGCCGGCCAGGCTGCCGCCGTGGTCGTTGACGACCACCTTCGCCCCGCGTCTGGCGAGCAGCTGCGCGTACTCGCAGCCCAGGCCCCGCCCGGCGCCTGTGACGACCGCGACCCGGCCATCGAACCGCAACTCCCTCACGAAAGCTCAAGGCCTTCCAGGTCACCCTTGGCGCGCCACTCGGCGATCAGGTCACCGAAGGCGTAGAAACCCGGCGAGTAGAAATCGCCGAGGAACGCACCGTTGTCTTTGGCGCCACCCTGGCCTTCGTTGTTGTAATAGCCAGGGGTGCAGGACATCTCGAACGCCGAGTTGTCGATCGCGAGCTCGGCGACCGTTCTGACCCAGCCGTCCTGGCCCTCTTGGCTGGGTTCGACGGTAGTCGCGCCGCGTTTCTGCGCCTCGGCGATGATGTAAGCGATGTGTTCGGCCTGTTGCTCGAACATCGCGGTGGTGTTGGCCGAGACGCCGCCCTGAATGAAGCCCGTGAAGAACTGGTTTGGGAATCCGCGGGTCGTCATGCCGTGCAGCGTCTGGTACCTGTCGTGCCAGTAGTCGAACAGCGACCGCCCGTCTCGGCCCTCGATGACGTCGACGGCGAAGCGTCGACTGATCTCCGTGGAGATCTCGAACCCGCTGGCGAATACGACGCAATCAACCTCGTACTCAACGCCGTTGGCGACGATGCCCTTCTCCGTCAGGCGTTCCACGCCCTTGGACTCCGACACGTCCACGAGCGTCACGTTAGGCAGGTTGAACGCCGGCAGGTAGGTCTCGCTCGAACACGGCCGCTTGCACATGAAGCGGTAGTACGGCTTGAGCGACTCGGCGGTGTCGGGGTCGTCGACCAGCGCGGCCACGCGGCCGCGCAGCCGGTCCATGATCTTGTAGTCTTCTTCCTCCCGGATCGCCATGATCTCCTCGATCCCCAGCGAGGCGGGATCCGGGCTGGCGGCAATCCGGGCGGTCATGTTGCGGCCCAATTCGGTCCAGAAGTCGCACACCAGATCCGGCTCGCCGAAGACCACCCCAACAAACGGTGACCAGTTATGGAAGTTACGCTTGCGCTCCTCCTGCCAACCGGGCTGCAGGGCCGCCGCCCAGGCCGGGTCTGTGGGCGTGTTGGCCCGCATGTCCACCGACGACGGGGTGCGCTGGAACACGAAGAGCTGCTTGGAATCCCGGCCGAGATGCGGCACCAGCTGGACGCCGGTAGCCCCCGTGCCGACGAGTGCGACCCGCTTGTCGGCCAGCTTATGCAAGCCGCCGTTGGCATCGCCGCCGGTGTAGTCGTAGTCCCAGCGCGCGGAATGGAACGCGTGGCCCCCGCCGTCCAGGTACTGCTTGATACCGGGGATGCCGGGTAGCTTTGGCTTGTTGTACGAGCCCTGCGCCATCACCACAAACCGTGCGCGGATGTCGTCGCCGCGGTTCGTGATCAGCCGCCACCGCGTAGTGTCCTCCTCCCAGCGCATAGTCTCGACCTGGGTCGAGAA
>Ga0210396_10007647_pt1 | contig 10269 bp, 11 predicted proteins | sample IncBWH17OmetaG_FD_155466 | JGI IMG/M metagenome (GOLD analysis project Ga0210396, IMG submission 155466) | Forest soil microbial communities from Barre Woods Harvard Forest LTER site, Petersham, Massachusetts, United States - Inc-BW-H-17-O ... | reverse complement strand
TACTAGGCATACGGAGTAACTTTCGATCGCCGCGCGCCATGACGTGGTGGACGGCACCGGCAAACTCAATCCGAGGAGGTCGTGACACCCTTGCTTGAGCGGATCGTGCCTGATTTGCCATCGGTTCCAGTGCAGCCGCTACTCCTGGCCTCTCAACACGAGTATGGGATGTTTGAGCACTTCCGCCGCTATCCGTGGGTTTTGGAGCCAGTCCTCTACGAGAACCAGAAGACACTTTTGAAGGAGCTGGGCAAGAAGGTGATTGCTCCCGCAGAGACTAAAGCTAAAGAGCAAACCGGCAGGTAGGGGCTACTTTGAGTGTGCTAAAATCGTCTGGAGTGACTAGTTCCGACAGCACATTAGCACGCGACGAAGCCCCTTGCGTCGCGGAGCATTCAAAAACCTGGGATGGTTCTTTGAGGTATTTTACGCCGGTGCACTGGACCGTCCCGGCACTAATAGCGAGCTCCATGTCGTTGACGAACGCATTGTCGGACCTAAGCCCGGGTCACTCTCCTTTTCTCAGGCAGCCGCTCTGCCCTTGACTGCGATCACCGCGTGGGAGCTCCTGTTCTTGGCGTCCCGTACGGTGTTAAGACTCAAAAAGATACGATCCTCGTCGTCAACGGTGCGGGTGGCGTCGGATCAATCCTGACCCAACTTGCGCGCCGGCTGACCGGTTTGTCTGTGATCGCCACGGCCTCCCGGCCCGACACGATCGCCTGGTCGAAGGAAATGGGTGCTCATGAGGTGATCGATCACCACCGCCCGCTTGACGAGGCATTGAAGGGAATCGGGATTCCCGAGGTGCGGTACGTGGCCGGGCTTACGGCGACGGATCAGCATCTTCCCGCCATCGTGAACGCCTTGGCGCCGCAGGGCGCGCTTGCCTTGATCGACGATCCCGACTCGCTCGACATCGTCCCATTCAAGCGCAAGAGTCTGTCGGTCCATTGGGAGTTGATGTTCACTCGCTCTCTCTTTGGGACTCCCGACATGGATCAACACCATCGGCTCCTGACTGAGGTTGCGCAGCTGGTGGATGCCGGCGTTCTGCGCAGCACGTTGAAGGACGACCTCGGCCCAATCGACGCCGCTAACCTGCGGCGGGCTCACGCGATCGTCGAGAGCGGCCGATCGATCGGCAAAGTCGTCCTCACGGGATTTTAGGGTTTTAGTAAGTTGACGGGTTGGCGCCGGGACTCCCCGCGTCAACCTGCCCATTATCTTAGCGCCTATCCTTGATCTCTTCAGACAGGCCCAAAAGCGGTGGGCGGATGGACTAAAGGACTATCGGGACTGCTTCACGCATTACACGGCGGTCGATACGACGCTGTTCGTATTCGCCCGCAGGTACTCGGGCGGATGGGAGATTAGTGCCAAGCTTCCTACGAATCCGGTAATATGGTAGCGCTCGACCGAGCGGTTACTCGCGCGCTTTCTAGCCTTGGATAAGAATGATCCGGTTTGTTTTGCTCACTTTTCCCGGAGGTTTGTAAAATGCTAATATTCGTCTCCGGGAATTGGCAGCGATGACTAACTCTTTGAAGCGGGACACGTCGCCAACTGCCAGCGCGCAGCAGATATAAGTCCCCGCCGAGCAAAATCTAACGGGAATCCCTTTTTGAAATTCCGTAACTCGGGAAAGTCATAGTCCCGCCAACCGGGCACATCCGCAACTTTGAAAAACTCGTGACCATGCTCAGCGACGGCTGGACCACATGCTTCGCCAGCAGGGACGTGCGCAGCCTTCTGCTCGTCCGCTCCAAACGGAAATGTCGCGTCAATGCCAATCACGGATCCCACTCGTCTGTCTAGCGGAATCGACTCGTCGATGGACGGATCAAGAGGGCCTCCCGGTAGACTGTCAATAATGATAACATCGCGGGCGGGCTGGGTGCGGAATGCGATGGCCCATTCAACCTGGTCCGGGTTGCGAACGTCGATATCGGGATCGACCACGACAACCAGCTTGGGACGCTGAGAGCTTGCAATCGCATTTAGGATGACATGGCGTGCCTCTCCCGCATAACGCTGCTTCATCGATATGATGATATAAAATGCAACCCCGCCGGAGGCTGGAATTGCGACGCTGGCAAGTGTTGGATGCTGTATCTTCAACATGGCGAAGTAGGATGCCTCGTAAGACAGCTGTTTCAGGATATGATTTTCAGTCGGTGGCACACCGGTTAGCAGCGCCTGGAAATAGGCGTTATTGCGATGGGTGATCGCCTTTATTCGTGCGATCGGTTTCTTTGAACCTGGGGTGTAATATCCGGTGTACTCTCCAAGGGGCCCTTCAAAGACTTCCTGGGTGAAGTCTACCTCCAGCTCGAACACCAGTTCAGCATGTGCCGGTACCTCGACATCGATGGTTTTGCAGCGGACGAGCTCCAGAGCCGCGCCCCGCATGCCACCCACCACTTCAAAGTCGTTGGTTCCGTCCGGCACTAGGATCGGACAGGTGTAAGCGATGGCCGGATCCACGCCGATCACCAGTGCTGCCTGAAAAGTCGTGTGCCCCATACGACGCGCTTTCACGAGGTTCCCCCCAAAACGATGGTTTGGCTGAGCAAGAAAGGAAAAGATCTGCTTGTCGATGACTTCGAAGCGATAATGCCCTATATCTGGAATGCCAGTTTCAGGATCCTTGCTGACAACAATCCCCGGCGTGATGTATGGTCCACCATCCTCCGGGCTATACTTGGCCACCGGTAGCTTGGAAAGGTCGACTGCATCGGCCCTGATGATATTTTCATGTACTGGAGCATCTGCTACGACAATCGGCGAAATTCGCCTCGCCATTCCGCGCAGGACCTTATCAAAGACGTCATTTTCATTAGTTTCCAACGCTATCAATGCTTTGGCGCGTGTGTTGTAGACGCCACCTACCAACGGGAACGCGGTCCCGTTATTCTTAAATACAAGTGCTGGACCGGACACTGACGCACTCTTCCGCATCGCCTTCGCAACTTCCAGCTCCGGAGAGACCGCGCGATCGAGTTCTAGAAGCTCGCCGGCCTTTCGCAAGGCGTCGAGAAACTCGCGGAAATCTTGGTATGGCATAGTAGCTGCACCTTGGCTGAGCGGCCTTCGATTTTCAAAGGAAAAAGGGCCCAACCAAGGCAGGTGATAACGGCTTACTGAAGGTAGCCCGCTCTTTTTTTGCCGGGCAAAACGCCCGACGCTGATCATGTTGTTAGTCGCCGGCGCAGTTTTTCTGGCCTAGGCAAAACACAAATACTGCGATAGTCTGAAGCCCCAAATCGTACCAAAGAAGGGAAGGCCGCCCATTGGCCCTATCCAAGATGGACGAACCGATTCATATCGCCATCACCCTGCGGGTTCGGAAAACGCACGTTGCGGAATTCGAGCGCGCTCTGGCAGATTTTGCAAGTCGATCTTTGGCCGAGACCGGAGCGAGGGGGATGCATTGCCTGTATCCGCCGCCCGGCTCCGCTTCGACCGAGTACGGCATCATGCGAAGTTTTGCCAGCGCCGCTGACCGCGATGCCTTTTACCGGACGGCTCTTTTTGAGGATTGGCTAGCCCGCGTTGAACCGATGGTAGAAGGTAGGTCCACCCGCCGGCAGTTGAACGGGCTCGAAGCCTGGTTTCGCGATCCGAAAGAGCCCATGCCGCCCCGTTGGAAAATGGCCTTGCTGACCTGGATCGCGGTATGGCTCGTTAGCATGCTTATGCGGGGCATTCTTGCACCGCTGCTAGGACCGAACGTTCCCCAAGTCCTTGAGGCGGGACTCGTTTCAGCCAGCATCGTCGTCATGCTCACGTGGGTCGCTATGCCTTTCCTTGTGAAAATAGCGCACCCTTGGCTTCATCCCAGAAACAGAAGCTCGCAACGCGCATAAAACCCACCGCCCTGCACAGCAAATCTTCGTTCGCCACCCTCCACTATTCTAAAAAGCGCTCTCGGATCTTTGCGGGATCTTGCCGGAGATCGGGGACCGCATGAACAACAATCCTGTTTGACTCGACAACGTAGAAGATACCAAAAGGGTATCTTGGGATGAGTAAACGGCGATATCGGCCCCGGTAAAGTCGCCCGATAAGCGGAAACTTTTGGAGATGCTCAAGCCTCAGCTCTACATCCTGTAGGAAACTGCTCTCTCCCTCGACGGTGCTCTTCAACCCAGTTGTAGGCCTCTTGAAGATCCCGTTCTGCTGAGAGAAGAAGGACAACCTCCATTAACGCCGACCGGAAAGGATCCTTGCCTTCGCCTCTTCCCAAGTGACGACTTTGTCTGGATCCTGGCGATATTCTTCAAAACGCCTGTCGAGTTCGTTCAACTGCTCCTCGGTGACGGGCATTTCGTCGGGATTGGAAGATAACTCGTCCCAGAGCTCGACCGCCAAGGCAAACTTGTCAGCGGTCGAAAGCTTTTGCAGCTCGGGAACCGTCTCCTTGATCATGTCGACCAGACTACCGTACAGCGGGCCATCACGCAATTGGAGGAGAGCGTCCCCGTCTGGGACTCTACCGTATTTCCGCCAATTCAGGGACGTATCGAAAAATTCACGAAGCTATTGCCCGCGAATACCCGCACGGAACAAGGGATTTGGTCGAGATTTTTGCATCCAGCGCTCGAGAATACCAGAAAACGCGAGAGCGATTCTAAGGTTTCAGCGGACATAACTAAAACAAAAAAAGTACGTAGACTTGCAGCAGTTTGCAGCAGTTTTGCTTTCACTGCCTTCCGTGTTTTCTACCCGACTGGCAGTTTTCCTAGGCAACACCATGGAAAATAGCGGAAAACAGAACCCTGAAGTGGGGTTCAAGTCCCCCCCGAGCAGAAGTGCCAATCTGTAAGTTGTTATTTTTGAAGAACTTATGTTCTAAGACGCTTGGACAAATTCAGAATTTCGTCCCCCACCGCCTGATGTCCCGATTAAAATCCAAGACCGCTCCAGGCGACACTCTTTGAACTCGGCCATACTCCTATCGACGTCTTGGATCCAAAAGATGGATATCGATGGTGATGGCGGACGACGAGAATTCGGACTTCGTGGGCAACGCCGCGGAACAAAAAGTGATTAAGGGAACCGCCGCAAATTCGCTCTCCGGATATCACGCTCCCGGATTGAAAAAGATGGTGGCTTGTCTGCGACCTGGGTCACGAAATAACGGAACCCGGTGTAAAAGTCCTCTCCGAGCCCCTGGAGTCGCAACGCGCTCGTAGTAGCCCATTATCTCGTCAATGTCCGAATAGACCTTCGGATGAAGGACAAGCCACATCAGCTTCGACGGCATTCGACCTTTGGTCGAGTTCCTCTAATGACATGCCAAGGATGGATTCGCCTCACGGTCCATTGGATCACGCTTACGCCTCTGCTGACAGCGTTCCGAGAGTATGGCGGTGCATTCGGTGATCGCGTTTCGATGCGCGCAAGTCCCATTTACGCATCTAGGTGGAAAAAGTTCTTAACGCGCGACAAGAGATCATGTTGTTCGATTGCCACTTGGTGAATTGCCGCGTCGTCGAGCATCGTAAAAAGATGTTGTTTCCTTGCAACCGCATTACTAACCGATTCGACCAACTCAGGCCGGGATGCCAGAATCGGCTTTAAATCTTCCGAGCAAAATCCCAAGAGGACACCGGGAGTGATCGCCGTGAGAGTTGAACTCGCGGCCATGCCCGTCAAAAGAGAGACCTCACCGAAGAAATCGCCCGGCCCGAGCCTTACAGACTTCTTGCAAGTCGATCTTTGGCCGAGACGCGCGCCTTGAATAACACCGTAGGAGACAAATTGGACCGACTCCAATTTCAATCCTTGCACCAAAAGCTCTTCGCCGACTTTGAAATGACGCCTTACAATTTTCGCTCTCAATTTCGCTTTCTCTTCGGCGCTCAAGGGCTCGAGCAGGGATAGCCGATCTAAATAATCTTCGTCCCCAAAAAAATAGATTGGACGTGCATGCGATAAATGCGGGCCGGGGCGCGCCCGTTTATACAACTGCCTAAAAATCTGCGAACGGGCCTCTCCAGCCGAGGCTATCGAAGAGGTACTAAATGAAATTTCGTACGCGACCCGATCACTTTCGAGCGCGATTTCAGCAACCAAGGGAAGCGGTTTTTCCAGGATCGCCGTGCACGCCATCGCAGCGCCCTTCAGAATTTCACTCACAAATTCCGGTTCGTTCCGGCTATCTACGGCTACAATCAGAGTTCCGTTGTAGCGCGCGGTCATGGCAGTGTGGTTTTGAATCCGCATTTTAGCCATAGAGCTGTGCGGCACGATGACGACATCGTTTTGAGGATTTCTGAGGTGCGTTGAACGCCAGTTTATTTGAATGACATCCCCTTCGACTCAACCCTCCAGAAGAATGGCATCACCGACGTCGTAAGGCTTCTCAACGCTCAGAGATAGCCCGGAAAGACATTCCGAGCGTATTCTGTAGAGCAAGGCCAAGAACAATTGCCAGAAAGGATCGAGGAGATATATTTGTGGCTTCCTTGACATCGAAGCCGGACGGATCATTCCCGCGAACCCCGATTTTGGACGCCAGCTTCAGCCGGCCCGGCGATGGCGGACTGTGACGCTCATACCTGCACTTACTTTGTGCAGCGACTTCGGCCCAGGCACAAGCGAAAGTAAGGTCCGATTCGCAGATCGGCTTGCAGCATAATTCGCGCAATCCGATAGGTATTGCCCCAATCCACATAAAATGCAAAAGCGAACAATTCTCATGGAACCAAGATCGGCTTGGTTTTGATTCTGGATTCCGCAATGTCCCGATAGAGCCGCAAACCTTCCTCAAACGGAAAGGTCTCAACCGCCGGCGGTGGAAAAGTGCCAGCCTCTATCCCGGGGGTGAGTATGCGAAGAATTTCGGCGGTTTCCTCGAAACTGAGCTTGAGCGAATCCACCCCAAGCAGTCTCGACTCGTGGTGGTAGAAATCCACGAGATTGAAGCTCACCCGGGGCTCGGAGCTCGAACTGATCGCTACCTGCCGGCCACGCCACGCCAGGGCGCCAAGGCATTGTTCAAACATTACACCGCCGACCACATCGAACACGATGTCTGCTCCTCGCCCATTGGTTAGCGCTCTTGCTCCGGTCGCGAGATCTACGGTCTCAAGATCAATCCAATCGTCAACCGGAACGACGTTGGCTGCGGGTATATCCGAAGCCTTTCTGGCGGTACCGATCACGCGAGCTCCGGCCTTGTGCGCAATACGAGCTGCAGCGCTCCCTACGGCACCGGTAGTGCCAAGGATTAGTGTCGTGTCTCCCGCTTGAATTTGCGCTGCATTGACCATCGCCGCCCAAGCCGTGATATAGGCTACGCCGATCCCCGCCGCTTGCTCAAAACTAAGGTTACTCGGCAAGGGAACCACGGCGGTGGCGGGAATCGTGAGATACTTCGCGTGGCTGCCGTCACGGCCGAAACCGAGGTTGCCGCCCGAACCGAACACTGATCGACCCAAAAGTTCATCCGGTCCTTTAACAATCATGCCGGCGAAATCGCGCCCAGGGATCCGTGGAACAGTCGTTTCATGCATCTTACCCTGCACGTTTTTGACGTCGCTCGGATTGATCGCAGCCGCCTTTACCTCTACGAGGACTTCCCCGGCCGCCGGAGTTGGCACGGTAACCTCCTCGATACGCAAATCATCCAAGCTGCCAGTCTGATAAAACTTTAGTGCTCGCATATCCCATTGATTTTCATTGGCATGTGGTCTAAAACGTGTAACTCATCCAAGTAGAGAAATAATCGACGTCCTTGGTATTCGGTTGGCTCGTCAGGAATCCTCCCCGATAGAAATGATAGTAGTTTAGAGAGACAGTCAGGTGTCTACCGAGTTGCTGGGTAATCAACACCTGAGGTGATGCCCCGACATAACGGCGACTATTGACCGACCCCGGAAGGATCAAAAATCCTGGCGTGTCGTATAACCCGTCAGCGGTATCCTCCCGCCAAACAAATAGAGCCTTCAGGGTGATACCTAATGTTGCGGTAGGATGTAAGTCAAGTTCAGCCTGAGGAATAATCGCGTTTTTCGGACCGATCTGTTCATTCAGGGGCCCACCGTAATAATAACCAGCGGGAAACATGGGGTTAAAGGTCTCTAACTTTGACCCGTGCAGGCTTGAGCCACCGCTGGATACCTGCAAACTGCCAGCAATTCTTGGTGCCCAGGGAAGATTGAACAACTTATACCCGGCATCAATGGCAGCGCTGAATGCGCTGATTGACTCCCCGGCAAAGCTCCCAAATTGATAAACACCGAACAGGTTAAAATCGAGTCCGTTGATGTGATGCGCTCTCCACAAACGCCCGCCGATCGAATGACGAAACTCGTCCCCAATGCCTTGATTATATTGTGCTCCGCCCTGCTGGAACCCGATATAAAAGAGATCCAAACTAATATTATTAAGAGTGGCAGCGGTGGATTTTGTCGTCAGTGGGAAAGTTGAATAGAGGCCCCACACCGTCTCATGACTCAAACGCGGATTATTGTCAAAGTAACCTGTCTCATCCGGATCGAGGCGCAGCCCGAAAACGTCTACCCGACCACTGGACGAGTTAAGAATCAGGCGAGCGCCATCGAAACTTTGACGTACATTCGGACCTTCTCGAACAGCCAGGAGTCTTTCGTCCCCAAAATCAATCTCCTGTCTACCCAGTCTTAGCGTAACATACGCCTGATCGGCCGGCAGGACTGTTCGAGCATAGCTGAAATCAACAAAAGCTTGATTTAAGTCGAGCCGTTTTCGATCGGTCGGACGGGGTCCGGGCTCTCGTCCCTCTTCCTCGGACGATTTGAGTTGTACGAACACCCTGAAAAACGGCCCGAAATGCCAATCGCTGTATGGCATCAAGCGCTGTAGCCAGTAACCATGGCTATTTACAGAGCCCAATCCGAAGTTGTCGTTTTGGATGAACTCGTACTGCTCGCGAATATCACCCCCTAGGGTAACAAAGTAGGACGGTCCCAAGCTAAATAACGGGATGTATTTGATCACGTCGAGCGGCTCAGTTCGATTCGCCGGGTTGGCCAGGTAACTGTAATCTTCGTCATAGCGCGTGAGAGTATAAGCCGGAGGAATCGGGTAGCCCGAAATGATTGATCCTGGTTGGATCGCAGTGTCTGCGCTTGGAGTAGCATTGCTAACAGAAGGGGGTGCTCCCGTCGCGCTCGCGGTAATGGTCAACGACGCCATCGCGGTCATGGCGCTCAGGATCAGGGAGAATTTAGTACAAGGTTTCACCGGCTCTAGGAACTATTGCGGGGCACTCCCCCCGGTTTCTCAACCTGACAACGAACTGCCGTCACGGCGAGTGCCGCATAGTCTGTGTGTCAGTACAGATCGGTGGCGCTGGACAGTCTCTCTGACCCATGTCGCAAGCATCGCACCCGCCATTGGCGCGAGCAGATACACCCAAAGGAAGCGAGTCTGTCCCGAAAGAGCAGCCGGCCCGAACTGGCGAGCCGGATTCACGCTGCCCCCTGTCGAAGTGCCCAGCATCGCGATCGCCAGGCCGATTGCTCCGCCTACAATCCAAGGCACGAATGGCGCGAGCCTGGGCACTGCCAGACAAACCCCGACCAGAAGAACGATGACCGCCATACTTAACGTTTCCGCTACGAACAGTGATATCGAAGACCACCCAGGTCCTGGCTGTAGCACTGCGTAAGCTACCGGCGGCTCTGCCACAACCGGACCCCAGACAGCGCGAGCTACCACCACGCCTAGAACGGAACCGAGCAACTGCGCAACGATATAGGGCACCACACCCACTCCTGGGAAAACGCCGAATCGCCACATTGCCAGAGAAATCGCGGGGTTCATATGACCCCCCGTGGCCCTACCTGGCGGACTGAGGATCAGCCCGGCAATCAGAATTGCCACGGTGGAGCCCACGATCAGCAGCTCCGCTTGGATCTGCGGTATCGTTCGCGAAATCGGCGAAGGCCCGATTACCCACCTGACGATGCTGGTCACACCGAAAAGCATCAGGAAAGTGAGGAGCAGCTCGAGTGCGCTGTCTCGGAGCATGCGGGTAATGGTTAACCTTTCTGCCTTCATATCTATAAGCAACAGCGCGTTGGCTACGATTAGCCAACGGTGCTACGTCATTCAATCGACTCCCATTTCATTGCATCTTAGCGGAGCTATAGCGAGTGCCGTTGCGTTCGGTCAGCTGCCGGCCACCGATTCAATACCTTCTCCGACCTGTTTGGCAGCATCCTCGAAGTAAGTCGGCCCAGCCTCAATAACGACATTTTCAATGCTAAACGTCGG
>Ga0210396_10007646_pt1 | contig 10269 bp, 9 predicted proteins | sample IncBWH17OmetaG_FD_155466 | JGI IMG/M metagenome (GOLD analysis project Ga0210396, IMG submission 155466) | Forest soil microbial communities from Barre Woods Harvard Forest LTER site, Petersham, Massachusetts, United States - Inc-BW-H-17-O ... | reverse complement strand
CGGCGGTACGCCCGGAGCCGGGCCGCGAACGCGAAGAGGAAGCGCTGGCCGATATCCCCGGGATCGACATCCCGTCCCAGGAAGCGGCGTACGTGCCGCTGATCGGGCGGATCGCCGCGGGCGGGCCGATCCTGGCCGAGCAGTACGTGGAAGACGTCTTCCCGCTGCCCCGGCAGCTGGTCGGTGAGGGCACGCTGTTCCTGCTCAAGGTGGTCGGCGATTCCATGATCAATGCCGCGATCGCGGACGGGGACTGGGTCGTGGTCCAGCAGCGGGAGGACGCGGTGAACGGGGACATCGTGGCCGCCATGCTCGACGGCGAGGCGACGGTGAAGACCTTTATACGCAGCGACGGGCACGCCTGGCTGATCCCGCACAACCCGGCCTACACGCCGATCCTCGGGGACGAGGCCAGCATCCTTGGCCGCGTCGTCGCGGTGCTGCGCCGCATCTGAGCCTTAATCTGGAACGCTCTTCCGTCACTATCGACCGGAGGACCTACCCAGAAGCCGCTCCATAAACCCGTTCCGTAACGGCCGTACGGAACAATCGGCGGCGTCGAAAAGCTCGTCTTCGGACAGTTCGCCCTGACCGGCAAGCGCTGACAGGTACTGGCCCGGCCACTGGTCGTCTGCGGGCGCGTCGTGGGGGAAGAGCCTGCGGTCGCCCGTGTTGGACTGCCCCGGGCGGCTGCCAGCACGTCGGCCTCATAATCCGCGGGTCATCTAGCGTAATCCATCCGCCGGAATGCATGATCTGCGCTTGACCGCTCGACGAGATGCTCCTAGCTAACAGCCGCTCGTAATCGGCAGGGTGACAGGACACCTCGGAGCCGATGGTGAACTCGGTACCGTCGATGATCGGGCACCCAGGCGGACCAACCTTGGTTCGGTGCGCATGCCGTCCCCCAGTGGAGCCTAAGGCGGCTTCTGGTCTGACCCTCACGAAAGGCCATGGCCAGGAAGATAACCAGACCCATTCGCACCGAGGAGGTCACTAGTCCGATCCCTCACCGCCCAGAACGGTCACGTTAAGGACGAATATGGATAATTCGCCCTGAATTAGTGTAATGATGCCCGGCAAGCAATATTTCACCGTGACCGACGGCGTGACTGGGCTGCCAACCTGGCTGTGGAGAGTGATAGAAACGAAGATCATTGTCGGCAGTGCTGCTATGGCCGCGGTGACCGGAGTTGGTGTTGCTGTCGGCTGCGGCAGGGCCACGGCATCGCTCGATTCCAGCTTGGGTGGCGACTTGCCGAGTAACAATGCCGACACGGGAAGTCCTGCTGCCTCGCCCCGCGCATCGTTGGGTCCACAGACTTATCAGGTTCCCGGATACTCTGTTCAACCGTTTGTTCGAGCGCTCGAACACTTCACGATCTTGCCATCGCCCGGGAGCCAAGATGGGGAGCCATTCGGCGAAGAGCCGCCAGGAGTCTGGGGGAGTCTGGACGGTCATTTGCCTTGGAAACAGCACTTCGCGAACCTTCTAGACTCGTCCACGGCTCGAGGCCTACTTCACACCGAGGAGGTCACTGGTTCGATCCCAGTATCGCCCACCCAGCTCAGCGGCCAGTTGCGGTCTTGTAACTGGCCGTTTTGGATCTTGGTGCAGCAGCAAAGTGCAGCAGCGGGGTCAAGGAGTCCGAATCGAGCCACTGGCCGAGCTTGCCGAGCGCTTCCCGAGTAGCGGCTGACGGGGACCTCGGTATAGATCTCCATGGTGACCGCGATCTTGCTGTGCCGCAGGATTTGCATCGCTACGCGTGGGTGTACGTCGAGAGCGGCTAGCAAAGAGCCGCAGGTCTTCCGGGTGCCGTGCACGGTGATCACCGGAACCTTCGCGGCGGCGATGCAGCGGCTGAATCTCTACGCGGACTACACGCCGCCTCCATCCCACCTGCAATCAAGACTCCCGTGATAGACACACGGAGACGGCGGCCCCGCGTCGCCGTCCTAGGGAGGGACAACTGTGGCTCATGATGAGCTACAACGCGCGGGAGCGGGTTTGCGCAGACGGTGCCTTCGCCTAGGAGTCGCAGTGGTGCGGCCTTCAGGCACAGGCCCTCGCCACGGTGTGCTGCACGATCCTGCGGTGGCCTGACGTCGGCCGGAACGCGAGCGCGACAGGAGCGGATCAGGGAACCACCGGAGGGCCGGTCCCGCGCGGCCGACACACTCAAAGAAGGGGAGGACAATGGCAGATCCTATCGAGGTGGCCAAGGGCGCCATCGAGAAATTTAACGCCGGTGACTGGAAAGGCTTCCGGTCAGCCCTCACACCGGACACTGTTGAGGACGAGTTCGCCACTCAACGCCGTCTGGAAGGGCCCGAGGCCGTGGTCGCGGCAGCCGAGGGCTGGAAGCGCGCTTTCCCTGATGCCCATGGGACGGTCCGCAGCGCGATGGCAAGCGAAAACACGGCCATCCTGGAGATCACCTGGGAGGGCACTCAGACCGGAGACCTGGTTGGTCCGCAGGGCACCATTCCGGCGTCCGGCCGGCAGGTCAGCCTGCCAGCCGTATGGGTGATGGAGGTCGAGGGGGATAAGGGCAAGGCCGTCCGTCATTACTTCGACCTCATGACCCTGCTCGCTCAGATTGGCGCGGTCCCCGCTGGCGCCTCCTGAGCCTTATTCCGCCACCGTTACCCGCGAGAGCCGGGCCCGGCCCCCGGCTCTCGCGCCAGGCGGTGACAAGCATCAGGTGAAACCGTATCGACGATCAGTCGAAGTCGGACGAGCCCTGCCCTCGCCAGAGCCGTCAGTGCATGGCCTCACTTGATCCTTGACGGATCGGCTTCAGTTGATCCTTGAAACGCCCTAGACGCTCGTGCACCGCGGTGCAACACGGTCGCACGTTGTCCGGGTGCCCGGTAGGGGGCGTGACGTAAGGATCGTCGCGTTAGCTCCAGCTGGCCGATGTGACGATGCAGGCGGGCCTTTCCGTGCTGAGCCGTAACGTTGCCGGGACGGTACGGGCGTAGCGTGCGGTTCGTGGGTGAGGTACAGCCAGCGCCCAGGCCGGTGGCCTTGATCGGCGGGTGGGGAATCCGGATGAGAGCCCGGACGGCCCGGTGGGTGGCCGGGTGCGCCGCGGCGGGATCAGTGGCGCTGATCGGCGGCGAGCTGGCGCTGGCATATGTGGATCGGCATCTGGTGCCTGCCAGCCTGACCGGCTGGACCGTCTCCAACATCTCCGGGCAGGTAGTGAACGTGGCCGCCGCGGTAATCGGCTTCGTGCTTGCTTCCAGGCGGCCGGAAAACCGGATTGGCTGGCTGTTCCTGTTGGCGGGGCTAACGCTGGGCCTGGGTGGCTTCTCGAACCAGTACGCACTGCACGCACTGGTCGCGGACCCGGGGTCCTGGCCAGCGGGCCGGGCGCTAGCCTGGCGCTCCAAGTGGATCTCGGTGATCCCGGCGACGATACTCGCTTTTTTGCTGCTGCTCTTCCCGACGGGGTACCTGCGCTCGCGGCGGTGGCGTCCGGCCGCGTGGTTTATAGGCGGGGTGTCCGGGTTCGTCGCGGTCTGGCTGCTTATCGCCGCGACCAGCTTGTGGGCGCATCCGTTCAACTCGAGCCAAGGGTGGTCCGGTCTGATCGGGGTGCTCTTCTTGATAACGGCCGTCCTGATCAGTGCCGCGCTGCTGGTCAGCGTGGCGGCGCTGGTGGTCAGGTTCGCTAAGTCATCGGGTGAGGAGCGGTTGCAGCTGAAGTGGTGCGCGGCGGCCGCGCTGTTGCTGGTCGTCGTGTTCGTCGCCTCGATCTGGTTGAACTCGGCGGTCGTGAATGTGCTGCAGAGCCTGGCGTTTGTGTGCCTGTGGATGGCCATCGCCATCGCGGTCCTCAAGTACCGGCTCTATGAGATCGACCGGATCATCTCCCGGACCCTGGCCTACGCGATCGTCATCGGCCTGCTGGTCGGGGTGTACGCCGGGCTGGTCCTGCTGGCCACCCAGGTGCTCACGATCAAGTCGCCGGTCGCCGTGGCCGGATCCACCCTCGTGGCGGCGGCCCTGTTCAGCCCGCTGCGGTCCCGGGTCCAGCGGACGGTGGACCGCAGGTTCAACCGGGCACGCTATGACGCCGACCAGACCATGGCCGCGTTCGCGGCCCGGCTGAAAGGCGCCGTTGATCTGGACTCGGTCCGGAATGACCTGGCCGAAGCCGTGGACCAGGCCCTGGAACCTGCCCACGTATCGGTATGGATCAGCCAGCAGCGCTGAGGCGTCAGGCGAGACAACACAACCTAGGCCAGGCCCTGTCAACCATCAGCCGGGGTCGGACATCGACACCGCATCGACCCGGCGTTCGAGCTCGTGCCCTGCCCATGTCCTAGCCGCCGTCAGTGCCGTCGTCAGTTGAACCCGCTCATTGAACCCGCTCACTGAACCCGTTCATTGAACCCGTTCATTGCGTGGCCTCACTTGATCCTTGACAGATTGGCTTCAGTTGATCCTTTACACGCCCTAACGATCTTCAATGGTGGAGGTTACTTAGGTCGAGGCCGGTCTTGGCCAGGAAGCCGTCGAGGAGGCCGGGCCGGTACTGCATCCGCCTGAGCCGGGTCTTGACCAGCGCGGTCAGCTGGCCGATGTTGTGCTTGGTGAGGTTGGCCAGCGACCGTTTCAGGTTCGACCAGACCGCTTCAGTCGGTTCGCCATAGTGCATGCAGCGTTGGACAGGCGGCTGTTGGCACGCCGGTTATCGGCAGGGAGGGCCTGCTCCGGCTGGTTGAGTGGGCTGAGCGGCTGCGAGCACGCGATCCGGAGGGAGGGGGCGCGTCGGGGATGGTGCGGACGCGGGCATCTTCTCCAGATGACGGCGGTGACGACGGTTTCGGAGGGGGAGCTGTGGAGGTCGTTTCCGGAGGTGACCCGGAGCGACATTCTGGGATTGCTGGGCACGCTCTTGGAGCGGTGGGCGGTCTCGGCCGGGCTGGCGGCGGAGGGGGCCGGGGGTGAGCACGGTGCTGGCGGGTGAGCTCGGCGATAGCAAGATCCAGGGCTGGCATCGTGACCGGCTGGCGGTCATCTATGTCCGGCAGTCGTCGCGCCAGCAGGTCCTGGACCACGGCGAGTCGACGCGGTTGCGGTACGGGCTGGCCGGGCGGGCGGCCGCGCTGGGCTGGCCCGCGTCACGGGTGATGGTGATCGATGAGGACCTGGGACGGTCGGCGGCGAACGCGGCCGAGGCGGCCCGGGTTCGCGCGGCTGGTAGCGGAGCTCACGATGGGGCATGTGGGGCTGGTGCTGGGCCTGGAGATGTCGCGGCTGGCCCGCGCGGGCCGGGACTGGCATCAGCTGATCGAGCTGTGCTCGCTGGCCGGGGCGCTGCTGGCCGATTCGGACGGGGTCTACGATCCGAATTGGTATAACGACCGCCTTCTGCTCGGGCTGAAGGGCACGATGAGCGAGGTCGAGCTGCATCTGATCAGGCAGCGGATGGCGTCGGGCCGGCTGGCCAAGGCCGGCCGCGGCGAGCTGGCTGTTCCGCTGCCGGCCGGGTATGTCCGCCGGTCCTCCGGCGAGGTGGCCCTGGATCCCGATGAGCAGGTCCAGGCGGTCGTGCGGCTGGTGTTCCGGCTGTTCGATGAGCTGGGCACGGTGCATGCGGTGCTGCGGTTCCTGGTGCAGCATCAGGTGCAGATCGGGATGCGGGAGCGGTCCGGTCCGGGCAAGGGCGAGGTCACCTGGCGGGCGCCACATCAGCAGGGTCTGGTCAATATGCTGCGCAACCCGGCCTATGCCGGCATCTACGCCTACGGGCGCAGCCGCACCGACCCGTCCCGGCGCCTGCCTGGCCGTGAGCATTCCGGCCGGGTGCGCCGTCTGGACGCCGGGCAGGTGGCTGGTGCGCATCGAGGATGCGCTGCCGGCCTATATCAGCGTGGAGCAGTATGAGCGGAACCTGGCGAGGCTGGCCGCCAACCGGGCCCGCGCCGAGAGCCCGGGCGCGCCGCGTGAGGGCCCCGCGCTGCTGGGCGGGCTGGTGGTCTGCGGGATCTGCGGTCACCGCCTGCAGGTGAATTATGAGGCCAGCGGGCAGGGGCTGACCGGGCGGTACTGCTGCCATCGCCGCCACCACACCTACGGCGAGCCGCGCTGCCAGCAGATGGCCGCCCGGTTCATCGACGATCATGTCGTCGCCCAGGTCCTGTCGGCGCTGGCCCCGGCCGCGCTGGAGCTGTCGGTCACCGCCGCGGCGCAGGTCGAGACCCGCCGGGCCGAGGTGGACCGGATCTGGCGGCAGCGGCTGGAACGCGCGGACTTCGCCTGCGACCGGGCGCGGCGCCAGTATCAGCTGGCCGAGCCGGAGAACCGGCTGGTGGCCCGCCAGCTCGAGCGCGAATGGGAGGCCGCGCTGGCCGAGCGGGCGCACCTGGGCGAGGAGTACGAGCGGTACCAGCGGCAGCGCCCGGCCCGGCTGTCGGCCGCCGAGCTGGCCGCGATCCGCGCCCTGGCCGGCGACATCCCGGCGCTGTGGGCCGCGCCGACCACTACCGTGGCCGACCGCAAGAGGCTGCTGCGCGCCGTCATCGAGTCTGTCCAGGTCACCGCCGAGGGCGCCACCGAGCGCGTGCAGGCCACCGTGACCTGGGCCGGCGGCCACCAGAGCCGTGCCGCCCTCAGCCGTCCGGTGGCCCGGATCGACCAGCTGTCGTACTACCCGGCGCTCACGGAGCGGATCAGCGCACTGGCCCGGCAGGGCCTGGACAGCACCGCGATCGCCGGGCAGCTCGCCGCCGAGGGTTTCCGCACGCCTCGCCTGCACGACCGCTTCCATCCCGCCGAAATCCAGCACCTGATCCGCCGGCTGGGCCTGCGCCCCGGCCTGGACCACGACCACTGCACCGACCAGGGCAGCCTCATCCCGGCCAGTGGTGGCTGGCCACCCTGGCCCGCGAGATCGGCATGCCAGCCGCGACCCTGTTCGGGTGGCTCAGACGCGGCTGGGTCTGCGGCCGGCAAGACACCCGGCCGCCTTACCGGTGGATCATCACCGCAGACTCCGCCGAAGTCGAACGCCTCCGCGCGCTGCACCAGCTGCCGGCCGGCTACCACAACCGGCGCCGCTGGACTGACGACGGCACCCCGATCGACACCTCGAAGGACAAGGAGCCCGGCGATCATGAAAGAGAAGACCTACGCAGCCCGCACTGAGGCAAACCCATCTCGACCGGGTTCAGCTCGGATGCGTACGGCGGGAGCTGGAAGACGGTCAGCCAGGAGCGGGCGGCGGCCAGCTCGCGCATCGCGCGGCTGACGTGGGTGTTCAGGTTGTACCAGACGAGAACGACGGGTCCGTTCAGCTGCTGGTGCGCGGCGTCCAGGAGGCGGGCGTAGTCCGCCTCGGTGAAGCCCTTGCGCCGGCCGTCCCGGCGTCCGCCCAGGTGCGTGCGGTAGATCAGCCGGGGCTGGCAGCCGGGTCTGGTGGCGATCAGCGCGGCCAGCGACACGCGCGTGTTGTGGCCGGCGGTCACCGTCACGACCGGGGTGCGGCCGCGGCGGCCCCAGGTGCATCCTTTCGGCGGCCTCAGGCCCTGGCCGGACTCGTCTTCGAAGCAGAGCCAGGCGCCCAGGTCCGCCGCCCTCCTTTTATGACGGGCCAGGTCTCCTCCCGCCACCGGGCAATCCGGTCCTCGTCCCGCTCGGCTGCCCGGCGCGCCGGGACCTGGACGGTCCAGCCGAGCCGGTGCAGCAGCACATCCATCCCGGCCAGCGTGTACTCCACCCCGGACCGCCGCCACACCTGCTCGGCGATCCGGGCCAGCGTCCAGCACTGATCCGCATACCCGCGCGCCGCCGGGCCGGCATCCAGCACCGCCTCCAGCTCGCCCAGCTGGGCCGGGGTGAGCTTGCACTGGGCGCCGCCCGCTCCCTTGGAGGCCAGCGCCGCCCGGCCGCCGCCGGCCAGGGCCCGCCGCCACCGGTTCGCTGACATCCGCGACACCCGGAACCGCTTCGCGACCTCCCGGTCGCTGGCCCCGGCCTCGATCAGCTCGGCCGCCGCCAGCCGCACCTGCTCCCGGCGGGCCCGCTCCGCGGCGGTCAGCCCGCCGCCATCTTGGTACCTCATGCCTCCGGCATAGCGCACTACGCGCCCGGTGACAGAGTCAGTAATCCCCGCTATCGAAGATCGCTAGCTCTCAAGCGTGCCAGTGCGCTCCGGTCATCTGGTTCGCAGCCCGGCAGTGACCGGGCTCTGCTCCCCTCAGCAAGGCGACGAGCAGGGCCAGCAGGCCCGAGACGAAAGCCGCGCCGCTGGGCAGCATGACACCAACGATCACGAGCGGCACGCCGATAACGAGGAACACGGACCCCCAGCGGGCCCGCATGGTGCGTGCGAGGCGCGTGATACCGATGACCGCGAGCAGCGCGCCGGTACGGAACCACCATCGGATCCGCCTGGGCCGTGCGAGCCGGGTGACGGCCGGGACACCATATCGGTCCGCTGGGCCACCGGACGGACTCCAGACCATCAGGCTCCGGCGATGCGACCGTATTTTCATCACAAGCCTCCCACCCCACCGGAAGACCAAAGCCGCTTGTGTGCGTGTACCTGACAATACGCCTCCGTCCGCATCAAGAGCACGCCAGCTGGCTGGTGCAAGAGTCCTGGCTGGGCTCAGATCCCGGGGATGGCCCGCCGAGAGTACGTGCCCGCCCCTCCCGGCTCAGAAGGATGCAGTACCGGCCCGGCCTTATCGACGGCTTCCTGGCCAAGACCAGGCTCGATCTCAGTAACTTCCACGATTAAAGATCGTTAGACGTTTTGTGCACCGTGCAGCAACCACGGTCGCACATTGTCCAGGTGGCCAGGCAGAGAGCATCACGGGACGTGAAAATCATCGCATCAGCCCCAGCTGGTTGATCTGTGATTACATCGCTGGCTTTCCGTGTTGAGCCGTAACGTTCCCGGAACGGTGCGGGCGTAGCGTGCGGTTCGTGGGTGAGGGACTGCCAGCGCCCGGGCCGACGGTCTTGATCGGCGGGTCGGGAATCCGGATGAGGGCCCGGGCGGCCCGGCAGGTGGCCGGGTGCGCCGCGGCGGTATCGGTTGCGCTGATCAGCGCCGGGCTGGTGCTGGCGTACCTGGACCGGCATCTGGTGCCTGCCAGCCTGAGCAACTGGACCGTCTCCGGCGTCTCCGGGCAGGTGGTGAACGCAGCCGTCCCGGTAACGGGCTTTGTCCTTGCGTCCCGGCGGCCGGAGAACCGGATTGGCTGGCTGTTCCTGGTGGCCGGGCTGGGGCTGGGCCTGAGTGGCTTCTCCAACCCGTACGCGGTGCACGCACTGGTCGCGGACCCGGGGTCCTTGCCCGCGGGCCAGGCGTTTGCCTGGCTGTCCAATTGGATCTTTGTGATCCCGGTCGCCATGCTCGCGTATTTGTTCCTGCTCTTTCCGACGGGCTACGTACGGTCCCGGCGGTGGCGCCTGGCCGCGTGGTTTGTCGGCGGGGCATTCGCGCTCGCCGCTGTATTGTTCCTTATCGTCGCCACCAGCGAGTGGGCGCACCCGTTCGCCTCGTCCAGCCAGGCAGCTGGCCCCGCCTGGCTGACCGCGTTCTACTGGATGTTTGCCGTCCTCACCAGTGCCGCGCTGGTGGTCAGCGTGGCGGCGCTCGTGGTCAGGTTCGTTAAGTCATCGGGTGAGGAGCGGTTGCAGCTGAAGTGGTGCGCGGCGGCCGCCCTGGTGGTGGTCGTGGTGTTCGTCGCCACGATCTGGGTGAACTCGGCCGCCGTGAACATACTGCAGAGCGTGGCGTTCGTGGGCCTGTGGACGGCCATCGCCGTCGCGGTCCTGAAGTACCGGCTGTATGACATCGACCAGGTCATCTCCCGGACCCTGGCCTATGCGATCGTCACCGGCCTGCTGATCGGGGTCTACGCCGGGCTGGTACTGCTGGCCACCCAGGTGCTCGAGATCAAGTCACCGGTCGCCGTGGCCGGCTCCACGCTCGTGGCAGCGGCCCTGTTCAGCCCGCTGCGATCCCGGGTCCAGCGCGCGGTCGACCACAGGTTCAACCGGGCACGCTATGACGCCGGCCAGACCATTGCCGCGTTCGCGGCCCGGCTGAAAGACGCCGTCGACCTGGACTCAGTCCGGCATGACCTGGCCGAAGTCGTGGACCAGGTCCTAGAACCTGCCCACGTATCAGTGTGGATCAGCCAGCAGCGCTGAGGCGCCAGACGGGACCAAGCAACCTAAGCCGTGTCAGCCATCTGGCGGGACTCGCCGTGTCAAAGGGCCTACCGGGATACGCG
>Ga0210396_10007645_pt1 | contig 10270 bp, 6 predicted proteins | sample IncBWH17OmetaG_FD_155466 | JGI IMG/M metagenome (GOLD analysis project Ga0210396, IMG submission 155466) | Forest soil microbial communities from Barre Woods Harvard Forest LTER site, Petersham, Massachusetts, United States - Inc-BW-H-17-O ... | reverse complement strand
TCGTGACTTCACCGCGAGAAGCAACTGCATACAGGAACGACTTGCCATCGCGAGCAAAAGTCACACTGGCCGTCACTGTGCCGGGAAGCAATGAGATGCATCTCCGCTCGGAGATGGAGACCTCGTAGATTCCAGCCTTTTCTCCATCCCATATGGCGCCGAGCAGGTACTGCCCTCCGGGGTCAGCATCTTGAACAAACACGCATTTGTCTACGATCTTCTCCAGACTCGAACTGTCCACGGTCCATTTCCAAATGTTGAATAGTTGCCCCTTATCTACGACACTCACGAATAGGGATTTCTGGTCAGGGCTCCATACCGGGTTCGCGGGTGTACCGCCCATCCGTGGGAGCTCACGAAGACCGCTGCCATCGGCCCCGACGATGTAGACTTTGGACCCTTCGCCTAATCTAAACTCTTCAAAAGACAGGCGAAAATTGTCTGGCGCCCAAGTCCCCGTCCCCAGAGTCTCTCCGGTTGCGAGTTTCACTTTGTTGCCCCCGTCGATGTCCGACACCCAAAGTTCGGTCCTCTGGGGTGCGGGGACCGTGATGTACATAACGCGCTTTCCATCCGGCGAGATGATGGGCTGAGTTGCGTCCTCCGACACGATGTCCGTCGATTCCTTTGAATGAACGTGGTACACGGTCAGGAATCCCGAGGATTTGCCATTCACATAGTAAATCCCCTTTCCTCCTGGGTCTGGCATGGGGTTGTAGTCCGGTCCCGTTCCGAAAGCAATTTGCATCAGACTCCGGTCCTTCAAGCTGTACTTCCAGATGTTCGTCAGCCCGTTTACCGTCCTGCTAAGTAGCACGGTTTTTCCTGGTTCAGCCCACACGGCGTCACCATTTCCGGGCACCTCACCTAAATCAACTCCTTCATGGCGGGTCACGTTTACTTTGTAGAAATGGAAATTCAGCCAGTCTACGCGACGACCAACAGCGAGTAGGTCATCGCCACCGGGAAATAGCAGAACATAGTCGAAGAACAAGCCAGTGCCTTTGGGGTCGTACACTAATTCTTCGTTCAGTCCGGATTTCCTTGCACGAAAAATTCCGGCGCTATCAGACTTCACATAATAAACAAACGCACCATCCGGAGAGAGACCCATCCAGAAGGCAGACACCACACGGCGGGGAGCCCCACCGAGCGTAGGCACCGCCCAGACCTCGTCGCGGCCGCCAAACTTCACGTAATAGACCTCTTTGCCGTCGGGTGAAAAGCTACCGACCCTCTTGTCGCCTTCGTCATTCGTGAGTTGAAGAGGCTCGCCACCAGAGGTAAGCATCAGAAACACTTGCGCGACGCCGCCTACTGGAGAGGCAAACGCCACGGCGTGGCCGTCGGGAGAGAGTATCACGCCGTCCATCGGTCTGTTCCAGTTGCTTATTTGCGTAATCTTTGCGGGGCCGCTTAGAGGGTTCGATCGGGGCCAAAAGTGATACACCGCAAAGGCTGCTGCCAGGAATGCGGCGCAAGCGGTTAAAACAATGTACCGCTTTCGTGCAGGCCCCATTGACGGAGGAGCTGCCGCCGAGCGAATTGTAGGCTCTGCAGCGAGTTCCTGAACCGTCCCCCTCCCCGATGATGAAATTCGGCCCGAATCGGTATCCCGCTTCAGGCGCATCAGTTCGGAACGCATTTCCGCTGCGCCTTGATAACGCAGTGCTCGGTCTTTCTCCAGCGCACGATTGATGATGTCTTCTAGCTTCGGCGGCAGGTCGGGGTTCAGCCGCACCGCTGGAACTGGTTGTCGTTCGAGAATGGCATTGAATATAGCTCCAGAACTTTCCCCCCGAAAAGGCAATGCACCTGTCGCCATTTCGTATAAGACCACTCCGAACGAGAACAAATCCGTGCGGGCATCCAGCTCCTTGCCCCGCACCTGCTCCGGCGACATGTACGTGACCGTGCCTAGTGCAGTGCCGGGGCTGGTCAGCAATTCTTCACCTGTTACGGTTGCCATGCCAGAGACACCGTCGGCGAAATAGCCAAGTTTCGCCAAGCCAAAATCGAGAATCTTCGCGTGACCGCGTTTGGTGACAAAAATGTTGGCTGGCTTGATGTCGCGATGAATGATGCCTTCAGAGTGAGCGGCGTCGAGAGCGTCAGCAATTTCGGTCGCGAGCGAGAGCAGAGTCTCCAACTCCATAGGGCGACCGCCGATGCGGTTCTTGAGCGTGGCGCCTTCAAGATATTCCATGGCGATGAACGCCTGCCCGTCCTGTTCGCCGATATCGTGAATCGTGCAGATGTTGGGATGATTCAGTGCGGACGCGGCCTGTGCTTCGCGTTGGAAACGGGCGAGTGCCTGCGGGTCTCGGGCAACTTCCTGCGGCAAGAACTTTAGCGCGACGAACCGATGGAGCCGAGTATCCTCAGCTTTGTAGACCACACCCATGCCCCCGCCACCTAGCTTTTCGAGGATGCGGTAGTGCGAGATGGTCTGCCCCAGGAGTGATTGGGAGTCCGCCATTTGGCGCTCATCTTAGGTTGCGATCAGGGGCAAGTCAACGAACCGTAGCGACGCACTGTAGTAGGTGTAGTAGGTCCTAGGGGAGGCGGGTGCGTTGCGTTGCAGGGGAGCCTTCCCCCTCCGTACAGCTACTATAGCTACGGAAGGGCAGCGACAGCCAGATTCAAGATTTGAGGGCCGCCGGCTTCGAGGAAGGCGGCGTGAACCTGGTTGCGGCGTGATTCGGCGAGTCGGATGAGTTCCAAAAAGGCGGGAAACGAGCGCAATGAAGCGAACGAAGAATCTCGTGTGAGGGCCGACCCGCACAGAAAGCCACCCTCAATCACGCCGGAAATCGCCTTGATGGAATGTTCCGCCTCTCCAATCAGTGCCAGATGACGCCCCGTGTAGTACTGGCTTTCCAGATCCCTTTGGGCGAGCAATTCTCCGGATTCGATGGCGTGGAGACACTCCGCAAAGTTTCCTTCGAGATAGGCTCGAAGAGATTGCATGAGCGCGCGCATGTGACTAGGAGCGCCGCCCGATTGTTCGCGTTGGCGAAGTTTTGCAATTGCGATCTGGGTATCCCCGAGCGCGGCCAAGGCAGCGCAGTCGAGGTAGTAACCGGCTTTTTCGCCATAGCAATCGAGCGACTTTTGATATTCGCCAAGCATGAAGTAGGTGTGCGTAACGCTGGTGATAGCGTGGGGATCGAGGAGGCGAGAACGAAAATGCGCAGCGAGCGAAGCGTCCAGTTCGTCACAATAGCGGCAAGCCTGGACGAGACCGGCAAAGAGTTCGGGATCGTTCCGCCGGGAGCGCGCACGCTGTAGCAGGCGATGCATGGCCTGTTGCGCCCGGCCCTGATCGCATTCGATAAGCGTGTAAAGATTGTGGGCGATGGTGAGATCCGGATTCAGAACGAAGGCTTTGGCAAACGCCTCATTCGCCCGCTCAAAGCCCTGATCAACGTCTTCCGCGAACTTGTCAACAAAACGATTGACCCTCCCCAAGCAAGCCCACGCAGGTGCGTATTCGGGATCCACTTCGAGACATTTCAGGTAGAGGCCGCGCGCCAGCTGCATGTTTTCCGGCGTGCGAACGGCAACAAGCTGATTGGCGCGAAGATAATACTCATAGGCCTTGGCGCTGGCGGGCACATCGTGGCGGAGACTGCGCCGCTCGCGTTCACTGAGTGGCAACATAAGTGATTGCATGATCCCCTGAGACAATTCATCCTGCAGGTGAAATAGATCCCGCAGCGTGGAGCGGACCGTTTCCGACCACAGGACTGTGCCGCTGGGGGCCTCCACCAACTGGCAGGTTACACGAATTTGATCGCCGGCTCGCAATAGCGAACCTGTCAAGATCGCATCCACCCCCGCTTCGGTTGCTATTTGCTTGGGATCTGTTGCGCCCGCCAAGCTGGCGGCCAGTATGCTCGAACGCACGATGATGTTGTCAATGCCGGAGAGTGAATGGCACACGGCGTCGGGCAAGCTGTGAGCTAGAAAATCCGTAGCGTCGTCCTTTTTGAGCAGGCGAAACGGAAGAGCGATGAGGCGGGTAACAGTCTGGGGACGGATGAGGGCGGCGGCGGTGGAAGTAATGGTGATGGCATTCAGCGCGTCAAGCATCTTGCGTGCCGAGGTGTAGCGATCTTCGGGGCGCTTGGCGATGGCCATGCGCACAATCTGATCGAGGAGTTCGATTTCGCGCGAACCGGTGAGGGGGGCTGGGTCGTGGTGCATTACAGCGTATAGAACGTCGACACTTGATGCACCCTCGAAAGGGCGCTTGCCACAGAGCAATTCGTAGAGGACGCAACCGGCGGCGAAAACGTCCACGAGTGGGCCGGCAAGTTCTCCACGAGCTTGTTCCGGCGCCATATAGTGTGGAGTACCCATAATCATCCCCGACGCGGTTAGGAGAGTGGCCGTTTGAAGGGGGTCGCCCTCAGCGTGGAGATCCTCACGCGAGGAACGCGCCAGACCAAAATCAAGAAGCTTAACTCCGTGCCGGGTGAGAAAAACATTGGAGGGTTTGAGATCCCGGTGGACGATGCCTTGATGGTGGAGAGCTGTGAGGGCTTCGAGGATTTGGCGCTCGATGTTGGCAACCTCGGGCGTAGGGATTGCGTCCCCGGCAATGCGATTCGCCAGCGATTGGCCGTCGAGAAGCTCAAGGACTAGGAAAAGGTCACTGCCGGCTTCGTGGACATCGAAGACCTGGCAGACTCCGGGATGGCTGACGCGCGCGAGGGAACGAGCTTCACGCCATAAGCGGCTACGCGCTTCCGGACTCGCGGAAGACTGGTGAAGCGTCTTGATCGCCACGGCACGACCGAGACGTTCATCCCAGCCCTCGTAGACCACACCCATCCCGCCCGCGCCGATCTTTCGGCAGATTTGGTAGTGGCCGATTTTTTCTAACATGAGAGTCTCTCGCGGCCATGCTATGCCTGCCTCGAACAACCTGCAATAACCACAACATGGGGGGGCCGGCTGGGCTGAACGATCATCAGTGGGCAAATCGAGATAGCTTGCAGTAACAGAAGATTTCTGACCAACTGATGGAACCAATGCCTAGTTAACGCGCAAGCCGGACAAGTGGCCTCAGACCTCAACGTCCGGTAATCCAACCTATTAGTCGGGCCGTGCACACGCTGCCGAGACGCAACAAGGAATTGAAAGAGCCCTCGCCGCGGCTGTCCGCTAGCTGACAACCGACTATTGCGCCGCTGGGGTGATGACGATGCTCCGATAGGCTACGCGTCCCTTTTCGCTGCCCTGAAGATAGATGGGACCCGGCAATTCCTCATGGCTGTCCAACGCGCCGCCGGTGATGCCGGGGATTTCCTGGTTGTTGATGATCGTCTGCCCATTCTGGACGACCGTGATCATTCGTCCGAGGAGGGTGATGTCGAAGATCTGCCATTCTCCGGGCTTTCTGGGCAGCTCGGGAGACGGAGCCAGAAAGCCATAGACGCTGCCGATGCGACGATTCGGGGGCTCCGTGGCTGAGTCGGTTTCCACTTGGACTTCGTAGCGGCCACGCAGATACACGCCGCTGTTGGAATTTGAGTCGCAGTTGAATTCGACGTGCAGCTTGAAATCGTCGAATTTGGAGTCGTTGATGAGTTCCGGGCCTTCGCCAGGCGTTATCAACTTGCCGTTTTCGACCTTCCAGACGGAGGAGGAGCTTGATTTGCTCATCGTCCATCCGGTCAGATCTTTTCCGTTGAACAGCGGAATGGGCTTTTCCCATTGGGGGGTGCCGCTTCTCTTCAAAGAGGGTGCTCTTTCACCGATCCACGGCCAAACTGTGCCATCTGCCCCCGTGGTGGTACCTGAGAGACGATTGCCGCTCAATCTAGCCTCGAAGACCATATCGTCGGGGCGGTCTTCTTCCTCTTTTGGGGAAACGAATTTGAGGTGACCGTTCGCTATCTCGACTTTTGGCAGCGAGCGGGCGTTTCCCGAACGACCAACCATTTGTGCTTTCAACTGACCCTTCTCTTGGCTCAGTTCGAGCCAAGAGGGATATTCGCGATCTGGCGCTTTCAGCGTCAAATCCCAGCGACCGAGGAAGACCGCAACGGACTCTGCTGGATCCGGAGAGGAAGAGTTGTCGGAATCTGCGCTCCGCGAATACGCGGCTGCACCCAACGACAACACGGCGACCACAAGCACGAATGCGCTTCCTTGCAGCTTCATCGGATTAGGATACCTTCTTTTCGGCAAGACATGGGAGACCTGACGAATTGTCCCTTTGTGCTACGCAAAAATTCCATCGGGCCCGCATCTCGTAGAGATGCTGTCACTTATCAGTCCGGTTGCTCCACGCGAGAGAATGAAAAAAGCTCGACTAAGCTGGCAGAAAATCCTTCTCAGCAAACTGCCCGTTGTGCCATCCTGACACCCCATGTCACCATTCGTTCCTAAGATGACTTCAGCTCCAGCCGCTCGTGCGGCGTTAAACTCGGCTGTTTCGAGAGATTGATTCTTGGGGAGTGTCGGGCCATAAAGATGCATAATCAAGCGGTCGCGATTCAACGTTTGAAAACCCCACTCCTCGAGCAAAGCAAATGAAAGCCTGTCGGCAACAAGCACTTCTTCCAACGTGAGACGTCCCCCGTCGCTCACAAAGTCCGACACGACCACCTTTTGAATGTGGGCCCCTCGAAAGATGTTGCCAAGCTGCTTTCCAACCTCCTCTACGCCACTTGATTGCGCCAATGCCGCGTATGCGAGGGGAAATGCAAAACAAAGCAGCAGGGCAAGAACACGCGACTTGTTGCGAAGTACACCCGAGAAAGATCGTTGGCGGTTTTCATGGCCTGAACATACCCGCGAGAAGTTCTGCGCGTCAATACTTGCGTGACGGCGCGTAGCGCCTGTGAACGCGGTGCATTCGATAGGTCGATGCAACACTAGATCGAAACCCAAGCGCAGCCGTTTAGCAGCCAAGGTCGTTCGCGGGCGCTGATTCAAACGGAAGATTCCCTACGGCTTGCCGAGGTGTACAATCGGCGAGAACATGGAGTCCGTCACGTGGGTTGCAGAGATCCGCGCTCTCTAGCTCTCAAACTGAGTCTGGTCCTGGTCTCGGTCTGTATCGCCGCGAGCACCGTGTTTTCCGCTCCACAGCCACAGCAAACCGCAGCGCAGTCGGCAGAAGAAAGACAGGCTACGCCGCCACTGCGCGTCACCGCGCATCTCGTCCAGGCCAATGTCATCGTCAACGACAAACACGGCAATCCCATCACCGGCCTTTCACAAAAGGATTTCACTATTCTCGACAACGGCAACCAGCAAGAAATCCGCGTTTTCGTAGCCCAGACGAACCTTCCATCGGTCCCCTCTCGAACTACTCCCCTTCCGCTAGGCACTTACACAAATCGCCCAGAAGAACAAACCAACATACCTGCCAGCGTCACTGTCATTCTTCTGGACGCACTCAACACGGAACCCGCCGACCGGGCGCTCGCCCGGAAGCAGGTCATTCGGGTGCTAAAGCAAATTCAACCGCAGGAATACGTTGCCCTTTATTGGCTTGGCGATGGCCTACACGTCCTACACGATTTCACAACCGACGCCTCTGTGCTTCGCCAAGTCCTCGCTGGTTACGATGACAAACCCAACCACGGAGCCGACGACTCCGACGTCGCCGACCCGAGCCTGAATTCGCCCAATCCTTCGACACCTGCTGGCACAGCTTCCGAACGCTCAGCCTTTCGCGCAGTAGTTGATCAGCGTATCGCCAACCTAGTTATCCGCGATCGTGTTCGCACGACAGCTGCCGCTCTAATCGCCGTTGCCAATCACCTTGGCACCCGAAAGGGCCGCAAGAATTTGGTGTGGGTTTCCTCCAGCTTTCCCGTTACCCTCGGCTACGACAAGTTTAACTTGGAGTGGACGAACGACACCGGAGAAGACTTCGCCGCCGATGTCGAAAGAGCGGCGCGGGCGCTTACCGACGCCGACATCGCCGTCTATCCCGTGGATGCGCGAGGCTTGCTCGGATCGGATATCAACGCAAACGAGGACGACCTCGACGCCCACATCGGAGACCCCACCGATGGAGACACGCACTTGCCGACCCGCGGCGCGCCCGAAACGTTCGTTACCATGCGGCTTCTCGCGGAACGCAGCGGCGGCAAAGCCTTTTACGGCACAAATGACATTTCTGGCGCGATTCGTCAGGCCATGAACGATTCCCGCGTGACCTACACGCTCGGCTACTATCCCGCCGGTGTGAAATGGGACGGCAGTTTTCACGAACTTAAAGTCAAGGTCGCTGCGCCCGGCGCCCAAGTGCGTGCCCGCACAGGCTATTACGCTTTTCCCGATGCACCGTTGGCTACGCCAAGAAACGATCACGCACTCATCGCTAAGTTGGCTACGAGTTGGCTCCCGGCCACCGGCATCGGTTTGCATGTCCATGCGCAAACTTCGCGGGAGTCTGGACCATCTGCTCTCACCGCTGTGGTCGCTATCGATCTGGGTGACATCTTGATGCAGCGGAAGGAGGGCGGGTGGACCGGTACAGTGCAATCCGTCTTTCTACAATTGGACAATGCTGGACACATTCTCAAGGCCGATGACCGAACCTTCCACCCGGACTTCGACAACAACACTTATGAGCAGGGGCTAAAGAGCGCTATCACTGATACTCGCCAGTTTCGCGTCTTGCCCAATGCATCAGAACTCTGCATCGTCGTGAGAGATGCATCCACAGCTAACCTCGGCTCCATCTATTTACCTCTGGCGCAGTATTCCCCGGATTCATCCCAGGCCGGTCATACAAAGAGGTGAACACTCCTCGACGGTTCGTCGCGGCACGCTCAATGGGTCAGACGAACGCCTGTCATATCCATCACGAAGGCGTCTTGATTTTCGGTAAGAACGAATAGTCGCTGTCCGTCCTCCGAAAAATGCGTATAGGCGATCGGATCGGGAAAGATTTGCTCGTCAAGTTTGGCTGCTGTGTTCAGATCGTAGATTGTTAGCTGTCCCGAACCGGTGCTCAGAGCAAGCAGATTGCTCTGCGCATTCGCTGATGGCCGGACCCCGACGAGCCTCGCTTTCAACTGTCCGTCGCGCATCGAATAGATATAAATCCGTACAGCGTCTCTAGAAAAAATAATCGCGTCACCAGTAGAAAAGATTGAGTCGAAGTTCAGAGGCCCCGTGCCACTCTGCACCAGCACGCCGCCCAGAGGTTTGCCCGTTCGGGCATCAAGTGCCTCAAGAAACGAATCGTGGTCGGTAAGCTTTGCGCTCTTCAACGCGTCCTTTGCTTGGGCCACGCGCATAGCCGCTGCCGTGGCCCCAGCACTTTTTGCTTTCCAGCTTAAAACGAGACGTTCGCCCTGCGGATCCGCGAATGGTATCGGCGGCAGGCCAGTAAAGGATCGAGTCCAAAGTTGTTTTCCGGTTGCGGGATCGAGGGCGCGCAGACGAAAAGGAACTCCGACCTCTTGCGGTAACGATACGCCCCCCATCGAAGGGACACCGCCCGCTTGCAACATGCCGCCTGACGAAGGACCATCGCTCGCTTGCGGTAACAATATCCCCCCTGCCCCAGAACTTTCGAAGGAATACTCAAAAAGCACTGAGCCTCCGGACCGGAGGAGATCCTTGGTGCCCATCCAGATAGGCGAAGTTTTGGTCGTCGCGATGTCTAGTCGCAGAACAGTGGCGGGAGGACGGCCATGTCATTGATTTCAAAGTCGGCCAGAGTTTTGGCGAACCACAAGGCTTGATAGACCCACATCGTGGGAGTAGGATTCTGGACAACGCTGCATCTCGCAGGAACGTCCCAGCCCGCCCGAGGTACACCGCAAGGAGGTTCCTACCATGCCTATCACCAAGGAATTTGCCATCCGCCAGGAAGACAAGCCAGGAATGCTTGGAAAGCTGTGCCACGCTCTCGCCGATAAGAACATCAACATCCTCGCGTTTCAATCGTTCCCTATTCAGAAAGGCCAGAGTTCGATTCATCTCGTTTTGGACAATCCCACAGCGGCTAAAGCGGTCCTCGATCAACAACGCGCTGATTACACCGAGACCGAGGTTGCGCACGTGAAGCTGGCTCACCGTCCGGGAGAGTTGGGACGCGTCGCATCGCGGCTGGGCGACGCGGGAATCAACATCAACTACGGCTACTGCGGGACCGACGCGGTGACGAACTTTTCGATGCTGATCTTCGGCGTCGCGGACGCAGGGAAGGCAGCGAAGGTCCTTGAGCTGGCTGCCGGCGCCGCCGCGGCGACTTAATACATACGAACGCATTGTCAGGCCGCCCGGG
>Ga0210396_10007643_pt1 | contig 10272 bp, 6 predicted proteins | sample IncBWH17OmetaG_FD_155466 | JGI IMG/M metagenome (GOLD analysis project Ga0210396, IMG submission 155466) | Forest soil microbial communities from Barre Woods Harvard Forest LTER site, Petersham, Massachusetts, United States - Inc-BW-H-17-O ... | reverse complement strand
CGGCGACCGGCAGGTCACGTACGCCGAACTGGACAAGCGGACCAACCGGCTGGCCCATCATCTGGCCGGGCTCGGGGTCGGGCCGGGGGACCACGTCGGGCTCTATGCCCGCAACTCGATCGAGGCGCTGGAGACGCTGATCGCGTCGTGCAAGCTCCGCGCCTCGGCGGTCAACATCAACTACCGCTACGTCGAGAACGAGTTGCACTACATGTTCGCCGACGCGGACCTGACCGCGCTGGTGTACGACCGCCGCCTCGCGCCGCGCGTGGCGGCCAGAGCCCACGCCGCCCCCGGACTGCGCGGCCTAGTCGAGATCGACGACGGCAGCGGCCAAACAGAAGGCGGCCAAACAGAAAAAGCAGCAAACGCCACCGACTACGACGCCGCCCTGAACGCCGCCGCACCGGACCGCGACTTCCCGCCCCGCAGCAACGACGACGTGTACATCATCTACACCGGCGGCACGACCGGGTACCCGAAGGGCGTGATGTGGCGCCACGAGGACATCTGGCGCACGCTGGGCGGCGGCATCGACTTCATCACCTCCGAACCGCTACCCGACGAGTGGGCGCAGTCCCGTAAGGGCCTGGAGAACGGCGAGTTCGTCAAGCTCTGCGCGGCGCCGCTCATCCACGGCAACGCGCAGGTAGCCGCGCTGGCGGGCCTGTTCGCCGGCGAGACCATCGTGCTGCTGCCCGCCTTCGACCCGGACGAGATCTGGCGAGCCATCGCCAAGCACCAGGTCAACGTGCTGGTCATCATCGGCGACGCGATGGCCAGGCCGCTGGTCGAGGCCTACGCGCAAGGGGATTACGACGCCTCGTCGCTGGTCGCCGTGTCCTCCAGCGCCGCGCTGTTCTCCCCGGCGGTCAAGGACGCCTGCGCCAAGGCGTTGCCCGACGCCGTGATCACCGAGGCCATCGGCTCCACCGAGACCGGCTTCGCCGGGATCTCGTTCGTATCGCCCGGCGAACCGCATCGCGGCGGCCCGACCGTGATGGCCGGCCCGGACGTCATCGTGGTCGGCGACGACGGCCGGTCGGCCGCTCCCGGCCAGGTCGGCCGGCTGGCCCGCGGCGGGCACGTGCCGCTCGGCTACTACAAGGACCCGGCCCGCACCGCCGCGATGTTCGCCGAGGTGGACGGGAAGCGCTACGCCATCCCCGGGGACATGGCCCGGGTCGAGGACGACGGGACCGTGACCCTGCTCGGCCGCGGCAACACGTGCGTGAACACCGGCGGCGAGAAGGTCTTCCCCGAAGAGGTCGAGGGCGCGCTCAAGTCGCACCCCGGCGTGTTCGACGCGCTGGTCATCGGCGTGCCCGACGCACTGCTCGGCCAGCGGGTCGCCGCGCTCATCCAACCCAGACCGGGCGCCGCCCTCGACCTCGGCGCGCTGCAGGAGCACGTCCGCCGGCAGATCGCCGGGTACAAGGTGCCGCGCAGCTTCTGGCTGGCCGAGGCCATCCGGCGTACTGTTTCGGGGAAGGCCGACTACGCCTGGGCCCGCGAGTACGCCGCGACCCACGCGCCCGCCCTGGACCGCGTATCCGGCGCCCACTCGTCCAATACCCAAAGGTGAGCGCGACCGTGCGAACCCCCCTGTGCGATCTGTTCGGCCTCGAGCACCCCATCGTCGGGTTCAGTCCGTCCGAGCACGTCGCCGCGGCGGTCAGCCGGGCCGGCGGCCTGGGCGTGCTCGGCGCCGTCCGGTTCAACGACCCGGCCGAGCTGGACAAGACCCTGGACTGGATGGACGCCCACTCCGACGGCCGCCCGTACGGCATCGACGTGGTCATGCCCGCCAGGGTTCCGACCGAGGGCGCCGCCAAGGACCTGGACCAGCTCATCCCGGAGCAGCACAAGGACTTCGTCCAGGACACGCTGCTCAAGCTCGGCGTGCCGCCGCTGCCCGACGACGCGCAGGCCTCCGACGGCGTGCTCGGCTGGCTCCACTCGATCGCGCGCCAGCACGTCGAGGTCGCGCTGGCCCACCCGGCGCGCCTGATCGCCAACGCGCTCGGCCCGCCGCCCCCCGATGTCATCGCCAGCGCGCACGAGCGCGGCATGCTGGTGGCCGCGCTGGCCGGGACGGCCGAACACGCCCGCCGCCAGGTCGCCAGCGGCGTGGACATCGTGGTGGCCCAGGGCTACGAGGCGGGCGGCCACACCGGCGAGATCGGCAGCATGGTCCTGATCCCGGAGATCGTCGACGCGGTACAAGCCAAGGCCATGGTCCTCGCCGCGGGCGGGATCGGCTGCGGCCGCCAGATCGCTGCGGCCCTGGCCCTGGGCGCTGCGGGCGTCTGGATGGGCTCGGCCTGGCTCGCTACCGAGGAATACGCCACGACGACGAGCGCCCCGGCGGTCACTGACGCCGTCCTCAAAGCCACCTCCTCGGACACGGTCCGGTCCCGGATCTACAGCGGCAAGCCCGCCCGGCTGCTCAAGAACCGCTGGACCGACGCCTGGGAACAGCCCGGCGCGCCCGAGCCCCTCGCCATGCCCCTGCAGAACCTGCTGGTCAGCGAGGCCCACCAGCGCCTCATCCGGTCCGGCCGGCCCGAGGTGGTGCCCATGCCGGCCGGCCAGATCGTCGGCCGCATCACCGAAGTCCGCCCGGTCGCCGACGTGATGGCCGACCTCATCAAAGAGGCCAACCAAACCCTGGAAAAACTAAACCACCTGCGATGATAAGACGATGAGGATCTCCGTCTCCGTCGGCTACTGGTCGGCCGGCCCGCCGCCCGGAGCCCAGGAGCTCTTCGAAGCCGCCGAACGCGCCGGGGTCGACCAGATCTGGACCGCCGAGGCCTACGGCAGCGACGCCTGGACCCCGCTGGCCTGGTGGGGTTCGCGCACCACCCGGATCAAGCTCGGCACCGCGGTGTCCCAGCTGTCGGCCCGCCCGCCGGTCACCTTGGCCATGACCGCGATGACCATGGACCACCTGACCCAGGGCCGGGTCCTGCTCGGCATCGGCACCAGCAACCCGCAGGTCGTCGAGGGCTGGTACGGGCAGCCCTACCCCCGCCCGCTGGAACGCACCCGCGAGTACATCGACATCGTCCGCAAGGTCATCGCCCGCCAAGAACCGGTCAGCTACGACGGCAAGCACTACCAGCTTCCGCTGCCCCCGGAACACGGAGGCACGGGCCTGGGCAAGCCGCTGCGCTCGATCCTGCACCCGTACCGGACCGAGATCCCGATCTACCTCGGCGCCGAGGGCCCCAAGAACGTGGCGCTGGCGGCCGAGATCGCGGACGGCTGGAACGTCATCTTCTTCTCGCCCGCGATGAACGACTTCTACGCCGGCGCCCTGGCCGAAGGCTTCGCCCGCCCCGGCGCCCGGCACACGGCGCAGACCTTCGACGTGGTCGGCGGCCCGCTGGCCATCATTGAGGACGACGACCTCGAGCGCGCCGCCGACCAGGTCAGGCCCACGCTGGCCCTGTACATCGGTGGCATGGGCGCCCGCGGGGTCAACTTCCACCACGAGGTCTTCGTCCGGATGGGCTACGAGGCCGAAGCCAAAAAGATCCAGGACCTGTACCTGGCCGGCGACAAGAAGAGCGCCATCGCCGCCGTGCCCGCCAAGCTCGTCGAGGACGTGGCCCTGATCGGCCCCTGGGCCAAGATCACCGACGAGATCCAGCGCTGGAAGCAGACCGTCCTGACCACGTTCTCCGTCCACTGCGACCCCCGCGAGCTGCCCAAGATCGCCGACCTGATCCGCGGGTGACAACGAGTACTGGAGCGGGCATGGGTACGCGACTCGAGCCGAAGCCGGCGCTACTGGACCGGCAGCCAGAACGCGCCGCGCTTGACGGTCTCCTCGGGGATCTGCGGTCGGGACGCGGGGGCGCGCTGGTGGTGCGGGGTGAGGCGGGGGTGGGTAAGTCAGCGCTGCTGGAGTACGTGGCCGAGTCGGCGGCGGGAATCCGGGTGGCCCGGGCGGTGGGGGTGGAATCGGAGATGGAACTGGCGTTCGCCAGCTTGCATCTGCTGTGCGCGCCGCTGCTGGACCGGCTGGAGCACCTGCCAGCTCCGCAGCGCGACGCGCTCGGGATCGCGTTCGGTCTGCGGGAGGGGGGTGCGCCGGACCGGTTCCTGGTCGGGCTGGCGGTGCTGACCTTGCTGTCGGAGGTGGCGGAGGAACGGCCGCTGCTGTGCGTGGTCGATGACGCGCAGTGGCTGGACCGGGCGTCGGCGCAGGTGCTGGCGTTCGCGGCGCGGCGACTGCTGGCCGAGCCGGTCGGGTTGGTCTTCGCCGCGCGCGAGCCGGGTGAGGCGTTCGGGGGCCTGGCGGACCTGGAGGTGCGGGGCTTGCCGGAGCAGGACGCCCGGGCGCTGTTGCGCTCGGTCATCCGGTTCGGGCTCGATGAGCGGGTGCGGGATCGGATCGTGGACGAAACGAACGGTAACCCGCTGGCGCTGCTGGAGTTGCCGCGCGGGCTGGGCCTCACGGAGCTGGCGGGCGGATTCGGGCTGGCGGGGGCGCAGCCGGTCCCGGCCCGGATCGAGCAAGGCTTCCGGCGACGGATCGACGCGTTGCCCGCCGACACGCGGTCGCTGATGCTCATCGCGGCGGCCGAGCCGGCCGGGGACCCGGTGCTGGTGTGGCGGGCGGCGGGGCGGCTCGGGATCCCGGCTTCGGCGGCGGAGGCCGCTTCGGCGGACGGGTTGCTGGAGATCGGTGCGCGGGTGCGGTTCCGGCATCCGCTGGTGCGATCGGCGGTGTACTCCTCGGCGTCGCCGCCGGAGCGGCGGGCGGCGCACCTGGCGCTGGCCGAGGTGACCGATCCCGACCGTGACCCGGATCGGCGGGCGTGGCATCTGGCCGCGGCGGCACCGGGGCCCGATGAGAGGGTGGCCGTGGAGCTGGAGCGGTCGGCGGGCCGGGCGCAGGCCCGCGGCGGTATGGCCGCGGCGGCGGCGTTCTTGCAGCGCGCGGTCGAGCTGACGGCCGAACCCGGGCCGCGGTCCGGACGCGCGCTGGCCGCCGCGCAGGCGAGCCTGCAGGCTGGCGCGCTTGATGCCGCGGCCGGCCTGCTGGCCGCGGCGGCGGCCGGGCCGCTGGATGACCTCCAGCAGGCCCGCGCCGGCCTGCTGCGCGGACAGATCGCGTTCGCCTCCAGCATGGGCAGCGACGCTCCAGCGCTGCTGGTGAAGGCGGCCCAGCAGCTCGAGCCGCTGGATGCCGCGCTCGCCCGCCAGACCTACCTGGACGCGTGGGCCGCCGCTCTGCTCGCCGGCCAGTTCGCCGGCGCCGGCAGCCTGCACGAAGTCGCCCGGGCTGCCCGGTCAGCCCGGCCGCCCGCTGACGCGTCCCGGCCGTCTGATCTGCTGCTGGACGGGCTGGCCGTCCTGGTCACCGAGGGACACGCCCGGGCGGAACCCCTGCTGAGGCCGGCCGCGCGCGTCTTTGCCGAGGACGAGATCACCCTCGAAGAGGGCCTGCGATATGGCTGGCTGGCCACGACCGCCGCGGCCCTGGTGTGGGAGGAGGAGTACTGGCATGCGACGGTTGCCCGGCAGCTGCAGTCCATCCGCGAGGCAGGCTTGCTGGTCGATCTGCCGCTCTGGATGCAATCGATGGCGGTAAATGAGATCTGGCGCGGTGATTTTGCGGCGGCTGCTTCGCTGATCGCGGAGGCGGAGGCGATCGCGGCCGCGACAGGGAGCGGCTTCGCCCGCTACGCAGCCGTATTCCTGGCCGGTATGCGGGGGACAGAAGCCGAGGCCGCCCCGCTGATCCAGGCCGTCATCACGGACTCCCGGGCCGCGGGCCAGGGCATGGGGCTCCAATGGTCGCAATGGGTATCGGCCATCTTGTACAACAGTCTCGGCCGCTACGAGCAGGCCCTGGCCGAGGCCCAGCAAGCCGCCGAGCAGGCGCCTGAGCTGTTTATCTCCATACGAGCGCTGGCCGAGCTGATCGAGGCGGCCAGCAGGACCAGGCAGATCCAGCTGGCCGCCGGCGCGCTCGCCCGGCTGGCCGAGGCCACCAGCGTTGGCCAGACCGACTGGGGGCAGGGGACCTACGCGCGCTGCCGGGCGCTGCTCAGCGACGGCCAGGACGCCGAGGGCTGCTATCGCGAGGCGGTCGGCCGGCTGAGCCGTACCGGCTTTGCGCCTGAGCTCGCCCGCGCGCACCTGCTGTACGGTGAGTGGCTGCGTCGCGAGGGCCGGCGGACCGACGCGCGGGCGCAGCTTCGCACCGCGCACGAGATGTTCGACGCGATCGGCATGCTGGCGTTCGCCGAGCGGGCCCGCGGCGAGCTGCTGGCCACCGGCGAGACCGTCCGCAAGCGCACGGCCGCCACGCGCGACCAGCTCACCCCCCAAGAGGCCCAGATCGCGCGGCTGGCCCGGGCTGGCCTGTCCAACCAGGAGATCGGCGCCCAGCTGTTCCTGTCCGCGCGGACCGTCGAATGGCACCTGGCCAAGGTTTTTATCAAGCTCGAGATCAGCTCCCGCCGGCAGCTCCAGCAAGCGCTGCCCGACGTGCCGATGGCCTAACCGGACGCGCGGCCCAGATGCGCCGCGGGAAGACCTGCGCGGGCCAGGGTGGTACCGATGCGGCGAAGCTGAGCGGTCGCGCCGCCCAACAAGAACTCGTGATGCTTGGCGGCGACGAAGTACCGATGCACCGGGTATGACACGTCGATGCCCAGCCCGCCGTGCACGTGAACGGCGGTGTGCGCCACCCGGTGGCCGCCGTCGGCCGCCCAGAACTTGGCCGTCGCCACCGTCACATCAGCCGAGGCGTCGCCGACCGCGAGCAGCCAGGCGGCCTGCCACATGGTCAACCGCACCGCCTGCACGTCAATAAAACCGTCGGCCAGCCGCTGCGCCACCGCCTGGAACGACCCGATCGGCCGCCCGAACTGCATCCGGGTCCGCGCGTGCTCCGCGGTCAGCTCCAGGGCCCGCTCGACCACTCCGGTTTGCATCGCGCACAGCCCCACCGTCGCCCGCGCCACGAGCCAGTCCACGACCTCCCGGCCCGATGACCCCAGCCTCCGGTCATCATTCAGGACCACTCCGTCGAGCACTACCCGGCCGGCCGGCGCGAAGTCCGTCAGCCGCTGCGCCTCCACACTCACTCCGGCATCAGACGGCAAGACCAGGAACACCAGCACCCCGTCCGGCGAAGCACAAGGCACCAGGAACAGATCGGCCCGTGGCGCATGATCTACCGCGGTCTTCACGCCAGACAAGACCCACGAACCATCCGGCGACCGCACCGCACGAGAAGACGGACAACAGGGATCGTCCCCGTCCTCCTCCGCCAGCGCCGCCGTCAGCACCACGGACCCCCGCCCCGCCGGCCGCGCCCACCGCGAGCGCTGCGCAGCCGTCCCGAACTCAGCAATCGCCCCCGCCCCGAGCACGATCGAGGCCAGGTACGGCACCTCCGACGCCGAACGCCCCACCTCCACCAGCACCGAGCACTCCTCCAGCAGCCCCAGCCCGGCCCCATCCAGGGACGCGGGCAGCCCCGCCGCCAGCACCCCCGCCGCCGCCAGGTCGGCCCAGGGCTCCTCCCGCTCGGCCAGGATCTTCCGCGCCAGCCCGGCCAGCTCCTCCTGCGCCTCGCTCACCGTGAAGTCCATCAGATCCTCCAACCTCACCGACGAGACCCTACCGACGAGACAGCGGCAGCCCGAGCGCCGCCGCCGCGATGATGTCCCGCTGCACCTCGTTGGTCCCGCCGCCGAAGGTCAGGATCAGCGCGGCCCGGTGCGCCCGCTCGATCCGCCCGGCCAGCACCTCCCCGGCCGACCCCGAGCGCACGACACCAGAAGCCCCGAGCACCTCCATCAGCAGCCGGTACGCCTCCACCGCGAACTCGGTCCCGAACACCTTCGTCACCGAAGCATCAGCCGGAGCCAGCGACCCCGCCGAGGACGCCACCCGCCAGTTCATGAGCTTGAGGAATTCGGCCTTGGCGTACACCCGGGCCAGGTTGAGCTGCACCCACTCGGCGTCGATGACCCGCTGCCCGGAGGCCAGCTTGGTCGCGGCCGCCCAGTCCCGCACCTCGGCCAGCGCCGACAGCACCGGCGCCGCCGAGGTCAGCGCCACCCGCTCGTGGTTGAGCTGGTTGGTGATCAGCGCCCACCCCCGGTTCTCCTCGCCCACGAGCGACGAGGACGGCACCCGCACGGAGGAGTAGTACGTAGCCGACGTCGTCACCCCCGCGACCGTCCGCACCGGCGTCCAGGAGAACCCGGCCGCCGTCACCGGCACGATGATGATCGACAGCCCCCGGTGCCGGTCCGCCGCAGGATCGGTCCGGCAGGCCAGCCACACGTAGTCGGCGTGCTGGATCAGGCTGGTCCACATCTTCTGCCCGTCGATCACGTACTCATCCCCGTCCCGCACCGCCGTGGTACGCAGCGAGGCCAGGTCCGTACCCGCCTCCGGCTCGGAGTACCCGATCGAGAAGTGGATCTCGCCCGCCGCGATCTTCGGCAGGAAGAACGCCTTTTGCGATGCCGTCCCGAACCGCATGATCGTCGGCCCCACCGTGTTGACGGTCAGGAACGGCACCGGCACCCGCGCCACTGCCGCCTCGTCGGTAAAGATGAGCTGGTCGAGCATGGTTCCGCCGCGCCCGCCGTACTCGGCCGGCCAGCCCAGCGCCAGCCACCCGTCGCGCCCCAGCTGCCGGACCACGGACCGGTACGCCTCCCCGTCCCCGTAGTCCCCGTCCCCCCCAGACAAAGCGGAACGCACCGCAGGCGTCATCAGCTCGCCGAAGTACCCACGCAGCTCCCGCCGCAGCCGTTCCTGCTCCGCGGTGTAGGCGATCCGCATCACGAACCCCTAAAATAGAACGTGTTCTAGCATTTTAGCAGGGACAGGCGCCCATGCCCGAGGCCTTCATCGTCGACGCCGTGCGCACCCCGGTCACCCGCCGCGGCGGCGCCCTAGCCGCGGCGCACCCGGCCGATCTCGGCGCGCACGTCATAAAAGAACTGCTGGCCCGCACCCAGGTCGACCCGGCCGCCGTCGACGACGTCATATTCGGCTGCGTGGATGCAGTGGGCCCGCAGGCCGGCGACATCGCCCGCACCGCGTGGCTGGCCGCGGGCCTGCCCGAGGCGGTACCCGGCGTCACCGTCGACCGGCAGTGCGGCTCGTCCCAGCAGGCGGTGCACTTCGCCGCCCAGGCCGTACTCAGCGGCACCGCCGGCCTGGTCGTGGCGGGCGGCGTCCAGAACATGAGCCAGGTCCCGATCGGCAGCGCCATGGGCCCACAAGACCCGTTCAGCGGCTCCCGAGGCTGGCGGGAACGGTACGGCACCGAGGAGATCTCCCAGTTCCGCGCCGCGGACCTGATCGCGGACAAATGGGGGATCGGCCGCCCCGAGATGGAACGCTACGCCCTGGCCAGCCACCAGCGAGCGGTCCGCGCGATCGACCACGGCGCGTTCGGCGCCGAGATCGTCCCGTACCAAGACGTGACCCAGGACGAGGGCCCCCGCCGCGACACCACCCTGGAGAAGATGGCTGCCCTCAAGCCATTGCGCGCAGGCGGCCGGATCACCGCCGCCCTGTCCAGCCAGATCGCCGACGGCGCCGCCGCCCTGCTCATCGCCTCCAGCCGCGCCGTCCGCGAGCACGGCCTGACCCCGAAGGCGCGGATCGCCCACCTGTCCGCCCGCGGCGACGACCCGGTCCTGATGCTCACCGCGCCCATCCCGGCCACCGCGTACGCCCTGAACCAGGGCGGGATGTCCCTGGCCGGGATCGACCTGATCGAGATCAACGAGGCGTTCGCTTCGGTGGTCCTGGCCTGGCAGCGCGAGACCGGCGCCGACCTCGGCCAGGTCAACGTCTGCGGCGGCGCGATCGCCCTCGGCCACCCCCTCGGCGCCACCGGCGCCCGCCTGCTCACCACCCTGGTCCACGCCCTGCAGCGCACCGGCGGCCGCTACGGCCTCCTGACCATGTGCGAAGGCGGCGGCCAGGCCAACGTCACGATCGTCGAGCGGGTCTGATCCATACTGCCGGCTGACACCACGGACCGTTCGGACTAAAAATCCTTGGATGCCGAACGGAGCGTGGCCATCCCGTCCAGGCATGTCTCAGCGTCCCGCATGATCGCCCCGATCAGCTCGCTGCACGACGGCAGGTCCTCGATCAGCCCGGCCACCTGCCCCGACGACATCAGCCCCAGGTCGGTCCGCCCGTCCACCATCGCCGCCCGCAGCAGCACCGGCGTGTTCGCCGCCATCACGACCTGCCCCCAGCTCA
>Ga0210396_10007642_pt1 | contig 10274 bp, 7 predicted proteins | sample IncBWH17OmetaG_FD_155466 | JGI IMG/M metagenome (GOLD analysis project Ga0210396, IMG submission 155466) | Forest soil microbial communities from Barre Woods Harvard Forest LTER site, Petersham, Massachusetts, United States - Inc-BW-H-17-O ... | reverse complement strand
GCGTTCGGCCAGGACCTGGGTCTCCAGATCGGCCGCGAGGTTGGCGAGCGCCCACCGCTGGACTTCCTGCAGGCTCGAGCGACCTGCAGGATGAATCTCGCCGCGGCGGCTGAACTGCAGCTGGCCACCGGGCCGCTTGAAGAACATCACCAGTTGCGCTGAGACGCTCTTCGCCGCCTCGCGCCCCGCGTCCTCCTCGACCAGGGCCAGCGCAAGGTCGAGGCCCGCCGTGACTCCCGCGGAGGTGCGCACCGGACCGTCGCTAACGTGCAGGGCGTCGACCTCGACGATCACCTCGGGAAACCGCTCTGTCAGCCGGTCGGCGACGTCCCAGTGGGTGGTGATGCGCCGGCCGTCCAGCAGGCCTGCGGCGGCGAGCATCCAGGCGCCGCTGCACACCGAGCCGATCCTCCTCGTCCGCTTCGCCTGGTCGCGTAGCCAGTCCAGCAGCCGCTCGTCCGGGGCCTCGTCGACGATGTGCGGCGCGCCAGCCACAAGCAGGGTGTCGAAGATGCAGGCGTCGCGCCCTGCGACCAGGTCCGGCATGAGGCGCGTCCCGGCCGAGGTCACGATCGGTCCCGGTTCTGCGCCCACGACCCTGAGGTCATAGACCTTCGAACCGGTCTGCGTGTTCGCCTCGGCGAAGACGTCGAGCGGGCCTGCAACATCCAGGAGTTGCACGCCGGGAACCGCCAAGACGCCGATGCTCCGGGGGGTCGATGCAATTGCACGTCGTGATTGCACGTCAATTGTCCACTTTTGCCGTGAGACTGCAATAGCAGACATGCGCGCGACTTTCTAGCCTCTGACTCGACGCTACGAAGGGAGACACCCATGACGATCACCGCCGAACGCATCGCCCCGCCGGACAGCAAGCTGGCGCGCGAAATCACCCAGCTGGTTCGCGATACGGAATCCGACCTGCTCTTCAACCACTCGAGCCGGGTCTACCACTGGGCCGCCCTGACCGGCGAACGGCGTGGCCTGAGCTTCGATCGCGAGCTGCTCTACGCAGGCGCCATGTTCCACGACATGGGCCTGACGCCGCAGCACAGCAGCAAAAACGAGCGCTTCGAAGTCGATGGGGCGAATGCGGCGCGCAACTTCCTCAAGAGCCGCGGCGTCCCCGAACTGGATGTGGAGCGCGTGTGGACGGCGATCGCCCTGCACACGACGCCCGGCATCCCCGAGCACATGCATCCGCTCATTGCCCTGGTTACGACCGGGGTCGAGATGGACGTGCTCGGCATCGCCTACGATCAGTTCAGCCAAAAAGACCGCGAGGCTGTGGTGAAGGCCTTCCCGCGCACGCCGCACTTCAAGGAAGACATCATTCAGGCGTTCTACGACGGCATCCACCACAAGCCTGATACGACCTTCGGGAACGTGAAGGCCGACGTGCTTGCAGACAAGGATCCGCACTTCCATCGCGGGAACTTCTGCAGCGTCATCCGCAACTCGAAGTGGATCGGATAAGTCGGTCGCCGAGTGGGCTCCGGCGTTGTCGCTTGGTGGCGGCGCCGGAGTCCCCATAAGCTCGGGCCTTGGCCCGGCTCATTCCCATCGACGACCCCGACGACCCGCGCGTTGCCGTCTATCGCCAGGTCCGCGAGCGCGACCTGGTCGGCCGCCAGGGCGGCTTCATCGCCGAGGGCGAGGTCGTCCTGCGCGTCCTCCTCACCCGGAGTGGGCCGCATCGGGCGGCCTCCCTGCTGGTGGACGGCAAGCGGCTGGCGAAGCTCTCGCCCCTGATCGAAACCCTGCCTGAAGCGATCCCCGTCCACGTCGCCGGCCAGGCGGTGCTGGACGAAATCGCCGGCTTCCACATCCACCGGGGAATCCTTGCCCATGGCCTGCGCGCGCCCGACCCGGGGGCGGCCGCCTTGCTCGCGTCTCTGGGCGAGACGGCGCTCGTTCTGGTCCTCCACGGGATCGCCAACCACGACAACATGGGCGGCCTGTTCCGCAACGCCGCGGCCTTTGGCGTGGACGCCGTGCTGCTGGACGCGACGTCCTGCGATCCGCTCTATCGCAAGGCCATTCGGGTGTCGGTCGGCGCGGCCTTGCACATCCCTTTCACACGCCTGGTCCCGGGTGAGGACGCCCTGGCCGTGCTCGAGACGGCCGGTATCGAGGCCCTGGCCCTGAGCCCGGGCGGCGCCGAGTCCCTGGCGGGTCTCGCCCGTCCCGCGCGCGCCGCGCTCATCCTGGGCGCCGAAGGGCCAGGCCTGCCGCCGGACTTGCTCGCTCGCGCCCGGACCTTCCGCATTCCGATGGCGACCGGTTGGGACTCACTTAACGTCGCCAGCGCCGCCGCCATCGCCCTTCACGAGCTGACCTGCCCCAGGTCGATCTGAGCGAAGGCGTACTTGCGTTTGCGATGAAAAGCGATTGACTGGCCGCGCCAAGGGAGCTGCGCTGGAGGAGGCATGCCCCAGACCCTTACGATCGGGATCTTTGTCCTGGGCGCGGTCATGCTCCTCCTGGCGCTGGTCAGCGGCGGCTTCAAGATTTTCGGCTCGGAGATGCCGGGCGTGGTCAACCGCTCGGCTCGCGTCATTGCCTTTCTCATCGGCGCCGGGCTCGTGGGTTTCTCCCTGATCCATTTTCGGGAGCCGCCGGTCGCAAAGGCGTCGACCGACCAGGGCGCGCAGGTTCCGGCGCCTCAGGAGTCCACCGGGCCCACCGATGTCGCAAACCGCCCCGCGAGCGGAGATCAGCCCGCCCCCAAGCCCCCTGTGGCGGAGGCGAACCTGAACGATCCGACAGCCGTGCGCGTGTTCGGCCGCGAGGCGATGGACTTCGGAGTGCCGCCCCGAAACACCATCGAGGAGAATGTCGGCGCCCTCACGCCCCTGACCATTCCCGGCGCGCGGACCATATCGACGGGCGAGCTCTACAACGACCTGCGCAGCAATCGCCGGTTCCTGCTCGTGGACGTCCTCGACGCGCCCCACGCGGGCCTGCCCGGCGCGCGCCGCTATCCGGGCGTGGGCATGCCGATTCCCTCGGGGGACCTTGGGGGCTTGCTGGACAAGGACACGGCCGGCGACAAGTCTTATCCGGTGGTCTTCTACTGCCAGGGTCCCCAGTGCTGGGAATCCTACAATGCGGCCCTGCGAGCCCGCGACGCCGGCTACACCAACGTCTACTGGTATCGCGGCGGCCTGGAAGCCTGGATGATGGCGAACCTTCCGGCCTCGTGACGCTGATCTGGTGGGTTCCGAAGGAGCGGCCGGATCGCCGAGATGCCGCCTCTACACAGGGCTCACAACGTCTAACGACAGCTAACGTGCGTGCGCGTGCCGAGGGGGCGATATTGAGCTCGGAAGTCCGAGTTCAGCCATGACAACGACCGCCGTCCTCGAAACCCTACGCCCGGCCAGCCCCCGCCGTTCGCCCCTCCGCGACCTGCCGCGGGAGAACGCGGTGATCGAGGAGCGGCGTCGGATCGCCCGGGAGATCCACGACACGCTAGCCCAGGGATTCGCCGCAATTCGCCTGCAGTTGGAGCTCGCCTGCGGCGAGTCCGGCCTGCCGCCGCAGGCGGCCAAGGCGCTGCAGCTCGCCTATCGCATCGCCGGAGAGAACCTGGTCGATGCGCGCCGGGCCATGGCGGAATTGAAGTCGGGCCGGCCCAACCTCTCGACCCTTCTGTTCGCGGCGGTCGACGGGGTGCGCCGGCTCGGTCACACCGAGATCCTTGCGACCCTCGACGCGGTCCCGTCTCCGCCGAGCGAGGTTGCGCATGAGCTGTCGAGGATCGCACAGGAAGCGATGATGAACGCGATGCGCCATTCCGACGCGAGCTCCATCAAGCTGACCTTGACCCGCATTGCGGACGGAGGCCTGCGGGTCGCGGTCGAGGATGACGGGAAAGGCTTCGACGCCGACGTCGTCTGTGGCTTCGGCCTGGCGGGCCTGCGAGATCGAGCTCAGGCGGTCGGCGCGCATCTGCTCGTCGCGTCCAAGACAGGCGTCGGGACGAAGGTGGCCGTGACCTGGCTCCCCTAGCCAGGCGCCGTCGGTCGCAACAGACGGGGCCTCACGCGCCCCACGACATGGGGGCCGAGGGATGTTCCCTCGGTTTGGGCGCTGCTCGCGGGCGCCATAATCGTGAGCGGTGAGTTTGGGCGCTGGCGGGATCGCTCGCCCAAGCTGTCATGGCGGTTGTCAGGGGAGGAATCCCGCGCCTAACGTCCTAGCTCGGAGGGATGGATGCCATCCGAGCTTGAGATCGGACCCTTTCGTCTTTCCACCGACACCCGCGAGCTGTCAGGCGGCGGTTTGAAAGTTCGCCTTGGCGATCGGGCCTCAAACCTCCTGCGTATCCTGGCCGAGCGACCTGGCGTCGTCGTCTCCAAGCGTGACCTGTTGGCTGGAGGCTGGCCTGACAGCACGGTGGACGAGGGGGCCCTGCGCTTTCAGATCGTTGGTTTGCGGCGGATCCTGAACAGGTGGGAAGACACGCCCGTCCACATCGTGAGCGCGGCTGGCCGCGGCTACATGCTCACGGTGCGCGAGCCGGAAGGCCTACCGCAGGAGATCGGCGAAGAATCGGAAGCCGGCCTCTCCCCTGGTCAGGCTACGCTGATCGGACGCGAGGCTGAGATCGACGCGCTGACCTCAATGCTCCGCGCCGAGCGTTGCGTCTCGTTGGTCGGGCCTGGCGGCGTGGGGAAGACGTCCCTGGCCCTGACCTTGAGCCGCAAACTCGAAAGCGAGTTCGGCCTAGTCCATTTCATCGACTTCAGCCCGGTCGAGGATCCGGGCAAGGCGATGCTGTCCGCGGCCACGGCCCTACGACTGATGCCTGACATCGAAGACCCCATCGCCTCGATCGTTGCGCGGCTGCGGCAGGAAACGGCGCTGCTGGTCCTCGACAACTGCGAGCATGTGATCGAGGCCGCGGCCGCGCTCGCTGAGGTCCTGCTCGACGGCGCGCCCGGCGTTCGCCTGCTCGCCACCAGCCGCGAGCCCCTTGGCGTGTCGCAAGAGCGGGTCTACCGGCTCCGGCCCCTGGCGACGCCGCCGCCCGGTAAGGCGCTGTCGGTCGGCGCCCTTCTTCAGTACAGCGCCCCCCGACTGTTTCGCGAGCGCGTGATGGCGCGCTCGGGTTATCGCGTCCAGGAGGCCGACCGCGAGGCGGTCGCGCAGATTTGCCGAAGACTCGACGGAATTCCCCTGGCTATCGAACTGGCCGCCGGATGGGCTGAGGTGTTTTCCCTCGAGGCGCTGGCGGCCGATCTCCAGGCCCGTCTCCTGCGCGTCGAGGCCGGTTCGCGCAAGGCGCCGCCCCGCCATCGCACCCTGGAAGCGGCGCTGCGGTGGAGTTTCGACCGTTTATCGCCCGCCCTGCAGGACCAGCTCGGCCGACTGGCCGTCTTCCGTGGCGAGTTCGATCTCGACGCGGCCCTTGCCGTGACCGGCGGCGATCAGGCGGACGCGCTCGCGGGTCTCGCGAAACTTGCAGCCAAGTCTCTCGTGGAAGTGCGGAGGAAGGACCAGCAGGTCGCCTATCGGCTCCTGTTCGTGCCCAGGGCCTTTGCCGAGGCGAAACTGCGGGCGGCGCCGTACGAGCGGGAGGCGCGCCTCGCTCACGCAAGGATCATCGCCGACTGGATCGGCGAGATTGGGCCGTGGGGGGAGGAAGGGCAGGCCGCCGCGTGGCTGAATCGCTACGGTCCGATCGTCGATGATCTGCGCGCCGCTCTGCAATGGGTCCTGTCGGACCAGGGAGACCTGGACCTCGCCTGCAGCCTCGCTCATGACGCGGCCGTCGTCTGGTTCCGCGTGTCAATGCCGATCGAGGGCGAGGGTTTCGTTTCGCAAGCCTTGAGGAAACTGCGAGCCCGACCCGGTCGCGATCGACAACTCGAGCGGAAGCTGATGATCGTCAGGGCGCTCCTGCTCATGTTCTCCAGGGGCGCGCGCGAAGCGGGCGTCGACACCTGGCGCGAGATCGACGCTATGGAGGGCGTGAAGGCTGATCGGACCACCGAACAGCTCAACGCATGGGGGCAATGGCTGTTCTGCAACACCATCGGCCAACTCCGGAAGGGGCTGAGCCATGCAGAGCAGTTCCTCGCCCTGTCGGAGCCCGGCGAGCTCGCCGACCAGTTGTCAGGCCTGCGCATGCTGGGCCTCAGCCAACTCAATCTGGGGCGTCTCGGGGACGCCCGCCGGGGCCTCGAGCGAGTCGTCGCGGCGCTCAGGGAGGGGGGCCTCTACTCGCCGGCCACCTGGTTCCAATACGACCAGCGGTCTTCGGCGTTTGCTATGTTGGCCCGAGTTCATTGGCTCCAAGGTGATTGGATCGCCGCGCGGAACTGCGCGGAACGCGCGATCGAGGCCGCGCGCGCATCACAGCACAATTTTTCGCTCTGTTTCGTGCTTCTGCGCGGCCGGGCCCAGATCGCCCTTCTTACGGGCGACGTCGACGCCGCCGAGTCGGCGATCGCCGAGTTCGAGCTCCAGCCCATCGTGCCGCGCGCCGAAGACACCGTTATGACGAAGGCTTTCCGAGGCGTTGGCCTCGCCTTGCGGGGTGACTATCGCCAGGCGGCTGTCAGCGTCCGCGCCTGCTTCGACCAGGGCGGCGTGCGCATGGGGCACAGCTTCGCCCTGTTGCTCGGCGGCATGTGTGAGATCCTCGGCCGGGCGGACGAGCCGGAAGACGGGTTGGCTTACCTGGAGAGGCTTCTGGAGACCTTCGGACAAGATCCGGAGAACAGTGTTCTGCCAGATCTGAAGCGGGCGAAGGCGGCGCTGCTCCTGATGGCCTTCGGCCCTCCGGCCGCACCGGATGCGCGCGCCCTGCTGGACGAGGCTTGGTCGCAGGCTGCTCGTCAGGGCAGCCGCGCCTGGCTGGACCGCATCGAAGCCCAGCGCGCATCCATACCCGAAACGCCTGCGAGTCCTCGGCTGACCTGAAAGGGGCGCTGCGCCCCGGCGGCCAGCCCTCAGACCTGAGCGGGAGATGGCGGTCGAAATTCCCCGGCTCCTCCTCACGCCGCGATCCGCGCCACCTGCCGACAGTGGTCGAGATATCCTCCCTCATGCAGGGACATCAGCTCCACGACGCTGCGCCACAGCCATGAGGGCGCGTCCAGGCTCCTCGACCGGTTGCGGTTCAGTTCGGTCGCCCAGGCCTTGCGGTCGGCTTCGCTCATCTGCCGGCCGTGGGCGCGGCCCACGACACCGGCGAGGAAGCGGGCGATCGCACTGGCCTCCTGGGCGTCCAGCAGCCCGATCTCCAGCTTGAGGTCCTGGGGCAGCAGTTCGCGCAGGAAGACGGATCGGCCGAGCACGTGGCCCGGGCGCATCCGCTCGCCCAGATAGGGGGCCAGGTGGCGTGCGCCTTCGACAACCCGATCGCCGTTTTCACGCGGCATGTCCGCGCTCGCCGATCGCGGCGCGGCGGCCTTCGCCGCCTCCTTGACGTCGATCAGGCCAAACTTGCGTTTGCCATCCCCGTCGACGGCCACCAGCACCGCATAGCGCAGCCGCCCAAGAGAACTGCAGCCCTTCACCCAATAGGCGGCGTCCAGCACGTCGACCTTGGCCCCTGTCGGCCGCGAATGGAGGCTGGTGATGAGCTCGCGCACCGGTTCGGACAGGGCGAGGTCGGTCAGGTCCTGCCGCTCCTCGCGACTCAGCGGCCAGAATCGCTGACCAAGGGGAATGGTGGGCTGCGGATCGTGGATGCGTTCGCACGCCAGTTCGTCCCAGCGGCGACGACGCGACGCCTTGAGGAGTTTGTGGACCACGCTCGGCGTAGCCGAGCCGGCTCGGTGGGCGGGCTCGAGCGCCGCCTGATAGCCCTCGACGATCTGTTCGATCATCCGCGCCGTCACCAGGCCGGGCAAGTCGAAGCCGCGCGCTGCGCTGGCGAGAGAGAGGGCAAGCCTGATCACGTCGTGGGCGGGATTGCCGATGACGGTCTGATCCAGGTCGCGGATCTCGATCGCCACTTCGCCCTTGCGATTCCCAATGGGGCCAAGGTTGCCGTAGTGGCAGTCCCCGCAGATCCAGATGGACGGCCCCTCGGGGAGGGCGTGCTCACCGTCCGCGAGCCACTCATAGAATCGCGCCGTCGCTCCACGGACGAAGGTCTGGGCGCAACGCGCCATCTTCGTCTTCTGGCGCACCGCCAGCAGTTCGTCTCGTGAGGAAGGTCTCGGAGGGGTCATGCAAGGGTCTCGCCGGCGATGGTAGGTCCGAGCAACGCGGCAGCCGAACCGTTGGATGCGCGCGTCTCCGCATCGAGACCGACCTGACGCCCTTCCCGGACGGTCCTCGCTTGCCTCCGCGGAGGCGCGCGCCGTAAGAGAGCCGGGCGATTCGCTCTGGAGCGGAGGTTCGATGGCTGTCGATCGCTGGGACTATGTGATCATCGGGGCCGGTTCCGCCGGCTGCGTCCTGGCCGCCCGCCTGAGTGAAGACCCCGCCGCCAAGGTCCTGCTGCTGGAGGCGGGCGGAAAGGACAACTCCCTCCTCGTGCGCATGCCCGCCGGCGTGGGCGCCCTGATCACCCAGAAGGGCGACTACAACTGGGGGTTCTGGACCGAGCCTGAGCCCAATCTCGACAACCGCCGCCTATGGTGGCCGCGCGGCCGCGGCTGGGGCGGATCCTCCTCCATCAACGGCATGATCTATATCCGCGGCCATGCCCGCGACTACGATCAGTGGAGGCAGATGGGCCTCGGCGGGTGGGGCTATGCCGACGTACTGCCCTACTTCAAGCGCTCCGAATCTCTTGAAGGCGGGGGCGACGACTATCACGGCGGCCAGGGGCCGCTGCATGTCTCCAAGGCCTCGACAAAGCACGAGATCTACGACGCCTTCATCGAAGCTGGCGTCCAGGCGGGCCATCGCCTGACACCCGACTTCAATGGCTTCCAGCAGGAGGGCTTCGGGCCCTACCAGCTGACCATCCGAAACGGGCGTCGCTGGAGCGCTTCGGCGGCCTATCTGCATCCCGCCCTGGGGCGTCCGAACCTGACGTGCGAGACAGGAGCGCGGATCACGCGGCTCCTGGTGGAGAAGGGTAGGGCGGTCGGCGTCGAATTCGTCCAGGAGGGCAAGACCCGTCAGGTCTTCGCCGACGCGGAGGTGCTCCTCTGCGCCGGCGCCGTCCAATCTCCGCACATCCTCCAGCTGTCGGGAATCGGGGATCCGGAGGAGATCCGCAAGGCAGGGATCACCCCGGTTCACGAACTCGAGGGCGTCGGCGCCAACCTGCAGGACCACCTCGACGTCACCGTGTCCTGGGAGACGCCGCGCACCAAGACCGTCTACTCCGCCAACAAGGGGCTGGGGCGGGTCGGTATCGGCCTCAACTACATGCTCTTCGGTCAGGGTTTGGGTCGGCAGAACTTTCTCGAGGCCGGCGCCTTCCTCAAATCACGCCCGGATCTCGATCGACCGGACCTCCAGCTCCATTGCGTGCTCGCCATCATGAAGGAGCATGGCAAGCAGCCGGTGACCAAGGACGGCTTCACCGTCCACGTCTGCCAGCTTCGACCTGAGAGCCGCGGGCGCGTCGGCCTGCGGTCGGCCGATCCGATGGACGATCCGGCCATCTTCGCGAACTACCTTTCCGCCGAAGAAGATCGTCGCGCGCTGAGAGCCGGGGTCGGAATCACCCGCGCCCTTGCCGACCAGCCGGCGCTGTCGAGGATCTGCGGGGCCGAAGAGGAGCCGGGCCGCGGCGTACAGGGCGATGCCGCTATCGACGATTGGATCCGTCGGACCGCCGAGACCATTTACCACCCGGTCGGCACGTGCCGCATGGGCGTGTCCGGAGACCGACGGGCCGTGGTTGATGCGGAGCTCAAGGTGTTCGGACTCGAGGGTCTTCGCGTCGTGGACGCATCGGTCATGCCCACCCTGGTCGGCGGCAACACCAACGCCCCGACCATCATGATCGCCGAGAAGGCTGCGGACCTCGTGCGCGGCCGGACACTCCTGGCGCCCCAGGGCGCGGCCGTGTTCGACGGCGAGAAAGAACCTGTTCCTGCGTGAAAAGGAGTTGAGTGATGGAAATGCGTCGCCTTGGACGCTCGTCCCTTGTCGTCGCCCCTCTGGTCCTGGGCGGGAACGTGTTCGGTTGGACAGCCGACCAGAAGACTTCCTTCGCCATCCTCGACGCCTTCGTCGACGCGGGGTTCAACGCCATCGACACGGCTGACGTCTATGCGCGCTGGGCGCCGACGGCCGGGGCGGGGGCCTCTGAAAACATGATCGGCGCCTGGCTTAAGGCGAGCGGCAAG
>Ga0210396_10007641_pt1 | contig 10274 bp, 7 predicted proteins | sample IncBWH17OmetaG_FD_155466 | JGI IMG/M metagenome (GOLD analysis project Ga0210396, IMG submission 155466) | Forest soil microbial communities from Barre Woods Harvard Forest LTER site, Petersham, Massachusetts, United States - Inc-BW-H-17-O ... | reverse complement strand
GGCTAAATGAATCGGTTTCGAAAGGTGCTCGGACCGAATGACGCCGATGCGCCGGCCAGTCTCAGCCTCGTAGACAATCACTGCGTTTGTTTCCCGGTCGGCAACATACAGGTTCGCGTCCGGCCCGATAAGCACATCGCGGACGACGCGCACTCCATCTTCCCAATGCTTCATCGAGGGAACGAAAACGCCGGGAGCGTGTTGGCCGGTTTCCCGGATTGCGGCCGGTAATGGCATCGGCAAACCAGGGCACTCAGTGTGAGGCCCATGGTAGCGTGATACACAAGAAGTATCTTGATTGGAGACGTGCAGATTGCCTGCGGTAGAGAACGCAAAATTAAACGGATGTACTAACTGTGGATTTCGTTCGTGATGATGGGCCACGAAGACGTCCAGGAAATCGTGTTGTCCATCTGGATTGGTTTTTCCGGTGAATCGAAGGATCTGGCTAGCCTCGCGGTAGGCGTTAACGACGTAGAGATGGCGGTCGGGCCCGAAGCCGAATCCGCGCAACTCGCGCAATTCGATGTTGTCCGGCAGGCTCTTCCGATTTAGTGCTTTTCCCAATTCTTCGCCCGCTGCGGAATAGATGTGAATGTTATTCCGGGAATTGCGCTCCGTTCCACCATGGAAGCTGAGATACCAAACGTTCACGACCGCGGCCAAAACGCCTAATTTAAACATCGCCCGCGGATTCACATCAAGATTTGTTTTTGCTGTGCTGCCGGAGGCTATACAAGCGTCGGTCAAAAGCGTTAGACTCGCCGATCAGTATGAAAGCTTTGATTCCCCCCGGCTCGCAGAGTTCGCTTCTTTTCCCTGTGTGCGTTGCGGCTATCGGTTTCAGCCGGCAGTTGCTCGCTCAAAGCACTGATGTTTACGAAGGTTCCCTCGATCGCAGCGCTCCCCGTGGAACCCGCACCGTTGAATTCAGCGTACCAGGCAATCGGCCGCCAGAAATTGGTGTGATACCCAAACACCTTCCGTTTGGTGACTATCGAGGTGAAAACGGCTCCAGCGATATTGCGGACGAACAGGAACTTGTCCGCTATGATCTTTACAAGCTTGGCACTACGACCGCGGACGGGGCGGTAGCAGTATTGCCAAAGGATAAGAGCACCAGCGCAGCGGTCGAGCTGTTTGAAATCCCGGATAATTCGCCCAAGTCTGGACCAGAGACGCCGGCCTTTTGCGTCGCGATTCGCAAGTCCAGCAAGAACTTGGCGAAATTTAAGCAGACGGACAACGCGTTCACCACGACAAGTACGGCCGCAATCCTTGGGTATTATCACGTGTCTCGGGCGCTCGGTGACATTTGTGACATTGAGCCGGCGGTGCTCCGCACGATGGATATCGAACAGCACAAACGGGTCGTCAAAATGGCGGCGGATCTCGGGATCCACGGGACTGTCCGAAAAAGCTGGGATTTGTTCAACCGGTACTACGCTAGTCCGCGCGGTTCATCGGTGGCGCGAACTCTTTTCACGAACGATTTCATGCAGATCTACGGCGGACTCGAAAAAAATGCGCGTGGAGAGGAACAGTACGCCGACTGGTTACGGGTAGGGAGCAACTTGAACTCAACGCGCGCCTTTCAAAATATGGCGGATTCACGGCCGGTTGAGGCGATCCTTGGTTCGCGTGGATTTACGCAAGCTAACGTGCAAGCCCTGGTCGCGATGCGCGACATGAGTGAGATGATTTTACTCGACTATCTGATGGCCCAGTCCGACCGGCTCACCGGTGGCAACATCAGCGACTACCCAACGACTTATTACCAGGATCAAGGGAAGATTCAACATACGCGGAAAGCCGACAAAGTACCGGCAGGTGCCACCTCGGTAACGGTCAAGGAATTAATCATTGTCGATACTGATGCCGGGTTGCTGAACCAGAATGTGTTCGAACAGAGGGGGTATCTAAACCGAATTGCGCATATGCATCCAAAGACGTTCGCGCGACTAGTCGATTTTGCGCAGCGTTGGAAGACTGATCCCTCTGTTAAAGCATTCTTTCACGAGGAGTGCACCTTTAGTAACTCTCAGCTGGCCCGATTCGAAAAATACCTCCTCAATGCGGCAACCGTCCTGCAATCACGGAAGGATCGGGGTCAACTGCGAACTGATCTATCACTGGACGATTTCTTTGGAGCACAACCAACACCACCCAATACGTAGCCTATAAGGAAATGGGGTGGGAACGACGCCGCCTCAGAACGGCTCAAAAACCTTGCTCACCGAGGGCTTAGGGTCGCCTGTGTAATCCAGGATCAAAATCAGATTATAAATGTTCGGGTTCCATGGATCTGGTATGGCGGCGCGAGGTGCACCGAGTGCCTGGGCGAGCTTCGGGATCTTTTCATGGTGCCAGCAAACGAGGACTAATCCGCCCTGGTACTTCTGATTCGTCAAAATCTCGGCAGCCAGAGCCTTGTAATCGTCGTCGGCAAACGAGTCATCGATCTTAACTCCGATACTTTGAGCCAACGGCTCGATAGTCTCCCATGGCCGATTGCTATCGACCGATTGTTGTGTCGCGACTAGGAACTGTGGGGAACCGAACGTGCTGGGAATATAGGTCACTAAATGCTGGGCTCTCGTCGCCCCTTCGGGCGCCAGGTGGATATCGCCATCTGTATTGGGCTTTTCCGCGTGACGCATTACTAGAATCTTGTCGGGAGTCATAGCGCACTGGGTTGACGGCTAAGGTTGGTCTAGCGCTTAGCCGAGGAGTCACTCAACCCGTCACTGGAGTACCATCCCGGATCACTGACAGCCAGCGCTAAATACCAAGAATTACGTATTTGCAAACAAACTGCTGTCAGCTCGCATGTTAGGTGCCTGCCCTATGTACTCAGTTACCAACGCCTGCTTCGGGGGCCGGAAATCGATGACGCTGGCGGTCGGACCAGCGAATGTCTTGCAGAATTTTGCGAACATCTTGAACCGCTTTTGCTATTTGCTATCCACGAAGCGTCAGGCCCGGCGGAAGCGACTCGCCGAAGAGGTTCGCGCGTTCTGATTGAGCGATGGGCACGAAAGTCCGTAATTTGCCCAGTTTCACTCGAGGGACGCCGGATTTTTCTAATTTCGAAACAATCTTTTCGCGGAGCGTTTTTGGCAGATCAATTTTCGGATCATCCATGATACGTCCGGCTCGAACAAAAAGCGTCTGCAGCTCCGCAGTTTCGGGCACGCTCCAATCCAGATCTGAAAACGCCTCAAACGCGCGTTCGACATATTGCGGCGGAACAACGTAATCAGGCCCAGCGTCGAAGGGAGCCCGATTGAGCAGGAGTCCAAGCGTAACCAGGTACGGGGCACAGTGTTGTTTGCTCATCGCCAGCTTTCGAGCGGTCCCTAGAAAGAGTTCGATTAACTCCGTTTTTGTACCGGATTCAATTCGTTCGAGTGAGCCGGTTAGGCGGACGAGCTCAGGCGGTAGATTTTTTTGAGAGCGAAGTTTGGGCAACTCCGGCATCAAAATCACCTCTTGGCGTTCCTGATTCAAACCGCCGGCAACCCGCCTCCAGAGAATATATAGCTGGACTTGAGTGCGCTTGCCCGGGTAGACGAGCGGCTCACTCTGCAGCCGCCAGAGTTGATTAATTCGACTGTTATCTCCTTCTGCGCCAAACCCCGGTCGAAGGAGAAACCCAGCTATAATCAACCAAGTTTCCTCATGTTCGACGGATTCATTTCGCCGGGAAAGACTCTCGTTGAGAGCCGGCCAGAGGTCCCGAATCAGTCGCAGGTTCCACTCGGCCTTTGGCAGCTGGAGAATTTTTTCGAGGCTCTTAAGAAGATTGTTCGCTGTCAGTTTGTCACGGGTATCCAGAGGCCGGGAGAAGAGCGTTGTGATGCGATTCCGGGCAGCGTTCAATTTGGCCGGATCAAATCCAAGATCGCTTGTCGTGATCTGTTCAGGCTTGTCGCGCCGTAGCGAAGCGAAGGAGGATTCCGTGTCTTTGTCTCCGACCGAATGGGTGCGAAGGTTAAACTCTAGCGGCCATGACTCGCGTATGGCCGGGTCAGCGCTTACACAAGCTACTCGGAGCAAACCAAGCTCGTTCATTCGCGCGATGAGAGTGACGGGGACCCTGTTGTCTTTGGGAGCACGTTCGACCACGCGAGCAGTGGCCTGGAGCGGAGGCATTTTAAAGAACTCGCGATCATTCCATGCCACCAGCGATCCGGCTTTATCATTGGCACGCCGAGTTGAGTAGTAGGGTTGAAACCTGACCGGATGATTCACACGAAGTTCCAGGCCTGCCTCCGAGATTCGAAATTCCTCTTCGGATGGCGCATTGCGGGGCAAAACACACACTAGGGCCGGCGCACCAGACTTCTCGGCGGCTTGTCTCTGGACTTCAAGGTAGATGGCGCGGGCTGCACCGGCTTCGATGCGTTGGGCTTGGCGGTGAAGAATACCACCAAATTCAGCCGCGCCTAGAGCAACCGCGAGGTCTAACGCGGAGTTATGCAGGATTCGCGGTTCAACACCGCGCTGCCAATAGGCGATCCGTTGCTGAAGGCGGCGACGTAACATTTCGGGGTAAAGAGATCCGCCGTTAAAGAGGATTGCCTCTATAGGGGGTTGGCCCCGAAGAAATTCAGCCAGATAACGGGTGACCGCGCTGTCGGTCGCATAAGAGAGGGCCCACTCTCTTAAGCCGGCCTGGCTACGTGCAGGCTGCGCATCGGCGTCGCAGTCCGGAAAGAATCCATCCAACACGATCGATTCAATTTCCGATCGCATGATTTGGCCGCTGAATGTGCCTCCGAGCAAGCTCGATCCTCGCCCGGGGATCGACACCGGAAACGAATCTGCAGTAGGATCGCCGAGGCAGCGTTCCTTTAAATCGCGACACCTTGCCACTAGAAAGTTCCATTGAGTTGGCGAAAGCTCGCCGGTCGCTAGTCGGGACTCGACATGGTGTGCGAGGGCGAGGTCGATGTTGTCACCTCCGAGGAGCAGATGGTCGCCAACCGCAATCCGTTTGATTTGAGGCAGGACGGATTGCGCAGAGTGTGCGCCGGAGCCGAGCGCAGGCGGCCTGATTTCGAAAAGGCTGAAGTCGGTTGTGCCGCCCCCGATATCGATGACGAGTACATAATGGGAGCCGTTTTCTAGCAGCTCTCTCAGAAGCTCCTCCGAAGCCTTGTGCTGTTCGAGCCAGCAATAGAACGCTGCCTGCGGTTCCTCCAAAAGACGGACCGATTCCGGAAAACCGGCATCCGATGCGGCGTCCAAAGTGAGGCGTTGTGCGGCTGCATCGAAGGATGCAGGCACCGTGACGGTTATCTCCTGCTCATCAAAAGGGATCCCGTCGCTAGCAAACCTCGCATCCCAAGCCACACGTAGGTATTCAAGCAGGAGGGCGGAAGCTTGAACGGGTGAGATCCTTTTCTCGACCGGAATGTCGTCCGATCGCCAAGGCAGAAATGCTGCAGTCCGATCCACCGCATGATGGCAGAGCCAGGACTTTGCGGAATGTACCACGCGTCCAGGCGATTCCACTGCCTTTTTCCGGGCGAATCGGCCAGGAACCCACTCTCCTGGGGTCGCGCCTTGTTGCGTCATCTGCATCGTTTCCTGGTCCGTCGGCAAGTAAAGAAACGAAGGCAATGGGGTCACCTCTGAAAACCCGGTTGCGCTCTCCCATTGTGGAATAAGAAATGCCTCCGAACGCTGATTCGTCCCGTCAAGGGCTTGGAACGCCATGGCGCAGTTCGTGGTCCCAAGATCGATTCCGATGCTGAATTTAGGGCTGGGCATGTTTGGCGTTTGGCGTTTTACCGCGAAGCGGTTACAGGACCCGGCCTTAGGTCAGGCACGCCGATACGATAAGCCCTGAAAAAGGGCATCCAAATAAACGTCGCAAAATTGGAACCCATTTCATGTCGTATAACCCCTTCCGATAAACGATGCCGTTGAAACATTCTCACGCACTTTTAGGGCTCCGCATCTAGATGATTCCCGTCCCAGGGCTAAGCCTTTTCGCCTTTGGGACACCCATCGCCCAGCTGCAACACTCCAAGCTTCATATCGTCCCACGCGCCGAACGCCGAACGCCAAGCGCCAAACGCTCACTCCATCCGGAGCTGGAACTCGAGTTTCCAGCGACGATCCGACCGGGTATGCTTCATCCAGAGCTCCAGGTTTCCGAGCTCGGTCACCACTGGATTGATCATCACGGGAATCATTTGACCTTCAGGAAACTCTTCGACTGCCGGCAGCAACACCTCGGCTCCGCTGGTTTCTTCCAGCTCCCGCTCAGCATTCGAGATAATCTGACCGGGCACATCTCCGCTACGCACTTCGGATGCAAAAAAGCGAAAATCGGCCCGTTGACCCACCATCAGCCCAAACTCCTGCTGATCGATCAGCAATTCGCTCCCTTCCTCCATGCCCTGCGGCACGACACAGACGGCTTTAATTGCCGGCTTGAATCCTGGGATGGCAGGCATCGTCGACTCCAAACCAATATAGTAAGACCGTGCTGTTCCCGCCTTGATCCGGATCCCCTTGCCGGTGGCGCGGTTGCGACCGTACAAGGCAGCTCCTTTAGCAACCGCGAGGTCGGGTTGAAATCCCTGCAGTTCTCGAACAGCGATCCCATCATTCCACGAAGCCAGCAGGTCGAGGACGCGCTTTCTAATTGGCGCAGCGTTGAATACGCCACCATTGAAAAGCACGGCAGTGGGTCTGATGTATTCGCTTCCGAGTGCCTGCGATTTCACCAGCGAGACTAGCGTTTCACTGCCTTTGACGTTGATCAGGCTGCGCCTCAGGAAACGCGCGAGATGCTTGCTGATAACCGGGTCCGCTGCGTACGGAAGACCCAATTCTCGAAGTCCTGCCCCTCGACCTTCCTGCGGTAGGTCGGACGGCTTTGTCAGCGGAAAAAAACCATCCAGGACCGCTTGCTCAAGTGTGGCGCGGTCCAGTTTTACCGAGATCGTTTTAGCTAGCAAGCTCGAGCCTCTGGATGGAACCGCAATTTGGATTTCCGCCAAGGAGGAGTCTGTGAACAAGTGGACCTTGGCAGCACTCGCGGTATGGATCAGAGACAAAAACTGCCATTCGTCGATCGTTTTTCCGGCCGTTTCCAGCTGGCTTCTGAGTGTATAAGCCAAGGCCAGGTCCATGTTGTCGCCTCCCAAGAGGAGGTGTTCGCCCACACTAATCCGTTCGACTTCGAGGTTCCCCTCTTTTTCGGCAATCGCGATCAGACTGAAATCCGAGGTGCCGCCTCCGACGTCGCAGACGAGAACAGTGTCGCCAGGGCTGACCTGCTTGCGCCAATCTGATCCGGACCGTTCCATCCAGGCGTAAAAGGCCGCCTGCGGTTCTTCAAGGAGGATCAGCTTATCGAACCCTGCGGCTCGCGCAGCCTCGAGCGTCAGATTCCGCGCCACCTCGTCAAATGAGGCGGGGACAGTGATGACAACCTGGCCTTCATCAATGCTCCACGATCGGCCTTGGGTCCGTTCAGCATTTAAGAAGCCCAGCTTCATATGCTCGAGATAAAGCCGCGAACATTCCAGCGGGGAAAGCTTTGGTTCGTTGATATCCGCTTTCCAGGGCAGAACCGGTTTCCTCGGATCGATGTGGAAGTTCGATAACCAAGACTTGGCTGAGGTGATCAGGCGATCAGGAACCAGGGCACCGTGATCCCTTGCAAAATGGCCCACGATCATCCCACTACTTTTCTGCTCCCAAGGAAGGCGCAGCTGTTCTTCTGGAAACTCTTCTGGATGCGGAATATAAACCGCAGACGGGAGGGTTAGCTTTTCTCCAATCCGGTTTGGACCAAGGAGTTGTGTTATCTCGACCATCCCGGTTCGGTCGGTCTCCAACTCCTCGAGAGCAACGGCACTGTTAGTGGTTCCCAGATCAATCCCGAGGCTGAAGCGCGCGCCGGCTTGGATGTTTACTGCGGGTTCCGAATTCTGAACGGCAAATTGCACTGAAGTAAAATTAGAGTGTCATAACAGAACCTAACCGCAAGGGAAGTATCGCGCTCGGAAACGAGCCTCTGCCTACTGAAGTTCCACCTCTGCTGGAGCTATCGTAGGAAGAAGGCTGGTTTTAGCGATCCTAGGTAGCTTGACATAATCCGTCTTCCAACCCTTGTGAATGAGTTTGCCGCTGAAAGGTGGGTTTCCGCTAATCTTCCCGATGAGCCGGTACTCGTCGGCGGCGTATCCTGCTGGCACGGTGACTGGAGAACCTTCTTTAGCGACAGAAACGGGAGTGATGCGGAAGTGTTCTGCTAGCACCTCTTTACAACCCTGATGAATTACTCTTGCTGCCGCGCCCACCTGTGCGTCATCGTAGGTGGTTACGTCCTCCATCAGAAAATCTACCAGCCGGCCCTTTTCCTGAAGAAGAGCGAGGAAAGCCGCAATCTCTCCTTCGGCCTGGTTTGCAGCCGAAGGGGGAGGTACGACCGTCACAGGCGCCGGCGAAGGAACATTTGCAGCCACCGGAGCGGGTGCCGAAGTTGAATTGGCCTTCGGCCTCCCGGCAAACGCAAGCACTAACACCAGAATCGCCACCAAAAAGGCTGCAATTGCGATTGGGAGTGCATAGGTACTAGCCACGGGAAGAAGCAGCAAACCATTCAGCACTACCAGAATGACGGCCGCAATTGGAAGATAAGCCTTTATCATAACATCTAACTTTGATCGCGAATGTACACGAATTAGGCCGAACGCGAATGAACGGAGGCGGGCGAAACGAATCCAGCGAAAAAAGCGAGATTTTTAGAGTGTCTAACTGACACTATCACTTGTGACAATTGCTCTCCTAACTCAAGAATGCGAGGTTGAGGTAGCCTTCCATTTCATTTCGTCCCATCGTCAATACTTACCGGAATTTGCCGTTGAAGCGCTTCTTGATCGCGGTTGTGTTGTTGTTGGTTTGCCTCAGTTTCTCTTCGCTTGAGGCCAACGGCCAGGAGGAAAGGTATTGGGGCACGATTATCCGTAACCCCCCGGCGAACTATGTACTTCGAATGGATGACGGGAAAATACTGAATGCCGAGTGGGAAAGCGGTTATGATCAATGGTCGATTGGCGAAAGGATCATCCTCACCACGGAAAATGGCAGCGGCATCCTGTTCTTTGAAAACAAGCGGACACAGGTCGCTGTCTTCCCCTATAATCCCTCGCAAATTGGGGAGTAGGGAGTAGGCAAAGTGCGCGCTACCGCAAATTGCGGCTACCGTATCGGTTTCGCTCATCGAGAGGCTTAATCAAGATGGGTGTCGGAGTTTGTCCGTCCGGCCGAATGCTATCCGACGTTCGTCGCAACCCGAGTAACTTCAAACTTTCAAACCCGGCCGAATGTGAATCGCCCACCAAAGTAAAGGTATGCCAGCCACTTCAAAAAAACAGCAGATGGCCGCCGGTGCCGCCTTGGCAGCAAAACGGGGAAAACGGCCGAAGTCGAGCCTCAAGGGCGCCTCAAAGCATAATGACTACGAGGTGTTGAGTTGGGACACAAAGCACTTGGAGGATTTTCAAGAGAATCTATCTTGGTCTCTTACTTCGTAACTCAAACCTCGCCTCCAAGTGAAATTGCTCCTTATTGACGGCCATTACTACGTTTATCGCTCTTTTCACGCTATTCAAAATCTGACGAATTCGAAAGGAGAACCAGCGAACGCGGTCTACGGGTTCGTCAAGACCGTGCGAAAAATGATTAAGGATGTGCGGCCGGATCTAGCGGCGGTCGTTTGGGACGAAGGTATGCCTCAGAAAAGAGTGGCTTTACAGCCGGCCTACAAACAGCAACGCGAGGCCATGCCGGACAAAATGATCCCCCAACTAAATTTCATCCAGTCGTTTTGCGGCGCTATGGGATTGGTCTCGATTTCGAAACCCGATACCGAAGCAGACGATCTAATGGGCTGCTATGTCATGGAGGCGCGCAAAACTGGTGTAGAAGTTGTCTTAGCAACCAACGATAAGGATCTCTTCCAGCTCGTGGACCCACGGGTAACGGTCTATTCCACAAATAAGACAGACCTAAAGCACCCGAAAGATTCTCATGCGCTGTTGGGTGAGGCCGAGGTCACGCGGAAGTGGGAGGTTCCTCCTCACCAAATCGTCGAGCTTTTGGCGCTCACCGGTGATAGTGTCGATAACATTCCGGGGATCGAAGGGATCGGCCACAAAACGGCCGCAAATCTGATCCGGGAATTCGGCACCGTCGAAAATCTCCTGCAGCATTTGCCGGACGTGAAAACTGAAAAACTGAGGCTC
>Ga0210396_10007638_pt1 | contig 10275 bp, 10 predicted proteins | sample IncBWH17OmetaG_FD_155466 | JGI IMG/M metagenome (GOLD analysis project Ga0210396, IMG submission 155466) | Forest soil microbial communities from Barre Woods Harvard Forest LTER site, Petersham, Massachusetts, United States - Inc-BW-H-17-O ... | reverse complement strand
TCGAGATGAAATACATTTCCTCGAGTAGCAGTTGCGGAATGCGCACCGGCTGAGGGATGCCGTCCAGGCGGATTTCGAGTGCGTCGCGGCGGGAGAGATTGACGAGCTCAATTCCGGCATCGCGCGCCGCGGCAGCAAATCCGAGGCGATCAAACGTCTCCTCGCAGGAACGAAAGCTTTTATAGGCGCTGACGGCGTCGGATTCGACGACGCGAATTTCAACGTCCGGCCGGATGGCGCGGAGTTCGGCAGCGAGAATGCTGATCCATCGCGGATCGGTGGTCACGCCGGTTTCCCACGGGCTGATGTCACAAAGATTCGTCTTGATGACAACTTGGCGCGGCAGAGTTTGGGGAAGCAAGCCGGGTAGCTGCTGCAACGCGAGGCGGAAACCGCTGGCGAGCTGGGCATGATCCTCAACGCGAACGGCGGAAACTCCTGGCTGCGGAGAGGTCATTTCTCAGTACCTTTGATGCCCCGCGCATCTGCGGTTATGGCGCGATCCGGGGTCTTTGGTGTGTGCGTGTCGCCAGGGAATAGGTCGTGCCAGTGCCGGCGGATTTTCATGCGCACATTCGTCAACGCCGGACGCAGTGCCCTGCGCACCGCGTGAGGGTCGATTGCCCTGACATCGCGCAGGATGGCTTTCTTTTTTTCCAGCGAAACGTGGGAACTCATCAGCGCCATCACCCAACCCTGGGAGAGCCTCTCACAGGTCCTCTTCCGCGCGGCATCTGTTGGTGGTGCCTGCTCCATCACCCAGCGCACCACGCGCACGACTTCCGCGGTTTCCAGCGCGCCGTCCCGGCTGTGGCCCCAAACACTTCCCTGGTGGAGGCGATAGTAATTGAGGGGTTCGCTGGCGTATGCCATGCTGCCGCAAAGCGCCATCCCGGCCCAGAGCTTCCAGTCGCCGCAGAGACGCAAGTTTTCATCGGCGCCACCGGCTTGCTCGTAGCCGGCCTTGCGAAAGACAGCAGAGCTCGCGTTGCGAACAAGGTTCGCGATTACGAAGTAGCGGCGACATTCCTCGGCGCCGTCCGAGCAAAAATCCGTCGACCAGCGAGGCAAGTCCGCAGGATCCAGTAAGGGATAAACGAACTCGTCCAGCTTTCCGGCATCGCTCACGCGCCAGGACCGGCAGTAGGCGATCATAACCTTCGGATCCGCGTCGAGCAACGCGACCAGACGTTCCAGGAAGCGCGGATCGGCGTAATCGTCGGATTCGGCGAGCCAGACGTATTTTCCTCGAGTGAGCCGGACGCCTTTGTTCCATTGCTTGAACGTGCTGCCAGAATTCACCTCGTTGAAGTCGATGCGCACGCGAGGATCGGAAGCGTATTCGCGAAGAATCGCGCGGCTCTCGTCCGTGGAGCAGTCGTCGAGCAGGATCAGTTCGAAGTCCTGGAAAGTTTGCGCGAGGATCGTATCGACGCGCTTGCGCAAAAAGCGCGCGTGATTGTAATTCGGAACGACGACGCTAACGGTTGGCATGGTCGATTCAGGCATGGCATCCCGCGACCGTCCTCATCTTCCGGCAATGGTGCGCTCAATGATTTCCATGATGTGCGGCGCAATTGCGCTGACGTCGTGGCGCTGCGCAACCTTGCGGCGGGCGGCCGCTCCCATTGTAAGGCGGCATTCCGGCGAATCCAGCAGGGAAACCACGCGGTCGGCCATAGCCATAATATCAAGATGCGGCACGGTGAATCCGCAGTCCCCTTCGACGAATTCCGGAATCCCGCCGACATCCGCGAAACAGACGATAGCCTTTCCGACCGCGGCTGCCTCGAGACATACGAGCGGGTAGGGATCCTCGCGAGAAGTGAGGGCGAAGACGTCCGCTGCGGCGAGGTAGTCGGCGGTTTGCGAAACTGTGCCGGTGAAGCGGACCTTCTCTGCGAGGCCGACCGCTCGAATGGCATCCTCGAATTTCGCGACGTCCGCCGGCCGCCCGCCGCCTATCCATGCGAAATGCGCGTCAGCGCGTCGGCTGCAGACCGCTGCGGCCAGCTGCAAGAATAAATCAGCGCCCTTGCGCTGGTTTATCGTGCCACAAGCCACGACGAGAAAGGAGTCGGCGGGCATATGCAACTCCTGGAACACCTGCTGGCGCGTCCGTTCCGGTCGAACCTGCTCGACCGGAATTGATTCGTAAACGGTCTCGACCGCCTCGGGTTTCACGTCATGCTCGCGGATCAAATATTCCCTTACGGTGTTCGAGCAAGCGATGAATTGGCGCGTCTGCTTAAGAAGGCGCGACCGCGCAGGAGCTGCCACTAGCTGGAATCCAGAATTCAGCTCGTGCACGTGAGTGAGGACGGGTGCTTGAGGCGCGAGCATATCCACGGCGTGAGCGCTCACGATCGAATTAACGTAAACCAGCGCTGGTGAAGATTGGGGCGTGAAGCGCCGCACGTCGCGTACCTCTGCCCGGCGCGCCCACCAGGCGAGCCCCGCCTTGGATAAGAGGGTTGCGCGTGTCCCGCCCGGGCACCATCGGCTGCGATCCGTTGACCAGGTTTCGGCGAGCGACTCGAAGTCGTCCGTCAGCTCGCCACCCTCGCCCAGTAAGACCGAAAACGGGCGGCTGCCATTTTTTTTATACCAGCGGAGGAAGTGGAGCAGAGCGATGGGCGCTCCTGTGCGAGTGGCGTCGTTGCCCACAAACAGGATGCCGCGCCCGCCCATATGGTCTTCAGTCGCGCTCCGGTTTTTCGACTTCAAGAAGGACTATATTCGACAAATACAGTAGGGTCTCCGTCAGCATTCGCGCATCAACGGTCAGGTTCTGGTCGCGGCGACTAGAGAACGAAGTTCACGCCAGTGGCGCCGAATCTTTAGTCGAACGACGGTAATGGCCGGATGGAACACCCTGCGAAAGGGATGGGGATCCAACGCTCTGATTTGCGGCAGTATCCTGCGCTTCAAGGAAAGCGGAACGCGCAAGCTCATAAGTGCCGGAACCCACAGGGCAGCTTTATTGTCGCATATCTCCTTGAACAGCGTGTCGGAGACGGTCACGTGATCCAAAATCCAGCGAGCAACTGAGAGGTGCTCTGTCACGTCGGTCCGAGTACGCCGAGTCTTGCTCCGCATGCTGTCCTGGTGAACCCTGAAATAATTCAAGGGTTCGGATAGGTAAGCTATCTTGCCACGCAAGGCCAGGGCCGCCCAGAGCTTCCAATCACCGCAGAGCCGCAGCGTTTCGTCTGCTCCGCCGACCTGTTCATAAACATCCTTTCGAAAAACGACGGCGCTGGCGTTGGAGACGGGATTCTCCGGCAGGAAGAAGTTACGACATGCTTCGGTTCCCTCGCTGCAGAAGTCCGCAGCCCAACGACGCGAACTGGATGAATTGATGTCAACAAAGAGGCCTAATAGATCATCCCCACTCACGCAACGGGAACGACAGAAGACAAAGGCAATTCCAGGATCGCCGTCGAGAACGCCCACCAGCCGTTCGAGAAAACGGACGTCGGCATAGTCGTCGGATTCCGCGATCCAGATGTATTTTCCACGGGCGCGCTTGACGCCTTTATTCCATTGTTTGAAGGTGCTGCCGGAATTCACTTCGTTGAACTCAGCGCGCACGCGCGGATCGGAGGCGTATTCGCGAAGAATCGAGCAGCTTTCGTCGGTGGAGCTGTCGTCGAGCAAGATCAGTTCGAAATCCTGGTACGTTTGCCGCAAGACAGTGTCGAGGCGCTGGCGCAGGTACCTTGCGTGGTTGTAATTCGGAACGATGACGCTAACGGTGGGCATGTCCATCCGGCTTTTCATTTTGGAACTTCTGTTTCAATCGGGATTTGAGCAATCTGCCGAGATTGCGAGAGGTCGCTTTCACAGATCTGCGTTCTTGCTCCAGCTGTTGCCAGGCCCGACGATATAGGGGGCCGTGTTTCATCGTAATGAATGACTCGACCTGCGATTCGAATCCCTTCGCGCGAGTGATCATCGATTCTTGTGCCTGCCGGTAGTCGAAAAAGACTTCCGGCAAATATGCGAATCGCCAGCCGTGCTCCAAGGCCCCGAGCCAAAAATCCCAATCTTCCAGTCCTTGAACAGGCATAGCGCCATCGTAACCGCCATTCTGTTCCCAGACAGAACGCCGGTAGAGAGCGGAGGCGTGAATATAATTCCAGTGGAGCAACCGGTCCATATCAAACGGACCAACGTGCCAGCGACCGGCGTGGGTACCGAAGCATTGCGCATCTCCGTAGATGACACCAACTTGCGGATCCGAGTCCAGGATTGTAATCCCATGTTCAATCCAGCCAGCGCGCAGGTGATCGTCAGCATCAAGCGGGAAAATATATTTTCCTTGAGATGCAAGGATGCCGGCGTTCCGCGCTCCGGCCAGTCCTTTATTATCTTGTCGAATGACATTGATTCCTTGTGCCATCACTTTGCGCAACTCCTGGCCGGTACGTTCGTCGGATGAGCCGTCGTCAACGACAATTAACTGAACATCGTCACGCCCAATTTGGGCCACGCTTGCGACAGCTTCGGGCAGAAATTCACCATGATTAAAGCAGGGGATTACGACGGAGACTTTATAGGACGCGGTCATTGCGATTGATGCCTCGCGGACGTTTGACTATGACGTTGCGAACTCGCCTGAGTCTAATGCGGCAACTATTGGCCCTGAGCCAATTTTGGTAAGAAACCCCAAATCTCGCAAACCAATACATCCATGCAGCTCTCTTATTTCCGGTCGCCTGCCATAAAGCCAATACGATCTCGGACGTCTGTCTGTCTTTTCGGTCGTACAGCTGTTCAGCTAAGTTCAACATCGTTCTGGTCAGCTTTGACTTCTGATCTTCTTTCAGGTCCCCAACGCGGAACTGCTTGAGGCAGACTTTCATTGAATCCTTAAGCATTCGCGCGTGATCAGATCGCGAATACGACTTTTCGTGCAGCCGATATCTTGCCGATGGCGTAGGCGAATAAAGGAATGAGTAGTGACGCGCAATCCGCAGCCACATGTCCCAATCCTCCCAAGGCAAATTTCTGTCGTACAAACCTACTTGATCGTAGCAAGTCCGCCGAATCAGTGTAGTGAGTCCTGGTATGAAGTTTCCTTGCAACAGTCTGTCTAGTACCGAGCCTTGCGGCATTTCAGCCAGCTTCCAGTTGGCTGCGATGAGCAGATCGGGTAGTGGATGTCCGTTTGCGTCCATTTGGTAGGCATCGCTGTATATGACCCCCACGTCATCTGGCTGGGACTCCATTATCTCCACTTGGCGCGCAATTTTGTCGGGCAGCCAAGTATCATCCGCTGCAATCATGGACAGGTATTTTCCCGTGGCCACGGCCAGAGCGTCGTTCAGTGATTTACAAATCCCCTGGTTTGTCTTGTGGCGGATAAACGTGCAATCTATTCCGTTTTCACGCAGCCAGCGCTCGATGGTTGGGACCGAGCTGTCGGAAGAGCAATCATCAACGATGATCAATTGCGTGGCTTTGTAGGTCTGAGCTTTAACGCTTTCGAGCGTTTCCACGACAAACCGCGACTGGTTGTAGCAGACAACAATCATACTCACCAAAGGGTGGCCAGTCTCGGTCATCGCAATCACGTTCTGATATTAACAAGGTTGCCTTCGTAAATTCTGGGCTCGAACATATTCCTGGTAATCCCGGTAATAATCCGCTTCATCGTAGAGATTCGACGCCAGGACCATGCAGACGGAGGCCGAGGAGAAATTATCCAGTTCGCGCCAGATCATGGGACAGACGTATATCCCGTAATAGGAACGGTTCAAATGAAAGCGCTTCTTTTGAGTGCCGTCATCCAAAACCACATCAAAACTCCCCGAAAGCGCAATAACAAGCTGATGCAAATTTTTGTGGGCGTGCCCGCCGCGCTCGGCCCCGCCGGGAACATCATAAAGATAGTAAACGCGCTTGATGTCAAAGGGCACATGCCGCCCGCCTTCGATAAAGGTGAGATTGCCTCGCGGATCAGCGATTTTGGGAAGGTCAATGACCTTGCATTGTGTCAGGCTCACGAAGTTAGCTCTTCCATGCCGGCCTGCAGCAGTGCGGGAACGTGATTCGCATGATCGTAACGATGTTACTGTGAATATGCGGCCCGGGGCAATTTATCGGAAGGCTCTGAACCGTCGCGTTGGGAATTAAGGTGGTATGCCGCTATATAGATGCTATCGAGCCAGATCTAATTCGTATAAGTCGTAAACGACACCCCGCGCGCCGTAACTTTCCTTATTCTGCACCAAACCAGGGTTCAGCCATTGCCCTGCTTGCTCGGTGGAAATGCCCCAGTCAAAGTAGCGAATGGTTGCGTACCGCCTCTCCAGTAGCTCATCAAAAATGCATTCCATCGCTCCTTCTTTCCTGGCTTCGTCGGTGCCGGCGATGTATTGAGCATGGGCGACGTTCGTATTCTCATAGACGAGGACTCCGGCGCATAGCTGTTCCCCACGATAGGCACCGAAAAGGCGAATATTTTGAGGAAAACGCCCCGCCAGCAGTTCCATTTCTTGTGCGGTGTGAGTTGGGCCAACATTGTACTTAGTGGTTAAAACAGATCTCACCAAATCCATGAAGGCAGCGTAATCACGGCTCTCGCGCACAACAAACGTCCTTTTGCCCCGCTTTAGCCGGTAGTGTCTGCCATGCTCCATTGGCGCTAGACACGCCATATCCCGAGTCGAGGATAGATCCCGGCGCACCAGCCGCGCCCCGGAACGGAATAGCGCGTACAGATCCTCTTCTGCCGGCATACGATGATAGATATGCGGCACCGGCTTATAGAGCAAAGTGCTTACTCCCTGGCCGCGCAGCCATTCCCGCAACACCTCGAAGAGCTCGAGCATCGCAGAGGCGCCAAGGTTGTGCCGGGAAATCACTCCGCCAAACGTGAGGCCGCCATGCGAAATGACCTGATCTCCGTTACGGTTCGCCGGCAGGACGGCCAATAAGTCTTGTTCATCGAAGAACAGCAGCGACGCATCCTGAAAGCGGTCGTTGTGATATTCCATGTAATCGCGGCAGAACAGAAAAACTCCGTTTCTGCTGTGCGCGATCATTTCATCCCAAATCTGCTTACGCCCGGAAGTATAGGGCTCAACCCGAATTTGCGTCATTTCAGCAATAACCCTTGTGGGTGATTAAAAGGATGGTAAGCAACCTTACTCCCGGTGGGCGACGAGACACATTTCGGCTGCAATTTCTGGATATTGTTCCCCCAGAGCGAAAAATGCGTCAATCATATCCGGCGTCCATTGCTGCTCCATCTGGCGGTTCGAGACCGGCTTGAGCCAATAACCTCCAAAGAACTCGATTTCCAATCCCGCGCTCGCAAACAATCGCCGAAATTCGTGCCGACTGAATATTCTGCGCTTACCTTGGACCTGATCGCGCTCGCTGAAGGCGTTGACGGCGGGCAATAAGCCCATGCGCACGGCAGCTTGGCGATGCAGTGACTCGCTGTTGGGAGCAATGGCTATGATTTTGCCGCCGGGGCTCAACCAGCTTCCAGCCAGGCGGACGACCTGTTCTGGATCGCGAACATGATCCAGAAGATGGCATAGGAGGATATTATCGAAGCGCTGGGACGGGACAAAATCCTCGACCAAAGTGTTTATTACCTGTGCTCGAGGAAAGGAATGCCGGAGTTTTTCGCAAAGAGTCTCCGACGGCTCAACTAATGTGAGGGCAAAATCATTCACCAGGCCACGGGTCATATGCCCATCGGCCGGTCCGACTTCCAGAATCTTCTTCCCCACCAGATAGCGTTTTACAATTCCCAAAGAATATTCCGCGGCGGCCGCGCAAACACCGTCAAAATAATCGAAGGTGCGTGCTACTTGCTCCTGCCATTGCACTTCCTCGCTAGAAGATGGTTGCATTTCAAATCCCTATTGCTGAATCGATTGAGATCCTATTCCGGAGCGCTGGCCTGCGTATAATGCTATTCTGTCAACCCTCGGCGAAGAAGGGTCCACAGAGAGGGCGCACGCTCCGTGATCCGCCGGGCGAAGCAACGAGCACGGCACCAACGGGCGGCGGCTGTCCACCCAGACGATCGGATGTTATAGCGCTTGGTCAGCAACGGATGATTTATGGTCTTGGCGCAGATGTAGTCCCAATCGCTCCGTTTCAACCGCTTCTCTGCTACGCCAACACGGTCCTTTTCCACGCCACCCGAAATAGCTCCGGGGGTGGACCAGTCTATCCAGCTCTCCCGGTTTCGCGCGGCTTCGAATTGCTCATTTTCCAAATCCAGCCGGTCAATTTCATGCACGCCAATAAAACGATACATCCGGTTGGCAGCGACCAGTGGGTCGGAAACCATATCTTCGTAATAGATCACCTGGCAGTTAGCGCTGTTTTCAGCCAACGCAGTGCCCGCTCTCAGGCATTGGTTCATGTAATCGACGGCAGCGACCGTATCCCGGACAAACCCGAAAGCGCGGCCCTGCCGGTTCCGCTGACGCTGACCTACCTCCAGCATGGAACAAACTACATCCCGCGGGTCACGGATAACCAGAATCTTTTTGGCTTCGGGCGCGCATTCTTCCATCCATGGAAAAGCCAGTACATTGCTCGGTGTTTTTTCGCTCAGATAGCCGACGCCCTCGGCTTGCAGTTTGGGAAGCAATAAGGCAGCCAACAAACAACGGAAGGCGTGCACCAGGCCCTCTTCATCCAGAATCGCATCAATCCTGCCCGATCGGATCGCCCCCCGCATACCTTGAAACAACTCCACGATCGGTGGAACGAAATCGAACTCGGGGCCGCCATAAATTTCTGGATGACAATCCAGAATCCTCTGCGCCAAAGTGGTCCCCGAGCGCGGACTGCCTCCGACAAAAATCAAACGGCTCAATTGAGAAGCTAGAAGTGACCGAGTCGTTTCGTCGGCACCCATAATTGCATTTCGCTCGATCATAGGCTGGAACTCCGGAGCAGCCGGTGAATCGTCTTGAGGGAATATTTTATGATGATCGACCGTTTGCCGACTGGCCCATCGTAGATAAGCACTAAGCGCCTCGCGACGCCACTACGTATATTTCTCCCGCTATATCGGGATAGCGTTCGCCCAGTATCATAAAAGCTTCGATCATTTCGGAGGTCCATGAAGCCTCAATCTGCGCGTTGGATAGCGGCTTGACCCAGTAGCCGCCAAAAATCTCTATTTTGAAACCGGCGTGAGAGAAAGCGTTGCGAAACGTCTCAGGATTGAAGACACGGCGATGACCGTGGTGAAAATCCATTTCGTTAAGCCCCTCTTCTTGTCGCAATAGACCCATAATTGTGGCAGCCTGCCGATGCAAGGAACGGGCATTTGGCACGGCGGCGAATAGCCGTCCCGTGCCGGGTGTGAGCCACTGTTTGGCACGCGATAAAATATCTACAGGGTCCTCGACGTGTTCCAGAACATGCCCAAGTATGATGTTGTCAAAGAGCTCGTCGGATTGGAATTCCTCGAATAGAGCATGGATAACATTTGCCTGGGCGAAGCGACGGCGCAGTGAATCGCAAAATAGACTGGAACCCTCAACCAAGGTCAACTTCTTTCCCGTGGCTGCGAGTAGTTCGGTCATTACGCCTTCGGCGGGCCCCAATTCGAGAATGCTGTCGCCAACCATGTGGCGTTGAGCGATCTTGAAAGAGTATTTTATGGTGGTCGAATTGACTCCTGCACAGTAGAGCGACACATTGCTTATGTTTTCCAGGCGAGTTTTTTCACTTTGGCTGGTCATGGTTATTTAACCAACGAAGCCTGTTCGTTGAAGGAGTGACACCAGGAGAGCAATGGGCGAATGACGCCCGGGGCGACGCTCATGTTCGAACCCCGGCCGGTGGCCGTGTTTTCCACCTCGAAGGAGACGACCCCATCGATGCGAAGCAAGACATAGCGCTGGTCCTTGCCGAAAACCACGTCCATAGAATAACGGCCGGCGTTGAGCAAATGCCCAGGGATTTTGGCCACGAGCTGATAGAAACCGCGGCGGGAATCGTGATCCGAACTGATACGGTGTCCTGATTCAAAGACAAGAACACCTTCGCGATTGGTCAGATAAACCGTGCAGCCGAGATTGATATTCTCAAGTGAGTTTTCGAGACCGATCTCGATCTGAGCACCTGTGTCGATGGAGATTTCTGCGCTGCCTTCCGGTGGGATTATGCGTATATAAGAGATACGGATTTTTTCGTTGCCCGGAGCCGTGGCCGGATCTTGCCATGCTCTCGCGCTCCCACTTGGCGCAGCATCTAACAAATAATCATCAGCAACATCCGCGACGG
>Ga0210396_10007636_pt1 | contig 10276 bp, 7 predicted proteins | sample IncBWH17OmetaG_FD_155466 | JGI IMG/M metagenome (GOLD analysis project Ga0210396, IMG submission 155466) | Forest soil microbial communities from Barre Woods Harvard Forest LTER site, Petersham, Massachusetts, United States - Inc-BW-H-17-O ... | reverse complement strand
CCAAGGAAATCCCGAAGACCCAAGCCTTCCGACGCGCGCTCATGCCACGACGCCCCCCAGTTGTTATTGGTGTTGAGGTTCGACTCATGCGCTCGTGTGGTCAAGCCGGCCTTCGTACAGAGCGCGACGGGGCTCCGGGGACCCGGCTTGGCGCCCGCTAAAGGTCGGCTATGCTCGGAGTATGGGCGAGATGAAGCAGCTCGGAGGGGTGAGCGGGGCGCTCCCCGTGCGCGGACCGCGGTCCGCCAAGGCCTCGGCGCCTCGCGTCGAAACCGGCGCCGGAGACCCTGCGACGAACGCGAAGCGCTGGGCGGCCGAGCGCGGCGTGACAGAGATCGAGTGCCTTGTCCCGGACCTTGCGGGCGTCGCCCGCGGCAAGATCATGCCGGCGCAGAAGTTCTTCGAGGACACGGCCATGGCCCTGCCCTCCTCGATCTTCATGCAGACGATATCAGGCGAATATCCGGAGGAAACCGAGGACTTCCAGTACGATCCCTCGGACGGCGACATCCAGCTTCGCCCCGACTTCGCGACCCTCACGCTGGTGCCCTGGGCGCGCGATCCGACCGCCCAGGTGATCCACGACGCAGTCTATCACGACGGCCGGGCCGTGGAGATCGCGCCCCGGCAGGTGCTCAAGCGCGTGATCGCCCTGTTCCATGAGCACGGCTGGAAGCCGGTCGTGGCGCCCGAGATCGAGTTCTATCTGGTCAAGCGCAACACCGATCCCGACTACCCCCTCGAGCCGCCGATCGGTCGATCGGGTCGCGCCGAGGCCGGGCGGCGGTCCTATTCGATCTCGGCCGTCAACGAGTTCGACGCCATCTTCGAGGACATCTACGCCTTCGCCGAAGCCCAGGCGCTGGAGGTTGACACCCTCATCCACGAGGAAGGCGCCGCGCAGATGGAGATCAACCTGCGCCATGGCGATCCGCTGGCGCTGGCGGACCAGGTCTTCCTGCTCAAGCGCACAATTCGCGAGGCGGCGCTGGCCCACGACATCTACGCCACCTTCATGGCCAAGCCGATGACCCACGAGCCCGGCTCGGCCCTGCACCTGCACCAGTCGATCGTCTCGACGCAGACGGGACAGAACATCTTCACTGACGCCGAGCAGCGGCCCACGGCGGAGTTCTTCCAGTTCCTCGCCGGCCAGCAGCGATACCTGCCGACGGTGACCTGCATTCTCGCGCCCTACGTCAATTCCTACCGCCGGCTGGTGAAGGGTCTTTCCGCGCCCGTGAACGTGCAGTGGGGGTACGATAACCGCACTACTGGCCTCCGCGTGCCCCCCTCCTCGCCGGAGAACAGGCGGGTGGAGAACCGCGTCCCCTCCTCCGACGCGAACCCCTATCTCGCGCTGGCCGCGTCGCTCGCCTGCGGCTACCTCGGCCTCACGCGCAAGATGACGCCCAGCGGGCCCGTATCAGGGACGGCGCGCAGCGAAGGCTTCGAACTGCCGGTCGGCCTGTTGGAAGCGGTGGAGATGTTCGAGGAGACCGAGGAACTCTCCGAAGTCCTGGGTCGCAACTTCGTCACCACCTTCGCCGCGGTGAAACGCGCCGAGTTCGCGACGTTCATGCGCGTGATCAGCCCGTGGGAGCGTGAGTTCCTGCTGCTCAACGTGTGAGCCGCTTGGCTCGCGCGCGCCTGCGGGACCTCGGGATCGTCACTGGCGATCTCCCGACCGGTCCGCACAACGCCATCACCGACGTGGCAGGCGTCACCGTGGGCTATCGCAGCCTGATCGCTGACGAACCGCACGTCGTGCGAACAGGCGTCACGGCGATATGGCCGCGCGGGCCATCCACCTGGTCCGACGCCGTGTACGCGGGCGGCTTCTCGTTCAACGGCAACGGCGAGATGACCGGCATGGCCTGGCTCGCCGAGCAGGGCCTGCTCGCCTCGCCGATCGGGATCACCAGCACCCATTCCGTCGGGGCGGTCCACGAAGCGATCTGCCGGCTCGCGGTGCGTGATGGCGGGCCTTCGGAGTGGATGCTGCCGGTTGTCGCCGAGACCTATGACGGCTGGCTTAGCGACCGCGCCGCCTTCGCCATCACCCCACAGATCGCCATTGAGGCCTTCGACTCCGCGTCGGACACTCCGCCGGCCGAAGGCAATGTGGGCGGCGGGACGGGCATGATCTGCCACGAGTTCAAGGGGGGAACCGGGACAGCCTCTCGCGTGGTCGCCGCCGAGGACGGCGCGTGGACCGTCGGCGCCCTTGTCCAGGCCAACTATGGAATTCGAGCGGCCCTTCGGTTCGCCGGCGCGCCGGTAGGGCGAGCGATCGGCTACGAGACGGTCCCCTCCCCTTTCGCGATCAGGCGCGACGCGGGCTCGATCATCGTGATCCTGGCCACAGACGCCCCCTTGTTGCCGATCCAGTGCCAACGGCTGGCCCGTCGCGCGACGACGGGCCTGGCCTGGGTCGGCGGCTATGGGGGCAACGGCAGCGGCGACATCTTCCTCGCCTTCGCCACGGGCAATCACCTGGGAGACGCCCGACGAACGACCGATGTCCGCATGGCTGCGCCAGAGGCGCTCAGCCCGCTCTTCCAGGCGGCCGCCGAGGCGACCGAGGAGGCGATCCTCAATGCGCTGGTGGCCGCCGATACGATGACGGGCTTCGCCGGACATAGCGCGCAGGCCATCCCGCTCGATCTGCTGAAGCAGGCCGTTCTCGGCTCGACCTGAAGCCCCGGCTTACAAAGCCAGCAGTTCTCCCACCGCCCTGTGCGCCTGGTCGATGGCGCAGTCGGTGTAGGCGGCCGCGCCGGCGTCGGAATTGGCGATGGCGATCAGGCCGAAGCGCTGGCGGCCGATCTCGTTGGGCGCCTGGCCCGGCGGATAGACCTGGCCCCACAGCGGATTCCATTCGGGCGCATAGCCGTGCGGCCAGCGGTTGACGGTGATGGCGGTGATGTCCCTTTCCGGGTCAAACCCACCACCCTGGAGAGTGCGGCCAAGCTGGGCGCGGATTTCCCGCTCGAAGGTGTCGAACGAGGTGGTCATCAGTTCGGCGCGGCCGGCCTTGTTCTGCTCGTGCTCGGACAGTCCCGGATGGCAGGGCGTACGGGTCATGCGGATGAGGATCGGCTGCTCGGGATCGCGCGCCGCGGCATACGCGCCGATGTCTACCGGCGGGTTGAGCTGGATCGAGGTGTGATAGCCGCCGGGCGCGGTGACGCTGGAGACGCCGAGCTTGTGGAAGGCCGTCCAGTTGCGCAGGGCGACGGTCGTATAGACGAGCGGCGTCTTGACGACCTCGTGCAGCGCCGCCTTCTGCGCGTCGGGCAACTGCGGACAGATGTACGGGATCATCATGTTCCATGAGGCCAGGACGCAGGCGCGGCCGCGCACCCGCAGCACCCGGTCGCCGCGGACATAGGCGATCTCGACCCCGTCCGGATACGCGACGTCCCCCAGGTTCCTCGCGCCGACACACAGGCTGGAGAGGCGGATCCGCACCGGGTTCTGCGGCCGGTCGAGTTGCGAATAATCGACGCGCGCCGTCACGACGTCCTGGCAGTCGCTGCCGGGCACGGCTGCGGGGACGAGGTCTCGCACTAGAAGGCGGGCAATCGTCGCGTTCCCGTCCGGGAAGTGGAAGGTGTAGGAGCCGCCCTGGCAGTAGCCGGCAGGCGTATAGCTCATCCGCGGCGCGGGACCTGGATCGAGGTTCAGACCTTGGAAGCCCGGCATGAAGAAGCCCCAGCAGTCCAGGGCCGAGACCGCGTCTACGCCCACGCCCCACTCGCCCTGAGTATGGGACTGATAGAAGGCAAGGACGAGCGGATGGACCTTGGCGACCTTGCCGAGGTAGTCGCGGTAGCTCATCCGCGACAGGGCGTCCTTCTTCTGGGCCGAGGTGAGGCCGGGCATGTAGTCGACCTTCGCGGTCTCGATCCGCACGATGTCGTCCCTGGCTGCCTGCGGCAGGGGGGTGCGGGAGACGAAGTCGGGCCAGGAGCCGGCCGTCCCCGCGTAGGGATTGGGGGCGCCGGCCACCAGGGCGTCGGTCCCGAACGTCTCGCGGTCGAAGAACACGCCATGCCTGAGGCCGAGGTTCCGGTAGACCTCGTTGTGGTCGCAGGTGCGGCTCAGGCCCACCGGATCAATGCCCAGGGTCTGGATCAGGCCGCCCGCCACGGCGCTGTAGGGCCGCGGGCTGTCGATCTCCAGCGTCCCGCCGTTCATCAGGTGCATCCGGCCGCCCAGGCGGAATTCGTTGCGCTTGGCGTGGCCGCCGAAGTCGTCGTGGTTGTCCAGAATCAGGATCCGCGCCGAAGGTCGCGCCTGCCGATAGAAATGCGCCGCCGACAGCCCGCTGATCCCGCCGCCGACGATGATCAGGTCGTAGGTCTCGTCGAGAGTTCGACCTGGCCCTTCATCCGACCAGAAGTCCCCGTCCCGCAGCCGGTGGGCGTTCTCGAAGGAGCCCGGGTGGCTGCCGCGCATGCCGGTGAGGACCGGCGGGTAGTAGCCGGCGAGATCCTGTGGCCAGGCGGCGTCGGCCGCCTTCGCCGACAGCCCCATGCCCAGCGCGCCCACCGCCACCGCAGCGCCCTGCAGGAAGTCACGCCGCTGGATCGGCCGGTTCATCCCCAGAGACTTGTCGTCGTCTGCGCTCATCGAAACCTCTGGAAGTCCAGGGAAATCAAAGTCGGTCCCGTAAGGCGTACCAGAGCATGCCCATCACGTGGAGGGGGCCTCGAACAGCCTCCCCGCCCGGGAAGGGCGCCGGCGGCAGGGATGCGAAACGCGCGAAGCGGTCGACGTCGCAGCACACGGCCTCCACCGCAAGCCTTCCCGCCAGGGTCGAGAGCAGGACGCCCTGCCCCGAATAGCCGTGGGCGAACACGACCTCGCCATGACGACCCAGGTGCGGCAGGCGCGAGCGGGTGATCGAGACAAGGCCCCCCCACGCGTGGTCGATCCCGACCCCACTCAGTTGGGGAAACACTCGCTCCAGGTGCGGTCGCACGAAGGCTGCGATATCCGCCGGCGGATCGGGCGTGTAGCGCTCCCCTCCCCCGAAGAGCAGCCGGCCGTCCTGGCTGAAGCGATAATAGTTCACCACGAATCGGCTGTCGGACACCGCCTGGTCGTGGGCGATGATCGCCGCGGGATCCGACACGGGCGCAGTTGCGACCAGGTAGTTGGCTACGGGCATGATCCGCCGTTCCACGGCCGGGTCGATCCGGTGCAGCAGGGCGTCGCCCGCCAGCATCGCCTGCTTCGCCCGCACGCGCAGGGCGCCCACGCGGACCTCGACCCCCCCGGACGCCTCCTCGAGCGCCGTGACCGGGGAATCCTCGAAGATCTGCGCCCCGGCCGCCTCGGCCGCCCGCGCCAGGCCAAGCGCGTAGTTCAGCGGGTGCATGTGGCCCCCCAGATGGTCGACGAGGGCCCCGTGATAGTCCGTCGCCACCTCCGCCCGCGCTTGAGCGCTGGAGAGCACATCAACGTGCGGATAGGCCATCTCGTCCGTCAGACACTGCGCCTCGGCGTCCATCCACCGCAGGTCGGACGGTTTGACCGCGCCCAGGAAGTGCCCAGTGAGCCTCAGGTCGCAGTCGATCGAATGGCGCGCGATCAGGTCGAGCACGAGCCCGCGCGCCTCGAAGGCAAGATCGAGCAGGCCGCGGGCTCGCTCCAGGCCAAGTTGGTCGCGGAGCTCCACCGCGCCCTTGCGCAGTCCCGGGATCATCTGGCCGCCATTGCGCCCCGATGCTCCCCAGCCAACCCGACCACCCTCCAGCAGAACCACCGACATGCCGCGCTGGGCGGCGTGGAGCGCGGCGGAAAGGCCCGTGCACCCGCCGCCCACCACGACGAGGTCGCTTTCGCGATCTTCGGTCAGGGGTGGACGTCGCGGCGCGGGATTCGCTGTCGCGGCGTACCACGACGCCGCCATGCCGAGCTGGTCATTGAAACCCAAGCTCAGACCTTCAGGAGCAGGTGGTCCCGCTCCCACGAGCTGATGACTCCGCGCCAGGCTTCGAGCTCCGCCTCCTTGATCAAGACGAAGGCGCGGAAGAAGGCCTCGCCCAGGATCTCCCGCACCGGCGCGCAGGCGGCGAGCCGTTCCATGCCCTCCTCCAGGTTCTGCGGCAGGGTGCGTTGGCGAAGATAGGCGTTCCCGGTCTCCGGCGCCGAGGGCTCCAGCCCCTGCTCGATTCCCAGCCAGCCGCAGATCAGCGCCGCGCTCATGGCGAGGTAGGGGTTGGCGTCGGCGCCGGGCAGCCGGTTTTCGATCCGCCGATTCTGTCGGTCCGAGATTGGGAGGCGAAGCCCGCAGGAGCGGTTGTCGCGACCCCACTGAACATTGATCGGCGCGCTGTGGCTGGGCCGCATGCGCCGGAAGGAATTCACGTTCGGCGCGAACAGCGGGACGACGCTTGGAAGATAGGCCTGTAGGCCACCGATGAAGTGGGCGAGCAGCGGACTGTCGGAGCCGTCCGGGGTCGCGAACAGGTTCTCGCCCGCCGTGTCCTCGACCGAGATGTGCAGGTGCATTGCGCTGCCCGGCTGGTGCTCCATCGGCTTGGCCATGAAGGTCGCATAGAGGCCATGGGCCAGGGCCACCTGGCGCACGATGCGCTTGAACACCAGGACTTGGTCGCACAGCGAGATCGGATCGCCGTGCAGGAAGTTGATCTCGAGCTGGGCGGTCCCCGACTCGTGGATCATGGTGTCAATCGCCAGCCCCGCGATCTCCGAATGCTCATAGATGGCGTCGATGATCTCCTCGTACTCGGTCACAGCTTCCAGCCCGTAGGGCTGAGGCGCTGTCTCCGCCCGTCCGGACCGGCCCACCGGCGGCGTCAGGGGCAGGTCCGGATCGGTGTTCATGGCCGTGAGGTAGAACTCCAGCTCCGGGGCGATGACCGGGCGCCAGCCCCGGCCAGCGTAGAGATCCATGACCCGCCCGAGCACGTGGCGGGGAGAAACGGTCCAGGGCGAACCGTCGGCGTGGAGCGCATCGGCGAAGACGAAGGCGGTGGGCGTGTTGAGCCCTGGCGCTACGCGGGCCGTGGCCACGTCCGGACGCAGGACCATGTCAGGATCTGAGAAGGATTCGGGATCGTCGTCGGACCCGGCGTAGTCTCCGGTCACCGTGACCTGGAACACGCTGCTGGGCAGGCGCAGAGAGCCGTCCTTCAGCGATTGCAATAGCTTGGCGGCTGGCAGGACCTTCCCCCGCAGCACCCCATTGATGTCCGGGACGAGGCACTCGACCTCGGCGATCCCCCGTTCACGCACCCACGTCGCCAGATCGTCCATGACCTCTCCGAAGCGGCGCCTTGTCCTGTTGTGGCTGCCCACGACATGCGCCGTCAATGTGGAGTCCCCCCAGCCCCCTTCTCGGAAGGCCCTTAAGCCGACGCCGCCGATGCGCGACGCCGTCCTGCCTCCCGTTCGTACTGGGTGACCGATTCGACGGGATCGATGGCGTAGAACGGCGAGAGCGGGGCGGTCCGCAGGATGTCGCGGAATGTCTTTCCGGCCGCGAAGCCGCGCATCAGCGAAGTCCGCGCTGCGAAGGTAGACAGTCCTTTGAAGCCCCACCATTCGCCGCCGTAGAACCAGGCCGACGCCCTGGCGCAGGCTGCCAGGTCGGCCTGCAGTGTCCGCAGGCGCCGTCGATAGGTCCTTTGCGCATCGCGGCCTTCGCGCAGTTCGCCGACGATGGCCTCGGCGGCCAATTGCCCCGACTTGATCGCGTTGTGGATGCCCTCACCGAGCAATCGCTCGGCTACCCCCGCCGCGTCTCCGACCAGGAACACCCGCCTCGCGGGCGCGTAGGCCTCGCCGCCGACGCCGAGGGGGTGACCCACGATCCGTCCCACTGCGTCTGTTCCCAGGGCGCGACGCGCATAGGCGAAGACATCCGCAGCAGTGAAGGTCGCCTCGGAACTGCGTGCATAGAGGCCGACGTTGAGGTGGTCGCCCTTGGGAAAGATCCAGCCGTATCCGTTTGGGACGGATGCGAAATCGAACCGCATCAGACGGGGGCCCCTGTCCGCGCCAACCTCCACGCGACCTTCGAGCGCCCAGGCCCGGTCCACGCGGGCGGCTCCGATCAGTTTTCTGACGCGGCTATTGGCGCCGTCGGCTCCGATGAGGAAAGGCGCGCGAAAAACCTCCCCGTCCGCCGTCGCGAGGGTGACCCCTGACGTGTCCTCGACGATCGCCGAGATGTCGTGCGCGATGCGAAAATCAGCGCCACGGGCCACCGTCGCCTCCAGGCAGAAGGCGTCGAGATCCTCGCGCACCGTCATCGCCGCGATTGGGTGGCGGCTCGCAAAGCAGCGCTCGCGCTCGCCCCTGAGGCTCACCTCCAGATCCCGCGCGATGGATTTGACGACGGGCGCGATGGAGTAGCGCAGCCGCTTGAGCGCCTTGACCGTCACCGCGCCGGCGCAGGGCTTGGGTCTCGGAAACGACCTGCGATCCAGCAGACGTACTGAAAGGCCGACCTCCGCCAGGTCATAGGCGGCCGCGCAACCTGCCGGTCCGGCGCCGACAACGATGACATCGAACCGGTCTATGGATCCGGCCCCACTTTCGCCGACGGACCGGACATGGTCCGTTCTCGAGCCCTTCGATTATCGCGCTCACGACCCGATCCACAAACCGCGCTTGCAGAACTAGGCCGCGAACTTCTCCGCCAGGATCGGCGCCGCCTCGTCGAGGGCTCCGCGGATGATCCCCAGCATCTGGTCGATCTCGGCGTGGCTAATGATCAGCGGCGGGCTCATCACTATCGTGTCGCGGATGCCCCGGACCATGAGGCCATTGGCGATGCAAAGGTCCCGCACGACGGGCCCGGCATTGCCTTCCTTCCCACCGAAGCGCGCGCGGCTCGCCTTGTCGGCGACGATCTCCACAGCGCCGATGAGCCCGAGCGAGCGGGTCTGGCCGACGAGGGGATGGTCGGCGAGGGCCGCCAGACCCTTGGCGAGATAAGGTCCGGCGTCCTCACGGGCCCGGCGGACGAGGTCCTCGCGCTCCATGATTTCGAGGTTCTTGAGCGCCACGGCTGCGCAGGTGGGGTGTCCCGAATAGGTGTAGCCGTGGACGAAGTCGGTATTGGCGGCCCGCAGGGTCTCCACGATGTGACCCGCCACCCCTACCGCCGACATCGGCAGGTACCCGGAGGAGATCCCCTTGGCCATCGTCACGAGGTCGGGCGTGACGCCGAAATGCTGAAAGCCGAACCATTGGCCGAGGCGTCCGAAGCCGCAGATCACCTCGTCGCAAATCAACAGGATGCCGTACTTGCGGCAGATCCTCTCGATCTCCGGCCAATAGCTCGCCGGCGGAATGATCACGCCGCCCGCGCCCTGCACCGGCTCGCCCATGAAGGCGGCGACGCGCTCGGGGCCGACCTCCAGGATCTTCTCCTCCAGCGCCCGGGCGGCGCGCAGGCCGAAAGCCTCCGGATCCTCTCCCGGATGCGCGAACGCATAGGGCTGCATGATGTGCTCGATGTCGGGCAGCCAGGGACCGCCCTGCGCCCTCATCGCCCCCATGCCGCCCATGCTGACGCCGCCGATCGTCGAGCCGTGGTAGCCGTTCACGCGGCCGATCATGACCGTCCGCTGCGGCTCGCCCTTTGCCTGCCAGTAGTAGCGGGTCATGCGCAGAGCCGTATCGACGGCCTCAGACCCGGAGCTGTTGAAGAAGACGTGGGTGAAGGGCGGGCCGAGAAGAGAGGCGACCTTCGCCGCCAACTGGACCGTCGGCGGCGCGGCGGTCTTGAAGAAGGTGTTGTAGTAGGCCAGCTCCGTCATCTGCTCGTAGGCGGCGCGGGCGAGCTCCTCGCGACCATGGCCGACCTGCATGCACCAGAGCCCGGCCATGGCGTCGAGCAGGGTGTTCCCCTCCCCGTCGTGGATCCAGCAGCCTTCCGAGCGCGTGATGATCCGGCTGCCGCCCATACTCTGGAGCAAGGCGTAGTCCGCCTGGGCGGGAAGATGGTGCGCGACGTCGAGCCGCCGAAGCTCGGGAATGTCGTAGTTGCGCAGGGCGGCGGGCATGCGTCCTCCTAGGCCGTCGTTTCGAGGCGGTCCCCGCGCAGGGCCCGACCGAGCAGGCGGAACACGAGCTGCGAGGCTGCGTCCTCCTGCGTACGCCATTCGGGGTGCCATTGCACAGCCAGTATGGGGGCGCCGCCGATCCGGGCGGACACCGCTTCCACCAGACCGTCTGGCGCCCGCGCTTCGACCGCCAGATCGCGGCCGAGGCGTTCGACGCCCTGATA
>Ga0210396_10007635_pt1 | contig 10276 bp, 12 predicted proteins | sample IncBWH17OmetaG_FD_155466 | JGI IMG/M metagenome (GOLD analysis project Ga0210396, IMG submission 155466) | Forest soil microbial communities from Barre Woods Harvard Forest LTER site, Petersham, Massachusetts, United States - Inc-BW-H-17-O ... | reverse complement strand
TGCGTGACCACACGCCGGAGCCGAGACCGTATGGTGTATCGTTGGCAATTTCGAGCGCCTCTTCGATCGTCTTGAACTTGGTTACAGAGAGGACCGGGCCAAAGATCTCTTCCTGGAAGATACGCATCTTGTTGTGCCCCACGAAGACAGTTGGCTGCACATAGTAGCCATTCTCCAGATCGCCGCCGAGATGCGCCTGCTCGCCGCCAGTCATGCAGCGTGCGCCTTCCTCTTTCCCGATCTTGATATAGGAGAGAATCTTCTCCAGTTGGTCACGCGACGCCTGTGGTCCCATCTGTGTCGTAGGATCGAGCGGGTTCCCCATTTTGATCTTCGCAACACGGGCAACGGCCCGTTCCAGGAACCGATCGAAAATCGATTCATGAATGAGCGCGCGGGACGGGCAGGTACAAACTTCCCCTTTATTGAACGCGAAAAGCGCAAATCCTTCCAGCGCCTTGTCGAGGAAGTCATCGTCTGCATCCATCACGTCGGCCATGAAAATATTAGGCGATTTGCCACCCAGTTCCAGCGTCTGCGGAATGATTGGTTCGGACGCATATTGCATGATCAGGCGGCCGGTGGTCGTCTCTCCGGTGAAAGAGATCTTGCTGATCCGCGGATTCCCGGCCAGCGACTTGCCGATCTCGCCACCCGGTCCAGTCACGACATTAATAACGCCCGGAGGTACGATATCGCCGATCAGTCCCATCAGGGTTAGCAGGCTGAGCGGTGTATTCGAAGCGGGCTTGATCACGGTGCAATTTCCAGCGGCGATTGCTGGCGCTATCTTCCAGGCGGCCATTAACAAGGGAAAATTCCACGGAATGATCTGTCCAACCACGCCCATCGGCTCCTTGAAATGATAGGCGACGGTGTCCTTGTCCAACTCGGCTGCTGAGCCCTCTTCTGCACGGATGCAGCTTGCGAAGTAGCGGAAGTGGTCGATCGACAGCGGAACGTCGGCGTTGCGCGTCTCGCGAATGGGCTTGCCATTGTCCAGCGTTTCGGCCAGTGCCAGGAGTTCGAGGTTCTCCTCCATCCGATCGGCGATCCGGTTAAGAACAGCAGCGCGGCCCGCAGGCGAGGTGCTGCCCCACTCATCCTTGATCGCATGTGCGGCGTCAAGAGCGGTTTCGACGTCAGCTGCCGAGGAACGCGCGAACTCGGCGAGCTTCACGCCATTGATCGGGCTGTGGTCGGGGAAGTACTTGCCCAGAATCGGAGCTACCCATTTGCCGCCAATAAAGTTGTCATACTGGGAACGCACGCCATTCTTACGAATGGTGGCAAATGCATCCTCAAAGATTGCATTTTGAATCTCTACTGCCGCTGCCGACATTATTACCCCTCCGTGTGACCTGAATCACTTTCTGCGTAAGTCTGCTACCGGCTTTGCACGACTAGATGTGACCCGCATCACAAGAGAAGTACCGCATGTTTGCAACGTAGTGTGTATCCTCTAACCTTGTTTTCCTCGCTGGACATAGCGGTGCCATAGACCGTCGAGGGAGATGAAAGATCTCAATTACGCGGTTTTCAAGGGATTGAACGGCAATCCCCAACGAGCGCCTTTGAGTTGCCAATGGTTTTTCAATCCAGACCGCGCCCGAGGCCAAATGATTGGAAGAAAAATGCCATGAGAAGGGCAGCAATTTTGCTCACGCTCGATCGTCTTGATTGGGGCATTTACTTCCGCGGTTTTGTACTCGGACTTTTAGAAACGGACACCCGAGTGAGACGCCCCCCAGGGAGGGGCAGGTGGTAATCTCACAAGCTTAGTGCTGAGAGACTGTCGACATCATCACCTATCACGGTGAAGCTCTGGGGCATCCAAGAGTTTGTCAAAATAATTAACCAACCTGCGGCCTACAACCTACTGCGCTTGCCCAGGCTGCTCGTACAACAACAGCGGCCTCTCACCCACTGCGCGTCGACGCGCTTCCCGCAAGATCAATGGTGAAGTGGACAACTAGTACCATGACCGCATAGAACAGTAATCAATATAGATACTTGTCGAAGGTCGTTCCAAGCTGTATTGCTGAAGTATGAGCAGAGGCAAGCGACTTGAGATTGAACTGAAGCCACGCGATCGGCAGCAGGTAGAGAAACTGTTAGGCGGCGGGTTGCAAGCTGTGCGCACAACCTTGCGCGCATTAGCGTTGCGGCAAATGGATCAGGGGCAGTCCACACCCGCGGTGGGTTTCAACCTTGGACTTTCTGCCAAGGCTGTATGGCAGATCGGAAGGCGGTATATTGATGGAGGCTTGGAGCGGGCATTGTTTGATGCACCTCGTCCTGGCAAGGCTCCAGGCCTGGATCAGCAGGAGCAGCAGCGCATTATTGCCGTGGTCTGTTCGCCGCCGCCGGAGGGGCGGGCCCGTTGGACTGTGCGACTGTTGACCGAGGAGGTGATCAAACGCAGACTTGTTCCCCGCGTGGGCAGGGAGACTATTCGGATCCTGCTTGAAAGCCATGACTTAAAGCCATGGCGGGAAAAAATGTGGTGGAGCGCCGGGATAAAACCGGCATGGAATAGAGGATGAAAGAGCCTTGCGAGAAGGGAGTAGCGATCCACTCGACCCCGAGTTTTGCGCCGGGCGCTGTGAGGTGTTCGGCGAAGCATAAACAGGGGCACAGACGGGCTGGGTATCGAGCTTCGAAAATTTGCGATCAGGGTGCCGACACCGTCACCACTGTGGAAGGCAACACGGTTATTAGCGCTATCGCAAGCAAACTGACTGGCCCTGCGTAGTCGTAGACCCCATGCACGTCTGGAAATTCCATGCACGAGAACCGGGAGGCCTCGGAAATGCCTGGTGAGAATCTGATCAGACCGGCGGGAGAAGGCAAAAGCCGTACGTCTCGCACGCACGTTTCCGAGGAGTCGGACAGCGGAATAATACCGATGAATCATTCGAACAAAGACGAGCGATCGTCGGCGGAGAGTGAGGAGGGAAGGCCGCTGATCAAGGAGAACACCCATCAACTCAGCACGCACTCGACACAGGCTCAGATTCGGAAAGCGGCTTTTCATAAATCTTGAGCACGTCTTCCATCTTGAAAATGTCACGGTACTAGTGACGGCAGTTGGTCAGGGACAGCATCGGCGCCTCGGACAAGTGGGTTTCCGCTCTCAACTGGCGATAACAGAGGGCCGAGTCACTCAGCGACCGAACAGCCTGCGCTCCCCTTTCGCAGGAGCTTTTCGCCAACCCGGTGTACATCCCACGGACAGCGAATGCTCAACCCCTGCGGAGTTTGCCGTTAGCGCGGACCTGCTGAAACGTAGCCCCGCCGGGTTAGAACACGCAGCTTGTCGCGCCCGGGCGCACGCGCCTCCACTCTCACCGAATGATACCTGCCGGCATTAGAAGCGTGCGTCGAATGGTAGGCAATGGTGTACTGGTTGCGGATGTCGCGGGCCACTTCAGCGGCCACAGCGTCGACATCCTTTAAGGAACCAGGAAAAAATGCAATTCCTCCTGTTTCGCTTGCTAGCATCTCTAACGTATGCCTCGCACGCCGCGTCTCGCGACCGGTATTCTCTCCGTCAAAGAGCAACCCGATCGAATAGATGACGGGCCCCTGCAAACGTTGAACACGGCGAATCGCATCTTCCAGAGTCAACTTCGAAGCATTGTCCTCGCCATCCGTGACGACAATCAGCGCCCTCCTCGGTCGAGTTGCGGTCTTCTCCAGCTTGTCGGCCGAGTTAACCACAGTATCGTAAATTGCGGTCCCGCCCGATAAACTCAGTTGCGTAAGACCGCTGCGAAGTTTGTCCAGCCTCGAAGTGAAGTCCTGGTTGAGGTAGGCCTGGTCGGAGAAATTGACGACAAAGGTTTCGTCTTCGGGATTTGAGGCCTTGACCAGATCCAACGCGGCCGAAACGATAGCATCACGCTTTGCGTGCATCGATCCTGAATTATCGATTAGGAGACCGATCGACACTGGCAAATCCTGATGCTGCAGAGACACAATCGTCTGCGGAACCTTGTCTTCGCTCACCTTGAATTCGCTTTTGTTCAAATCGTTAATCAGTTCCCCTTTTCCGTCCAATACTGTGCAGTTCAGAACCACTTCCTCTGCATTGATCCGTAGCGTATACGAGTCAGCGTTGTTCCGCTTTGAACCCTGCGTCTGCTCTGCCACACTGGTGTGTGAGCCCGGGCCCGGGCTCTTCGCTGCAAGCGTGCCAAAGAGCATGATCAGCAATGCCAGAAACAAAGAAGATCTCCTGGCAAGACCACCATGCAGATGGACGCGAATACGCGTGCGATGGGAAGGCATTGATATGGCCGGGTTCATGCGGTCCTTTGAGTCCTTACAAAGGCGAAGTTGACGTTAGTCTCATTTCGCGCTCGGCATGGGCGTCGAAGTCCTGTTGCCAATGCCGATCTGCATCGCGGTATTCTTTTGAAACACTATCTCGCGCCCTCTGCCCAGAAAATTGCTATAGATCGATCGCACTCCCCCATACGCGCTCATCAGAATTCCGTAGGAATGCGAGCGAAACGTCAAACCCACGATGAGTCCTATGAGCTTGAACCCTGTAGTGCCTCCGGCCGCTGGACCCGCGTCGCCCACATCGTTCCGGCCTCCGCTTCCCACCAGCGCCAGTCCCACCGACATTCCGGTGGAGATGTATCGCGAAACTGAGGAAGTCGCCTTCGCGCCGCCTTCCGAGTCCAGTTGAACATTCTCCGCAGCGCCGGACTCAATGCCTCTGACGCTCGTATCCACCGTTTGAACCGCGCCGTCCGGCAGAACGATCTCGCGGAACACGATGCGCAGCTGCCCATTGCGATGAAAGTAACGTGCGGGCCGCACCTGCAGAACAGGACCCTTCAGGCGGGTTCCAACCGGAAGAATGAGCCGGCCCTCATCGATCAGCGGCTGCGAAAGCACAGCCTCTACGTTCGTGCCCTTCGCCGCGGTAGCCGAATCCAGCGGCGTGAGCAGAATCGCGTGCACGAGGCTCCCGGGCGGAGGCTCTGTACCAATCGACGCCAGTGTCTTCTCTGCAACTGTCTCGCTACCGAACTCGAGTGGCTGCGTCAGTTCAGCGGAGTAAAGCGTTCCCGGGTCGATGTACTGGGGGTGCAGGGGCAATTGGGCTAGTCCGTATCGCATCAATCGATGCATCTTGTCAGGCGTTTCGATCTGCCTCATTGCGCTCCGCCATTGCGCCTTGACCTGGTCCATCTGTTGCGATGCAGAATCCTTTACGACATTTTTCTTGTGCTCGCTTGCGCTGGTAAGCCGGATGACCTGTCCCGAACCCGGCGCCACGGTCGCCTGCAGGCTCATGTGTTTGGCGCCGGGTAGAATCAGTTCGTCGAATACTACTGATACCTTGTGAGCGGGAGAAAAGTTCGCATTGAGCGCGCTCAATGCTCTCTTCTTCCCTGGAATAGGCTCAATCGTCCACACCCGACCCATTGCCACCGTGCCCACCGGAATGACGAGCCGGTCAAACACGTACACGGGCTCCATCACGCGTCCCTGAATAACCTGCCCGGCTTTGCGAAGGCGCACTTCCTTGTCCAGCGCAATCTGCACCGGTGTGCCAATCGGAATCGTAAGCTCGATCGCTCTGCTGGCTGTGGGGTCATTCGAAGCGATTTGTTGAGGCTTTGGGAGAAACCCCGAATCCTCCGACATTGATGACTCGATGAAGAGCAGAGTGAAGAGAAACACGCAAACAACGCGGACCACGACCATCGCGGGAAGACCTCAGGAACAGCAGAGAAGACTGGACGGAGCAACCTGAAACTCAGTCCCCAGGTTGGCAAGAAAGTCGAGCGTCTCCTTGGACTTACAGGTATGGCTATGGAGCGAAACGCCGGAAGCGAAGTCAAGTATCGCGTGTCGCTCACGCCACAAATAAGAGATGCTCCGTTGAATGGCCGCCTCCGTTTATATAAGACGAGAGTGCCAACCGTTTGACACACTGTCTACTGCTGAATTTCATGACAACTTGTTCATTCACTCAACGCTTCGGTCGCGTTCCAGAACGAGTCTATGAAGAAGCGACGAAGATGCAGAACTGCAGTTTGCTCAGGAAGATCGCAAACGAGGGCACGATGTATGGCTTCTCCGTTGGTCAGACAAATCCACTTCAGGTGTCTTCAATTTTTGGGGTGCGGCCAGCCGGTCACCATGTATTCTTCGGTCGATTCCACCAGGCCCACCCGCTGCCCGACGGTTGGCGGAGGCGTCCGCATGCCCGCCGACCCTGTCAGCTCTCCCATTCGTCTGGTAGCCGACTTCGCGATTTCGGTTACAGCTCCCCCTGACCGACCGGCACCGCCCACGCGGCACCTCTCCTTGGATTGCAGTCGATGCACCTACAGTGGTCGAGGCTGGATCAACCTCGGGGAACGAATCAAATCAAGCTTGCCGCGCACACGCGCCGCGCCCGATTAGACCTCTGGAGTAGGGATTCAATTCTTCCTGGGCGGACCTTCCACGACCTCACGGATCGCGCTCAAGGGCACTCCGTGCGGGAGGCGCTGTTCCCCGGAAATGGAAATCAGGTCCACGTTCCGATGCTGCTGGTTCTCTTCCACCACCACGTACAAGTCACTGCGTTGGCGCAGTCGAACCATCGCAAGCAACCAGGCATGGTGTCCCGTCAAAATCGAAACCGGAGTAGCGTTGATTTGTTCGGTGTCCACCGGCGGCTTTTGCACCGAGACCAGACGCTCGAGCCAAACCGACCCAATTCGATAATGATTTGGATTTGAGGAAAGTGGATGATTCCTCACTTTACTCTAGTGACTTTTTCGTTTCCCGAGCTGCGGAAAGGTGAACAGTCAATCGTGTATCAGGCGCCTACACAGCACCCTCATAAGAAGTCCCTTGAGAATGTGGTCGTACAGTGCCGCGCCCTCGGATACGAGCAGGTGATGAAGCGTTCCCCCGCGCTCGGCGAAGTTGGGAATCAGTTTCATGGCACCTCGACCGAACGAGAAACGCTGGAATCGCCAAAGAACAATAGGCGTTGATCATGACGTTCTGAACCCGCGTTTTCACCGATTGTACTTCAAACTAAGGCTTAGGGCAGAGTGGCTTACGAGCCCGCAGTTCGCGATCGGTCGCGGCGAGTCGGGCGACTCGCTCTTCAAATAGACGAACTGAGGCACGCTGCCCGATGCCAACAGCATCTCCGTACCGTAGTCGTGGGGTGATTTTACAACCCGGTAATTGCGGAATGGGCAGTCACAGGCTCGGATTCCGAGCCATTACCGGCTCAAGCTGACCGATAAGGTCCAAAGTACCGTTTAAGCCAAGCACAAAGCACAGTACCATGGCCCAACGCGCAAAAAACCCTCAACCCGCTCGACAACGAATAAACATTCTTGCGCGGCATTCCTATAGCTTGCCGCGCATGGCTAAATGGCTGTCTTGTTTCTCCCCAAGCGAACAGAATCATAGTCTTTGCCACGCACAGACTGCTTCGGAGGGAAGGATGAAACCCTTACCGATTTCTTGCCCTTTAGCCTTTGGGTTGTCCATCGTCCTTTCTATTCCTCCGGTTGGGACAATCACGGCGGCCGACGCAAAGAACCAAATCGGAGAGCGGGGCGCCGTATGTGGGAAGGTCGCCAGCGAAAGAACTGCCACGAGTAGTCGCGGAGAGCAGACCCTCATCAATCTGGATGCCGCCGATTCGAATCAGATCTTCGCGGTGCTTGTATGGGGAGATGACAGAGCGACCGTGGGACCACTACCGCACACGGGAGACCGTACTTGCGCCGAAGGACTGATTGAGAGCGATTGGAGGGTCCCAGAGATCGTGGTACGGAACAGCGAGCAACTGAGCCGGTGAAATTGGCTAGTTCTGCCGGCGAAGCGACGCTTCGCATGCCTCTGTACGGGCATTGTTCGAGCGTCAAACGAGAGCTCGTAGTTGCGTTCCGGCGAATTCGACGGCTTTTTAGTGCCATGAACGGATTGATTCCGCGCCCGCTGAATGTGCCTCGGGTCGCTCGATCGGGAATGAACTTCACCACTGGACGGTATTGATACTCGCTTGCGACGCGACGGTCCTGGCCGGTCGAAGTTTTGTCGATAACTCGACGAAGGGCAAGAATATAGAGAGAACCGTCGCGCTGCGTCCCAAACGCTGCGTACTCCAGACCTGAATATGTCCCTTATGCCGCTCAATCAACTGCGACACCACCCACATTCCGAGCCCCGTTCCAGTGTCGGTCTTAGTAGTAAAAAAGGGATCGAATATTCGTCGTCTGGTGGCCTTGTCCATACCCACGCCTGAGTCGCAAAAAGTAATTCGCATCCCCATGATTGCGCGGTCACGCCAGTCCCGTGAAGGCCGGATACGCACCACGAGCCTACCGTTCTTTGGCATAGCTTCAATTGCATTTGCCAGTAGATTCGAGAAGATCTGCTGGATCTCGCCGGGCACGCATGCAATGCTCGTCTCACGTTCTGTCCGAACCTCCACGTCGACTGCCGCAGCCCGAATTCGGGCACGAAAGAGCTCGAGGAGATCTTCGAAAGACTGCGATAGCCTTATGACCTTCCACTCCCCACCCTGTCGATGAAATTTGAGGGTTTGTTGCGTGATTTGCGAAACCCGCATCAATTCCTCGAGTGCCTGCCCCGCCAGAGCGCGCATTTCCCCGGTCGTGCCCGCCAGGCCCACCAGGTAGAGAAGGTTCGTCACGGCTTCCAGAGGGTTATTGATTTCGTGGGCTACTGAGGCCGCCAGGCGTCCGGCCACGGCGAGCTTCTCTGCCTGCAGCATAGCCTCTTCCGTCCGTATACGGTGAGTGACGTCGGACATTACGCCCAGAATGCGAATCACCTTCCCTTCACTGTTCCGCTGGCACTTGCCCTGCGATTCCAGCCAGTGCTCCGACCCATCGTCCCACACGACGCGGTATCGACGGTGATATTCGCCCCCGGTCTCAATGCTGTGAGCGAACGCTTCCTTGAGTCCCTCCACGTCATAAGGGTGGACGAATCTCATCCATGATTCAGGTTCACCCCCGAAGGATCCTGGTTCGCGGCCGACCATTCGGAAAACTTCGTCGGATCGGTACATCGCATTCCGATCCAGATCCCACACCCAAAATCCCGTGCCATTGGCTTGCTGGGCGATTTGCAACAAGTCTTCTTTTTCTCGTAAGATCACACTCGCCCGGGCACGCTCCTCTGCCAGTTGGCGTTCCGCATTGGCGAGTTTCAGTTGCTCGCGCAACTCTTGCATTTCTAATTGCGCCCGCTGCTGCGCCAGTTTCCGGATTGCCCAGCTCAAAAGGATCGATAGCACAAGAAACGCCAAGAGCCGCAGTTCCTCGCGCAATTCTCCGCTTGAGAACACAAATAGAGGATTGACCAACAGAAAATCGACCAGAATAGCGCATGTAACTGCGCAGGACACGCCGCCCACCATTCCCAAATACCACGCACTCAGAATGACAGTGGGGAATGGCAAAAGTAGGGGAAGGGCCCGGAGCGGGACAATTGAAAAGGTGAGACCCACGGCCAGAGCAGCCGCGACAGAGCCAAGCGTGGCACGAGCCGTCGATGGCCACCGTTCCATGCCGGTCGCGTTTGGGAATTCCATCTTCATGGATGCGCTCGGGTCTTACAACTGATAACGTTGGCGAACAACCAATAGTGTGTTTCGCGATGGCCGTGGTCTTGTCAAATACACAGCGGCATCTCTTAAGGTGTCTTTCGGGATGGGGCGTTGGCCTTGTCGAAGACGGCTCCTGTGGTTACAGTGGGTCATTTCGTTAGGCGGGAATGTCTCAGACTTTACCATATACTCGTCCCACATCGTTACCTCCCAGTCCGAGGCGTTACGAAGGTCTCGGTTGCTCGTTCTTGGTTGCTAGCAATGAATCTGGCTAAATGCAGGCCAAGTTGATGTTGCCAATGAGGCCAACTGTGACTCAATGCTGGTCTCCAGGGGTCGGCAATCAAACCGCTCTCTCAGCCCGTCGTGGCAAATCGCGACGGGAAGCACCGAGCCATCTGCTTATCCGACTTCTCATCCGCATAGATAACAAGATTGCGGTGATCATCATCCCTGCCCTACCACGCCGATTGGCATGGGCATGGATGAGACTTTCCCAGCTTTGCGAGCAGGAAACTTCCCGCCGTGCGCAGAGTCTCCGACTGCGCGAGATCGTTGCCGGAGTGGCGACTATAGCCCGACACTATATTGCGTTCTGCTTCGCTTAGTTGCGTCGGGATTCTCGAATTTCGGGTGCGCGGCGGATCTACCTCGCTTGCC
>Ga0210396_10007634_pt1 | contig 10276 bp, 5 predicted proteins | sample IncBWH17OmetaG_FD_155466 | JGI IMG/M metagenome (GOLD analysis project Ga0210396, IMG submission 155466) | Forest soil microbial communities from Barre Woods Harvard Forest LTER site, Petersham, Massachusetts, United States - Inc-BW-H-17-O ... | reverse complement strand
GGCGGCGCGAGGTGAACGTTCCCTCGGATCGCCGGCGTCCGGGCATCGATCGACGCGTCCACACGCGCGTCATGATGGACCTCGAGGTCGACTACAAGAGCGCCGACAACTTCCTCTTCGCGTACATCACGGACATCAGCGCGATGGGCATCTTCATCCGCACGAACGCGCCCGAGCCGCCCGGCACGCGCATCAACATGCCCCGGCGGCCCCGAGCTCAACCTCGAGGGCCGCGTCATGTGGGTCAACCCGTACCGCGCGGGCAGCTACGACAACATCAACCCCGGCATGGGCGTGCAGTTCGTCGATCTCGATCCGGCGCAGCGCGAGCAGATCGTGAACCTCGTGCGCACGTTCGCGTACCTCTCGGACGACGAAGAGCCCAAGGGCAACAGCTGACCAACCGCTGACCAACAGCTGACGAACAGCTGACGAACGGCTGACGCGCCCCACGCGCGCGGCATGAGCGGGAATCCACGCCACCTCGCTGGCGCGGCGTGCCGCCCGCGCGGGCGGCCTCGCCCGCGCGGCGATTCGGAGTAACATCGCTCCCGTTCGCATGGATGATGATCGCGCCGACGATCCGATGATCTGGGAGAGCGACCGGATCGAGGCCTCGAGCGGCGCGTTCATCGCCGCCGCGAGCGCGGCCGGCATCGGCGTGTCGATCGTGTCGATGGAGCCGCCCGCGCCGCGCATGGTGTACATCAGCGACAAGGGCGTCGAGGTCCTCGGCCATCCGCGCGAGGCGGTCCTCGGGCGACCGCCGAGCGACTTCCTCGCGCCCAAGGAGCGTCCCAGGCGCGAGGCCATCGACGCGTACGTGCTCGCCGACGAGGGGCCGCGCTCGTTCGAGACCGTCGTGCAGCGCGCGAACGGCGAGCTCGTGCCGCTCGAGATCTCGTACGCGCCCATTCGCCTCGACGGCGGCGCCGGCATCATCACGTTCACGCGCGACGTCACGCGGCGCCGGCGCGGCATGGACGCGCTCCAGCGCTTCCGTCAGCTCATCGAGCTCGCGCCCGACGCCGTGTGGATCAACGACGGCAAGCGGCTGTGCTTCGCGAACCCGACGGCGGCGCGCATGCTCCGCTACGACAGCGTCGAGGCGCTGCTCGCGACGGACCCGCGCAACATCGTCGCGCCCGAGGAGCAGGCCTCGATGCGCGCGCGCACGCAGGAGATGTTCCGCACGGGCAAGTCGCTGCCGCCGCGCGACTACCGCACGCGCCGCAGCGACGGCACCTGGGTCATGACCGAGGTGCAGTCGATGCCCATCGAGTGGGAGGGCGTGCCCGCGATCCTCGGGTTCGCGCGCGACGTCACCGAGCGCAAGGAGATGGAGGCGCGGCTCGCGCAGTCGGAGCGGCTCGCCGCGCTCGGCACGCTGCTCGCGGGCATCGCCCACGAGATGAACAACCCGCTGTCGTACACGCTGCTCGGCATCGAGCAGGCGGTCGCGCAGCTCGAGACGCTGGGCGCGCCCGCGGCCGAGGTCGCGAAGCTGCGCGAGGCGCTCGACGGCGCGCACCACGGCGCGACGCGCGTCGCCGCCGTCATCGGCCAGATCCGCGCGAGCTCGCGGCCCAGCGACGCCGCCGACCAGGGCCCCGTCGAGCTGCGCGCCGTGCTCGAGGCGGCGCTGCGCGTGACCCACAACGAGATCCACCACCGCGCGCGCCTCGTGACCGAGCTCGGCGACGTGCCGCCGATCCTCGGCTGCGCGCAGCGCCTCGAGCAGGTGTTCCTCAACCTGCTCGTCAACGCCGTGCAGGCCCTGCCCGACGGCCGCGCCGACAACGAGATCCGCGTCGTGCTGCGCGCGACGCCCGCGGGCCAGGTCGTCGTCGAGGTCAGCGACAACGGCCCCGGCATCCCCGAGGACGTGCGCTCGCGCATCTTCGATCCGTTCTTCACGACGAAGCCCGTGGGCCTCGGGCTCGGGCTCGGACTGTCGATCTGCCACGGCATCATCACGAACCACGGCGGCACGATCACGGCCGACAGCGAGCTCGGCCGCGGCTCGACGTTCCGGGTCGTGTTCCCCGTCGCGGCGGAGGCGCCCGCCGCGCCGCCGCGGTCCGCCCCCGCGGCGCCCACGGCCGACGCGCCCGCGCGCCGCCGCCGCGTGCTCGTCATCGACGACGAGCCGGCGCTCGCGACGATGATCCGCCGCATCCTCGATCGCGAGTGCGACGTCGACGTCACGATCGACGCGCGCGAAGGGCTCGAGCGCCTCGCGGGCCCCGAGACCTACGACGTCGTGCTGTGCGATCTCATGATGCCCAACATGACGGGCATGGATCTCTTCGCCGAGGTCGCGCGCCGCCAGCCCGGCCTCGAGCGGCGCTTCGTCTTCATGACGGGCGGGGCGTTCACGCCGCGCGCGACGGAGTTCCTCGCGCAGGTCAAGAACCGCCGCCTCGAGAAGCCCTTCGAGACCTCGGTCCTCAAGGCCACGGTCGCCCAAGACGACGACTGAGCATCCCACTTCACGTCACGTCGTCGCGCGCGCGTGTCACGAAGCTCGCGACGGCGGCGAGCGCGAACAAGATCGCGGCGCGTCCCATCCCCGTCGTGAGCGGCCAGTGCTCGGCGTAGGCGGAGACGACGGAGAGCCGCTCGCATCGACCGGCGGGCGTCGAGCAAAGCAGCGGAATCGAGGCGCCGACGTCTTCCGCACCGTTGTCTTCGACCATCTGCCAGCCGAGCTCGGGATCCTGCACGCCGACGACACCTCCTGGACGTCGCGACTCCACATGACGGATCGTAGGAGGGGAGGCGCCCGCCACTCTCGTCCCGATCACGCGGCGGCCGCTCAGGGCGATCGCAACCATGGCGGGACGAATGACGAACGCGTCGACCGCGGCGAAGGCGACGGCGACGAGCATGAGTCCCGCGGGGAGCCACCCCGCGAACACCGTACGTAGCTCCGCTCGCCGTATCACATCTCCCTCCGCCGCAGGCGCTCATCATACCGCTCACGCGACGTGCTCGCGCAGCTCGGCTCGGAGCGGAACGAGAAGTGGCTGTCGACGCCCAGACGGCTTCGCCGTGCTGCGAGCGGCGTGACCTTCGCGTCGACGGGGGGGCGTCGGAGACGTCCGATTGGACCGGCCTCGCCGGACGAGGCTGCTATGCTGCCCGCCCCGTGAGCCGCAAGACGTCAGCCTCTTCCACGACGGCCCTCGCCAGACGACGCCCCGCCGACGAGCCCGACTTCATCGTCGTCAAGGGCGCGCGCGAGCACAACCTCAACATCGACGAGCTGCGCATCCCCAAGCGGTCGCTCGTCGTCTTCACGGGCGTCTCGGGCTCGGGGAAGTCGTCGCTCGCCTTCGACACGCTGTACGCCGAGGGGCAGCGCCGCTACGTCGAGTCGCTGTCGTCGTACGCGCGCCAGTTCCTGGGCCAGATGGAGAAGCCGAAGTACGAGCAGCTGCGCGGCCTGTCGCCCACGATCGCCATCGAGCAGAAGTCGGCGTCGTCGAACCCGCGCTCGACGGTGGGCACCGTCACCGAGATCTACGACTACCTGCGCGTGCTCTACGCGCGCGCGGGTGAGCAGCGCTGCCACCTGTGCGGCGGCGCCGTCGCGGCGCGCTCGGCCGCGGAGATCGTCGACGAGCTGCTGACGTTGCCCGCGAAGACGAAGGCGACGCTCATGGCGCGCAAGTCCGAGAACCGCAAGGGCGAGTTCCGCGAGGTCTTCGAGGAGGCGCGCAAGGCGGGCTTCGCGCGCGTGCGCATCAACGGCCTCATCCAGCGGCTCGAGGACGTCACGGCCCTCGACAAGAAGAAGAAGCACACGATCGAGATCGTCATCGATCGCGTGACCATCGACGCGGGCGAGCGCGCGCGCATCACGGACTCGGTCGAGACGGCCGTCAAGGTCGGCGGCGGGTCGGTGCTCGTCGCCGTCGAGGGCGAGGCGCGCGAGCGCGCCTACAGCCAGTCGCGCGCGTGCCCCGACTGCGGCGTGGGCCTGCCCGAGCTGTCGCCGCAGTCGTTCTCGTTCAACAGCCCGCTCGGCATGTGCGTCGACTGCAACGGCCTCGGCTCGAGCCTCGAGGTCGACGCCGACCTGATCGTGCCGAACGGTGACCTGTCGATCGCCGACGGCGCCATCGAGCCGTGGGGCGATCGCGCCGGGCGCGACCAGGGGTGGACGGCGAACGTCGCCGCCGCCGTGTCGAAGGAGTTCGGCATCCCGCTCGACAAGCCGTGGAAGAGCCTCACGCCGCGCCAGCGCGAGGTGCTGCTGTACGGCTCGGGCGAAAAGCGCATGAAGGTGACCTGGCAGGGCAAGCACGGCGGCGGGTCGTGGGCCATGCGCTTCGCGGGCGTCGTCAACACGATCAAGAAGCGCATGCAGGAGACGTCGTCCGAGGTGACGCGTCAGTGGTACGGCAAGTACTTCCGCGAGCAGCACTGCCGCGCGTGCAACGGCCAGCGCCTGCGCCCCGAGTCGCGCGCCGTCGTCCTCGCCTCCAAGCCCATCGTCGACGTCACGGCCATGACGGTGTCCGAGGCCAGCAAACACTTCGCGACGCTGGGTCTCAAGGGCGCGCGCGCCCAGATCGCGTCCGAGATCCTCAAGGAGGTCAACGCGCGGCTCGGCTTCCTGCTCGACGTCGGCCTCGAGTACCTCACCCTCGATCGCGCGGCCGCGTCGCTGTCGGGCGGCGAGGCCCAGCGCATCCGCCTCGCGTCGCAGCTCGGCTCGGAGCTGTCGGGCGTCATGTACGTGCTCGACGAGCCGTCGATCGGCCTGCACCAGCGCGACAACCTGCGCCTCATCGCGACGCTGCGGCGCCTGCGCGATCTCGGCAACAGCGTCATCGTCGTCGAGCACGACGCCGAGACGATCGAGGCCGCCGACCACGTCGTCGACTTCGGGCCGGGCGCGGGGCGCCTCGGCGGGCGCGTCGTGTCCGAGGGGACACCCGACGAGCTGCGCGCGGACCCCAAGTCGCTCACGGGCAAGTTCCTCGTGGGCAAGGAGCGCATCGAGATCCCGAAGGAGCGCCGCAAGCCCACGGGGTTCATCACGGTCAAGGGCGCGCGCGAGCACAACCTCAAGAACATCGACGCCGCCTTCCCGCTGGGCGTGCTCGTCGCCGTGACGGGCGTCTCGGGCGCGGGGAAGTCGTCGCTCATCAACGGCATCCTGCAGCCCGCGCTGCGCCGCAAGCTGCTCGGCAGCTACGACCAGGTGGGCAAGCACGCGGGCCTCACGGGCATCGACGCCATCGACAAGGTCATCGACATCGACCAGAAGCCCATCGGCCGCACGCCGCGCTCGAACCCCGCGACGTACACGAAGGCCTTCGACGCCATCCGCGAGGTCTTCGCGCAGACGCCCGAGGCGCGCGCCTACGGCTACCTGCCCGGGCGCTTCTCGTTCAACGTGCGCGGCGGCCGCTGCGAGGCGTGCGAGGGCGACGGCGTGCGCCAGGTCGAGATGCACTTCCTGCCCGACGTCTACGTGACGTGCGAGGTCTGCCAGGGCAAGCGCTACAACGAGGCCACGCTGCGCGTGAAGTGGAAGGATCGCAGCATCGCCGAGGTGCTCGAGACGAGCGTCTCGGAGGCGCGCGTCCTGTTCGAGAACCATCGCACGCTCAAGGGCATCCTCACGACGCTCGAGGACGTCGGCCTCGGCTACATCTCGCTCGGCCAGTCGGCGACGACGCTGTCGGGCGGCGAGGCGCAGCGGATCAAGCTGTCGCGCGAGCTCGCGAAGCGCGACACGGGGCGCACGCTGTACCTGCTCGACGAGCCCACGACGGGCCTGCACTTCGAGGACGTGCGCAAGCTGCTCGAGGTGCTCCAGCGCCTCGTGGCCTCGGGCAACACCGTCCTCGTCATCGAGCACAACCTCGACGTCATCAAGACGGCCGACTATGTCCTCGATCTCGGCCCCGAGGGCGGCGCGCGCGGGGGCGAGATCGTCGCCGCGGGGACGCCCGAAGAGGTCGCGCGGGTCGCGGGGTCGTACACGGGGCAGTTCCTCGCGCCCATGCTGGGCGTGCGGCGCGGGCGCGCGACGACGGCGGCGTAGCCGCGGGCGCACACACAGGCGCGCGTGTGCGCGCGTCACCCACGCGGCGCGCGCAAAAAACTCCGCGCAAACGACATACAGACCTCCGCCGGGGCGCCGATGTGAAGGGAGCGCCGTCGCCCCACGGCGCGCCCGACATGGCGAACGCACAGGACTACCTCACGGGCCTCGCGCAGCTCCACGAGCTGACCAACGACGAAGACCGACGCGCCGTGTGGCGTCAAGGGCTCGCGGCGCTCGCGTCGGTCGCGAGCGTGCGGCCCGCGCCGCTCGAGGGCCTCGATCCCGAGGCGCTCGTCGCGAGCACGCGCCTCGCCCTCATGACGGGCCTCGTCGACGACCTGGCGTTCCTCTCGAAGCCCGTCGCCGCGGCGGCGCTCTTCGAGCTGGCGGCCGCGCTGCCCGCGGGCGTCGAGAAGAGCGACCTCGGCCGGCGCATCGCGACGGCGCTGCAGTCGGGTGACGGAGCGACGTTCGCGTCGGTGACGCGCGCGCTCGCGCTCAGCGTGCCGCGAGCGCTCGCCGATCCCATCGTCGAGGCGCGCGTCGCGCTCGCGCTGCAGCTCCCGCTCGGGGGCGATCCGGGCGTCGACGCGCTCGCGCTCGCGCTCATCTCGCACGCGGACCTCGAGCAGGCGTGGCTCAGCGCGCCCTCGATGGGCTCGCTCGCGGCGCGGCGGCTGTCGGCGCGCCTGCTCGAGCGCGCGGCGTGCGAGGTCGCGCGCAAGGAGCGCGAGGGCAACCCCGTGGGCGCGCGCGCCATGTTGCGGCCGTCGGTCCGGACGGCGTGGGCGCGGCTGCTCATCGACCGCGAGTCGCTCGTGTGGCGGCACGTCGCGACGGCGCGCGGTGTCCTCGCCGAGACGACGCCGGCGTTCGCCGAGGAGATCGAGCGCGAGCTGTCGCCGCGCAACGGGCCCGGCGAGTGGCGGCGCGCCGCGACGTCGCTCGCGGCGCGCATCGGGCGCGATCCCGCCATGGCCGATCGCTGTCGGGAGCTGCTCGCGAGCGAGATCTGCAAGCGCGACCCGGGCGTCAAGATGGCCATGGTGTACGGCCTCGCGCGCGCGGGCGAAGAGGAGCCCGAGGCGGCCGAGGCGCTGCTCGAGCACATCGTGCAGGCGGGCGACGTCGACGTCATCGAGGCGCTGGGCGAGCTGCGCCGCCAACGCGCGCCCGGACCGTTCGGCGACGCCGCCGTCACGGGCGCGCTCATCCGGCTGCGCGGCCTGCCGCCCACGAACGACGACGGGCTCGTCGCGCTGCGACAGGAGCTCGCGCACGCGCTCGCGCCCGACGGGCCGGATCGCGCGCGCACGATCGAGGATCTGCTGTCGTCGGCGCTGCAGGCCTTCGCCGACGGCGGCGACCTGCGTCCGCGCACCGAGGCGGCGCTCGCGGCGGCCGGGCGCGTGCTCGCCGAGGTCGAGATCAACACGGACGCGACGCCCGAGGCGCGGCGGCGCTCGTTCCGCTGCGTGGGCGAGCTCGAGCGCGGGCTGCTCGAGACGGCGCTGCTGCGGCACCTGCTCGCCGTGTGTCGGCCCGCGGGCAAGCGCGGCGCCGCCGAGGTCGATCCGCTCGCGGCGCTGCTCGCGCGCCTCGACGAGTGGATCTGCAAGCGCGAGGAGCCGCCGCTGCCGACGTCCGACGTCCCGCACCTGACGTTCCGGCTGCGTCGCCTGCGCGCGCTGCTGCACGTGCTCGACGTCGAGCGCGGGGACGACGGCGGCGGCGCGGCGCGCGCGGGGCGCACGCGCGCCTTCCGGTTGCTGCTGCGCCGCGTGCAGGGCGATCCGCCCTCGCCGCTCAAGCGCATCACGGCGGCGACGCTCGCGCGCGCCTGCGATCGCATCGCGCGCGCGCAGATGGGCGAGCTGTCCGACGTGCTCGTGGCCGTGCTCACGAAGGTGCGCACCGTGCCCGAGCTGCGCGTGCTCGCCGAGGCCTCGATGGTCGTCGAGGTCAAGGAGGTCATGGCGGCGGCCGCCGAGCTCGTGCAGCTCGCGGCGCCCAGCCCCACGGAGAGCCTCGACCGCTCGTTCCTCGAGCCGCTCGCGACGCTCGCGCAGGCGCTGCCGCTCGCCGTCTCGCCGCGCGTCGAGGGCCTGCGCCAGACGCTCGTGCAGCTCGGCCAGGTGCTGCGCGCGCTCAACCGCGTGAACGCGCTCGCCTCCCTCGAGCCCGACGACCAGGGCTCGCTGCTGCAGAGCCTCGAGCCGATCGTCGTGTACGCCGCGCGCTTCTTCGCGGCGGCGCGCGCGCGCGTCGGCCTGCCGGGCGGCCCCGCGACGCCCACCGTGGGCGCCGCCGTGCGCGCGCTCGAGGCCGCCGTCGAGGCGGCGCGGCGCAGCCCGGACGCCGACCTGCGCGGCCCCATCCGCGACGTCGTCGAGGCGCTGCGCGTCGACTTCCCCGCGGGCATCGGCGACGCCGTCGCGCGCGTGCTGTCGCGCCTGGGCGACGTGCCGCGCGACCGTCTGTCCGACGGCGCGCCCGTGCGGCCCCTCGCGGCCGAGCTGTCGGCGCCGCGCCTCAAGCTGCCGGCCTGGCTGCCGCCGAGCCGTCTCCTCGGCGGCTTCTACGTGCAGCGCCCGCTCAGCGCGGGCGCCGCGGGGTCGGTCTTCGTCGCGCAGCGCGCGCACGAGCGTCACGACGACAACGCCGAGACGTACGCGCTCAAGGTTCCGTCGTACAACGGCCAGAACTCGCGCACGCTGACCGAGCAGGAGTTCCTCAGCCTCTTCCGCGAGGAGGCGGGCGCGCTGCTCACGCTCGCGCCGCACACCAACCTCGCGGGCTTCGTGACCTTCGACGCCGCCGCGCGGCCGAAGCCCATCCTCGTCATGGAGCTCGTCGCGGGCGCGTCGCTCGAGCGCGTCATCGACCGGCGCGAGCTGTCGACGGCGACGGTCTTCTCGATCCTCGACGGCATCGCCTCGGGCCTCGGCGCCATGCACGCGCAAGGCCTCGGCCACCTCGACATCAAGCCCGCGAACATCATCATGCGGCCGCCCCAGGCGGATCTCGTGCCCGAGTCGCCGCTCGGCAGCCCCGTGCTCGTCGACTTCGGCCTCGCGGGCCGCAAGATCCGCCCCGGCTGCGCGAGCCCGCACTACGGCGCGCCCGAGGTGTGGGACCCGGGCATGTTCGGCTCGCACGAGCCCACGGCGGCCGACGTCTACGGCTTCTGCTGCCTCGCCTACGAGCTGTTCGTGGGCCGTCCGCTGTTCGCGGCCGACACGCTGCCTGCGCTCATCGGCTGCCACTTCGAGCACGACGGCAACCCCGCGGGCCTCGTGGCGCTGCAGGCCAACGACGCGCTCGCGCCGCTCGCGCAGATCCTGGGCGCGGGCCTCGCGCCCAACCCGCGCGGCCGCGCGACGATCGTCGAGATCCGCGACGCGCTCCGCGAGCTGCAGCCCACCTTCCGCGGCGCCGCGTGGCCGCTCGCTGGCGAGGCGGCCGTTCCGCGATAGCATTGCGGGCGTGCGCCTGCCCGTCGACCCGCCCGTGCTGCCCATGCTCGCGAAGCGCGTCGACGCGCTGCCGCGCGCGCCGGGCTGGATCTTCGAGCCGAAGTGGGACGGCTTCCGCGCGCTCATCTTCCGCGACGGCGACGAGCTGCTCATCCAGAGCCGCGACGAAAAGCCGCTCGATCGTTATTTTCCCGAGCTGGCGGCGCCGCTCAAGGCGCAGCTCCCCGCGCGCTGCGTGCTCGACGGCGAGGTCGTCGTCGCGCGCGGCGACGCGCTCGACTTCGAGGCGCTGCAGCTGCGCCTGCACCCGGCCGCGTCGCGCGCGAAGAAGCTCTCGCTCGAGGTCCCCGCGTCGGTCGTGTTCTTCGACCTGCTGAGCGAGGGCGAGCGCGATCTGCGCGCGGCGCCGTTTCGCGAGCGGCGCGCGGCGCTCGCGGCCATGCTCGCGGGCGCGGCGCCGCCGCTGCACCTCACGCCCGCGACGGAGGATCTCGCGACGGCCGAGGATTGGTTCACGCGCTTCGAGGGCGCGGGCCTCGACGGCGTCATGGCGAAGCGGGCCGACTCGATCTACGAGCCCGACAAGCGCACGATGCTCAAGATCAAGCACGAGCGCGACTGCGACTGCGTCGTCGCGGGCTTCCGCTTCCACAAGGGCAGCGAGAAGACGGCCGTCGGCTCGCTGCTGCTCGGCCTGCACGACGACGCGGGCGCGCTCCAGCATGTCGGCGTC
>Ga0210396_10007633_pt1 | contig 10276 bp, 8 predicted proteins | sample IncBWH17OmetaG_FD_155466 | JGI IMG/M metagenome (GOLD analysis project Ga0210396, IMG submission 155466) | Forest soil microbial communities from Barre Woods Harvard Forest LTER site, Petersham, Massachusetts, United States - Inc-BW-H-17-O ... | reverse complement strand
GCCCATCACGTAGGCGATGGTTTTTTCGTCGGGTGCGACGAGCCCGGCGCGCGCGCCGGCCTCGATCGACATGTTGCAGACCGTCATCCGGCCTTCCATCGAGATGTCGCGGAAGGTGCTGCCGGCGTATTCGAAGACATGGCCGGTGCCCCCGGCAGTGCCGATCTTGCCGATTATCGCGAGGATTACATCCTTGGGGCTGACCCCGGCGCCGAGGCCGCCGTTGACCGCGATCAGCATGTTCTTGGCCGGGGCCTGGATCAAGGTCTGGGTAGCGAGCACGTGTTCGACCTCGGAAGTGCCGATGCCAAAGGCAAGCGCGCCCATCGCCCCATGCGTTGCGGTATGGCTGTCGCCGCACACGATCGTCATGCCGGGCTGGCTCAACCCCTGCTCCGGGCCGATGATGTGGACGATGCCCTGGTTGATGCTGTCAACCGGGAAATAGGGGACGCCGAACTCCTTCACATAGCGCTCCAGGGTATCGACCTGGAGCCTCGATTCCGGCTCGTCGATGCCGCGGCTGCGGTCGCTCGTCGGCACGTTGTGGTCGGCCACCGCCATCGTCGCGTCGGGCCGGCGCACCTTGCGGCCGGCGAGCTTCAGCCCTTCGAAGGCCTGCGGCGTCGTGACCTCGTGGATCAGGTGAAGATCGATGTAGATCAGGTAGGTGCCTTCGCCCTGCGAGGCGATGACGTGGTTGTCCCAGATCTTGTCAAAGAGGGTGCGCGGCGGGGCCATGGCTGCGGTCACTCCGATTGGTTGGTTTCTTCGGCGGCGCCGGCCATCTCGGGGGCCGGTTCGGTTTGGGGTCGTACACTCGCGCCGGTTCGTTTGGCGCCGGGCCGCACGCTGTCGCGGGCGCGTTCGGTGATGCGCGCCGCCTTTCCGGTCAGGCCGCGCAGGTAATAGAGCTTGGCCCGCCGCACCACGCCGCGGCGCACCACATCGATCGAGGTGATGCGGGGCGAATATAGCGGGAAGATACGCTCCACCCCCTCGCCGTAAGAAATCTTCCGCAAAGTGAAATTCGAGTTCACTCCGGCGTTCTTGCGGCCGATGCAAACGCCTTCGAAGACCTGGATGCGCTCACGTTCGCCTTCGACGACTTTGACCCCGACCCGCAACGTGTCGCCGGGCTGGAACTCCGGGATGGGCCGGCTGGCCGCGAGCTTGTCGACCTGCTCCTGCTCGAGCTGCTGCAGAAGGTTCATCACTCCACCTCTCGATCTCTATCGTCCTGCGCCGCCAGGTGGCGCTCCCACAAATCCGGCCGGCGCTCGCGGGTCAAGCGCTTCGCCTCGGCGCGGCGCCAAGCCCGGATGCGTCCATGATCACCCGACACGAGCACCTCCGGCACCGCGCGCCCGTGCCACAGCTGCGGGCGAGTATATTGCGGATATTCGAGCAAACCCTCGGCGAAACTCTCCTCGGCCAGCGCCTCGGCGCATCCGACGACACCCGGCAACAATCGCACACAGGCGTCGATCAGCGCGATCGCCGCGGGCTCGCCGCCCGACAGCACAAAGTCGCCGAGGCTTACCTCCTCGATGCCGCGCGCTTCCAGCACACGCTCGTCCACACCCTCGAAGCGGCCGCAGATCAGGCGCGCACCCGGCATCTCGGCAAACTCACGCACCCGCTGTTGGTCGAGCCGGCGTCCGCGCGGCGACAACAGGATCAGCGGTCCCACACCGTCTGCGCCGAGGATCGCCGCGTCGAGCACGTCCGGCCGCATCACCATACCCGGTCCGCCGCCAAACGGCGCGTCGTCGACGGAGCGGTGTTTATCGCCCGCAAAGTCTCGGATGTCCACCGTTTCGAGCCGCCATAGCCCCGCCTTCAGCGCTTTGCCGGCCAGCGAAAAGGCGAGCGGGCCCGGGAGCATCTCCGGGAAGATCGTCAGTACCGTCGCGCGCCAACTCATGGTTCGTCATCGCCCAGCAGTCCCGGATCGTCCAGTAAACCGGGCGGCGGGTCGAGCACGAGACGCCCCTCCGCCGGCGCGACGATCGGCACGACTGCCCGAGTGAACGGAACCAGCACGGGCGGTGCGCCGTCACGCGCCAGTTCTAGCGTGTCGCCGGCTCCGAAATCGTAGATCGCGCGCACGCGCCCGACCCGCGTCCCGTCCCCCAATACAGCGTCGAGGCCGATCAGATCGGCGTGATAATATTCCTCGGCCTCGGGTTGCGGCAGAGCCGAGCGGGGGAGATAGAGGCGCAGCCCGCGCAACGCCTCTGCTTGATCGCGGTCCTCGATGCCCGGAAGCCGCGCGATCAGCACGCCCTTTGCGACGCCGCAAAGGTGCAGATCGAATTGCCGGCGGCCGGTTTCGTCCTCTAGCGGGCCGTAGCCGGCGACGTCCTCGGGTATTTCGGTGAAGCTCTTGATCCGCACCGCGCCCTGGACGCCCTGAGGCCCGGTAACGACCCCGACGCAGATCCGCCATGCTTCGGCTGGATCGGCGCTGTGCGTCCTTCGAGACGGCTGCTTCGCAGCCTCCTCAGGATGAGGACCTTTTCTTAATGCCATCAAGGACTTTCCTCATGCTGAGGAGCGCCCCGCGGGCGCGTCTCGAAGCGCGCAGGGCGGCGGGGCAGCTGCCGCAACTCTCAGCTTCGGCCGGCGGCAGCGCCTGACGCCTCTTCGGCGGCCTTCAGCCTCTCCTGAGCGCGGGCCTTCGGCCGAGATTTGACCGGGGTCTCGCGAACCGCCGGCTTCTCGACGAGCCCGGCGTCCCCGAGGAAGCGTGCGACCCGATCAGTCGGCAACGCACCGACCCCTAGCCAATGCTGGATCCGTTCAGCCTTTAGAGTCACGCGATCGGCATGGGACCGGTCGAGCATCGGATTATATGTCCCCAGCTTTTCGATAAAGCGGCCGTCGCGGGGACTGCGCGAATCCGCGACGACAATGCTGTAGTAAGGGCGCTTCTTTGCGCCGCCGCGCGCAAGGCGGATTTTCAATGACATCCTGACACCCTCATTCTAGTGCCGCAAACCGCCGGGCATGAGGCCGGCCAGCCCGTGCCGCGCCAAGCCCTTGGGGCCGAGCTTCTTCATCTTCTTCGTGATGTCGGCCATGTCCTGGTACTGTTTCAGAAGCCGGTTGATCTCCTGCACCGAGGTGCCCGAGCCCGACGCGATGCGCCGGCGACGCGAGCCGTTCAGCAGCTTGGGGTTGCGCCGCTCGCCCTTGGTCATCGACGAGATGATCGCCTCCTGACGCTTGATGATGCGCTCGTCAATATTCGCCTCGTCCAGCTGCTTCTTGATCTTCCCGATACCGGGCAGCAGCTTCAGCATCCCGCCCATGCCCCCCATACGGCGGATCTGACGCAATTGGGCGGCGAGGTCGTCGAGATCGAATCGGCCCTTTTCCAACTTAGCCGCGAGCTTTTCCGCCTCCTCCTGGTCGACGGTTTCGGCGGCCTTCTCGACTAGGCTGACTACGTCGCCCATGCCGAGGATGCGCCCTGCAATGCGCTCGGGGTGAAACGGCTCGAGCGCCTCAATGCGTTCGCCGACTCCCATTAGCACGATCGGCTTGCCGGTGATCGCGCGCATCGACAATGCCGCCCCGCCGCGGGCGTCGCCGTCGACGCGGGTCAGCACGATCCCGGTGATGTCGGCGCGTTCGCCAAAGGCTTTGGCGACATTGACCGCGTCCTGCCCGGTCATCGCATCGGCCACGAGCAAGGTCTCGTGCGGTATCGCGACCTCGCGCACCGCCGCGACTTCGAGCATCAGCTCCTCGTTGACGTGCAGCCGCCCGGCCGTGTCGAGGATCACGACGTCGTAGCCCTCGGTGCGCCCGGTCTGCAGTGCCCGCCGGGTGATCGCGACCGGCCTCTCGCCCGAGACGATCGGCAGCGAAGGGACCCCGATCTGGCGGCCGAGAATGGCGAGTTGCTCTTGCGCCGCCGGCCGCTGCACGTCGAGCGAGGCGAGCAATACCTTCTTGCGGTTTTGCGCCTTCAGGCGGCTGGCGATCTTGGCTGCTGTGGTCGTTTTGCCCGAGCCCTGGAGTCCGACCATCATGACGATGACAGGGGAGGGAGCGTTCAGATCAATGCCATTGGTCCTGGCAGCGCCTTCGCCGCCGCCAAGCACTTCGACGAGATGGTCGTGGACGATCTTGACGACCATTTGCGCCGGGGTCACCGACCTCAGCACGTCTTGTCCGAGCGCCTTCTCGCGGATCGCGGCCACAAAATCCCTGACCACCGGCAACGCCACATCGGCCTCGAGCAACGCTATCCGGATCTCGCGCAAGGCGGTCCCGACATCGGCCTCGGTCAGCGCGCCATGGCGGCGCAACCGGTCGAACACGTCGCCGAGGCGGTCACTGAGGCTGTCGAACATCCCGGTCCTCAATACTCATTTGCGACAGCAAAAGCGCCAGTGCGCGAAACTCGCGGACTGGCGGCCCGGGCTGTTGCCGCGGGTGCGTCGCTCGCTTCCTTGGAAGCGCAGGCGGAACGTAATAGCGACCCGGCTTTCTGTCAATTGCGGCACCCCAGGTCCGCCACCATAACAGCAGCCCCGATTTGCCCGCTTCCGCGGGGCATGCGATCGGTGAGGGCGCCCGCGGCCGGCCGGCAACAACCTGCCGTTGGGTTGTGTTGGCCTGATCCACCTCTCATTTCTGGAGAAGAACAGGCACGGTTCCCGGAATGGTTGCGGTTGGAGAGAAATGGACCTCGACTAAAACAGAATTCACCGTCATGTCGCGCCAACCCGATTGTCCGGTTCACCGACCGCATATCATGCGACTATGGCAATTTTTCGGGTGCTTGCGCCGCCGCCATCGGTCGCGAGGCAGCACTGCAGCAGCACTGCAACAAGCGGAACGGGCAAGCGATCATCCGCGAATTCAGCACGTCTTCGACCGTGATCGGCGTCTTGAAGGGCCCGGGGCGATCGCCGCGGCGGCGTGGCGGACATGGATCATGAACGAGCAGCCGCCAACCGCGGTACCGTCGACCCATTTCGGCGTGAGGCCGAGATAATGTGCTATCGTCACCCGCAGCCCTACCGCTGCCGGATTGCCAAAACGTGATGGGAAGAGTCTTTGCCACGGTCGTCGCCGTGTCGGCGACGCTACTGAGCGGGTGCGGCGAAGATGGCGTGATGTCGCGGTTCATGCTGAAACCGGACCGCATCATCATCGAGCGCCGCCCCGATCCTGTCTATGATCAGCTCTTCCCCTACTATGTCGAACTTTGCGCTACAAGCCAATTCCGTTCCAAATTGAAGGGTGAGGGTGGGGTCGCGGGCCACGCAGTCATGTACATCAAAGGCGCCTGTAAGGACGAGCAGGCGCCATTTCCGCAATTGCGGCGGTGCCGTGCAGCAGCCACCGAGCTGAACAACCCCGAGCACGGTGCCGGTGTGAGCGTGGGCCGCTGGTTTCGGAACGTCAACTGGGTGGCGATTCCGAGTTACCAGCTCTTCTATGAGGGCAACCTCAAAATCGGCGAGCGCCTCACCCAAGCCAATTTCGAAGCCACCCTGCATGACGCAATCGACACGGGTATCTATAAGGGTGTCGAGTTTCACGACTATCCGTCCGCGAGCGCGGGCGGGGGTCTCGAGAACTTCGTGGCAAACGAAGCTATCGGCACCGACTTCGCACTCCGGTTCGCGCGGTCGGTTTTTTGCGCGCGCCTTCCGATCACTGAGCCGATGTTGGAGGAGGTGATCGCCTTCTTGAACGACAAGAACCGCGAGTATGCCGACGGAGAGGCCGACTATAATTGGAGCGTCTGGGCCGACAACTGCGCCCATACCCTACGGAACGCCTTGGCCGCCGCTAACATCTGGTCGCCGTTATCGGTGCGTGCCGTGAAGTTTCGTCAATTATTCAACCTTGCCGTACCCGCAAACGAGTTCGTGGATCTGGCCGAGCTCGGCACCGAGGGGGACATCAGCGACTATCGGGAAATTCAACAAGACGGACCCCGACGAGACGCGCTCCATGAATTCCATTGGCTGCCCACGCGGCACGGCGCGCTGTTGAAGACGTTGCCGGTACACGAGCCGAATGACCTCTACGATACGACGTTTCGGCTGTTTACGCTTCAATCGCCGTTCAGGATGGGCAAAACGGCGCACGCGATCGAGTTGCTCTCGGATGATCGATTTGTGAATCTTGGTGCAAACCTTCGCTATTTTCAGCAAAAATACGAAGCGATCCTGGCAAGCTACGACGAGCGACGCGACATGCTCGCCAGTGTTCGCGGCACGCCCTACCGCCGGGTGGGACGGCTTTTTCACGATTATATCAAGGCGCAGCGCACCGAGGTCGAGTCGATGTTGACTAGGCTTTCGGCAGTGGAAGGACAACCGGACGAGCCGAAGGCCAAGTGATCAGCCGGCGAGTTTGGAAATAGCGCAAGATCGCGAAGCAGGCGGCCGCAGCCGCGAGATGCTTTAGCGTGTGTCCACTTAAGAGGTTTCCGATCGAATAAATCGCCCCATCGGTGAATTCAAACAGCTTGGCGAGGGCGTAGAATACCCCGGCGACAATCCAATAATGTGTGCCGGTATACTTAGGTTGGTACAGCAAAAACAGCAGTAGCACTGCGAGACCAGGAAAGAACTGCACCCAAAAGTAGAGCCGCAGATCGTCGGTCCAACGCCATAGCAATAGGCTGAACAGACCGATGGCGAGCGCCGGCCACAGCAGAATTGCTCCGGCCCTTGCGTTCACGCGCTCCTCGACCACGAGCGCAAGGAGCGCCGCGAAACTCAGCGTCATCGGCAGGCGGTCCCAGAACAAGGTGCCGTCATTCGGATCCCAGTGATAATAGGACGAGCCGATCCCGGTCAGGAAAACTCCCAGGAAGAAAACGACCGTTGCCGGATCGTCACGAAATCGCCGCAACCCCGCCGCGCCCACCGCGACGAAGGGAAGATTCGAGACGACGTTCCAGAAGTTTGGAATGCCGAATATAGTGCGCTGGTCGGCGAATTGATGATAGCTTTGATCCTGCGGGACCGGGGGCAGCAGCAACAATCCCCCGAGTGATACCGCCAGCAGGCCGAAGAAGACGACAACGGGGAGATTCTGCTTCGCGATGCCGCGAGCCATGCCGACAGAATAGCACAAGCTCGGTGAGGCGGAGCAGCATTTCCCCCTCCTGTCCGAGCCCCCGGAAGCGAGAAATTTAGTGACTCCCAGGAAAACGATAGCCAAAGTTTGACGAAGTTCGTTTGCGTCGGGGCTAGGAAGGAAACGTCCTTTGCACGCAAATCCTCAATTGTTCTGGCTATCGTCCTAGCTATCTTCGCCGCCTCGCCCAATCTCGGCCACGCCTAAAGTCGCGGCGGAGGCTTCCATGGTGGCGGCTTCCACTCCCAGCGCTACCGGGTTTCGAATAGCATCGGGCCAAGGTGATTAAGCATGTTCACGCTCAAAAAGGGCAATGACGATGGCTACCATCAAGGCTGAGAAATCCGAGCGCGATCCTGTTCTCATCGACTTTGCGCTGCAAGGCGGAGGTGCACATGGTGCCTTTACGTGGGGCGCTTTGGATCGGCTGCTTGAGGAGCCCTGGCTGCGCATCGACGGCATCTCGGGCACCTCGGCCGGCGCGATGAACGCCGCGGTGCTGTCCGATGGTCACGCCGCTGGCGGGGCGGAGGGTGCGCGCGCCGCCTTGGAGAGCTTCTGGCGCCACGTCTCCCGGGCGGCATTGCTGAGCCCATTGCGGCGCGGGTTTCTGGACGTGCTCCTTGACCGCTGGTCGCTGGACCATTCGCCAGTCTTCATCGCGATGGACCTGATGGCACGGCTATTCTCTCCCTATGACCTGAACCCCGGAGGCTCCAATCCGCTTCGAGGGATCCTGGCTGAATGTATCGACTTCGAGCGGCTTGGGCAGGCGCCGATCAAGCTGTTCGTCTGCGCCACAAACGTCCGCACAGGCCATGGCCGCGTGTTCCGCAATCGGGAGATCACACCTGACGTCCTGCTCGCCTCCGCCTGCCTGCCGACCATGTTCCAGGCGGTCGAAATCGACGGCGAGAGTTATTGGGACGGCGGCTACTCCGGCAACCCCAATATCACGCCCCTGGTGCGGGAATGTAACTCTAAGGACACAATTCTCATTCAGATCAATCCGGTCGAGCGCCCCAGTACGCCAAAAACCGCCCGCGACATCCTCAATCGCATCAACGAGGTCTCCTTCAATGCCGTTCTGCAGGAGGAGTTGCGCATGATTGCGCTGCTGCGGCAAATGGCGAACCCCGGGAACACTGAGGGGGCGCTGTGGGCAGGTATGCGTATTCACCGCATTGCCAGCGACATCATGGTTAATCTCGGTTATTCCTCGAAGCTCAACGCCGAGTGGGATTTCCTATGTATGCTGCGCGATGTCGGGCGCCGAGCAGCGGGTTCGTTTCTCGACACACACGGCGCGGATTTAGGACGGCGCTCCTCCTTTGACCTCGACGCGCTGCTGCAGAGCATGAGCATGTGACACGATGGGGCTGTTCGGCATCCTGCTCGGCCTCGCGCTCCTTGTCTGGCTGGCGTATCGGGGTTGGAGCATCCTGCTGCTCGCCCCTGGGGCCGCACTGATTGCTGCCGCTTTCGCCGGCGGGCCGCTGCTCGCCTACTGGACGCAAACTTTCATGGACAACGGGTCGCGCTTTATCGCGCAATTTTTCCCGCTGTTCCTGCTTGGGGCCCTGTTCGGCAAGCTGATGGAGGACAGTGGCTCGGTAGCGGCGATCGGCGATTTCATGACCAAACGGTTGGGGCCGCAGCGTGCAATCCTCACTGTGGTACTAGCCGGCGCGCTCGTCACCTATGGCGGCGTCAGCCTCTTTGTTGCGTTTTTCGTGCTCGTCCCAATGGCGCAGGCCCTATTTCGCACTGCGGGGATTCCCAATCGGCTGATTCCCGCCGCGGTCGCTTTGGGCACCTCCACCTTTACGATGTCGGCATTGCCCGGCACTCCGGCGATCCAGAATGCGATTCCGATGCCGTTCTTCGGCACGACGCCATTGGCCGCACCCGGTCTCGGGATCGTCGCGTCTGCGATCATGGTCACTTTCGGTCTGTGGTGGTTGGGACGCGTCTCCGCTGCGGCCCGCCGCAAGGGCGAAGGCTATGGCTCGGCCTCAGCGGTTGCGGTTGACGAGGCGGTGGAAAACGAGACGGTGCGGCAGCGCGCCACGACTGCGCGCGAGTTCGATCCTCCCGAGGTCCATCACGGGCACCCGAGCCGAGAGGCACCGGCGATCGGCTTAGCAGCGTTGCCGCTCCTCGTGGTGGTGAGCGTGAATGTGCTGATGTCGCTGGTCATCCTGCCGCGTCTCGATGTCTCGTTCCTCGCCGAGGAGCGGTTTGGTGCGACCTCGCTCTCCGCGGTCGGCGGCGTATGGTCGGTGGTGACTGCGCTATTGGCTGCCATCGCCACTGTCATTGCGGTCAATCGTCGGCGGCTGCCGGGTCTGCGTGAGACCATGGATTCGGGCGCCACCGCGTCGGTGCTGCCGGTGCTTAGTGTCGCCAGCCTCGTCGGCTTCGGCGCTGTAGTGGCCGCTGTACCAGCATTCGCTCTCGTCCGCAACTGGGTGCTGTCAATCGAGGGCGGCCCTCTGGTCTCCCTCGCCGTCGCGACCAACCTGCTGGCCGCTCTGACCGGCTCCGCCTCCGGTGGCCTGACGATTGCGCTCGACGCGCTGGGCGACACCTATATGCGCCTTGCTGCGGCGCACGGTATCGCTCCGGCGCTGCTGCACCGGATCGCCGTGATGAGCGCCGGAACGCTCGACAGCTTACCGCAGAACGGCGCCGTCGTGACCTTGCTTGCGGTCTGCGGGTCGACCCATCGCGAGAGCTATTTCGACATCGTCATGGCTGCCATTGTCGGTCCGATCATCGCACTCGCCGTGGTGATCGCGCTCGGTTCGGCTTTCGGCTCGTTCTGAGTTTGAGAACCCCCGTTATGAGAACGCTACTTACCACTGTTCAATCGATCGGCAATCGGTTTCTCGACCATTAAAGGAGAAGGGGAGTCATGACATTGAAGGGATGGACCGTCGCTGCGGGACTGGTATTGCTCGCACCTTGTGCGCCGCATGCTGCCACCGAGGCGAATTTCGGCGCCAGCATCACGGGCGACTTGGTCGAGCTTTGCACAGCGACGCCCGACAACGCGATCGGAACGGCGGCAGTCAATTTCTGCGAGGGCTTTGCGCTGGGTGCGGTCTTGGTGGAAATGCAGAACATGGCTGCATTCCGCGGACCGAAGCTGTTC
>Ga0210396_10007630_pt1 | contig 10276 bp, 7 predicted proteins | sample IncBWH17OmetaG_FD_155466 | JGI IMG/M metagenome (GOLD analysis project Ga0210396, IMG submission 155466) | Forest soil microbial communities from Barre Woods Harvard Forest LTER site, Petersham, Massachusetts, United States - Inc-BW-H-17-O ... | reverse complement strand
CTCGAGCTTCGAGGTGACCCACAAGGTGTTCAAGGGCGAGGCGCTGGCGATCGAGGCGTTCGAGACCCGCGTGCTGGTCGGGCATCACCCGGAGGATCCCGGCAAGCTGAAATCCGCAGCGGTGCCACAGGAGATCATCGCGAAATTTATGCAGGGCTGAGCTCCATCACCTAAAGAAGGGGCTGAAGTCCTGGTTGAATTTTGCTCTACACATAACATCCAAGGGAGAAAGCAATGGCAAAGTTTCATCTATCCGCCGTCGTCGCGGCGGCTCTGGCGCTAGCGGCATTACCTGCGGCCGCGCAGACCAGTGAAATCACCATCGGCATTTCGATCTCCACGACGGGACCCGCGGCGGCGCTCGGCATTCCCGAACGCAACGCGCTTGAATTCGTGCCAAAGGAAATTGCCGGCGTGCCGCTCAAGCTCATCGTGCTCGACGATGGCGGCGATCCGACCAACGCCACCACGAATGCGCGGCGCTTCGTCACCGAATCCAAGGCCGACATCATCATGGGATCGTCGACCACGCCGCCGACCATCGCTGTCTCCAACGTCGCCAACGAGGCCGGCATTCCGCATTTTGCACTCTCGCCGTTTCCGATCACGCCGGAGCGGACAAAATGGTCGGTCGATATGCCGCAGCCGGTTCCGATCATGGGCAAGGTGCTGTACGAGCACATGAAGGCGCACAACATCAAGACCGTCGGCTACATCGGCTACTCCGATTCCTACGGCGATCTCTGGTTCAACGACTTCAAGAACCAGGCCGTTCCGATGGGCATCACGCTGGTCGACGAAGAGCGGTTTGCGCGGCCGGATACCTCGGTTGCGGGTCAGGTGCTGAAGCTGGTCGCGGCCAATCCCGATGCGATCCGTATCGGCGCCTCCGGCACCGCGGCGGCGTTGCCGCAGTCGGCGCTGCGCGAGCGCGGCTACAAGGGTCTGATCTATCAGACCCATGGCGCCGCCAGCATGGACTTCATCCGCATTGCAGGTCCGGCGGCCGAAGGCGTGATCATGGCGTCGGGTCCCGTGATGTCACCGGAGACGCAGCCGGACAGCGCGTTGACCAAGAAGCCGGGTCTGGCGCTCGACACCGCCTACGAGGCCAAGTACGGCCCCAACAGCCGCAGCCAGTTCGCCGGGCATTCCTACGATTCGTTTGAAGTGCTCAAGCGCATCATCCCGGTGGCGTTGAAAACCGCCAAGCCTGGAACGCCGGAATTCCACGAGGCGATCCGTCAGGCGTTCCTCAGCGAACGCGAGATCGCCGCAAGCCAGGGCGTCTACAACTGGACCGAAAAAGACCGTAACGGCCTCGACGACCGCTCACGCATCATCCTGACGGTTAAGGACGGGAAATACGTTCCGGCGAAGTGAGCTGAGGGAGAGGGCCTCCAAACATAAAACTGTCATCACCCGCGAATGCGGGTGATCCGGTGCGCCGCAGCATCTCTTTCGTCACACCGGCCGTTCGGACGTATCGCGGCCAAACTTGGACCGCAGTTCCAGGAGATCGGTGAAGACGTCGGCCTGGCGCCGTAATTCGTCGGCGACCATTGGTGGCCGGGTCGAAATCGTCGAGATCACGGTCACGCGCACCCCTCGGCGTTGCACCGCTTCAACCAGCGAGCGGAAATCGCCGTCGCCGGAAAACAATACGATCTGGTCGACATGCTCGGCGAGTTCCATCGCATCGACCGCGAGCTCGATATCCATGTTGCCCTTCACCTTGCGGCGGCCGCTGGCGTCGATGAATTCCTTGGTCGCCTTGGTGACGACGGTGTAGCCGTTGTAATCGAGCCAGTCGATCAGCGGACGAATCGACGAATATTCCTGATCCTCGATGATCGCGGTGTAGTAGAACGCGCGCAGCAGGGTTCCACGGCTCTGGAATTCCTTGAGCAGACGCTTGTAGTCAATGTCGAAGCCGAGCGTCTTGGCGGTCGCGTAAAGGTTGGGGCCGTCGATAAAGATCGCGATTTTCTGCGTTTCTGCTTCGGTCATATTGGTTTTCCAAAAGGTCCGATTTTGAAAAGTAATTTTCCAGCATCTTCATCGTGCAATAAAATCCTCGAACCTTACCACGGCTTCCTCAATATTGCGGCAGGCGCAACTATCGACTGACGATTCCGCGTCATGATCGAAAAGCTCGATCCAAAATAATGCGGAAATGGGATTTGCTGCTAAAGGTTCAAAGATGCGAATCTCGTAACTTCCGACGCGTGCCAGTGAAACCATCCTTGCGTTATGCTCGCTTTCCGGAATGCACAAGAGTCTGATATACGCCCGCGTAATTCGCAATTGGGAAAAAACCTTGTCCGGTACTCTGCACACGATAGAACCTTCGGAAGTGCGTCCAACGATCAGGACTGGTAAAGCTGCGCGCATCGCGACGCGACAGCAATCGATGAAGCGTGAGGATGTCCGCGCCAGATGATGTGCGGCCAGAACCTGGCCAGCCGGGAAGCGGCAGCCAGATTTAGCAGACAGCTGGCGCGGGACTTGTTATCATGTGCCAATAATTTGTTTATCCACGCCAGGCTTGTCTGGGTGCGGCGAACAGTCCGCAAACAGATGAGAACAAAAGGTATAATGTAAGGGTATAATATTGTGTCCGCTTCCGGACTCGCGCGCATCGATTCGGTGCCAAGCGCCGCCGGCGGAATTGCCCGCCTGGTCTGCAAGCGGATGCGCGAGTCCGGCATCCCACTGGCGCCTCTTTTGTCTAAAGCCGGTTTGACGATCGAGCAAATCGACAATCCTAGCGCTCGCCTCAAGGTACGAAGCCAAATCAAGTTTCTGGAGCTGGCTGCTGCCGCATCTCGGGATGATTTGCTGGGCTTCCATCTGGCGCTTGACTATGACCTTCGAGAGATCGGACTTCTTTATTATGTTTTGGCGTCCTCCGAAATTCTTGCCGACGCCATGCAAAAGGCGGAGCGCTATTGCGGGATCGTGAACGAGGGGCTCTCATTGCGAATTGGCGCAGGCCATGAAGCCGCGATCATGCTTAGTTACGTTGACATTGAGCGACGGTCGGACCGACATCAAATTGAATTTTGGCTGACGTCAGTCGTTCGCCTCTGCAGGCAGCTCACAAATCGTCGATTGATGCCGAGCCAAATAAGGGTGATGCACAGTCGCGCGAGGGCGGCTGCGGAATTCAGATCTTTCTTCGGATGTGAAGTTGAATTCGGATCCAATGTAGACGAGGTTGTATTTCCGGAAACCGTCAAACTGATGCGGATAGGCAGCGCGGATCCATATCTCAACGAGTTACTGATAAAATATTGCAACGAGGCGCTTGCTCATCGAGATCGATCCAGCCTGCGTTCGAGCGTGGAAAACACAATTTCACATCTACTTCCACATGGAAAAGCGCAGGTCGGTGAGATTGCCCGACGGCTTGGGATGAGCCAACGCACCCTCGCTCGTCGGCTTTCTTCGGAGGGGTTAACCTTCTCGGGCGTCCTGGATGAACTGAAGGTCGATCTGGCCAGAGGCTATTTGAAAGACGGAAATTTCCCAATCTCGCAAATCGCGTGGCTTCTCGGATACCGCGAAGTCAGCGCATTTACCAACGCTTTCAAGCGTTGGACCGGATTGACTCCACGACAATACCGATCATTGGGAGATTTTACGTCAATCGCCACCCGGTCCAAGCTTGGCTCACAAGCCCGCCGCCGTTGATAAAGACTCTTATTTGGGGGGCCTGACTAAGGCGGTCGGCGCGACTGGATGCGGCGTGGGACGGGCCGACCGCGGGGGCAATCCCGCCTAAATCTAGCTCGCGCCTTCATGCGCAAAACCGAGATAGCTCGCGGCGACGCGCGCGTTGGCGGCGATGTCTTTGGCCGGGCCGTCCAGGATGAATTCGCCGAGTTCCATCACATAGGCGCGGTCGGCGATTTGCAGTGCGGCCAGCGCGTTCTGCTCGACCAGCAGCACCGACACGCCGCTCGATCGCAATTCGCCGACGATGCGGAAAATATCGGCGACGATGATCGGCGCCAGACCGAGACTGGGTTCGTCCAGCATCAACAGTTTTGGCGCGCCCATCAAGGCGCGGCCCATCGCCAGCATCTGCTGCTCGCCGCCGGACAGCGTTCCCGCCAATTGCTTGCGCCGCTCCTTCAATCGTGGAAACAGGCCGTAAACCCGCTCGAACGATTGTGCCGCGATGCCCTTGGCGATCCGGAAGGCGCCGAGTTGCAGATTGTCCTCGACGTTCATGGTGCCGAACAGTTCGCGATGCTCCGGCACCAGGCCAAGGCCGGCCGCGACCCGGTCCTCGATATCAAGCCGCGCGATGTCCTGGCCCGCGAAGGTGACGCGGCCCTTCAGCGGCAGGATTCCCATGATCGCATTCAATAGCGTGGTCTTGCCGGCGCCATTGGCGCCGATGATGGTGACGATCTCGTTGTCGGCGACATCGAGCGAGACCGAGCGGACGGCTTCGACCTTGCCATAGGCGATATGTGCTGAGGATACCGATAGCAGTGCGCCGGTCCCGGTATTCATGCGACCGCTCCGAGATAGGCCTTGATCACCTCGGGATTGCTCTTGATCGCCTGCGGCGGGCCCTCGGCGATCTTGGTGCCGAAGTCGAGCACCACGATGCGGTCGGCCAGATCCATCACAAATCCCATGTCGTGTTCCACCAGCAGCACCGACATACCGCTGTCGCGGAGCTGCCGCAGCAACGCGGCGAGTTGTTGTTTTTCCATGTGGCGCAGACCGGCCGCCGGCTCGTCGAGCAGCAGCAGCATCGGATCCACGCACAGCGCGCGGGCGATCTCGACGATGCGCTGCTGGCCGAGCGACAGGCTTCCTGCAGGCTGATCGATCTGCTCGCCGAGGCCGACGCGCTCGATCTGTCGTGTCGCTTCCGCCAGCAGTTTTGCTTCATCCGCGCGGTCGAGTCGGAACATGCTGGCGATGGCGCCGGCATGGCCGCGCAGATGCGCGCCGATCGCGACGTTTTCCAGCACGCTCATGTCGGGCACCAGTTTGACATGCTGGAACGTTCTGGCGATGCCGAGCTTTGCCACCTGTTGCGGCCGCGCATGGTCGATTTTCTTGCCGAGCACGGAGATCGTGCCGCCCGACGGCGCAAGTACGCCGGTGATCAGGTTGAAGGTCGTGCTCTTGCCGGCGCCGTTGGGACCGATCAGCGCGACGATCTCGCGGGCTTGGACCTTGAAGGAGACGTCATTGACCGCGATCACGCCGCCGAATTTCTTGAGGGCATGGTCGATCTGGAGCAGGGCGTTGGGCGTGGCCGTCGCCCTGACCCGCGGCGGCAACACGAGCGATGTATCGGGCGGTTTGCGATTGGGTTTGAAGGGAAGCCGTGCCGTCAGCCAGGGCCACACCCCGGTCGGCGCCAGTTGCAGCAGGGCTACCAGCATGATGCCGAACACAATGGTCTCGAGCTGGCCTTCGCCGTGAAACAGATACGGCAAATAGCTTTGCAGGATCTCTTTCAGGACGACGACGATGGCGGCGCCCAGCACGCCGCCCCAGACATAGCCGGCGCCGCCGACCACCGCGATAAAGAGATATTCGATGCCGGCCTGCGCGCCAAAAGGCGTAGGGTTGGTCGCGCGCTGGAGATGCGCATACAGCCAGCCCGACAGGCCGGCCAGCACCGCCGCATAAATGAAGACCAGGAGCTTGGCGCGCGGCGTTTGCACGCCGAACGCTTCGGCGGCGATGTGTCCGCGCCGCAGCGCGCGGATCGCGCGGCCGGTGCGCGAATCCAGCAGGTTCAAGGTGAGCAGCGCACAGAGCAGGACCGCGATCCAGATCGCGAAATAGATCGTGCCGGGATCGATCATCCGCAGCGAGCCGATCGACAGCGGCGGAATGCCGGAGATGCCGTCATTGCGGCCGAGGAATTCAAGCTTGCTGAACAGATAGAACAGGCCGAGGCCCCAGGCGAGGGTGCCGAGCGGCAGATAGTGGCCCGACAGCCGCACCGTGACGAGGCCGAGCAAGACCGCCGCGACGCCACTCACCAGGAGAGAAAGTGGCAGCGTCAGCCACGGTGAGATGCCGTAAGCCGTCGTCAGCACCGCCGTGGTATAGGCGCCGAAGCCGCAAAATGCCGCCTGGCCAAACGAGGTGAGGCCGCCGACGCCGGTCAGCAGCACCAGCCCCATTGCGACCAGCGCGGACAGGCCGATATTGTCCAATAGCACAATCCAGAATGGCGGTACGCCCGGGATGAACGGGATCGCCGCCATCACCAGTGCAAAGACCATGATGGGTAGCCGCTGCGCCATCGATCAATCCTTCTCTTCCTCGACCGCGGGCGCCGCCAGCGACCGCAGCACGAGAACCGGAAGGATCAGCGTGAACACGATAACTTCCTTGAAATTGCTGGCATAGAACGAGGAGAAGGCTTCCACCGTGCCGACCAGTAGCGCCGCGATCGCAGTCAGGGGATAACTCACGAGTCCGCCGATGATCGCGGCGACGAAGCCCTTCAGGCCGATCAGGAATCCGGTATCGTAATAGAGCGTCGTGATCGGAACGATCAGGATTCCCGAAACGGCGCCGATGACCGAGGCCAGCAGGAACGCGATCTGTCCCGACAGGGCGGTCCGGATGCCGACCAGACGCGCGCCAAGACGATTGACGGCGGTGGCGCGCAGCGCCTTGCCGGTCAGCGTAAAACCGAAAAACAGCCAGAGACCTGCGATCAGCGCGAGCGTGATGGCGTAGACCGCCAGGCTCTGGCCGGTAAAGCGCAAAGGACCGAGGGTGAAGGCGGTGTCCGAAACCGTCGGGCCGCGCTGGCCCTCGGCGCCGAAGAACACCAGGCCAAAACCCTGCAAGGCGAGGTGACAGCCGACCGAGGCGATCAGCAGCGCCAGCACCGAGGCGTGGGCGAGCGGCTGAAATGCGATACGATAAAGAAACAGTCCGATGGCGGCGACAATCGTCAGCGACAACGCGATGTTGACGGCGATCGGGCTGTGGTGGCCGGCGAGCCCCATCGTCAGCGCCAGGACCAGCACCGGCAGCACGATATTGATTGCGAAAGCGCGGCCGACCAGCCGCAGATGCAGCGACCGGCGGGCGGCAAACAGGTCGAGGCCGAATGCCACGATGCCCATCGCCACCGCCAGCCGCGCGGTGCCCGGTACCTGGCCCGACGACAGCGTGGCATAGGTCAGCGCGCCATAGGTGACGAACTCGCCCTGCGGTATCAGGATCACGCGCGTGACGGCGAATACCAGCACCAGCGCCAGCCCGAGCAAGGCATAGATCGCGCCGTTGGTGATGCCGTCCTGCAGCAAGAACAGCATGATCGTCGTGTTCAAGACCGGGCGCTCCCCCCTTGAGCCTTGGTTCTGATTGAATCAGAACCGAGGCTCCAATCTTTGTTTTGACGCGTTTTCTTGACGCGAACCGGTATCCACTTCGCTCGAAAACGCTCTAAAGGCGTCGGCCGCGCGCGGCCGCCAGGTGCCGCCCGCCCATCCGATAACAGCAGTTGAAAAAGCCTGCCGGTATTTGATATGGTGGATAACAATTATCAAATATAATCTCAAGGTCTGGCATGTCCGGCCGGGCGTTTCCAGCCTAGCGGGATTACGAGCACCGAGCGATGACTGTTTCCAAAAACGCTGCCGCTGCGGCGGTCGATGTCGCCAAGGCGTCCCGCGCCGCCCGCAAGGAGCCAGCCGACAATGCAGCGGAAGGCGCCGCGCTGCAACTGGGTGAATTGTCCGAATTACTGGGCTATTCGCTCAAGCGCGCGCAGTTGAAAGTGTTCGAGGACTTTCTGCACTGCGTTGCGCCGTTGCAACTGACCCCGGCGCAATTCTCGGTTCTGCTGCTGCTCGACAAGAATCCCGGACGGAACCAGACCGAAATCGCCAGCACGCTCGGAATCCTGCGGCCGAATTTCGTGGCGATGCTCGATGGCCTGGAGAGCCGCGAGTTGTGCGCGCGGATGCGTTCGACCAATGATCGGCGTTCGCACATCCTTGTTCTGACCGACAAGGGCCGCGCGGTGCTGGCGCGGGCGAAGAAGCTCGTCGCCGCCAAGCACGAAGCGCGTCTCAACGAGTTGCTCGGTCCCACCAACCGCGCCGCGCTGTTGACCATGCTGGCCAAGATCGCGCGGGAGTTCTAGCGCGTCTCACTGCCGTTTCACCTGTGGCTTCATGGTTCGAGACGCGCGAAGACGCGCTCCTCGCCATGAGGAAGTGAAGACGCGGTCAAGCCGCGACGATGCGGTCGGGAGCCTCTTGATCGCCCTGTCCTGAAATGAACAGCCGCTCGATCTCGTGTGCCGGCAGCGGCCGGCTGAACAGGAAGCCCTGCATCTCGGTGCAGCCTTCGGATGTGATGCTGTCGAGCTGTTCACGCGTTTCCACGCCTTCGGCCGTGGCCGTCATGCCCATTCCGCTCGCCAGTGCTGCGACCGCCCGCACGATATTCAGCGAGCCGGTGTTTTCCGTGATGTCCTTGACGAACGACCTGTCGATCTTGATCTTGTCGAACGGAAAACACTGCAGATAAGTGAGCGAGGAATATCCGGTGCCGAAATCGTCGAGCGCGATCCGCACCCCAAGCGCGCGCAACTGATGAAGCACCGCGAGCGTCGTGTCCTTGTTCTGCAGCAGCACGGTCTCGGTAATTTCAATTTCGAGCCGGGTGGGATCGAGGCCCGAGGTCGCCAGCGCGCCAATGATGACCTGCAGCAGGCCGGGATTGCGGAATTGAACGGCTGAAATGTTGATGGCCACGCGGCTGTTGCCCGGCCATCCGGCCGCGGTCGCGCAGGCCTCGCGGATGACCCACTCTCCCATCGGGACGATGAAGCCGATTTCCTCCGCCAGCGGAATGAACGTGCCCGGGGAGACAAGCCCCCGCTGCGGATGATTCCAGCGGATCAGGGCCTCGAATCCGCTGACCGTCTGGCTCGCGAGATTGACCACCGGCTGGTAGTAGAGTTCGAACTCGCCGGCCGGCAGCGCCTTGCGCAGGTCCTGCTCCAGGATGCGGCGGGTCTGCATCTGCAGGTCCATCAACGGTTCGAAGAAGCGGAAGGTGCCACGGCCGTCGCCTTTCGCCCGGTAGAGCGCGAGGTCCGCATTCTGCAGCAGCTTGTCGGGGGTGAGGCCATCGCCGGGGCCGACCGCGATGCCGATGCTGACGCCGATCAGGACCTGCTGGCCGTCGATGTCGAACGGTTCGCCCAACAGATGGATGATGCGTTGCGCGAGCGAGGTCGCATCGCCGGGATCCGCGATGGGCGCCTGCACGATGACGAATTCATCGCCGCCCATCCGTGCGACGGTGTCAGTCTCGCGGACCAGGCCGCGCAGCCGGTCCGCCACGATTTTGAGGAGCTTGTCACCGGCGGGATGGCCGAACGTGTCGTTCACCGCCTTGAACTGATCGAGATCGAGGTGATGGATCGCCACCATTTCATTCCGATGAATCTGACCCAGTGCGACTTCGAGCCGCTCGTTCAGCAAGACACGATTGGCGAGATCGGTCAGCGAATCGTGGTGGGCCATGTATTCGATCTTCACCTCGGACCGCCGCTGCTCGGTGATGTCCTCATGCGTGGCGACCCAGCCGCAATCGGGCATCGGCCGATGACGGATCTTGAAAGTTCGCCCGTTACCCAGTTCGACGACGCTGTCGATGGGCTTGGAAGAGATTGCAATCTTGCCGCGCCAGCGCAGATATTCCTCCCTCGACATCGCGGGAACGCTTCCAGCTTCGAAACGCATGTCGACAATTTCAGTCAGCGGCGTGCCGGGACCGACGCGGTCAGGTGGAAGATCGTACATCTCGACGTAACGATCGTTGCACACGATCAATCGCTGTTCGGCGTCGAAGAAGCACAGGCCCTGCGACATGTTGTTGATCGCGGTATCGAATTGCAGGTTGCGCAGCCGCAGCGCCTCTTCCTGTTGCCTGCCAAGTTCATATTGTTGTTTCAGGCGCGCGTTGACTTCTTCCCGTTCGGTAATGTCTTCATGGGTGGCCATCCCGCCGCCGTCCGGCATTGGGTAAATGGTGAAGATAATGGTCCGGCCATCGCTGAATTCCTGCATCGTCGCGGTCGGAGCGGAGGCTTCGCGAAAGCGCTCGCGGATATACGCGTCGGAATTGGAAGGCGCCTTGTGCCCCATGTCCAGCCGGCGCTGGATAAGCTTGCTCAGGGGAGTCCCGGGCAGCACCTGCTCGGAGGACAACCCGTAGATCTCCATGTACCGCTTGTTGCAGAACACGACCC
>Ga0210396_10007627_pt1 | contig 10278 bp, 11 predicted proteins | sample IncBWH17OmetaG_FD_155466 | JGI IMG/M metagenome (GOLD analysis project Ga0210396, IMG submission 155466) | Forest soil microbial communities from Barre Woods Harvard Forest LTER site, Petersham, Massachusetts, United States - Inc-BW-H-17-O ... | reverse complement strand
GATTGAAGGCCGAGGTTGGCGATTGCCTTGATCTTGCCGGTAGCCACTTCCATAACCATGCAGGTACCGTGTTCGGCCTGATTGGCGATCATTTCGCGAAGAAGGGCGTTCTCGGCGATATCCTGGATATTGACATCGATGGTAGTGATGACGTCCTTACCGTTCTCGGATGCGATCTCATAGCCTTCGACCGGGACATAGGCGCCACCGGCTATATAGCGGACGAGGCGGCGGCCCGTCTCGCCTTTGAGGAGGGTATCGTAGGTGCGTTCGAGACCCACGTTCTGGGCATTCGCTCTTGCCAGGCCAATGGTACGATTGGCCAGCAAGCCGAACGGATTTAATCTTTTATTGATAACCTCCGCAATAAAACCGCTTTTATTCCGGCCTTCGCGGACGAGGGGAAATTGCCGAAGCTGCTGGTATTTCCCGAAGGGAACATTCGCAGCGATCTCATAATAGCGGTCGTTGGTGCGGTAGCCTTGCCAGAGAATCTTTCGGTAAGCGGCCTGGGATTGGTCACCAAACAGGCGGGACAGGGAAAAGGATAGCGAGTCGACATTCGCGGTAAACCGGCGGCCGTTCTTTTCGCGCAGGCCGTCGGCGCCAAAGTCAATATAAATATTAAACCAGGGAATGGAGGTGCTCAGCATACTGCTGTCTTCGCTGAAGATGGTACCTCTTTCGGCGTCCAGCTCGACCCATTTCTGATGGAGGCTATCGCTCAGGCCTCTCCAGTAGGCGCCTTGTACGCGTTGGATATAGAACACCTTCCCCAGCACGACGAGACTCAGCATGGCGATGCCGATAAAGCAAAGATAGACTCTCCATAATATGTCGCGTTTCACTTCCATGTCTTACTTCTGTACGCTGTCGATGAGCACGAAAGGCGGCTGGGTCAGTTCCACGAGGCCGAAGGGGGCGACGGCTTTGGCCAGTTCGCTTTCCTTGCTTCGAAACATGACTTCGCTCTTGAGCGTTTTGTATTCGTATTGTAATTCCTTCAATTCCTTGTCGGTCCGGCTAAGGTCGCGGGAGATCTTGTCGGCGTAATGGCCGTTATAGATATAGACGACAGCCAGCGCGGCGAGGAAGAGGAGATAGCCGATGTTGCGGACGACCCAGCGGTAGCCGAGCCGGGAAGGCTGCCAGCGGGTCCGCGTTTTGGCGGGGCCGTTAGCTTCGTCGGGTGCGATATTTTCGTTGCTCTGATCCATGTTTTATATTCGTTCAGCTACCCGGAGCTTGGCGCTGCGGGATCGCGGGTTGGTTTGTAATTCTTTTTCACCGGCGATGACCGGTTTCTTTGTGATCACTTTTAACAAGGGGGGTGACGCACTTTGTCCGAAGGGGTCATGAGAGTCTTCGTCTTCGAAAGATCCTTTCTTGAAGAAATTCTTGACGAGCCTGTCTTCCAGGGAATGAAAGGTGATAATGGCGATGCGGCCTCCGGTCGACAGGAGACCGGGTGATTGCAGCAGCATTTCTTTCAGCGCACCCAATTCATCGTTGACTTCGATCCGAAGCGCCTGGAACACCTGGGCAAAGTATTTATTGGGGTTGCCTTTTACAACAGGAGCAAGCGCGGATCGAAAGTTAGAGATCGTTTTCAGCGATACGGACCGGCGTACCTGGACGATGGTGCGGGCGAGCGTTTTGGCGTTGGTGACTTCGCCATATTGCTCGAACAGCTTGTGCAGCTGTTGTTCGGACCAGTTATTGACCACTTCGTAGGCGGTCAGGCTTTGCCGTTGGTCCATCCGCATGTCAAGGTCACCTTCGAAACGAAAGGAAAAGCCGCGGGCAGCTTCATCGAACTGGTGGCTACTGACACCCAGATCGGCGAGGATACCATCCACGGCAGTGACTTCATGCAGCCGAAGGAATCGTCCCAGATGGCGAAAGTTATGAGGCAGGAATTGGATGCGGCTGTCATCGGGCAGGTTGGCCCGCGCATCCTTGTCCTGGTCGAAGGCGAAGAGCCTGCCTGTTGGCCCCAGCTTGCCAAGGATACCCCTGGAATGACCGCCGCCGCCGAAAGTACAGTCGACGTAACGCCCTCCTGGTCGAATCCGGAGGTAGTCAAGGGTTTCCTCCAGCAAGACGGGGAGGTGATAGGCACCCTCCTCGTTATGTAGGGGGGGTGTCAAGGCAAGGGCCCTCCGGGGTTCATAACCTGTTTAGCCAGGCTGCTGAATGTTTCCGGTGAAAAGGATTCAAAGAACTGTTGGTACTTAGACTTATCCCATATCTCAATCTTGTCTACAGCGGCCGTCAGAACGATATCTTTATCGAGGCCGGCATGTTCTTTAAGGTTTGGGGGGATCAGGAGGCGTCCGGCGGAATCGAGCTCGACCATCGTTGCGCCATTCAGGAAATATCTTCTGAATTGCCGAACTTCGGGATCAAAATCATTCAATTGGCTGATTCTGGCGAAAATCGGCTCCCAGCTTTTCATCGGGTAGAGGCTCAGGCATTTCTCAAATCCGCGGTTGATGACAAACTGGGTGGGACCATCCTCCGGCAGCTGTTTTTTAAAGCCGACGGGGAGCAGGAAGCGACTTTTCGCGTCGAGAGTAGCTTCGTATTCGCCCAGAAAACCAACCATTTATGAAGAGTTGAATCAATTAATCTTTAAACTAACACAAATTAACACTTTTTCCCACCAAGTCAACGGAAATTGAAAAATTTAATTTTTCCACAATAGTGTATTACGGCAAACCGCCTATTGGGGCTGAAAAAGAGGCAGTTCCGGGCATAAATTGGCCTTTTTCGCCTGTTGATAGCATGTGAATTACTGTGGATAAGCTGGGGATAAGTGTCCTTCAAATGTAAATTCTATGGCCACTGCAGGTTATTCTGGCACGCCCCTCTTAAAGAAGCTGGGGTTGAAAAAAGATCATCGGGTATGGCTGCTGCACGCGCCGGACGACTATTTCGATTGGCTGGAGACCGATATCTCCACCCGGATATGCGGGCCGAAGCAGGTCCCGGATTTCGTCCATCTCTTCGCGGCTGAGCGGGCCACCTTTATCAAGTCGATGCGGTCGCTGGCACCGGTCTGGCGGAAGAACCCCCGGCTGGTGATCTGGGTCTCCTGGTACAAGAAAAGCTCGGGGATCGCTACGGATCTGACGGAGGATTTGATCCGGGGATACGCCCTGGACAACGGGCTGGTAGATATCAAGGTATGTGCCGTGAGCAATGAATGGAGCGGATTGAAATTGGTGGTGCCGTTAAACAATCGGTGAACTAAACCGTCTCAGGAGCATGCTGCTTTTGAAAACATTCATTTTACTCGGTGCGCTGCAAGGGTTTATCGTAAGCGTCCTTTTGCGAAGTGCTGGCCGCCAAAGAGCCGCAGATCGGACTTCGAGACGCCTGCTTTCAACCCTCATCTTCCTTATCGCCCTGGCCTGTCTGGATCTCTATCTTGAAGAATCGCCCTGGGCCAACCAGACTACTTTCGGGAGCATCTTCGTCGCTGTCGTGCCGATGATCATTGTCATGCCAATGGGGCCGCTGATCTATTTTTATGTCCGCAGCATGGCGGAACCCGGATTCCGGTTTGAGCGTCGTTACCGGCGGCATTTTTACCCGGTCATCATTGACCTCTTCCAGCATTTTGTCATCCTGTGCTTTCTTGTCGTCGTACTTATCGGCCTCAGGCTGGGGCTGTTCCACCGCGATATGAGCCCGACGATGAGGGCGTTCGGCCTTTTCCTCGACGACTACAACCAATATGCTGATATCCCCAGGTGGATCTCCCTGACCATCTACCTTTCGTTGGCACACAGGTATTTGAAAGGTGCCGGATCTGCGGCCACGGCCTGGCCACAGGCACTCTTGCGGGTGTTCTGGGCTTTTGACATCCTCTGGCTGGTCTTCCTCATCCCTTATGAATTGCCCCGGATAGGCGACAAGCTGCTCGACCTGGTGGATTGGTACCCGCTTTATCTGCCGCTCGTAGCGATCATTTATTGGCTGGGGATCAAAGGTTATCTCATCAGTAACCGTCCCGTGGTAACTCCCGCTCCTCCTGAAAAAAAAGCAGGCACGCCGGCGCCTATTGCCGAAGAAAAGATCGGTCCTATTGTCCAGGCCCTGAAGAAAGCGATGGACACGGACAAGCTCTGGCTGGATCCCGAGCTCAATCTGAGCAAGTTGGCCAGGCACTGCGAAATTGCCCCGAAATTGCTTTCCACCGTTCTCAACCAGTATATGGATACTACCTTTTCCGAGTTCGTCAATAATTATAGAGTGAACGCCGTCAGGAATAGACTTCTACTGCCCGAAAGCAGGGAACTGACGATCGCGGGGGTAGCCTATGAATGCGGGTTTAATTCCTTGCCCACTTTTCAGCGTGCTTTTAAAGGGGTCACGGGGCAAAGTCCAAAAGAATATATGGCCAGTTGCTATGGCGTTGCGAACTCGTAGACTTGTGCCTCATAGGGGCGAAGCGTATCCGTCGATGGTGTGTCCGGGTAGTTATCCAGCAGGAGCCTGGCGCGGCTGAGGTCGACGCCGGTCTTTGCTGTCGCGGGATGAGCTTTAAAGTTAAGCAGGATCAGCATTTTCTTGCCATAGCCTTCGCGGGTGTAGGCGTAGACATCCGGGTTGTCTTTATCGATCAGGGTATATTTTCCATAGACCAGTGCGAGGTTATCCTTTCGCAGCCGCACGATCTGCCGGAAAAAGTTGAGGATGGAGTTGGGATCTTTCTCCTGCGCGGCCGCGTTGACCGCCGGATAATCGGGATTCACCTTGATCCACGGCGTACCCGTGGTAAACCCTGCATTGGCGGTGCCATCCCATTGGAAGGGCGTGCGGCCGTTATCGCGGGAGGTATTCTTCTGGGCTTCGAGGAATGCCCTGAGGTCGCCGCGTTTGTTCTTCGTTTCATTGTATTTATTGATCGTGCCGATATCCCGATAGTCATCGATCTTATCGAACCGGATATTCTTCATCCCAATCTCATCCCCATTGTAGTAATAAGGAGTGCCCCGCATGGTCATAATAAATGTGGTCAGCATTTTGGAGGACGGCGCCCTGAACGCTGGGCCGTCATTGCCCCAGTGGCTGACCATCCGCGGCTGGTCGTGGTTGGCGAGGAAAATGGAAAGCCAGCCCCTTTCTTCGAATGCGCTGTCCCACTTGCTATAAACCCTCTTGAATTCCAGCAGGCTATAGTCGGCGCTACCGTGGCCCAGGTCGATACCATCGAAAGAGTAGGCCATATTGAGCTCGTGCCGGTCGGGGTCGACGAGGTCATGGGCGTCCTGCAGCGTGCTCCCCGCGCCTTCGGCGACGGTCATAATATCATATTTGCTTAGCACTTCCCCGTTCATTTCGCGCAAATAATCGTGAAGATGAGGGCCCATGCCATAATATTTGTTGATCTGCTTTTCATATCCCGGCGGAAAAACGGGCCAGGTAGTATCTTTCGCGACGAACTGGAAGGCATCCATGCGGAATCCGTCAATTCCTTTATCCAGCCAGAATTTCATCATCGCGTAGATTTCTTGACGGACGACGGGGTTCTCCCAGTTGAGGTCCGGCTGCTTCCGCGAAAAATAATGGAGATACCAGGCGTTGGTCAGGCTGTCGTAACGCCAGGCGTCGCTGTTGACATCGAAGAAGCTCCATCGGGGCGTTGGTTTGCCTCTCTCCGCGTTCCACCAGTGATAATAATTGCGGAAAGGATTGGACCGCGAGCTTCTGGACTGTAGGAACCAGGGATGCTCGTCGCTGGTGTGGTTAACGACAAGGTCCATGACCAGCCGGATGTGGCGACGGTGCATCCCGATCAGCAAGGTATCAAAGTCGGCCATTGTCCCGAAGTCGGTCATGATATTGCGGTAGTCGCTGATATCATAGCCGTTGTCGGCATTGGGCGAGGAGTAGACCGGATTTAGCCAGACCACGTCGACGCCGAGACTTTTGATATAATCGAGCCTGGAGATAATGCCTTTAAGGTCGCCGATGCCATCGCCGTTGTCGTCTTTGAAGCTGCGGGGATAGATCTGGTAAACGACCGCTTCCTTCCACCACTTTCGATCGACGGCGGTTGTGTCCGCTCTTTGTTGTCTGGAGTGGCTATTGCTGCAGGACATCAACATAGTTAGTATGGGTATTGCTCCGGCGATTCTTCTCATGTCTGACACTAAAAGTAGTTAATATTGCGGTTCGATGGATCCCAGAAATATCTCTATATCGGACTATACCTACGATCTGCCCGAAACATCGATCGCCTATTATCCTTTGGCGGAGCGGGATGCGAGCCGGCTGCTGGTCTACCGCGCGGGCGGGATAAGCGAGTCGATTTACCGGAACATCGCCGGCGAGCTGCCGGCGGGAGCGTTGCTGATCTTCAACAACACCCGGGTCGTTGAAGCCCGGCTTGTCTTTCAAAAGCCTTCCGGGGGAAAGGTGGAGATCTTTTGTCTGGAGCCGCCGCAAGAATACGGAGGAATGGCGGCGGCGATGGCGCAAACGGGCGGGGTGCGCTGGAAATGCCTGATCGGCGGGGCATCCAAATGGAAGGCTGGTCAGGTGTTGGTGAAGCGGATCGGCGGAGTGGAATTAGAGGCCAACTACCTGGAGAAACAGGGAGATTCCTTTCTCATTCAATTATCGTGGCAACCGGTGGGGCTAAGCTTTGCCGAACTGTTACATCGGGCTGGGCTGATCCCCCTCCCGCCCTATATCCACCGGGCGCCGGAGGGCTCGGACAGCGAGCGCTATCAAACCATCTATGCGCAGCTCGAAGGGTCTGTTGCGGCGCCGACAGCGGGGCTGCATTTCACCGAAGCGGTGATGGGGTCGCTAAAGAACAAAGAGTTCGGGCAGCTGTTCGTGACCCTCCATGTCGGAGCAGGCACCTTCCTGCCCGTTAAGTCGGCAACGCTCGACCAGCATGTAATGCATACGGAATATATTTCGGTGAGCCGGGAGGCGATCGATGAGCTGCATCGGACATTGATCTCGGGCAGACCGGTGATTGCGGTAGGGACTACGTCGGCGAGAACGATCGAAAGTCTGTATTGGCTGGGAAGGAAAGCGCATTCAGCGCCGGACATTGAATTTCCCGGGCTGGCAGTCAACCAATGGGATGCCTACGAAGAAACGAATACCGTCCCAACGGAGGCTGCGTTGAAATCGCTTCTTGAATGGATGGACAGCCAGAACCTCCCGCAACTGATCACCACTACACAGCTGCTGATAACGCCCGGCTATCGGTGGAGGTTGTGCAGGGGGCTAATCACGAATTTTCACCAGCCGGAAAGCACGCTATTGCTGCTGGTCGCATCGCTGGTTGGGGAAAACTGGCGAAAGGTGTATCAATACGCGCTGGACCGGGGATTCCGGTTCCTCAGCTATGGGGACGGCTGTCTGCTGCTGCCGTAGCTATTCCTTATGTTTTTTGGCAAACCGGATACTCACAGGGACGCTGATCAGTGCTACTCCTGCAAAAAAGACCACCCACGGTAAGGTTGTCTCCGCGCTGATGTGGCTATAGATGAAAAGAATAGTCCCGATTATGGCATTGAACAAACCCCAGACGACATTGACCGGAGCCGATGACAGTCCGAGCCCCGGCGGTTTAGCAAAGGGGGTTGGAAATTTGTTGCCCGAAATGCCTTGAACGAAATGCGGGATGGCGTTTGCGAGAAAAATACCGGCAAAAAAGGCGCAGAGATAGATTTGCAGGATCATAAGCGGATTTTATTTTAGCTTTTGAGTGGAAATTCCAGCGTGAAGGCCGTACCCTTACCGATGGTGCTGTCTACCCTGATCTTCCCTTGATGGGCTTCCACAATCGTCTTTACGTAGCTAAGCCCAAGGCCAAATCCTTTGACGTTATGCAGGTTTCCGGTATGAGCGCGGTAAAACTTCTCGAAGATGCGGCGCTGCGTTTCCTTGGTCATCCCGATCCCATTGTCTTCGATGCGAATTACAAGATTACGGGTTGTGCTATGCGTGCTGATGCGGATCAGCAGATTTTCCTTTGAATATTTGATGGCGTTGTCGATCAGGTTGGTGATAACGTTCATGAAATGAACTTCATCCGCTTCGATCAGGTCGGTCTTCGCATTAAGCTGCAATTCGGAGCTGCCCCCTTTGCCTTCGAGTTGCAGCCGAACGTTCTCCAGCGCTTCCTGAATACTGCGGTGGGCGTGCAGGGACCTGAGATTAAGCTGCTGTTCCTGGCGGTCGAGAAGAGATGCCTGCAGAATGGTCTCCACCTGCTTGTTCATCCGCTTGTTCTCTTCCTTGATGATGCCGGTAAAATAGCCTGACTTTTCTCTGTCCGAGGCCACCTTCTCGTTGCGAAGCGCGTCTACTGCCAATGAGATCGTCGCGAGAGGCGTTTTGAATTCATGGGTCATGTTGTTGATAAAGTCGTTCTTGATCTCACTGAGCTTTTTCTGCCGGAGCAGCGCGCTCACCGTCACATAGAATGCCGCGATGATCATTAAGGTAAAAAAGATGGCGCTGGCAATCATGATCCGCATCTCGCCCTGGGCGAGCGATTTGTAATCATGGACGACCACAATGATCCCTTCGTCCGGCAGAATGCTGCTGGCGTTAGCGTTGTCCGGCGCCTGGATCGGCTCGATGACATTCCAGTTATTGATCGTATCGGCAAACTCGGGGACAAAATTGGCAGACTGTAGCTCGGGGACATTGTAGCTCACGTCGGAGGTCGATCCGATATTGGAATAGACCGAGAACTCGAAGTGAGCATCTTTCAGTCCATGGCTATTGAACGCCTTTCGCAGCCGGTTATTGATCTCAGGTACGGTGAAGCTTTGAGTGATCGGCGGAATGCGCATCATCTCCATCAGAAAGGGGTCCGTGGGCCGAAATGCGCTGCCCGGCCTGAGCGGGAAAGATTTGAAGCTAGGGGCTGTCATGCGCTGAGCGGTCAGACCTTCGGCTACCGTGCGCACGGCGTCGACCATCTGGCGGTTGAGCTGATCATTCTTGTTTTGGTTCATGGCCACGATCCAATTGATCTGGATGTAGATGATCGCGGCAAGAGACAGAGTGATCAGCAGAAAGATGATAGGGAAAATTTTTTTCAATCGTAAGAATTTGGCGCAACAACAAAAATAGAAAAAGGATAATGGGGATACCAGTCCATACCCCAGGAGGATAGGTATTTAACGAAGGTTTCACAAAGATGGGGGTTTTACCCTGAAAAAACACTATATTTAGTAAGACGGATTTTTTACTAATTTAGAATTATGGAGAGCCCTTCACCTGGCATATTGTTGATTGCTGATCCTTTTCTGAAAGATCCCAATTTCATGCGGACCGTCGTTTTCCTTTGCGAGCATCAGGACGAGGGCAGCTTTGGGTTTGTACTGAACAAGAACTATGAATATACGCTGGATGAGCTGGTGAGTGGTCTGGATGACCTGAAGAAGATCCCGGTATATCTGGGCGGCCCGGTGCAAATGGATACGATCCATTTTTTGCATCAGTATCCGGATAAAATCAACGGGGGTTATGAGATCATCGATGGGGTCTTCTGGGGCGGCAATTTCGAAACGGCTATCGAGCTGATCCGGTCCGGAGAGATTGACATGGGGAAGATCCGGTTCTATATCGGCTATTCCGGCTGGGGCAGCGGCCAGCTGGCTGATGAGCTGAAAGAAAAATCATGGCTGATGGCTCAGGCCAACCGCCGGCTGGTCTTTCATAGAAAACCTTCGGAGATCTGGAAGGATGCGCTCCGCGAGCTCGGCGGGGAATATGAAATGATGGTGAATTTCCCTATTGATCCGCAATTGAATTAGCGGGCGCCGGCTAGGACTTCCCTTCAACCGGCAATGCGCCTTCGACCAATACGGTAACTTTATTATTCAGCACTTCTACAAATCCGCTTAGGATCGTAAAGTACGCCAGGTGGTTGTTCTTGTCTTTCAGCACTTTTATCTTTCCTTCCTTCAGGGCGCTGACCAGCGGGGCATGCCGGTTGAGGACTTCGAAAAGTCCCATTACGCCCGGCAATTGAACGCCGTATACATCTGCGCTGAATAGCTTCTTTTCGGGTGTCAATATTTCCAGGTTCATACGCTGACAGTTTATTGACGGGCTTGAGCCAACAATTTTTTACCTTTTTCGATCGCATCGTCAATGGAGCCCACGAGGTTGAACGCCGCTTCCGGATATTCATCGACCTCACCGTCCATGATCATATTGAAGCCCCGGATCGTCTCTTCGATGGGAACAAGGACCCCTTTCAGACCCGTGAACTGTTCCGCCACA
>Ga0210396_10007626_pt1 | contig 10278 bp, 7 predicted proteins | sample IncBWH17OmetaG_FD_155466 | JGI IMG/M metagenome (GOLD analysis project Ga0210396, IMG submission 155466) | Forest soil microbial communities from Barre Woods Harvard Forest LTER site, Petersham, Massachusetts, United States - Inc-BW-H-17-O ... | reverse complement strand
GAGGACCCGGCGGGACCGGGCCAGTTCCAGCTCGAACGGGACGCCATCGACGACAGGGGGTGGGCTGAACCGCTCGTAGTGCAAAGGCGCATTGGCGTATTCGTCGCGGGCGATGCGCACCGATTCCAGCATCGGCGTCGGCCCGCAGACGTACACCGCAGTCGCCGGCCCGGCATCGACGAGCAAATCGCCGGCAGTAGCGAATCGGCCATGCTCGTCGTCGGCCCACACGGTGACTCGGTCGGGAGCTACCGACACCACCTCATCCAGCAGCGGCATGTATTCCCGGCTGCTGCCGGCATAGACTGCGCGCCAGTTGATTCGACGCTGCTGCGCAGCACGCAGCATCGGCAGGATGGGGGTCACTCCGATGCCGCCGATCACAAACAGCACGTCACGCTCGCCGGCGCCGAGATAGAACGCGTTGCGTGGACCTTCGAAGACCAGCGAGTCGCCGACGTCGAACGCATCGTGCATCTCGATCGAACCGCCACCGCCGTCGGCGATCCGGCGCACCGCAATGCGGTAGTCGGTGCGCCGGCCGGGCGGACCGCACAGCGAGTACTGTCGACGACGCCCGGACGGCAGCTGGACGTCGATATGCCCGCCGGGCGTCCACGATGGAAGCAATCCGCCGCCCACGTCGGCCAACGTCAACGCCACGACATCCGGCGCGACGAGCTCGCGTTTGGTCACGACGGCGGTGTGTGTCCGCCCCACCGGCACGACCCGCGACGGTTTCCAGCGCGTCGCCGCGGAGAACCATCTGAGCACTACGCTGATTCCCCACAACGCCGTGTAGAGACGGTCTCGCTTACGGCGACCGTAGATGTCGGCGGGCCTACTGGCCCAAATCGATTCCGTCACTGCGTTACCCAGTGTTCTTAGTTCTTCCGGATGTCGTAACGCGCGAGCAGCCGCACCAGCGAGGGACTGATGCGGCGCATCGCATAACCGACCTTGGATTCGGCCGCGATCGGCAGCACAGGCGGGCCATTCTTGACGGCCTTGACGATCGCCTTGGCGGTGGCTTCCGGTGTGTAGTTACGCCGCCGATATACAGCGTCAGCCTTTTGCCGGGCGCGCTCCTGCTCGTCGGCCGACATACCGGCGTACACGGTGCTTTTGGCGATATTCGTGTTGACGAATCCCGGACACACCGCCGTGACGGTGATGCCCTCATCGGCCAGATCGGCGCGCAGTGACTCGCTGAACGCCAGCACCGCGGCCTTCGTTGTGCCGTAGGCGATCATCGACTTCGACGGGAGAAACGCCGCGGCCGATGACACATTGATGATGGTGCCGCCTTGGCCGCGGTCGACCATCTGCGCACCGAACACCCGGCTTCCGTTGAGCACGCCGCGCAGGTTCACTGACAAGATGTTGTCCCAATGCTCCGGCGTGGTCTCCAGGAATCGACCCGCCATCCCGATGCCGGCGTTGTTGACCAGGATGTCTACCACCCCGTGCTCGTCGTTGACTTGTGCGGCAAGCTTATTCATGCCCATCTCGTCGCCGACGTCGGCCTCATAGACCGCGGCATTGACACCGATGTCCCGGACATCTGCGGCAGTCTCCTCCGCCGCGACGAGATCCCGGTCGACAATCACGACGGTGCTGGCACCTTTGCGGGCCAGTTCCAGCGCGGTGGCCCGGCCGATCCCGGCGCCCGCTCCGGTGATCAACGCAAGCTTGCCCCGCACATCACGCCGCCCGCTTCCCACGACGGATGCACTCGTCGCCGCCGCGCCGCTGACGACCCGGTCGATCCATTCGGCGGCCAGCCTGGCGACGACGTCGGGACGCGAGGTCACCACCCAGTGGCCGCCTTCGATCGGAATAACCCTGCTGCCCAACGGGATTGAGCCGGTGAACTGCTGCAGCGCGGGTGTGACGAAGATATCCATTCGCGGCACCAACACTTGGACCGGAACGTTAGTGTGCGGCACCTGCGCGCCAGGCGCCAGGAACGGCGCAGGCATGTTGGCCCGGTACAGGTTGAGGCCATTGAGGTAGTCGCCCCTTGACCGTGGTGGTGCGAGAGTCTGGGTCCGGGTGCTCGACTTGCCGATACGTCCAAAGGCGTCAATCACTTTCACGCCCAATCCGGACCGGATCATCAACTCCGGTAGTCCGGGGCACAGAAAGAACCAGATGTATCCCGACGCCATGAACTGCCGGACGACATCAAAGAGGCCGCGTGGAGTACGCGCTGACCGCAAGAACTTGCCCGCATAGTTCAAATGCGGCCCCGAGATCGACGTGAACGATGCGACCTTGCTCATCACCGCGTCGTCGGTGACGGCGGCCCAGCCCTGAATGGACCCCCAGTCGTGGGCCAGCAGGTGCACCTGGCCGACACCCAGGTTGTCGATAACCGCGCCGACATCCGAGATCAGTTGGGGGAAGCGGTAACCCGACCGGCCCGGTGGGCGCTCCGATTCGCCGGCTCCGCGCACGTCGTACGCCACAACGTTGTATTTGCCGTTGTGGTGGTCGCTTAGCTGCCCGGCCACCCCGTCCCACAGGTGATGGTTGTCTGGATAACCGTGGATCGCCAGGACGGTCGGCCGCTGCGGGTCGATCTCGGTGTAGGCGTGCACGGCCAGCCTGATGCCGTCCGACGCCGTCACGGTGGTGCGGGTCATCAATTCCTCTCGGCTCAGTGGGAGGCGCGGGCGGCGGGTGAGACGGCGAGGTAGTCGACCGCACGCTCGACCCCGCCGAGCTGTGACGGATGGAAGTTCGGCTTGTAGTACGCGCCGATCACCCGTACGAATCGCAGCGGCCCGGGCACCAAACCACGTCTGGCCGCCTTGAAGTAATCCCGCCAGCGCGCTTTCGCGCCTGGCGGCACTTGCGGGTCCACCGAGTACATGAAGCGGACCCCACGTATCCACAGCAGCAGCATCATCGGTGTGACCACCAGCTGGGTGCGCACCTGCCGCCAGTAGCCGGCCCGTAGATGCTTCATCACGTCAAAGGCGACGGCCTTGTGCTCGACTTCCTCGGCGCCGTGCCAGCGAAGCATGTCCAGCATTACCGGATCGGTGCCGATCGCGTCGTGCTGGGGCGTGTCCAGAATCCATTCCCCCAGGATCGCGGTGTAATGCTCGACGGCCGCGACGAGCGCCACCTGCTCGAGCAACCAGCTGTGCCGTCGTCGCAGACCCCACCGGGGCCGCTCGCCCATCAGCTTTCCGAAGAGCCAGTCGATCTGCTCGGTGTAGGGCGTCAGGTCGACATCGTTGGCCGCGAAGTAGTCCTGCACGCCGGAATGCGCTTGGGAGTGCATCGCCTCCTGGCCGATGAATCCCTGCACATCAAGCCGCAGTTGGTCGTCCTTGATCAGCGGCAAGGTCTTCTTGAACACGTCGACGAAGAACTCTTCACCGGCGGGCAGCAGCAGGTGCAGGACATTGAGGACGTGGGTGGTGAAGGGCTCGCCCGGTACGTAGTGCAGCGGAAGCTTCCCCCAGTCGAAGTCGACATCGCGGGCTTCGAGGACCAGTCGTTCGTGGTCGAGCCCCTCTTGATGAGGCCGAGCCCCTCGGCGGGATTGATGCGGACCGACAGCGTTGTCGTTGACCGTGAACATCGCAGCAGCATACCCGGTACCCCCGGTATCGGGAATCCCCGTGTGACTAGATCGGCGCCGCTCCCCGGAGGTGCTCGAAGATCAGCGACGTCTGGGTGCCAGCGACGTCGGCGTCCGCATTGAGGTTTTCGACGACGAATGAGCGCAGGTCTTCGGTGTCGCGAGCGGCCACGTGCAGGATGAAGTCGTCGGCCCCGGCCAGGAAGTAGACATCCATCACCTGGGGTCTGCGACGGATCTGCTGGATGAAGTCACGGATCTTGCCGCGGGCGTGCGACTGCAGGCTGACCGAGATCATCGCCTGCAGTCGCAATCCGACCGCGACCGGGTCGATGTCGGCGTAGAAGCCGCGAATGACGCCCATATCCAGCAACCTCCGGACCCGGCCGTGACAGGTCGACGCGGCGATGTCGAGTTCCGCGGCCAGTGCGCTGTTGGTGATGCGAGCGTCCGCGTGCAGCAGGCTCAAAATTCTGCGGTCGAGGTGATCGAGACCGGCAGGCTGAAGATCCTTCGACGCAGCCTGGGCGGCTGGCGTCACTTCCGTTGTTTCTACGGGCATTATCCGATTCTACAGCTGTGTCTTCAGGCCCTTTGAATGATCGTCGAACTTTCTTCACAATTGAGTCATGTACGTCGGAATCCCCACCGAGACCAAGAACAACGAGTTCCGAGTGGCCATCACCCCCTCCGGCGTTACGGAGCTGACCCGCCGTGGTCATGACGTTGTGATCCAGGCGGGCGCCGGAGAGGGCTCGGCAATCGCCGACAGCGATTTCAAGGCGGCGGGCGCGCAACTGGTCGCCACCGCGGACGAAGTGTGGGCCGCGGCCGACCTTGTGCTCAAGGTCAAGGAGCCGATGCCGATCGAGTACGTCCGGATGCGCCGCGGGCAGACCCTGTTCACCTACCTGCACTTGGCCGCCTCCCGTGCCTGCACCGAGGCGCTGTTGGCGTCGGCTACCACATCGATCGCCTACGAGACCGTCCAGACCGCCGACGGCGCGTTGCCGCTGCTGGCCCCGATGAGCGAGGTCGCCGGCCGGCTGTCGGCCCAGGTCGGCGCCTACCATCTGATGCGCACTCACGGCGGACGCGGCGTACTGATGGGCGGTGTGCCGGGTGTCGAACCGGCCAACGTCGCCGTAATCGGCGGGGGCACCGCCGGCTACAACGCCGCCCGCGTGGCCGTTGGTATGGGCGCAACGGTCACCGTGCTCGACGTCAACATCAACAAACTGCGCGAGCTCGACAGTGCGTTCGGCGGCCGAGTGCAGACCCGCTACTCGGCCGCCTTGGAGCTCGAGGAGGCCGTGAAACGTGCCGACCTGGTCATCGGCGCTGTGCTGTTGCCGGGTGCCAAGGCGCCCAAATTGGTGTCGAATTCTCTTGTCGCGCATATGAAGCCAGGTGCGGTGCTGGTGGATATCGCCATCGACCAGGGTGGCTGCTTTGAGGACTCACACCCGACCACGCACGACGACCCGACGTTCGCCGTCTGCGACACGCTGTTGTACTGCGTGGCGAACATGCCCGCTGCGGTACCGAAAACGTCGACGTTCGCGTTGACCAACGCCACCATGCCCTACGTGATCGAGCTCGCTGAGCGCGGATGGCAAGGCGCCTGCCGGTCGAACCCTGCCCTTGCCAAAGGCCTTTCGACGCATGAGGGAGCGCTGCTGTCCGAGCGCGTGGCCGCCGACCTGGCGTTGCCGTTCACCCAACTCGCAGACGTGCTGGCCTGACCCGCACGTCGCGTGCTACACAAGCCGCGTGAGCTCAATTGCCGATGACACTCGCTGGATGGATGCGATCGACCAGGCCGCGTTGGTCAAAAAAGGTGAGGTGACGCCGCTCGAGTTGCTCGAAGCGGCCATCGAGCGCATCGAGCGCATCGATCCCGTCCTCAACGCGGTCGTGATCCGCTGGTTCGATCATGCCCGCGACACCGCCCGGGCTGAGCTGCCCGACGGGCCGTTCCGTGGCGTGCCGTTCCTCATCAAGGACCTGTTCGCCGGTTATGCCGGTCAGCGCATCAGCAACGGCAATCGCGCGCTCAAAAACGAGAAGGCGATCTCCGAGGCCGACACCACGTTGGTCAGTCGCTACCGCAGCGCCGGTTTGGTGATCGCCGGCCGGACCAACAGCCCCGAACTCGGCAGCGTGCCGACCACCGAACCGCTGGCCTGGGGCGCTACGCGCAACCCCTGGGACGTCAGTCGTTCGCCCGGCGGATCCAGCGGTGGCTCGGCCGCCGCCGTCGCCAGCGGCATGGTCCCGTTCGCGCACGCCAGCGACGGCGGCGGCTCCATACGAATACCCGCGTCGTGTTGTGGGCTGGTTGGACTGAAGCCCAGCCAGGGCAGGACCTCGCTTGGCCCGATCCGCGACGAAACCGCGCTGTCGGTTGAGCTTTGCGTGAGCCGCACGGTGCGCGACACCGCGACACTGCTCGACGCCGTTCGCGGACCCGCCGTCGGCGACACCGTGATCGCACCTGCCCCTGCGCGCCCGTACATCGACGAGGTCGGTGCCGACCCGGGCCGGTTGCGCATCGGTCTGCTCGACCACCATCCGCAAGGCGGACCCGTCGCACCCGACTGCACCGCGGCCGCGCGGTCGGCTGCCACGTTGCTCGAATCCCTCGGCCATACGGTCGAACCAGCATGGCCGGCAGCGCTTGAGGACGCCATGTTGAGTTCGCGCTTCGGGGCCATGTGGAGCACCAACGTTGGCGTCAGCCTGCGGTGGTTCGAGGAGCAACTCGGACGGCCACTCGCCGAGGACGAATTCGAACCGATGAACCGCGTCCAGGCTGAGTTCGCCACGCATATCACCGCCATCGACTATGCGCTTGCGCTCGCGGCCACCACCCACTTCCGCCGCGCGCTGCAGTCCTGGTGGGCCGATGGCTGGGATCTGTTGCTCACCCCGACAGTGGCCGAGCTTCCGCTGCCACTGGGCACCATCGCCAACAACCCCGATCACCCGATGGATGCCATGGAACGCTCGGGCCGGTTCATTCCGTTCACCCCGCCGTTCAACATGAGCGGCCAGCCGGCGATCAATGTGCCCGTCGAGTGGACCGATGGTGGGCTGCCGGTCGGGGTGCAACTGGCGGCTGCTTACGGCCGCGAGGACGTCCTGGTACGCGTGGCCAGCCAACTGGAGTTGGCTAAGCCGTGGGCACAGCGCAAGCCCAACGTGTGACGGCGCCGACGACGATGCAGAGCGCAGCGATGAGGAGGAGTGGCGCGCGTGAACACCGCTTAGACGTCGCCGAGCGTCTTGACGATGTCCTTCGCCGGTCCGGAGCGCGCCTCCCGATACGCCGTTCCCGCCCAAAGATTGGTGCCGTGCGGGTCCTCCAACGCGACCGAGGCCTTCCGGATCGGCGAGGTCATCTGGTTGACCTCGGGGTAGCCCAACGGTGCTATCTCGCCAAACAGCCGGGTGAACTCGTTCTCCAGACCGCGCGCATAACGACCCGAGAAAGCTCGAGTGACAACGGTTTTGATGAACTCCGGATGCTGCAACGCGGCGCGGTGTGCGGCGTTCGTGCCGGCTTCGTCGGACAGCAGTAGCCCGGTACCGATCTGGGCGGCCACCGCCCCCCTGTTCATCACGGCGGCCACATCTTCGGGAGTGCCGAGTCCGCCGGCTGCGATGAGCGGGACGTCGTGGGCGCTGCGGATCCGGGCAAGCAACGCGTGCAACGATTCTCTACCGGGGTCCATGTCCGGCGCGAAGGTGCCGCGGTGCCCGCCGGCATTCGGGCCCTGGACGATCAGGCCGTCGGCACCGGCGGCGAGCGCCACTCCGGCCTCGTAGGCCGACGTCACCGTGACGAAGAGCAGCATCCCCAGCGCGCCGAACCACCGCATGACATCCGGGGACGGGGCACCGAAGGTGAACGACACCATCTCAGGCCGTAGGTCGGCCACCACCTCGAGCTTTTGCTGAAAGCCGTCGTCGTCGCCGAAGTTGGGGTAACCGATCTCGACCCCGTAGTGCTCGGCGAGCTCGTCGAGCGCCTCCGCGTAGTGGTCCAACGCATAGACGTCGGCGACGCTGGGTTGCGGCACAAACAGGTTGACGCCAAGCGGGCCGGTGGTCGCGGCGCGGGTGGCTGCGATGTCGTCAGCGAGGCGCTCCGCACTCACGTAGCCGCTGGCCAGGAAGCCAAAGCCGCCTGCGTTCGACACCGCCGCCGCCAGCGCCGGCGTTCCGGGGCCGCCTGCCATCGGCGCTCCCACGATTGGCACCTCGAGATCCCAGAACCCCAGTACCATCGCGCTACCTTGCTATCGCCCGAAGCTGTTGAGGCAGCGACCTTTTCGACTGATGCGGGCCAAGAACTGCCACGCCGTACGGGTTGCCCAGCAGCCGGCGGGCCGTCGCATTAACCTCTTCCACGGTGACCTCGTCGAGCTCCTGCAGCGTGCGGTCGATACTTCGATGCTCAGCGTAGTTGAGTTCGCTGCGGCCGATACGGTTCATCCGCGAATTGGAGTCCTCCAGGCCGAGCACTAGCCCGCCGCGCAGCGAACCCTTCGCGATCCGGCACTCCGCCTCGGTGATGCCGTCGCGTGCTACCGTCTCGAGCACCTCGGTGGTCACCCGCGCCACTTCGCCGAAACGCTCGGGCAGGCACGCCGCGTACACCGACAGCGCACCGCTGTCGGAGAACATGTCCAACGACGAATAGACCGAGTACGCCAACCCGCGGGACTCCCGAACCTGTTGGAACAAGCGTGAACTCAAGCCACCACCGAGCGCGGTGTTGAGCACCGAGAGCGCCCAGCGATGCTGCCAGTGCCGGCCCGGCGTGCGCACCCCCAGGCAGACGTGGGTCTGCTCGGCAGTGCGGTTGGCCAACATCAACCGCGGGCGACCGGTGATGCGGCCGGCGCCCTTGCGCGGCGGCACCGGCCGCCGATCCCGGACCAGGCGCGGCCCGAAGTGCTGGCGGACCAACGCCAACACGTCATCGTGGTCGACATTGCCGGCCACCGCGACGACCATCCGCTCGGGCGTGTAGCGCCGCATGTGAAACGAGTGCAGTTGACCGCGCGTCATCGCCGACACCGATTCCACGCTGCCGATGACCGGACGGCCCACCGGATGATCACCGAACAGCGCCGTCAGGAACATGTCGCCCAGTGCGTCCTCGGGGTCGTCGTCGCGCATCGCGATCTCCTCGAGCACGACGTCGCGCTCGAGCTCGACATCGTCGGTGGCGCAGCGTCCGTTGAGCACCACGTCACCGACCAAGTCGACGGCCAGCTCCAGATCGCTGTCGAGCACGTGCGCGTAGTAACAGGTGTGCTCCTTGGCGGTGAACGCGTTCAGCTCACCGCCGACCGCATCCACCGCCTGGGCGATGTCGACAGCGGTACGCGTTGGCGTCGACTTGAACAGGAGATGCTCGAGGAAGTGCGCGGCGCCGGCCACGGTCGCACCCTCGTCGCGCGATCCGACGGCCACCCAAACCCCGACCGACGCAGAGTGCACCGCCGGCAGGTATTCGGTGACGACCCGCAGTCCCCCGGGAAGGGTGGTGCGGCGGAACGCCGAAGAAGGCTCGGCGCTGTGGCGGCCGCGTCGCAGCGGCTGCGTCCCCGGGCTAACTGCTGGCCGTCGCGGCATCGGCTGGCGCGGTCTCCGAAGTGGTCGCGGCTGCGTCACCGTTGCCGGATTCGCTGGCTTCTTCGTCGACGAGCACCAGCGAGATCTTGCCACGCTTGTCGATGTCGGCGATCTCCACGCGCAACTTGTCGCCGACGCTCACGACGTCCTCGACCTTTGCGATGCGCTTGCCCTTACCGAGTTTGGAGATGTGTACCAGCCCATCGCGGCCGGGCAGCAGCGACACGAACGCGCCGAAGTCGGTGGTCTTGACCACTGTTCCGAGGAATCGCTCGCCGGTCTTGGGCAGCTGCGGGTTGGCGATCGCGTTGATGCGGTCGATCGCAGCCTGCGCCGAAGGTCCGTCGGTGGCGCCGACGAACACGGTGCCGTCGTCCTCGATGGAGATCTGCGCGCCGGTTTCCTCGGTGATGGCGTTGATGATCTTGCCCTTGGGACCGATCACCTCGCCGATCTTGTCCACCGGCACCTTGATCGTGGTGACTCGCGGCGCGTACGGGCTCATCTCGTCGGGACCGTCGATGGCCTCGGCCATCACCTCGAGAATCGTCAGGCGCGCATCTTTGGCCTGGTCTAACGCGCCCGCCAGCACCTGCGACGGAATCCCGTCGAGCTTGGTGTCCAGCTGCAGGGCGGTGACGAAGTCCTTGGTGCCTGCGCACTTGAAGTCCATGTCACCGAATGCGTCTTCGGCGCCCAGGATGTCGGTGAGCGTCACGAAGCGGCGCTCGGTGCCGCCACCGTCCACCTCAACGTCGTCGGACACCAGTCCCATGGCGATGCCGGCGACCGGCGCTTTGAGCGGAACCCCGGCGTTGAGCAGCGACAGCGTCGACGCGCACACCGAGCCCATCGACGTCGAACCGTTGGAGCTCAAGGCTTCCGAGACCTGGCGGATCGCGTAGGGGAACTCTTCGACGCTGGGCAGCACCGGCATCAGCGCCCGCTCGGCCAGTGCGCCGTGGCCGATCTCACGCCGTTTCGGCGAGCCGACCCGACCGGTTTCGCCGGTCGAGAACGGCGGGAAGTTG
>Ga0210396_10007625_pt1 | contig 10279 bp, 13 predicted proteins | sample IncBWH17OmetaG_FD_155466 | JGI IMG/M metagenome (GOLD analysis project Ga0210396, IMG submission 155466) | Forest soil microbial communities from Barre Woods Harvard Forest LTER site, Petersham, Massachusetts, United States - Inc-BW-H-17-O ... | reverse complement strand
TAGAAAAACTAAACCGAAATGTAAAAATATAATCAATGGCAAACCTCAATTTTATATCACCTTTTTTTATTGTTGCAGATTTAAAAACTTCGGTTTCATTCTATACAGATAAACTTGGATTTGAAATACTGTATACTGGTCCGGATGATGATCCTTTTTGGGCCATGATAGGTCGCGACAATATTTCTATTATGCTCAAGGCAATTGCTCCTGATGTAAAACCAATTCCCAATCATACGCGTCATGAATGGGCGAGATGGGACGCATACATTTCTACTGCAGATCCGGATAAGTTGTTTGAGGAATATAGTTCAAACGATGTGACATTTAGCAAACCTATCCATGATAATAGCGATGATTTAAGGGGTTTTGAAATAGCGGATGCTGATGGGTATATTTTATTTTTCGGTCGGCCAAATTTATAGGAATTAAAATGCACGATGCAGGGCGCCATTGTTGGTGTTCAAATAGGCATGGGCGTTAGCTGCACCAACAAAGACGGCCGTTTGTAATTTAGGTTTTAGATTTTTATTTCTTCATTTCAGGCTTGGTAATAATACCAATTCTTGGTACTTTTATATAAAGCAAATTCTATGGCACGCAACACATCCATTTTGTTAGGCGAACACTTTGAGGAATTTATTTCTACCAAAATTTCATCCGGCAAATACAACTCAGCAAGTGAAGTGATCAGAACAGCGCTGAGACTTTTAGAAGCGGAAGAATTAAAAATGAAAAATATTAACAAAGCGCTTTCCCAGGGAGAGAAGAGCGGAATGGTAAAGAACTTTGACACGAAAGCGAATTTAAAGAAGTTGCACAGCAAATTTTTATGAAAACGCTTCCCTTTGTTATTAGTAAAAAGGCTGTTTCTGACCTGGAAGAAATTTGGCTTTATACAGTCCAAAAATGGTCGGTAGAGCAAGCAGATCGCTACTACAACCAGATATTTGACGAGATCAGTTACATCTGCAAACATAGCAATTCTGGGAGATCAATGGAACATATTCGAAAAGGCTATCGGGCTTCAAAAGTTAAATCTCACCTCATTTTTTATAGAACCTTGAATGATAGGATCGAGGTAATTAGAATTTTGCATGAGCAGATGGATATAGAAAACAGGTTAAACGATTGAGTAACTACGAACAATAAATAGTTCTGCAACCGACATTAAAAATGGAAGAAAAAGATCTTCAGCTCGAGCGCACCGTATTTTTTTGTGATGCAGTAGTTGCCATCGCCATTACATTGCTTGCATTCAATATAAAAATAGAACGCATAAATGAGCATTTGAGTTTTGCCGATATTGCCAGGCAATGGAAAATATTTGTTGCTTTTATACTTTCATTTTTCAATATTGCCAACTTCTGGAAAACACATCAAACTTTTTTTTCCCACATAAAAAAAATGGATGAAACATTGCTTTGGTTCAATATTCTGTGGTTACTGTTTATTGTGCTGCTCCCATTTTCCACATCATTAATAAGCGTTTATTTTTCGGATGTGCCGGCGATGTTTGTTTATTGTCTTAATACATTGCTCGTTACTATTTTTCAAAACAATATTTGGGATTACGCATCCGCAAGGCCTGACTTTATAAAGCCGGAAAGCACGAATAAAATAAACGCTTCTCACATACGATTATATTGCAACCTGGAAATGGTGAATGCCATAGTTGCTCTCATACTCTGCTTTTTCCGGCCACGATTAGCTTTTATTTTGCTCTTTACAAAATTGCCCATGCTCTTGTTAGCAGGAATATTTTTACGCCGCGAAAAAAGGAAATTGAAAAAGCAGGCTAACTGAAGTTTTTGATTTAGTTTTTAGATTTTTACCTCTTCATTTAATTTTTTTCTTTTGTAACAAGCATTTGTTCTCTTCTCAGCATTGTTGCGTCGCACTCTTGTACGGCAACAATTCTATTGAGCTGTGGGTTTATAACCGGCAAATCTTTTCTAATTTGATATTTTTTGAGAGGCAGTTTTTAATGTTATAAATTTATACGTTAATGCAAAGAAGTACATTTAATCGCAAATAAAAAACCATGAACGTAACAAGACAAAAACTAAATCTCGCCGAACAAAAAGCAAAAGAATTATTTTCTGCAGTTGAAGAACGAGGGTTAATAGTTTCCGGCAAAACCGAAAAACAGCTTTGCGATGAAATTGTACAAATTGCCAAAGAAGATTTTGATATTAAAGAACATTGGTCAAAAAAAATTGTAAGAACAGGCATTAATACATTACAACCTTTTATTGCAAATCCGCCTGACTTAATCATTCAGGATAGTGATATATTGTTCTTTGATTTTCATCCCATTTTTGAAGGTTGGGAAGCAGACCTTGGAAGAACGTACGTTTTAGGCAATGACCCTTTGAAATTAAAAATAAAAAAAGATGTAGAAGCGGCATGGCACGAAGCAAATGCCTGGTATTTTAAACAAAGCCATCTTACCGGCGCAGAATATTTTAATTACGTCACTGACCTTACAAAACGCTATGGCTATGAATTTGGAAATGCCATAGCAGGTCATATTGTAGGTTATTTTCCACACGAGCAACCCGACGATCCCAATGATCTGTGTTTGGATGTACACCCGGATAATTATAAGGATATTCTTCAACCAGACAAATACGGAAAGAAAAGACATTGGATACTGGAACTTCATTTTGTGGATAGAGCAAATAATATAGGCGCCTTCTTCGAACAATTGCTAACGGCAGAATAAAACAGCCGGTCGCGCCCCGCCATGATTTATTTTCGGTTGCTAATTAACGTTAGTTTGACCAAAATAAGCATCTGATGAATTCAATTTTTAAATGACTAAAATGATAACAGACAACAAAACTCAAATTAAAGAACTTATTGAAAATTGGGCAAAGGCAGTTCGCAGCAGAGATATTGATGCAATTCTAGCACATCATTCAAAAGATATTGTGTTGTTTGATGTTCCGGAACCTTTTCAATCCAACGGCATTGATGAGTACCGGAAAACCTGGGATTTATTTTTTACTTACACGAAACAAGGTGTGTTTGATATTGAAACATTAAATGTAGTTGCTGATGAAAATGTTGCTTTTTGCATTGCAACGATGAAATGCTCCGACAAAAGTGATACAGGCGATTTTGTTGATCTGCCTTTTCGTTTAACAGTTGGATTGAAAAAAATAAATGATCAATGGACTATTGTTCATGAGCATCACTCTATTCCAGGTAAATAATATTTCTTCACGAGCCCAAAAGGCGTCTGACGGTCTTAAACCGTCTGACGCCTTTGAGTTTTGCCGTTTGTAAAGCGCTCAATAGAATTGTTGTAGCACACGAGTGCGACACAACGATGCTTACTAGATATTCTGCACCATGGGTCATAAAAACTTTTATTATTTGTCTTCGGCATAAATGCCAGAGCTAGTCAAAAACTATTTTGCATTTTTTGCAACATTAATTGAACTTGCCTGTCTAATTGCACAAGTGAACGATATTACCGGATATACGCTTTCTGACAAAAGTTTAGTGGACAAGGTTTTGCGTGGGGAAACCGGCGCCTTTGCAACGATCATTAAAAATACGGAAGCGTTGACGGCACAAATTGTTTTTAAAATGATCAGTAATGCTGAAGACCGCAAAGATGTTGCGCAGGATATTTACCTGAAAGTGTTTAATAAACTTTCGGGTTTTAGATTTGAATCGAAACTTTCTACATGGATCGCGCAAATTGGTTACAACACCTGCCTCAGTTATTTAGAAAAGAAAAAATTGGTTTTGCCGGGTAAATTTCAGGATGATGAAAGGGATGCGATGGAATTATTCAGCAACAGATCGAATACGCAGCATAATGAAACAGAAAAATTAATTTCGAAAAAGGAACTTTCATTTATTTTGAGAACAGAAATTGAAGATCTTCCGCCTGTCTATAAAACATTGATCACTCTATATCACAATGAAGATCTGAGTTACGAAGAAATTTCTGAAATTGTACAACTGCCGCAGGGAACCGTAAAAAGTTATTTGTTCCGTGCAAGAAAAATGCTGAAAGAAAATTTACTGGCAAAATATAAAAAGGAAGAATTATGATTGATAAACATCTTACAGATGCGGATATTCAAGAATTCGTTTTGGAGAAAACGAATTGCAGTTTGGATGTTGTTGCGCACATGCATCAATGCGTGCAATGTCAGGCAAAAGCGGAAACGTACAAACTTCTTTTTTCAGAAATCAAAGAACAGCCAAAACCGGCTTTTGCTTTTGATCTTTCCGCCGCCGTATTAAAACAAGTAACAACAGAAAAATCAAAATTTTCACTGAATAGTTTGCCCGGCTATTTTATTATATTATCCGTGATTGCTGCAATTGCAATTCCATCTTATTTGTACAAAGTGAAGATCATTCAATTTTATAAGACCTATATTTTAGGAATTGTGTCAGGCGTTTCGTCGCTGGTGATCTATTTGATGGCAATAACATTTTTGATCTTTGTGATCTTTCAATGCATCGAGATGTATAAAAAATACCAACGCAAAATTGACGATCTGAATTTTTATTGAATCGTTTGCAACTTTAATTGTGTATGCCTGTCTCATGAAATAATAAATAACAGAAAAAAAATAAAAATGAAAAAAACAGTAGCCATATTGGTCGTCTTAGCATCATTCATTACTGCAAATGCGCAGAGCTATTACAGTCCTTTTCAAGACAGGGATTTTGATCGTGAAATTATTAATATCGCGGGCGTATTGATCGGTATATTTCTATTTACATCTTTTTTCCTCGGCATCATCAGGTTGATCCTAGATGGCAGAGTAAAAAGAAAAATGCTGGATAAAGAAGTTTCTGAAAATGTAGTCGAAAAATATCTTCAACCTACAAATACGGACAGCAAAAGCACAGCTATAAAATGGTTCTTTGTTCTGGTGTGTATTGGGCTTGGACTAACAATCATCAACCTTACACTTCCCGTGGGTATTCACTCCATAGCAATCATGTCATTCAGTATTGCATTGAGTTTTTTAGGATATTTCTATTATGTAAAACGTTCGGAAAAATAATCTCTACGCAATTCATTTTTTTAAAGAAAGTTGCATTAAACAAATCTCATAATGGAAGCAGTAAATTATTTTTTAGGCAAAGCAAAAACAGCATTTATTTTCCTGTTGATCTGGGTTGCAGGAATTAAATCTTTCAGCCAGGCGGATAATCTTTCAAAAAAGATTAATCCTGATTTACTCAAGCAGGATTTTACCATGCTTCGCGATTCACTGCAAATATTACATGCCGGATTATATCGCTATAAATCTAAAAAAGAAATTGATCTGCTTTTCGATAGCTGTTACAAAACATTGGATCAGCCGATGAGCGAAGCGGAATTTTTTCGATTAACAAGTTTTGCGATCGGCGCAATTGAAGACGGTCATACCAATTGCAGGCTTCCGCGCGACATGCAAAGAGATTATTTAAACAATGTAAAAGTATTTCCTGCTTTGGTAATGTTTATAAACAACAGGGCGTTTATTTTGTGTAGCAAACAAAATGATGCTCTTGCCGGTGCTGAACTTTTATCAATCAATGATCGTCCGATGAAGGAGATTATACAAAATCTCTTTCTTCTTATTCCTTCGGACGGAGCCATTCAATCCCGAAAAAATTGGGAGTTGATTGAAAACTTCCCTTTATTTTATAATCTCGTCTATGGCGAAAAAGAAAGTTTTGTCATCACGGTCAAAACAAAATCAGGAGATACAAAATCAGTAAACTTAAACGCAGATCTGATTAAAAATATTTATTGTGTTAATCCTCCTGGTCGGCCAAAAAAATATTTGCAGTTGAATTATACACCAGGCAATGTTGCAGTGCTCACAATTAAAAGTTTTTTTAATGGATTTTTAAGTCAGACGAATGAAAATTTCAAATCTTTTTTAGATAGCGCTTTTAAAGATTTAAAAGATAAAAAAGTAACTAAACTTATAATTGATGTGCGCGGCAATCAGGGAGGGAATGACGATAATGGAATTCTTCTTTACCAATATATAGCGTCGGAGCCATTCAGGTATTATGAGTCACAGGAAACAAACAAAGAAAAATTTTCTGAAAGCGGTCATGAAAATTTGGGAATAAAATTTCCTGCACAAAATAATTTTAACGGTAAAGTATTTTTTTTGATTGATGGCCGCAGTTTTTCAGCATCAGCGGAATTTGCTGCAGTCGCCAAAAGCAATGACAGGGGATTATTCATTGGCGAAGAAACCGGTGGTGGTTATTATGGAAATACTTCCGGCGATGATATAACAATAACGCTACCCAATTCTCAAATAACGGCAAGGATACCGATGGTAAAATATACATCTGCTGTAAAAAAAATGCAGTTCAGCGACCGGGGAGTAATTCCTGATTATATTTCGTATCCTGATGTTGATTATTTTAGCCAGCATAGCGATGTTCAATTGGAATATGCACTTAAAATAGCCAACGGCAAATAAATTATTTTAAAAGTAAACCAACATAAAATGAAGAAGATAAAATTAATAATCCTCGTTTTCGGTTTGGCGCTTTTTACTGCTTCATGCCATAGAGGAAATGTGATGATCATGAACGACGGTGAAAACGAATTGAGCATTTCTTACTCAGGGGAAATAAAATTTAATGATGACGAGACAGGGATCCAAAGCATTACGCCGGATGGATATCTTCATTATAAAAAAAATGACAGGAAATTAAATGCTGAATGTGATTATCACGGACAAATAAAATATGAGTTGTCTGATAATGGACGTAACATAGACTTGAATAGCGAGGACGGAAAAAAAATTTTAGCGATCGCGGTAAGAGATATGATAAATGTTGGGTTTGATGCAAAAGGAAGATTGCAGCGCATTTACGCTAAGGGCGGTAATCATGCTATATTAAATGAGATAGAAAATTTGAAAAGCGATTATGTGAAAGCAATGTACATGGATTTCCTGATCTCATCCGACAGTATCTCACAAAATGATCTGAAACTGGTAATAAAAAAAGTTGGTTCAGAAATTGGATCTGATTTTGACAAAGGGAATTTATTAAGGAACATTCCTGCAAAATATTTCCAGGATTCTGTGATCTCCGAAAATTGGTTTGAATCAGTGAGATCGATTGGTTCTGACTTCGAAAAATCAAACGCGCTTAAATATGCAGTGAAGCAACAGCTTTCCAACGAGCAGGTAAATAATCTGATAGATGTTGAAGAATCTATGGGTTCTGATTTTGAAAAATCGAATGTGCTGAAAGAATTTATTGGCAAAAGTTCTTTTAATGACAGCTATCTTAATAAAACTATGGACGCAATAAATAATATAGGTTCTGATTTTGAAAAAGTGAATTTGTTGCAGTTGGTAATGCAAAAAGAAAAGCAAACAGGCGCAAATTTTGACCGCATGCTGGATGCAACAGAACATGTGGGTTCTGAGTTTGATAAACAAAATTTAATAAGAGAATTGATTGCACCGGGAATTCCAGCCGACGCGAGTTTTGATAAACTAATGAGTGTCATCAACCATGTAGGCGGCGATTTTGACAAGGTTAATTTAATTAAAGAAGTGGCAGGGAAAAATATTCAGTCAGAACAGCAATGGATAAGCATTATTAATTCAACTGCCGAGATCGGATCCGATTTTGATAAAAGTAATTTGCTTGTTGCCATTGCGCCAACTATGCCAAAAAGTGACAACGTAAAGACAGCGTACACAAAAGCAGCGAAAACAATAAACTCCGAACAGGATTATGGAAGAGTGATGAAAGCAATGGATTAATTTATAATCAAAATAGAAATAGTTATTGTGATCAAAAAAATATTGTCGCTGAGTTTTCTTTTTCTTTCTTACTGCATTGGGTTCCCGCAACAAAAACTTCCGGTATTAAGATCCGATTCAACAACTATCAATATTAAAATTGATAACGAGAGTGTCGGATTTTGGCAGGTTGATACGGATACAAAACCCGGAACTGATTTTGATATATTCAGAATGGACAGGTCTTTCAGTACAAAAAAAGTAGCCTATATCAGCGACAAGGATTCAGTTTCTTTTAATGTAAAGCCCGGCGACAAATATGATTTCTTCATTCTTCTTAATAATAAATCTTTTCCAACGGAAGTAACAATGGCCGATGAGCCAGTATTTCTGCATACAAATATTATTATCATTGTTCTTTCGTCATTAATAATTATTGCGCTGGTTATTTTTTCAAAAAGAAGATCATTAAATACAAGGTCATTACTCTATTTGGGAATAATTTCTCCTTTACTTTTTTGGATTGTTACAATCACAGGCGGTTTTATTCATGGCAATTACAATCACCTTCATAATGTAGTAAGCGAGTTGGGAGCTATCGGAACAAGATCTGAAATATTTATGTCAGCAACAGAAATACTTGTTGCTATTCTAAGTATATTATCAGTTATCGGTTTTTATAAAGCGTGCAGACAAACAGGCGCTAATGTTATTCCGGTTCTTACAATTCTTAGTTTGTCAATATCCATGTTTTGGGCTGCAACATTTCCGATGCATCATGAACTGCATGGCGCACTTGGTCCGGTTCCGCTGATCCTGAATTTTGGAGTGTTGCTGGCTATTATTTTATGGCGGAGAAAAAAATTCTTTCCGATCAGGATGATTTCAGTGATAAGTTTTATTTTAATGATGCTGATCTTGTTGCGCATTATTCCGGAATTGCGCGGAAATTATGAAGGATTAATTCAACGTTTTTTTTATTTTGGATGGACTGTGTGGTCGATCTCACTGAGTTTATTTTTTATTAAAGAAATTGAAAATAAAGATTACTACGCTGCATAATTTTATAAAGAAACATCTTCTATCAAAAAGAATTCCGGTTTGTTTTTAACGATATTTATTGAAAGCACATTGAACTGGATTCTTTTTTATTTCGGAAATTGATGAAGAAATTCTTCTGCTGCTTTCATCAGGTTCTCTATTTTCTTTTTAGCAACACTTTCTTCCGGATTGCCAAAAGCTTTGCTGCGTCTTGCTTTCGCTTCAATAAAATGCAGCACATAATTTTTGCTGGCGATAATATCAACTTCATAATGCGAGTAACGCCAGTTAAGATGCAATATTTCGTAATTATTTTTTTCAAAATATTCTTTCGCAAGTTGCTCGCCATTCTTTCCCAAATCATTATGAGTTGCCATTAGTAGTTTTCTTTTCTTATTTTGCAATCGCAAAGAGGCTCTCTCTGTGTTTCTGTGTTCTCTGTGGCAAAATTTTTCTCATGAATCACACTAAAAATAAAGTTTTCAAACTGCTTGGCAAAGTGCAGCATTATGCATGGGGCGGTAATTCTTTTATCCCACAATTATTACATATTGACAATCCCGAAAATAAACCATTTGCAGAATATTGGCTCGGCGCGCACGATAATGCGAGCGCTGAATTGATAATTGATAATGGAGAAAAGAAAAAATTAAACGAATACATTCGATCAGATGCTGCAGAATTGTTGGGAGAAAATGTAAATAATAAATTTAAACGTCTTCCATATTTATTAAAAATTCTGGATGTGAAAGATATGCTTTCTATACAGGTTCATCCGTCAAAAAAAAATGCGCAGAATGAATTTCTGGAAGAAAATAAAAAATCAATTCCATTAAACGCGCCGCATAGAAATTATAAAGATGATAATCACAAACCTGAGTTGATGCTTGCTCTTAGCGAGTTCTGGCTGTTGCACGGATTTAAGCCAAAAGAAATAATAATAAAAATTCTAAAAGAAACCTCTGAATTAAATTTTTTATTGACAGTTTTTGAGAAAGAGAATTATTACGGGTTGTACAAAACAGTAATGGAACTCGACCAGGATATTGTTAATGAAATTTTGCAACCATTGCTGGATAGAATAGTTCCACAATATTTAAATGACGAATTAAAAAAAGACGATGAAAATTTTTGGGCTGCACGCGCAGCAATAACGTATAATGAGCCCGGCAAAATTGACCGCGGGATTTTTTCTATTTATTTATTTAATCTCGTAAATGTTCATTCCGGCGAAGCTGTTTTCCAGGATGCAGGTTTGCCTCATGCTTATCTTGAAGGACAAAATGTAGAGATAATGGCAAACTCAGATAATGTACTTCGCGGCGGATTAACGCCAAAACATATTGACGTAGATGAATTGCTGAAGCATATTAAATTTGAAGAAACAATTCCAAATATTATTAAAGGAAAAGAAAATAGTCAACATATCCATTCATATATTACGCCGGCAAAAGATTTTGAGCTGGCTGCAATTGAATTAT
>Ga0210396_10007624_pt1 | contig 10279 bp, 9 predicted proteins | sample IncBWH17OmetaG_FD_155466 | JGI IMG/M metagenome (GOLD analysis project Ga0210396, IMG submission 155466) | Forest soil microbial communities from Barre Woods Harvard Forest LTER site, Petersham, Massachusetts, United States - Inc-BW-H-17-O ... | reverse complement strand
GGTTATGAAGAGGCGGGCGCGCAGGGGCTGATCGCGGGAATCAACGGCGCGCTCAAGGTCCGCGGGGAGCCGGCCCTGATCCTGCGGCGCGACCAGGCCTATATCGGCGTGATGATCGACGACCTGGTGACGCGCGGGATTGGCGGCGAGCCATACCGGATGTTCACGTCGCGGGCCGAGTACCGGCTGCTGCTGCGTGAGGACAATGCGGACCGGCGGCTGTCGCCGATTGGCGAGCGGCTGGGATTGCTCGACGCGTCGGCGGGCGCGCGCGTGCGAGCCAAGACGGAAGCCGTGCGCGGCGAGATCGAACGGCTCAAGGCGGCGCTGATACCGGCGTCCGCCGAGGTCAACGCTGCTCTGACGGCGCATGGCTCGACGCCGATTGCTCAGCCGGTGCGCGCTATCGAGCTGCTCAAGCGGCCCGAGGTCGGCTACGAAGCCCTGATGAAGATGTGCGGGGCCGAGACGACGCTGAACCTCGACGAAGCGGCCGAGCTTGAGACCGAAATCAAATACGCGGGCTACGTGCGGCGGCAGGCGGACGCGGTCGAGCGGTTCGCACGCCTCGAGGACACGGCGATACCTGATTGGGTCGATTTCAAGGGCGTGATGGGCCTCTCGACCGAGGTCCGCGAGCGGCTGTCTGCCGTGCGGCCGCGGTCGCTGGGGCAGGCGGCGCGGATGCCGGGAATCACGCCGGCGGCGATCTCAATCTTGGCGGTCCATATCAAAAGTCGGCGCGACCGCAACGCCCGCGCGATTTGAGCTGATTCTGCTCCGACTCCAATGTTTCACGTGAAACATTTTCTGGAATAATCGAGTAAACTCACGGCCTATTTAGCTGCACACGGACGTTTCACGTGAAACATCAGGTCAAAGCTCCGGCGAAAAAACCGAAGAAAAGGAAGGCAGCGACGCCCGACGAGATTGCGGCGGAGGTGCGGGCTCAGCTCGCACCGGCGATTGCTCCGCTCGGCGTGGTCGGCAACACGGTTCAGTTCCTGAATCGGATGGAGCGGATGGCGGCGACGCTGGCCGTTTGGGGGCCGAAGATCAATCTGACGGCGAATCCGCACGACCCAGCCGAAATCGTGTTCCACGTCTTCGACAGTATTATCCCAATCTCGATTTCCGCCAGCACGAGGATCATCCGGCTCGACCGGGTCCATCGCATCCTCGATATCGGCAGCGGCGCCGGCTTTCCGGGTCTGGTGATCGCCGCGGCGCTGAATGGGAGCGTCACGCTGGTCGAGGCGCGGCGCAAACGCGCGACCTATCTGAGCGAGGCCGCTATCGAGATGGGACTGCAGAACGTCGTCGTCGAATGCGCGCGCGCCGAGTCGCTCGACCTCCGCGACAGCTTCGACCTGGTGACGGCGCGGGCGGTTGGAAATCCCGCCGGGATTTTCGAAATAGCCGGCCGCGTGCTGCATCGCGAGGGCGTGCTGATGATCTATGCGAGCGCCGATCAGAAGTTCGACGATGAGGCGGCCGCCGCAGCTGCGTCGGGACTCGTCGACGCGTCCATCGCCGGCTACGACTTGCGCCATGGCAAACAGGTGATGCGGCGCGCTGTCGCCACCTGGACTTGCCGCTAGGACAGCACACGTAGTTCGGCGGGAATGTTTCACGTGAAACATTCCTTCTCGAAAATCTCGACAATACAAGCACTTGCGCGAATGTGATCGCTCGATTTGATCTTTTCCAACTCCGGGCATTTAATAATCGCCGAGCCCGGATGTTTCACGTGAAACGTCTGATGCGGCTCGGTTGAGGTGGTGGCTGGTCGTGGGGCGCGTAATCGCAATAGCCAATCAGAAGGGCGGCGTCGGCAAGACTACGACCGCAGTTAATCTAGCGGTCGCGCTGGCCGATCTCGGTCGGCGCGTGCTGCTGGTTGACCTCGACCCTCAGGGCAACGCCACCTCCGGTATCAGCACGCCCGAAGACGTCGCCGCCGCGCGCGGCGAGGGCAAGACTATCTACCAGGCGCTGGTCGGCGGCTTGCAGATTGCGGAAATTCTGCGCCAGGTGCGCCCGCTCTTGTCGCTGGCGCCGGCGGGCGACGACCTGGTCGGTGCCGAGATCGAGTTGGTGACGATGGAGGGCCGCGAGCGACGCTTGCGTGCGCTCCTGGAGCCAGTTCGCCAAGAATATAACTATGTTTTAATTGATACGCCACCGTCGCTGGGTATCCTAACGTTGAATGCGCTCGTTGCCGCCGACTCGGTGCTCGTGCCAATGCAATGCGAGTACTACGCGCTCGAAGGTCTGAGCGCCCTGCTCGGCACAATCAACAAGGTCAAGGCGGCGCTGCGGCCCGGACTCCAGCTCGAGGGCTTGGTGCTCACGATGTTCGACTCGCGAAATCGACTGAGCCACGAAATTTCCGACGAGGTTAGAAAGCATTTCCCCGAGAAAGTTTTTCGCAGCGTGATCCCGCGCAGCGTGCGGATGTCGGAGAGCCCGAGTCATGGATTGTCGGTGCTGGAATACGGGCCGAAGTCGTCGGGGGCGGAAGGCTATCGCGCACTGGCGGCGGAGATAGTCGCGCGGGGCGAGGGTGGAGCGTGACAGTCGGGAAAGTACATTTAACGTGGAACCCGCGGTGGGTTCCACACCTCCTTCGGCAGGGGTGACCCCTGCACCCGGTATTCAGAGAAAGAGAATCGCGAAATGTTGCGGACAACATTTCGCTCACTGTGAGGGTCAAAGAGCATGATTCGGAAACCGTTGGGGCGCGGGCTTGATGCGCTGATTGGGAATTCTGCGGCGGCGCCGATCGAAGCCGTCGCCGGCGGCGAAGATAGTGCCGGCGGGCAATTCAGAATGGCGTCCGTCGGCAGTATCACGCCCGGCGCGTTTCAGCCGCGGATTAATTTCGACAAGGAGCGGCTGGCCGAGCTGACGCTCGCGATCCAGAGCCAGGGGATTATCGAGCCGCTGATCGTGCGCCGAGTCGACGCTCCCGAGAACGACGGGCCGCATTACGAGTTGATCGCCGGCGAGCGGCGACTCCGCGCGGCGCGTGCTGCCGGTCTCGAGACGGTGCCGGTGGTCGTGCGCGAGCTCGACGATCGCGCGGCGCTGGAAATGTCGCTGGTCGAAAATATCGTGCGCGAGAATCTCAACGCGGTCGAAGAAGGACTCGCGTTTTTTCGCCTCGTCGATCATTTCGGACTCACCCACGACCAGGTTGCCGCTCGCGTCGGCAAGAGCCGCTCCTACGTGAGCAACTCGATTCGATTGCTCGAGCTCCCCCAGGAAATCCTCAATATGATCGCGAAGGGCGAGCTCAACGCGGGACAGGCGCGGCCTCTCCTCTCGATCGCCTCAGCCGACGCGCAACTGTCGGCGGCACGGCGAATCGCGGCGGTCGGAATCTCAGCGCGGGGCGCCGAAGAAATCGCGACCGCGTCGCGTCCCCGCACCAAAACCGCGGCTGCGCGCTCGGCCGGCGATGCGAATCTGAACGCACTCGCCGAAGGCCTGCAGCGCGCGCTCAAGCGCAAGGTCAGAATTTTCAAACGGCGCGGCCGCAGTCCAGGGAGAATCGAGATCGATTACTACGACGATAACGATTTGACGGCGGTGGCCGAGATGCTGCTCGGGAATGCACGCGCGTCGATGCGGGCGTGATCAAAATCACATCATCTAACGTGGAACCCGCGGTGGGTTCCACACCTCCTTCGGCAGGGGTGACTCCTGCACTCGGGGTTAAGAGAATCGCGAAATGTTGCGGACAACATTTCGCTCTCGGGTTTTGATTTCGAGAGAAGTCGCGATGATCCTTCATATTGTTGGTGAGAGTGAGTGGGTTGAGGCCGTTGGGCGGGGGAGTTATGCGCCTTCTAGTTTGGCGGCGGAAGGTTTTGTTCATTGCTCGACTTTGGCGCAGGTGGTCGCAACTGCGAACAGGTTTTATCGCCGGCAGCATGGGTTGGTCGTGTTGTGTATCGACGAGGAGCGGCTGCGAGTCGAGCTGGGGTATGAGAAGCCGGCGGGGGCACGGGGCGAAGCGGAGGGTGAGGTGTTTCCTCATTTGTATGGGGAGTTGAATGTCGATGCTGTGGTGCGGGTGGTCGAGTTTCCGTGTGAAACGGATGGATCGTTTCGATTGCCTGAGGGGTTGCGAGTGTTAGGCGGTTAGCTTGAGGTGCAGAAATTTCAGATATGAGAAATAAGTTCAGGCTGTTCGGTTTCGCGATCGTCGGTGTCGCGCTTTTGGCTGGTGTGGTGTTGGCTGCCGATGCGGCGCCTCCGGCTTATAAGCTGACTGCGACCTTCAAGGTTGGCGGCGATGGAGGGTGGGACTACGCGACGCTCGGGCCTGATGGTCGCGTGCTCTATGTCACTCGCAGCACGCATACGATGGCGGTGGATGTCGCTGACGGGAAAATAATTGCGGATATTGGGCCCCAGCAGAGATCGCATGGCGTGGCATTGGTGCCGGAGGTGAAGCGCGGATTTATCAGCGACGGCGGCGCCGGTACGGTGCAGATCTTCGATATAAAGACTCATGCCGTTTTGGGCAGCATCCCGGCGGCTCCCGATGCTGACGGTATTATCTATGACCGCGCCAGTAATCGCGTGATCGTGATGTGTGGCGATGCGCATGAGCTGGTCGCGTTCGCACCCGACGTGAATCCTTCCGGTGGCAAGGCGGCGGCGACTGTGGACCTGGGCGGCGCGCCGGAGTTTGCGGTCGCGGACGGTAAGGGCAAGGTATTCATCAATATCGTCGACAAGGACGAGGTCGCGGTGGTCGATACGCGCGCGATGAAGGTTGTCGCGCGCTGGCAGACGGCGCCGGGCGCCCGGCCGACGGGGATATCGATGGATCGCGAGAGGCGGCGCCTGTTTATCGGATGCCGCAACCAGAAGCTGATCGTGATGGACGCCGATAGCGGCAAGGTCATCGCGGATTTTCCGATTGGCGCATTCGTGGATGCGACGGCGTTTCGCGACGGGCTCGTGTTCGCGAGTTGCGGCGACGGCACGTTGACGATTATCCGCGAAGTGTCGGCGGACAAATTCGAGCTGGCGCAGGTGGTGAAGACCGAGTTGGGCGCGAGGACAATGGCGGTCGCGTCGACCGGCGCAATGATTTATCTGCCGACAGCGGATTTGAAGTTCGCGCCAGGATCGACGCCGACACATCCGCGGCCAGTGCCAGTCCCCGGAACGTTCCGGATATTGGTGGTGACGCAGTAGGAGAGGAATTCGCGACGGGGCTGCGCGCCCCGCACCCGCGGCAGGGGTGACCCCTGCACCCAGGTCGGAAAAACCAGGATGCAGGACTCGTCCCTGTTAGGAAGTTAAGGGCGCGAGGACGCGAAGCTTCGATGCCTCGCCCGTTATTTCACGGGAGAGGTTAGGTGAGGGTTCTGCGGCTCATGCTCGATGCTAACGGCGCGCGTTCTCTGTCTCCTCTCCTAACAGGGAGGAGACAGAAAGCGGAATCGGGAATCGCGCGCGCGGCGTTGGGACTCCTCTCAGAAAGACGCAAAGACCGGGATTCTTCGCTCCGCAGACTCCGCTCTGAATGACACAAGCAGCGGGATTTGATGGACCCTCACCTGTCTCCTCGCCCTAACAGGGCGAGGAGACAGAACGGGCCGGTGCCGGTTCCGGGACGCTGAGATATCAGTAGGGAGGGAACTCGGGATCTTGGGAAACCTCGGTGATTCGGTTTGACCCGAACCATTCGCGTGCATTGCCAGTAAAGACCAGATAAAGAGCAACTATCTGCGCTAAGTTCTGCGCAGACATCAGAGTTGCCGCAATCGGACCGCTACGCAGTACTCTGCCGAGTGTGGGAAGAGCGAGCGGTATTCCCAGAATGAAAAATACGAGCCAGACCCAACGCGCCCAATTCTTCCGTCGCCTTGCAATCAGCCAGATGAACAACACTGAAAATGCAAAGACAAACATCTGGATCTGGAGTACGAAGCCTATGCCACGGCCCGCTGCGTGAGCAGTATTCACCAATGAACTCCATTGGAGCATTGATTGAACAACGCCAGCACCGAGCGCGAGGTACATTAGTTGCTCGAACCGCACTACGTTTGATGGTCGAGTATCTGACGTGAGTGGCAGATCTGTCATATTCCCTTCGGTACGCTGAAGAGCTCTCGCATACCCGCGACATTAGCCAATTGGCGCATTGAGGCGGAATCTTAAATCGCGCGCTGCTCCCGCTGTAATCGGACCCTCACCTTCATCCTCGCCCTAACAGGGCGAGGATACATAGCGCGCGCGCCGTTGGTATTGAGCATGTGCCGCAGAACCCTCACTTGACCTCTCCCGTAAAATAACGGGCGAGGGATCGGAGCTTCGCGTCCTCGCGTCCTTAACTTCCTAACAGGCTCGAAGCGCCGCATCTTCTCTTATCACTGGGTGCAGGGGTCACCCCTGCCGCGGGTGCGGGGCGCGTAGCCCCGCGTCTTACGCGACGATGCGGTCGGAGAAGCCGGCTACGTCGTAGGTCATTATCAGGAGATCGCGTGAGCGGCCGCGGCGGTCTTCGACCCAATCGGACAAGACTGCTTCGACCTGGAAGCCGAGGTGTTCGAAGGCGGCGCGGGCCGAGGTCTGCTCCGTCGTCATCTGGGCCGTGATCTTTTTGAGGCCGAGCGAGCGCGCCAGATCGAATACTTCGGCGGCGAGGCGGCGGCCGAGACCGGCGCCGCGGTAGCGCGACGACGTGATGATGCGGATTTCGCCCACGCGCCGGGTCCATCGCGCTTGCTCGAGGTGGACGCTGGCGTAGGCTGCCAGTTCGCCGTCGACTTCGGCGAGCAAGGTGATCGTGTGTCCGCCCCGGATGTTATCGACCCAGCTCTGGACGACGGCGCGGTCGGTGATGTCGGTGCGGAGGAAGAGCAGGTCGTCGACGGGGAGGTTGCGGGCGAAGTCGATTATTTTGTCGAGGTCGCCGGGTTCCATCACGCGGATGACGGCGTTGTGTCCGTCGCGCAGCTTGAGCTGGATAGGATAAGGGCGATTGGTTTTTATTTGTTCGGACATTGGTTTTTCCCCGAGTACCTCGAACTGAACTACCGTGCGCAATCGCTGCTGACGAGATTGCTCGTAAAGCAGTCGTAAGCCTTGCGCGGAACGTTATCCTTGATCAGAGCGGACGATCCGGCAAGCGCAGCGGCAAAAAATTCAGCTTGCGCTTTGGTGAGGATGGCTGCCAAACTTTGACGACCGCGGCACTGTCATTTCCAGGATTTTCTCGGCTGGACTTCGGGCACTAGCCAGGGGAATCCGGCTCGGAGGTGAATCGAATGGCCGAAAATTCCGCATTTCCATCGTCGTCCAGCTACCGGCTGTCCACGCAGGACGCGACGTTTATATATGGCGAATCGCAGAGCGGACCGCTGCATATCGGATCGATCGGACTGTTCGAAGGGCGGGTCGACTTTAACGGCCTGCTGGGGCATTTCGAGGAACGGATGCATCTGGTGCCGCGCTACCGTCAGCGGCTGATCGAAGTACCGCTGAACCTGGCGCATGCGATGATGGAGGACGACCCGGAGTTCGCGATCGAAAACCATGTGCATCTGCATGAGCTGCCTGACGCGATGGGCGAAGGCGACGCGCTCGCTGAGATGATGCGGGTGTATAAGAGTCCGCTCGACCGGAAGCATCCGCTGTGGGCGCTGCACGTGTTCCACAACCTGGACGGGAATCGCACGGCGCTCATGTGGAAGGTGCATCATTGTTTGGTCGACGGCGTGTCGGGGGTCGAGCTGCTGAAAGTGATGTACGACTTTCGCGCCGAGCCCGACGATGTGCCGCAGCCGCCGGAGCCGTGGGTGGCGGCCAAGCCGTCGAGCCTGATACGGCGAATGGCGGATGCGTTTCGGAATCAGATTCAAGGCGCGGTGAACGCGACGATCGACGCTGCGGTCGAGGCGATCGAGGATCCGGCGTCGGTGGCAGAGCGTGCGCGCCAGTTGGGCGAGGCGTCGCGGGTGATGACGGAGCTGGCGACTCGGCGAATCGTGCAGACGCCGTGGAATTCGACGCCGGTGACGCAGGACCGCATCGTGGCATGGACGCGGCAGACGTTCGCGGACTTTCGCGCGATCAGGACTGCCTTCGGCGGATCGGTCAACGATGTCGTACTGGCTATGTTGACGGAGGGGGCGGCGCGCTATTTGGCGCATCATGGGTACGCCGTTGAGGGACAGCAACTGTGTATCGGATGTCCGGTCAACGTGCGGCATCGCGACGAGAAGAGCTCGCTGGGGAATCGGGTGTCTATGATGTTCCCCACCGCGCCGGCGGCGCCGATGGATATCGTCGAGCGGCTGAAGTTGATTCACGAGGAGACTGAGCGAATCAAGTCTGCGGGGTCAGCGCAGGCTCTGGAAGCCATGATGGGGCTCGGCGATACGATTCCACCGAGTCTGATCGGGCCGGCCTCGCGCGCGGCGACGACGATGCTGGATGTCGGGGGACGGCTGGCGAAATGGACCGACTGGAAACCGCGGCCGGACGGCTTCGGCCTGCCGGCGTTCGGAATAAATTTTATCGCGACCAACGTGCCGGGCGTGCAGGTGCCGCAATATATTAACGGTCACGTGTGTTTGGACATGGTACCGTTGGTGCCGCTCGGCGCGACGATGGGGTATGCAGTCGCAATACTCAGTTACTATAAGAGTTTATACTTCGGAATGATGGCGGACCCGCGCGTGATGCCCGACGTGGCGCTGATGAAGGCCTTCGTCGACGACGCTTTCGCGGAGCTGAAGCGTCGATGCGTAGAGAAATCGATGGAGGCGTCGAGCGAGGAGCCGGAGAGGAAGAGCGCTAGCGGGGCTTAGGCGGGAGAAGAAGAAATTCACATTTAATGTGGAACCCGCGGTGGGTTCCACACCTCCTTCGGCAGGGGTGACCCCTGCACCCGGTATTAAGAAAGAAAGAGAATCGCGAAATGTCGAGGACGACATTTCGCTCCGAAGGGGTGGGAAGAGGCCAGTTCCCCTTCCCGTGCGGGAAGGGGTTAGGGGTTAGGTGCTTCCCGTGTACGTGGCTATCCACCAGGTGTTGCCGAAGGAGTCTTTAATGCCGGCGGCGCGTTCCTGGTAGGGTTTGTTTTCGGGGGCGGCTACCGATGTTGCGCCGGCGGAAAGGGCGCGCACGTACGCGTCGTCGACGTCTTCGACGTAGACATATATCGAAGAGGGCTTGGCGCTGGGATGGGGCGGGTCGGCTACTTCCATTACGACTATCGAGTCGCCGATTTTCGCCTCGACGTGGAAGCCTTTGCCGGCTTCGAGGTGCTCCAGTTCGACTGCCCCGAAGGCCCGCCTCACCAGTTCAAGCATATCGAGGCGGCCGTAGAGGTACGGGCGGACGGAGCCGACTCCGTGACGGATGTGCTTCGTGGCAAGATTCATGGCTATTCTCTCCGGCGAAAGTGTTGTATCCGTATCAACCCGCGCATCGTCCTACTAGTTACGGTCTCGCTACCGCGGGGCTTGGCTTTAGTCCGGCGCGGTTCATATTCTAATGGCCGGTTGCCAAGGCTCGCAGCTTGAATCTACAATTAGTGTCGGGAGATTAACGAATGGCCGATCCGCTTAGCTTCGATGCGCTGGCGAGCAGCGAACATGTGCTGTCCAGCGCGGAAAACTTCGTCCTCTACGTCCTGCTCGAGGCTGTGGCCCGCGGTGCGGGTGGTCCGGGGGGAGGCAGCCGGCTGCCGCTTAACCTCGGCGTCGTGATCGATCGATCGGGATCGATGTACGACGAGCGTCGGCTCGAATTCGTGGTCGAAGCTGTCAAATTTTTGGCCGACAACCTGACCGCCGACGACAAGATTTCAATCGTCGCGTTCGCCGATAAGGCCAAGGTGCTGATAACGCCGGAGGCGGCGCGCGACAAGAGCGCGATTAAACGCGCGATCGACGATATCGATCTGCTCGAAATCGGCGGCGGCACCCAGATGGCGCTCGGGATGCGCGCGGCGATCGACGAGGTCAAGAAAAATCTGGCCGGCGATCGCCTGAATCGCGTGCTGGTGCTCACCGACGGACAGACTTACGAAGAGACGGCGTGTCTCGAGCTGGCCGAGAAGAACCGCGACCAGATTTCGTTCTCGACAATGGGCGTCGGGGTCGAGTTTAACGAGAAGCTGCTGCAGCGGATCGCGCAGGACTCGAACGGCAAATATCATTTTATCGGCGACCCGGCCGAGATTCCGCAGATTTTCGAGGACGAACTCGAGGGCCTGCGCTCGGTCAGCGTGCGCAACGGGCGA
>Ga0210396_10007621_pt1 | contig 10281 bp, 10 predicted proteins | sample IncBWH17OmetaG_FD_155466 | JGI IMG/M metagenome (GOLD analysis project Ga0210396, IMG submission 155466) | Forest soil microbial communities from Barre Woods Harvard Forest LTER site, Petersham, Massachusetts, United States - Inc-BW-H-17-O ... | reverse complement strand
GAACTTGTCGCAGCCTTCGATGATCGTGATGTATCCGCGATGCAGATTCGTCCGCGCCGTGAACTCCGTCTCAAAGCACTCGTCAGTCTCGCGATCGTCGAGCCCCGTGATGCGAACCAGGCTTCCGGGCTCCGGCTTTCGGGCTTCGGACTTCCCCACTGGCGAGGCGACCTCCAACTGTGCCAGCATCTGCGGCAGCTTCCGATAGCTGGCTGATCCGCAAACCAGCGACACATGCGGCGCGCGCTCGAAAATCTTTTCGCCCTCCTGCTGAGCCACACAGCCCAGCACGCCAAACCTCTTGCCCTGGGCCAGCAGCTTCTTGTAATCCGCCAGCCGATGAAAGACTTTCTGCTCCGCCTTATCCCGAATGGAGCAGGTGTTGTACAGAATCAAGTCAGCCTGCTCGACAGTCTCCACCTGCCGGTAGCCCTCATGCACCAGCGTGCCGATGACCTTTTCCGAGTCATGCACATTCATCTGGCACCCGAAGGTTTCAAGGTAGAAAGTCTTGTGGGAATCAACCGGCATGTTCACAGTATAAACCGCTCGACTCGGGATCGCCCGTGTAACAGGCTTGTCATCCTGAGGCCCGCGTTCTTCCCTCGCCGAAGGAGTCTCCCGCGCCGTCCTCGGGGCGTCAAGTAACCGTACGGGCGTAGGCGCGGCATCGCGACTCCACTCCATGGTCGGTCTATAAGGTACGAACCTGGGCGCTCTGCTTAGGGTGAGTTCGAAGGCTGGCCACCCAACTGCTTGACCTGCTCCGGATCGTCGGCGGCGCGGAAACGTTCGGCTAACTGGAAGAATGCTTTTTCCTTGTGCTGGCGGGCTTCAACTCCCTGCTCGTTGAGCTCTACAGAAACAACGTTTCTTCCGAGTCTGGATCCGAGGTTTACGGTTTCCCACCGTTCGAAACCAGATCCAGAAACGCCCGATGCACCCGGGTATCCGCCGACAATTCAGGATGGAAAGTCGCAGCCAGCGTTCTTCCCTGCCGCACGGCGACTGGAGCTTTATCCGTGCCTTCGGTGGCGATTACTTCCACATCAGCGCCAACACGCTCAATCTTCGGCGCGCGGATGAAAACCATTTCGAGCGTTGAGCCCGGCTTACTGTTGAGAGAGCTCTGCAGCAGCTCGCCTTCGCGAATCGAGCTATCGATCTGGCGTCCGTAGGCGTTGCGGCGGATGCGGATGTCGATGGCGCCCAGCCCGGCCTGCTTCGGGTTCTCAACCTCGTTCGCTAGTAAGATTGCGCCAGCGCAGGTGCCGAAGGTCGGCTTCAAGCGCACGAACTGCTTCAACTTCTCAAAACCCTCTTCCCCCAGCAATTTCAGAAACGTGCCACTCTCGCCTCCGGGGATGACCAGCCCGTCGATCTGGTCGAGTTGCTCGGGCTTTTTTACGAGCACAACTTCGGCGCCCAGCTCTTCGAGCCGGCGGCGGTGGGCGTCGAAATCGCCTTGCAGCGCCAGGACTCCTATCCTCATGCTGACTCGATTTTACCGGATGGATGCCACGAACTCCGTCCGCCCTTAGGAGAGCCAGCAGCGGTCTCCTTCGCTTCCCGTCTTACTCTGTGCTACAATGTAAGCATGACTCGACAGATAACATCGGTAAGTACCAAGGGTCAATTCGTGATCCCTTCGGAGATCCGCGAGTCACTGGGAATCAAGCCTGGCACACGCATCGCTGTCACCCAGGAGGGTTCGCGCATTGTTCTGGAACCAGTGTCGGAAGAACTGGTCGACAGAACACGCGGCCTTTTCTCCGGCACCCCTTCGCTTTCTGAAGAACTGAAGCGCCAGCGGCGGCAAGAAAAGAATAAATGGTGACCTACATCCTCGATTCGAGCGCAATCTTGCGCTACCTCGATGACGAGCCAGGCGCGGCGCGGGTTGCTGAGATCATTAAGTCTCATCTGGCGGGGAGGTGTGCGGCCATGATTGCGGCCCCGCACTGGGGCGAGGTCGCCGGAATTACCTGCAAGGCTCATGGCCGAGATGTTATGGAGTTCGTGCTCTCGCGACTCAGCGCGTTTGCATTTGAAGTGGTTCCGGCGGATGCAGAGCGGGCAGTTCGCGCGGCACTGATCAAATTGAAACGGCAGACTCCTTACGTAGATGCTTTCGGGCTGGAACTGGCCGCGGAGTCAAGCGACCGGATTTTCGTGACAGCGGACTTCGACTTCAAGCCCGCCGGCCGCGACGTGAAAATTGAGTTCCTGCCTGTGAAGTAGTAAGTCCCGCCCATCGGTGAGTCAAAACAAGCCTCAGGGTTCAGCCGACCAGCTCTCCTCGGTTCCCATATATACTTTTCCCGTGTCCCTGGTTAAGCACCTCCTCCAGACCGATGTGCGCCGTTCGGCGTGGGCCAACCAGAATTTACTCGAGGGCTGCGCCGCTCTCACTGCGGCGGAGACGGACCGCGACTTCCGCATCTCGCACACCAGCATTCTCTCCACTCTCAGGCATATCTACGATGGCGAAAGAGTCTGGCTCGACTGTTTGGAGACGACCGCAGACCTTGGCACCTGGCGGCTGCCGCAAGGCGCCGCCCCGGAATACTCATTCGACGCGCTCCTGCAGAGGTGGCCGCAATTCTGGGCCGGCTTCGGCCGATGGCTCGAGGGCCAGTCAGAGAGCGGCTTGGAGGTCGAGCTGAATTTGCAGCTCCCTGGCGGAGTTGAGCGGCACCTCCCGCGCTGGAAGATCCTGCGGCACGTGCTCGAACATTCCACCATGCATCGCGGCCAGGTCGTCGGCATGATTCGCATGCTCGGTCACCAGCCGCCCGCTACCAGCCCCATGGATTATTATCTCTCGGGCGAACAGTGACCCGACCAGCGGATTTGTTGTTGTCAGCACGACCCCTCTCACCATAGTCTTCTTGTTCCTTCTGGAGGGTAAGAAACTATGACCAGGCTTCGCCAGCGCATATTGCTCACGGTCGTCTTCTGCTGTTTCGCAGGAGCGATACAGGCTCAACAGATACAAGCCGAACAAGAAAATCAGGCTCCAACTCTCGCTGTCCACGCCGGACACCTGATTGACGTCCGCACCGGGAAGGTTTCGACCAACGCCTACATCCTCGTCGCAAAAGATCGGATCCTTCGCATAGCTGACTCTGCCCCTGCGGGCTTGCGCGTCGTGGACCTTTCCAAATACACCGTCGTGCCCGGCCTCATCGATTCTCATGCCCATGTGCTGGGCAATCCCAAGGATCAGACTTCCACTTCGAGCCTACGTATGTCTTCGCCGCAGAAGGCGATCTGGGGTGTGCGCAATCTGCAAGTGTGGCTCGATCACGGGTTCACCGCCATGCGTGACGCCTGCGAGAGCGACGCGGCCTACGGCCAGCTCGCGCTCCGCGACAGCATCGACAAGGGACTGATCCGCGGCCCTCGCATGGTTTCCGCCGGAGGCTGCATCTCCCTGAATGGCGGACATGGCGATGGCGACGTTCTTGCTCCCGACGCAGGTTTGCCGCGCGGACCAAACATTGCCGACACCGTCGAGGAAATCAGCGACGTCGTTCGGCGCGACATCAAGTACGGTGCAGACTGGATCAAGCTCATGGCCACCGGCGGAGTCATGGACCCAATCAGCGATTATCGCGTGCAGGAGCTGAGCGAAGAGCAGATGGCCAAGGCGGTCGAGATCGCGCACCGTGCCGGCAAGAAAGTAATGGCACACGCCGAGGGCGCCGAGGGCATTAAAGCGGCCGTTCGTGCAGGCGTGGATTCCATCGAACATGGCACGGTCATGGATGAAGAAGGCGCGCGTCTAATGGAAGAACACCACACTTGGCTGGTGCCCACGTTGTACTGTTTTCAGCACGACATGCTCACCGGAACCTCGCAAGGACGCGATCCCGTCAGCTTCGCAAAGGGCGTCGCCATTCTGAAGGAGCAGGAGCCCGCCTTCCATCGTGCACTGGCTCATCACCTCAAAATTGCTTACGGCATCGATGACGATCCTGACGTGGTGTCGAAGGAGTTTGGAGCGCTGGTGAAAGGCGGCATGACTCCACTCGATGCGCTGCGCGCGGCCACCATCAACGGCGCCGAGCTGACTGGACGCGCCAGCGATATAGGCAGCATCGAATCCGGCAAGTTCGCCGACATCGTCGCGGTCGATGGTGATCCGCTGGCGGATATCACCGTGATGGAGAAGGTTGTTTTCGTGATGAAGGGCGGAGAGGTCTACAAGGATAATGCGAAGTGACCGGGACAGGGACAAAGATGGACGGCGGAAAACTGTTCGTTACCGTACCTCGGCCGTAGCTCCAGCGATTTTTTCCCACGGCTCGGACCGGCCCCCAAGATGTTTGGCGAGGAATTCGTCCACTCGACCATAGAAATCGAGGTTGTTCTCGGGACGTACAAATCCGTGGCCTTCATCCGGATAAACCACGTAGATCACGTCACGTTTCTCCTTTCGCAACGCCGCCACCATTGAGTCCACGTTCGCGATTGTGACCCGCGGATCGTTTTGGCCCTGTCCGATCAGAAGTGGCGCACGGATATCGTCGGCGTGGTAAAGCGGCGAGACGCTGCGGTTCAGGGCATCGTCATGATCAAAATCGCCGGCCCGCCGCCGCCAGCGAGTCATGATATTCGACCAGTAGTTGGGAAACGAGCGGAAGAGCGTTGCGAGATCGGCCGGGCCAACGCCATCCACGCCGCAGACAAATAAGTCAGGTCGCATCTCCAACGCGCGCAGCGTGGCAAAACCCCCGCCCGACCAGCCGATCGCCCCGATCCGCTTGGGATCGGCGGTACCGTTTTCGATGGCCCACTGCACTGCGTCGAAAAGATCCTCCTGAGTGCCGCGGCCCCACTGGCTGTTTCCGGTGTTAAGAAAATTCAGTCCAAAACCCGTTGAGCCGCGATAATTGACCTGCAGGACGGCATAGCCGCGGTTCGCGAGAAATTGAACTTCCGGTTCGTACTCATCCTCATCCCTCGCCCACGGGCCCCCGTGGATGCTCAGAACGAGAGGAAGCTTTTTGGCTTCCACGCCTGGCGGAACTGTTAAGTAACTCACCAATTCCAGCCCATCGCGCGCGCGAATGACGACTGGCCTCTTCGGCGCCAGCACGAAACGCAGCAGAGCTGGATTCTCGCTATACAACAGCGTGACCTTCTTCGTGTCGCGGTCAAACGTGTAATAAGACGTCGGCCCATCACTGCGACGAGCAGCGACGATCCATTTCCGGTCTGCACGATCGCGGCTGATGAGATGTAGAAAGCCAGGAGCGTCGCGGCCAATCGTCTTGAAATCGGCCTGAACTTTAGAATCAAAAAACGTCCAATGCGGTGTCGTGTAATCGAATTCGACCGCCTCGATCGCGTGCGTCGCCGGATTCCTCAGAACCACGGGCCGAAGACTCCCGTTATCCGCGACATCAGATTCCGGATCCTGCGCGAGCACACTGTGCTCTTTCCCGCTCTCGAGATCGACCCGGACAAGCCGACCTTTATCCGCATGAAGCCCTGAGTGGATGATGAGGCTCTTGCCATCCGGATCGAATCCCGCGATCAGCGAACCGTTCACGACCTGGCCCATCAGAAACGAGCGTTCGAACGGCATCACCACCAGATCGCGCCAGGGTTTATCAACCGCGTCGCGCACCCGAATGATCGTTTCGGCGTTTTTGCCGTTGAATGCGGTCGCCGCGCGGATGACAAAATCGTTATCCGTCGTCCACGTTAGAACGTCGCCTGGATTGGTAGCCTCGAGAGTAGTCGCGCCAGTCTCGAGATCGACTCGATACATGTCGAAGGCATGGCGATCGCGGAGGTTCAGCGCAACCAGGACGAAGCGCGGATGTTGCGGGTCGGTCAAGACATTCTGCGCCCGCACACCACGGAAGGGCGTCAGATCACGCACGTTGCCCGAGGCTAGGTCGACCGAAAAAAGGTGGTCGACCTCGTCGCCGCCGTTATCCTGCAGATAGAGAATGTGTTTCCCGTCGGCAGCCCATGTGTACCAGAAGATAGGACGATGCGATTCGTTGGTGATCGGTTGAGCATGACTCGGCGGAATGGAATCCGCCCAGACGTTGAGCACGCCATTCTTATCCGGCGCAAGCCAAGTGATCTGCGAACCATCGGGAGAGATCTGTGGGTGCGCCCGCTCGGGGTTTCCAAAAAGAACTTCGCGTGGAATGAGCGCAGGCAACTCGGCTCGTGCGCAACAGGCTGCAAGTAGCACGAGAGACAGAGCGGTGAATCTGTTCATCAGTAAAAAAGTGGATGCCAAGTCTCACCCCCCTGACCTGATTTTATCCGAACGCCGGCCAGCGCCGCTCTGAGATTGTTTCAAGTTGGCAAGAAAAAGCCCCACTCCTCGCAAGCGCGCGAAGTGGGGCTCAGTTCGTGACGAGTGGCGACGCGCAGCTAGTGCGAGGCGGTCGCACCCTCACACGTCTTCGAAATGTGTTTAAAGGTGCTGATCTCGAGAGTTGGGCTCGCTTGGCTCATGGTGCCGCTATCCGATGATGCGGAGGCCGCACCCTCCGTCCCGGTCACCTTAATTTCATGGCCGACATGATCGCTTAACTTCGAAGTGTCTCCCGTCAACTGGAAACTCTTGCCGTTCTTGTCGGTCAGCATGTAGTTCCCGCCGGAGTTGCTCAAACAACCTTTGACGGTCTCCTGGCCTGTGCTTCCGCCCGTTCCCTGGCTCGGAGAAGTTTGCGCCGCGGCCCATGAAACGCCGAGCAGCAGTACTGAAAACAGCAGCAGATGTCGCATAAAGAACCTCCTATTTATTGTTCACGAAACGGCGCAAGATCACTCTTGGAATGTGAGTTGAGAGGATAGAGTTGAAGAATAGACATGTAAACGCATTCTCGGCTCTGACTCGGTAAGGCGCAATACAGGCTTTGCCCGAGGGACCAACTCCACTTGTATTAGGATTCAAATCCGACTGGCAGGTCAAGAACTCAAAAGCAAGAAGGAGGCACTCTGTCACCTCAGATCATCGCCTGGATAGCGATAGGAATTGCCAGTGACGCGGCCGACATCTTATGGGAGCTGCACACCGGACATCGCCTTCCGCTCGCTGCGGAGATCGTCCGCGCATTAGCGCTGGTTCCTTTGGCTGCTTTCGCACGCGGGTATCTTCGAGGTTTCGTCGTTACCCTGATCGCATTTCTTTCCGGCAATTGGCTGCAACGAACCGTCGAGCAGCATTGGACCTGGTTCCAGCACGGAAGCATCTCCGAGCGAATGTATTTCGACGCATGGCTTGCACTGATTCCCTCCCTCTGCATTGCCCTCACACTTTTTTCGGGCGACCTGACGAGAAGGGATATTTTTCTCGCGATCGGCAAACTAAACGCCCGCGTCGCCGGCCTCGGACGTATTCGCTGGAGCATCGTCGCGCCGGCCGTTATCCTATTTATGATCGTCGGCCTGCGCGAGCAGCTCCGCTTCATCCTAGGCGACGTACACGTCGCGCGCCATGCGGGCTGGGCGGCGATCACGGCACTCTCCCTCAGCTTTGCCGTGATCAATGCCGCAAATGAAGAGTTCAGGTTTCGATTTGTTCTTGTCGCGCGCGGCAAGCGCGCCTTCGGCCAAAGGGCAGTCCTTTGGATGACCAGCATCAATTTCGGTCTAGCGCACTGGGACGGGCACCCGGGCGGCCCAACCGGCGTACTAGCAACAACATTGTTCGCGATGCTGCTTTGCCAAAGTCTTTACGACACGGAAGGCGGTCTTTGGGCGTGGCTGATGCACGCAGCCGGCGACGTGATCATCTTTGTTGTGGTCTTGCTTCGTGTTGGATAGAGCGAGTCGCATAGAGAAATCAACTTCCTCACCTCTTCGGACACACCACGCACCGCACCGGCATCTCCTCGCATCGGCATCGCTTCGGAATGTCGCCCTTGCCCCGCGCCCGTGCCGAACAGGCCAGCAGGCACCAGGTCTCCCGGTATATCTCAAACATCCCCTGGCTGAGCGGACCATAGTTAAAGTGCACCGTCACTCGCGGTACAAACGCATCCGCCGGAACCACATACCACAGATTCTTCTTAATCACATACGCCACCAGAAAATCGATGTCATCCAGCGTATAGACTTCGCCGCTGCCCGCAGCCCTCGACTCACATCGCGTCCCTCGATGGCTGGTCGCGCACTTCACCTGCACCCGCCAAAGCCGCCGCCCACTTTCCACCGCAAAGTCATAAGGACGGCTATCTCCCCAAGGCTTCAGCACAGGAAACCCCAGCATAGTGGCCTTGGCCAGAAACGCAGCCTCCACCGCCTCCCCCAGCCGCTTGCGCTCCGGCACACCAACGGCGTGTATCTCAATCAGGTTCGTGTGCGCCGCACACTCTTGTCCGTCGTTTTTGACGTTGGCTCCGACTTCTCCACCACCAGCTCCCATCTCCCTACCCGAATTGTCATTTTCCTTCGCCATAAACAAAAAGGGCGCAGCCAGGAGGCCACGCCTGAAGAACACTCCTTTTAAGAAATGTGGATCCTGAGAGACTCGTCTTGAGAGACCTGATCCTGAGAAACTTGGATCGGGAAGGGCACGGCTTCAGCCGTGCCGCCCAGAGCCGATAAAGAGCCCGCGCTTTAGCCCCTGAGGGAACGCGGGTGCCCCATCCTTCTCGCGTTCTTAGCGAGAGGGTGGGGATTTTGACTTCCATCCCACCGGCCGCCCTACCTCCAAAAGCAAAAAGCGCAGACCAGAGGGCCTGCGCCACTATTTCGACTCTATACTTATATTATATCAACCCGCATAGGGACAAACCGTCACAATCTCCAACTTTATTTCTCCAACCGAATCATCAACTTGACCCACAAACCGACCCCTCAGGGGGCTTGACAAGATTTTCCCAAAACGGAAAAAGACGCGCTTTCCCGAGGCTGCGGGCTGATATTCAATCTGGGTGCCCCACGTCTCGCCGGTTTTGCGAGACATGGGAGGGGCCGCCACAGCTCTCGATGTTCACCTGTCACAGACACTCCCGGCACGCCTTCTTATTCTCTGATCATGACTGAAGGCTTGCATCGCTTCTACGGCGGAACGGACCTCCATTTCCTCACTTTCAGTTGTTACCAACGCCAGCCACTCTTCAAAAATGCCACTCGTCGAAATTCATTCCTGCAAGTTCTGGAGCGAATTCGCCGCCGCTATCGGGTTGTAGTCTTGGGCTATGTCGTGATGCCCGAGCATGTTCATTTATTAGTAAGCGAACCACAACGGGCCACGCTATCAACGGCAATTCAGGCTCTGAAGCTCGGCTTGGTCCGCAGCCTGGAGGGCGACGGCGCCATTCCCACTTCTCGCAAAAGAAGCGAGAAGCGGGGCACCCCAGCGGGTCCGCGTCATTTCTGGCAAGCCCGGTTCTACGATTTCAACGTTTGGACGGAGAAGAAGCGAATCGAGAAGCTCCGCTACATCCATCGCAATCCAGTAGCACGGGGACTAGTAGAGCGACCGGAACACTGGCAGTGGAGTAGTTTCCGCTGGTATTTCTCAGCCGAACCAGGCCCAGTCCGAATCAACGACACAGACATTCTGGTGATGACCATCCGACCCCCAGCAGCCTGACTGAAGACGGACGGAAGGAAAGATGGACGCCGGAAAGGATGGAAGATGGAAAAGATGGACGAGGGTGCCCCATGTCTCGCCGGTTTTGCGAGACATGGGAGTAAGCGCCCGAGACCCGGGCCGCCTATCACAAGTTCTTCATTAAGACCGGTTCATCCCAAGCCGCGGTGTACCGTTTCCCTAGGCTCAACAACGCTTCATACGCCTTCGGGTCTCGCTCTTTGAGAACCAGAAACGTATAGACTCGATCGACCGCAGCCTTCATGATCTGCCGCATCTCACCCTGAGTGATGTGGAAATATTTTGCCTTGAGAAGATGGAGAAGATGGACGGGGGTGCCCCATGTCTCGCCGCTTTTGCGAGACATGGGAGTAAGCGCCCGAGAGCCGGGTCACCTCCCAGTTCCCTTTCGAACCGGTTTGCCCTCTCGGTAAACGCTACGCCGTCAGGGGGAGCGACCCCCGGTAACAGAGAACTCGGAGAGACCCGTGAAGCTTCACCCCACATCGCAGAACGCGGGGCAGCCTCAGCCGCGATAGTCCTCTGGTCTTTGGTGACGGTCGTTCAAGTTGCAAATCGCGCTAAAATCACACGCGGCCATGGAACTCAAGCGCCTGATCTCGCATTTCACCTACCGCATCGAGCCCAAGCCTGAAGGTGGGTTCATCGCCCATCCCAGCGAACCCGGCGTGCCGCCGATT
>Ga0210396_10007618_pt1 | contig 10285 bp, 12 predicted proteins | sample IncBWH17OmetaG_FD_155466 | JGI IMG/M metagenome (GOLD analysis project Ga0210396, IMG submission 155466) | Forest soil microbial communities from Barre Woods Harvard Forest LTER site, Petersham, Massachusetts, United States - Inc-BW-H-17-O ... | reverse complement strand
CCAGGACGTTCTTCACCCGGTGATCGAGTTCGGAGACCAGCGCTTCGCGCTCGTTTTCCTTTTGGCGCTGCGCCGTGACGTCGCGGACAACGCCCACCGCGCCCGCAAGCCCCTCCCCCGCGGGAGTCGCCTGGCCCCAGGCCTCGATCCACCGGATGAGGCCGGTGTCCGGCCGCACGATCCTGAACTGGAAGTCGAAACGACCGTCCTGCGCCAGGCTGTCCTGCCAGCCCTGGCGCACCGCCTCGCGGTCCTCCTCATGAATGACACCCAGCAGCGTCTCTCCCCCGCACGCGGGGGTGGCGCCTTCGGCCAGGCCGACGAGCGCCGCTGTCTGGGCGCCGACGATCAGCAAGTCCTGCTGCGCGTCCCACGCGAATTCGCCCAGACCCGCGGCCGACATGGCTGGAGTGACCCGGTTTGCGCGGAGGTCGAGCGGCTCGGTCACGCTGAGATCTCGACCTTTCGGGTCTTGCGCCATCGGGCCTAACCTATGGCGCCCGCTCGTGAAGCCAAGTCGGCGGGGGAAAAAAGTTGCGGTCGGCTTGTTTCGGTCGCCAGTGGAACCTACGACTTCAGGGTCGCGTTGGGGCCGCGCGCCTAGCTGGGCCTGGGCCCTGCCGCGGCGTTGGTCCTGAAGCCGGAGAGCAATCATGGCGTCCGACACATTCGACAGCGCCTCAAGCGAGGCTTCAAAGGCCCGATCCGCGGCCGCCGACGCCGCCGACCGGGGGCAGCGCGCCTTCGCCGACGCCGTGAGCGCGGCCGAGCGGACGCTTGCGGACGGCGTCAAGCGCGCCGAGCAGCTCCTGGGCGAGACGGAGAAGCTGGTCCGCGAGAACGTCGAGCGGCTCCGTGAGCACGCCAAGACCTACGGGGGGACCGCCGGCCAATCGATGGACGAGGCCCAGCGCTATGTCGTCGAGAGGGTCAAGGAGCGGCCCGTCACGGCGACTTTGACGGGTCTCGGCGTCGGACTGCTGCTCGGGCTGCTTCTGGCCAACCGCGACAAGTGAGCCTGCGGCGGGGCCTGGCGATCGTCATCACCGGGGCGGCGCTCGTCGCTTGCCTCGGCGTCGTCATCGTCGCGCTTGTCTTCGCCGGGCACGCGCTCCTGCAGCCCTGGCTCGGGTCCCCCGGCGCGACGGCTGCGGTGTTTGGGGTCGTCGCGCTCCTGATCGGCGTGGGCGCCGTCATCGCGCGACTGGCCCTTGGGGCTCGCGTGCGCGTCGCCCCTGCGCTTCCCGCAACGGCTCTGGTGGACCGCGCTCTGGTGTTTGTGCGGGACCGCCCGGTGGTCACCATGGTCGGCGCCGTGGGAGTGGGCGTCATCGTGATCGCCAGACCTTTGTTAATCGCTCGCGTCGTGCGCGCTTTCCTGGAACGCCGCCGCGGCTGGGACTGATGGCCGCTCCGGCGGCTGCCAAAGCTGATCTCGCGGGCCCCCTTACCGGCGCCGCGGCAGGGCCCATTCCCGCCAAACGTCGAAGCCCGCGCCTGTCCAGGCGAGCGCGGTCACCTTGATGGTGTCGGCTGCGCCCTCGATCACGTTGAAGCCCGCGGGCGCGCCGCGCTCGCGGACCGAGAGGGTCCCGGCCCCCACGGCATAGGTGAGGCCGTCGGCATGGGGCAGCGCCATGGCGAACGGGGCATGGATGTGACCCGTGAGGATGAGATCCACCTGACCTTCACAGAAGCGCCGGGCCGCGCGCTCGCCGCCCCGCACGCGTGCTGTCATCGGGCCGCCGACCATTTCGGCCAGTGGGTGGTGGCAGGCGACCACGCCCAGGGCGCCGTCGCGTCTCGCCTTCAGAGCTTCCAGTGCCCGCCCCGCCTGCTGGGGATCGATCGCACCCTTGGACCAGTTCAGGCGGAACTGCATGCCGCGCGCCGTGTTGACCCCTGCCACGCAGACCGCCCCGTTGGCCCACGACAGGCCGTCGGCAGGGCCGAAGCAGGTTTCGAAGCGTTCGAACGGGCGCGTCACCCGCTCCCACATGCCGAGGTACGGCGTGTCGTGGTTGCCGGGCACCACGAGCCGCTCGCCCGACAGGGCGTAGATCCATGCCGCGGCGCTTGCGAACTCGGCCGGCTCGCCGAAGGCCGTGAGGTCGCCTGTGACGACCGTAAGATCCGGGCGCTCGGCGGCGATCCAGTCCGCGGCCGCCTCGATGGCGGCGGCGTTCTCCATCCCGAAGTGGATGTCTGACAGGTGGGCGAACCGGACCATCAGCCTCCGGCCGCCCAGCTCGCCGGCTCATCCGTTCCAGCGTGGCGCTTCACTGCGATGGAGCGCCAGCGTCCTTCTGAAGATGCTCTCCAGCGTTCTGCAGCGCCTGGCCGGTCCTGTCCTCGGCGCGCCGCACGGGCTGGGTCGCCTGGGACAGGTCGCGGTCGACCACCGCCCCGCCTCGTGCGAACGAGCCGTTCTCCGCTGCGAGATAGAGCATGACGGAGCCGAAGATTACGACCAGGAGCACCAGAAGTCCGAGGATCGGGACGCCGCCTCGGCGCCGCCGATTGGCGGCCCTGATCTGCGCCCGGCTTGCCGAGCCCGCACCGGCGGCCTCGTCCCGGCGCTCGTCGATGCGGCCCTCGCGATAGGCCTGGGTCTCCCGCGCGCCGACGCCCGGCGCCGCGACGCTTCGATGTGGGAACAAGGGTTTCATACCGCCTCTCCGAAAGAGGGTGGGCGGCCGAAACGAAACTCCCGTGATCGAGGTTCCCTCTGCTCAGGCGGCGCGCTCGCGGCGTCGTGGATGGAAGAAGAGCGCCTGGCCAATCGCCGCCTTCACCGTCTCTGGCTGGAACGGCTTGGTGATCAGGAAAGTCGGTTCGGGCCGCTCTCCGGTGAGCAGCCGTTCGGGAAAGGCGGTGATGAAGATCACCGGCACGTCCAGCTGGGCCAGGATGTCCTTGACCGCATCCACCCCCGAGGATCCGTCGGCCAGCTGAATGTCCGCAAGGACAAGCCCGGGCGTCGACTTGGCGACGGAAGCGCGGGCCTCGGCCCGTGTCGCGGCAAGGCCGCTGACCCGGTGGCCCAATTCGCGCACGAGGGCTTCGATGTCCGCCGCGATGACCGGCTCGTCCTCGATAATCAGGACGTCCGTCGCGAGCTCGGCGTCGATCTCCCGCTGGGCCTCGTTGATCAGGGCCTCCACCTCGGCGAAGTCGGTCCCGAGGATCTCCGCCGCCTCGCTCGGTGTGAAGCCTTCGACCGCCGTGAGCAGGAAGGCCTGGCGGGAGCGCGGGGCGATCCGCATCAGACGCAGGCGCGCCGCATCCGACGAGCCTGCAGATTCTTCCGGCGCCGCTTCGAGCTTGGCGCCCGTCACGCACCAGATGGCGTGAAACACATGGTAGAGCGCCACCCGGGGAGACATGTCTGCATCAAGAGACTTGTCGCCCGAAGCCAGGGCCTCCAGCGCCACGCGCACGTACTGGTCGCCGGCAGTCTGGTCGCCCGTCAACGCCCGCGCATAGCGTCGGACGTAGGGCAGGTGCGGCGCAAGTTTCGTGAGCAGGCTCAAGATTACCCTCCAGGCGGGCGGCGATTGGAGATGGCGCAGGGCGATTGGCGTGTAATGATGCAGAAACGCCCTCCCATGAGGGAACGCAAGAAAGCCGCGCCCGTTCCGTCGCAGATTTCGACCGGACCGTTCTGGGGAAGCTGGAGCGGAACCCAAATCAACCCGGGACGTTTGACGGCCGCGAAATTAGAGGCAATGGCGGCTAGGCGCGAGTCCATGTGGCGCAGGCACATTTGAATTGGGGGTTCATGAAGAAGTCGCCCAAGGGTTCGCCCGAACTCGATGAGGCCCGACTGCGCCAGCAGGCGATCGGGGCGCGCCTTCGCCAACTTTTTGACGACGTGGTGAACGAGCCGGTGCCGGACGACTTCCTCGAGATCCTGCGCCGAGCCGAGCCGGAGGGTTCTGTCTCGCCAGCGGCCGTCGGCAAGTCGACAGCCGAGGGCGACGAGGCATGACCAGCGCCAGTCGCTCCGACAAACCGGCCGACCCGGCGCGAGACGCCGCCTTCAAGCGTGAGCTCGTCGCGCTCATCCCACACCTGCGCGCCTTCGCCCGAACCTTGACCGGAGATCCCACCTCGGCCGACGATCTGGCCCAGGATGCGATGATGAAGGCCTGGGACGCGCGTGCGAGTTTCGAAATGGGCACGAACATGAAGGCCTGGACCTTCATGATCCTGCGCAATCAGTTCTACTCCGAGAAGCGCCGGTCCTGGCGCCAGAGCCAGCTCGATCAGGAAGCGGCGGAGCGGACACTCGTGGCCATCGACGACCCATCGGCGCCGGTGGCGCTCGACGAATTGCGCATGGGCCTGGGCATGCTGCCGGCCGAGCAGCGGGAGGCCCTGATCCTCGTCGGAGCCGGCGGCTTCGCCTACGAGGAGGCCGCCGAAATCTGCGGTTGCGCCGTGGGTACGGTGAAGAGTCGGGTCAGCCGCGCGCGGCGGGCCTTGCAGGCGATCCTGGAGCGTGGCGACTACGACCGCGACGGCGCTTCGGCCAGCGAGGCCATGGGGTCCATCCTCGCCCACGCGGAGCGCCTGAGCAACGCGAGGTGACCCCGCGGGAAAGTCCGGGCCGGTGGTGGCGCACCACCATCCGGGTCCGGCTCGGAATCGCTCTCACCCTGGCCTTGGCGCCGGTGCTCGTGCTCAGCGTCGCCCAGTCCGCCCTCAACTACCGGCTGGAGATGCGCGACCGGAAGGCGGAGCTCGTCGGAGCCGCCGAGCGCAGCGCCTCGAGCATCCGCGCCCGGATCCTCTCTGGCGCAGTGCTTCTCCAGACGATCGCGCCCGGTTCGATGGGCTTCGATTGCGCCCAGCGGCTCGCGGAGATCCGCACGCGCATACCCGGCTATCAGAACCTGATCCGCTTCGACTCGATCGGTCGGGTGGCCTGCGCGGCCGCCACCGCGCCGCCCGATCCTGCACGCCGCTATCGGCCGTGGTTCCGCGATCTGGCCCAGGGCGGCGACATGACCATCACCGCCTCGCCAGGCGTGAGCTACGCGAGCGACCCGGTCGTGCTCGCCAGTGTCAGGGCCCAGGACGCCAAAGGACAATTCGAGGGCGTTCTGACCGCGGTGCTCAGCCTGGCCAGCCTTCAGCCGGAACGCCCGGACCGTTCCGCACCGCCGCAGTCCGACGTGGCGGTCGTCGACGCCCGGGGCGCATACCTCGCGAGCACCAACCTGGCGGCCTTCCCGGCTAGACCGGGCGCGCGTCTAGTTGGGGCGGGACGCGCCGAACCGCAGCTGTGGCTGGGGCGCACCCGCGGGGGCGTGCTGAGAATCTTCACCTCATCGCCCCTGGTCGGCCACGACGTCTATGTCCTCCTCTCCGCGCCCTACAGCTTGCTGTCGTGGGCGTGGGTGAACCCGCTTTCTGCCCTTCTGCTGCCTCTGCTGGCCTTCGCCCTCGCCCTCAGCGCGGTGTGGGGCGTTGCGGACCGCGGGGTGGTGAGGTGGATCGCCTATCTGCGCCGGATCGCAGCGATCTATGCCCGGGGCCGCTACAACGTCCATCCGGTCAAGGCCATGTCCGGGCCGCCCGAGATCCGCGATCTCGCCCGGACGATGGACGCTATGGCCGGCCTAATCGCCACCCGCGACCGTGCGCTCAAGGAGAGCCTCTCGGAGAAGGACGGGCTGATGCGCGAGATCCACCACCGGGTGAAGAACAATCTTCAGGTGATCTCGTCTCTCCTCAACATGCAGCAACGCGCCCTCGCCGACCCGGCCGCGCGCGCAGCGATGTCGGATACGCGCCAGCGCATCACCGCCCTCGCTCTGATTTATCGCGCACTCTACCAGGGGGTCGATCTGCGCCGCGTGGACCTGAGGGAGTTCCTTGAGGACCTCATTGCGAACCTGGTCACCACGGAGACGGTGGGGGGCGGCCAGATTGAGACGCATCTGTCGATCGATCCCCTGATCATCGATCCCGACCGGCTCGCGCCTCTGGCCCTTTTCGCGGTAGAGGCAATCACCAACGCCAAGAAACACGGCCTGGGGGACGCGGGCGGGGCGCTCACCGTCGACTTCCACGTGCGCGGCCAGGAGGCGGAACTCACGATCACCGACAGCGGGCGGGCTGGCGTCGAGCCGGCAGTGGGCGAAGGGGTCGGCCGCACCCTGATGACGGCCTTCGCCCGTCAGCTCGGGGGGACGCTCACCTTCCGGTCGCATATGGGTGAGGGACTTACCGCGCGGCTCGTCTTCCCTGCGCCATCGGGTATCGACGAGCCGGAGGACGTTCCCGCGCCGAACCGCGGTCCCACCGCTTCAGTCGCCTGATCCTGGCAGACGGGCTTCGAGCATCAGGGAGGTCTCGCCGAGTTCGACCTCCAGGGCGCCGCCCGCTTCGCGGATCGACTGGGCGATGAAGGCGCCGGCCGCCCACCTGCCGGGGGCGCCGGGTGTTGGCTGTTGCCGTCTCAGTCCGGCGAGTCCTTCGCCATCGACGCGCAGGCGCGGCCCGACGGCCTCCAGGCGCGCCCTCCACGTCCCGGCAGGCCGATGCAACCAAAGCGTGGCCTCCCCCCCGGCCGTCAGGGCCGTGGCGGCGAGCTGGGCGAAGGTGAGCGCGGCCTGCCGCAGCGGTCCGGGCGCGTCGGGCTCCAGCGCGGCCCATCGCAATTCGGCGCGGCGGCCGGCGAACGCAAACCGGCAAAGGCGTTCGAGCTCAGCAGGCCCCTCGAGTCCACGGCCGGCGAATGCCGCGCGACAGAAGGCCAGGCGCGCTTCCAGCTCCGCCGCGCTCTGCTGAGCGAGGGCGCGCGCCTCGGCCTGAAGCACCGCGTCAGACGAGTCATCCAGCAGGGCGAGGGCGGCCTTCAGTCCCTGGAGCGCGCCGGCCATGTCGTGCGCGAGCAGAGCGGACAGGCGGGACGCCAGCAGGGCGGGCGCGGGGTCGGCGGGCGACATGCGGGCAAAGAGTTCGCTGATTTGGCGCTTTGGGAAAGCGGGCGGCGCCCCTAAACGGCTACGCCATGACAGATCAGGACATCGGACAGCGGCTGGCGCGGATCGCGGAGGAGGCCGCACGGCTCATCCTGCCCCTCTGGAGCGCGGGGGTGGAAGTCTCGCGCAAGGCCGACGACAGTCCTGTGACCGAAGCCGACCGCCGCGCCGAGCGGCTCATCCTCGATCGGCTCGAGGCGGCGTTCCCGGGGGTTCCGGTGGTCTCCGAGGAAGACGCGAGCGAGTTCGGCACGCCGGACGCCATCGGCCCGCGCTTTTTTCTGGTGGACCCTCTCGACGGCACCAAGGCCTTCGTGCGCAGGGATCCGAACTTCACGGTGAACATCGCCCTGGTGCAGGACGGCCGTCCCGTCGCCGGCGCGGTAGTGGCGCCCGCCAGCGGAGAGACCTGGTTCACGCGTTCCGGCGGCGCCGCGAAGCTCGCCGCGCCCGGCGCGGAGCCCCGCGCAATCGGAGTTCGCGCGGGCGGCGACGATCCGCTGGCCCTGATCAGCCACACCATGAAGGCGGAGCACCTGGCGGAGCTGAAGGCGCGCTATGGTTTCGACCGCGCCCAGGCGATGGATTCGTCGATCAAGCTGGTGCGGATCGCCGAGGGGTCGGCGGATCTCTATCCGCGGCACGGCCCGACGATGGAATGGGACATCGCTGCCGGTCACGCCGTGCTGCAGGCGGCCGGCGGCCGGCTCACGGGGCTGGAGGGCGAGCCCTTCGTCTACGGCAAGGCCGACGCGGGCTTCAAAAACGGCTGGTTTGTCGCGCGGGGCGGTTGAGGGTCAGGACGTGGGGACCATCACGACATAGCCGAGGAAGCCTGCGGCGAAGCCAAGGGCGGCGACCCACACGCCCGCGGCGAGGGTCTTGACCGGATCATCGATCGGCGCGTGGTGCGTGAGCTTCATAGCGAAACGCCTCCTTCAGGCCGCGTCAAACGCTTCTGATAATCAGGAGTTGCGTGTTCGCCATCATCAGGCGTCGCCGTGACGCTGTCAGACGGGATTCCGTGCGATTAACCGGCGGGCGATGATGATCCGCTGCATCTCGTTGGTGCCTTCCCCGATCATCAGCAGGGGCGCATCCCGGTAGAGCCGCTCGATCGGGTACTCCTTGGAGTAGCCATTGGCGCCGAAGATCCGCATCGCCTCGGTGGCGACCTCGAAGGCGGTCTCGGTGGCGAACCACTTGGCCATGCCCGCCTCCATGTCGATCCGCCCGCCCGCGTCGTAAGCGCGGGCCGCGTCCTCGACGAGGAGCTCGGCGGCCCGTGTCTTGGCGGCCATCTCGCCAAGCTTGAGCTGGATCGCCTGGTGCTCGGCGATCGGTTTGCCCATGGTCGTGCGCACCTGGGCGTAGGCCACCGCCTCCTGCAGAGCGCGTCGGGCGATGCCCACGCCGCGCGCGGCGACGTTCACCCGGCCGATCTCGAGGCCGCCCGTCGCCATGACGAATCCCTTTCCCTCCTCGCCGCCCACCAGGGAGAGTTCCGCGTCGCAGGCGTAGTCGGAGAAGCCGATCTCGCCGGTGTCGATGCCACGATAGCCCAGCTTGGGCAGCTTGCGGCCCCGGTCGATCCCCGGCAGGTCGGCCCGCGTCTGCGGATCGCGGGTCGGGGTGATCAGCATGGTCATCCCGCGATGGCGTGGCTGGGCGTCGGGGTCGGTCTTGACCAGCAGGGCCAGGACGTCGCCTTCGATCACGTTGGTGATCCAAAGCTTTGAGCCGTTGACGACGTAGCGGTCGCCTTCGCGACGGGCGACGGTGCGGATGCCCTGCAGGTCGGTTCCGGCGCCCGACTCGGTCAGCCCCAGCCCGCCGCGCAGCTCGCCTGTGGCGAACCTGGGCAGCCAGTGCTCCTTCTGCTTCTGCGTCCCGAACTTCTGGACGATCATCGCCATCATCAGGTGGCTGTTGAAGAAGCCCGTGAGGCTCATCCACTCCTGGGATATGCGCGCGACGATCCGCGAATAGGTTGTGCCGGAAAGGCCCAGGCCGCCGTATTCGGGTTCGATCAGGGCTCCGTAGAGGCCCATCTCGCACAGGTCCTGCACCAGCTCGTGCGGATATTCGTCCGCCTCCTCGTAGCGTGCGGCGACCGGCGCGACCTTGCGTTCGAGCCAGCGGTCGATCGCGTCGAGAAGGGCCCGTTCGTCGGCTTCGCTGATCGCAGCTTGCCCGTCCATGGGAGGCTCCTTCCTCGTCTACCGGCTCCCGGCCTGTGGCTTTTGGACGTCACTCCGGCGCATGGCAACAGGACCCGCGCCGTTGCTCATAACCCTGTCATCATCAGGCAAAGAAAGCCCCGCATCGGCGAGACGCGCAGTACGGCGCGGTGGGGAACAGTCGATTGAACGTGAAACCTGGACGCCGCGGCTTCGCCCGCTCCGCCTGGGCAGTCTCGGCAGCCGCCTTGTCGGCGGCGGCCCTTGGCGCGGCCGCGCAGACAGCGCCGCCCGCGGCGGGTCATGGGAGCAGCGCCGCCAACAGCACCGCCGACGACGAAGCTGCAGACGCGCGGGACGCGGCGAACTCCGGCTCGACGGTGTCGGAGGTCACCGTGACCGGTCATCCGCCGCCCGAGTACGGAGCCGTTGTCGGGGATATCAAGCCGGAGCTCCAGCTCAGCCCCTCGGACATCCAGTCGTTCGGGGTGAGCACGGTCACCGAACTGCTCAGCGAGCTGGCGCCCGAGACCCGCAGCGATCGCGGCCGCAGTTCGGAGGCGCCCGTGATCCTGGTCAACGGTCGCCGGATCTCCGCGCTCAACGAGGTCCAGAACATACCGGTGGAGGCGATCCTGCGGATCGATATCCTGCCCGAGGAGGTGTCCCTCAAATACGGCTACACCGCCGACCAGCGGGTGGTGAACATCGTCCTGCGCCGCCGCTTCCACGCCACCACCCTGGAGGGCCAGGGCGGCGCTCCGACCGAAGGGGGCGAGATCACGGGCCAGGCCGAGGCCGACATGATCCACATCCGGCGCGACGACCGGCTCAATCTCGACCTCAAGTACCAAGGCTCGAGCGAGATCACCGACGCCGCCCGCGGGATCGTCGAGCCGACGCCCGCCCAACCGTACGACCTGATCGGCAACATCGCCTCGACGACGCCGGGCGCGCAGATCGATCCCGCCCTCAGCGCTCTGGCGGGCCGGCCCGTCACCGTGGCCGGCGTACCCCCAGGGGTGACCGGCAGACCGATGTTGCAGGACTTCCTGCGCCCGCCCAACACAACCGACGTCGCCGACGACCGCACGCTCTCGCCCGAGACGC
>Ga0210396_10007617_pt1 | contig 10285 bp, 9 predicted proteins | sample IncBWH17OmetaG_FD_155466 | JGI IMG/M metagenome (GOLD analysis project Ga0210396, IMG submission 155466) | Forest soil microbial communities from Barre Woods Harvard Forest LTER site, Petersham, Massachusetts, United States - Inc-BW-H-17-O ... | reverse complement strand
GCTGGCGCATGGAGCGACGACGCCGGCGAAACCAGTTGCAACGCATTCGCGCACCTCTATTGCTTCGGCACCAGCCAGGTAAGCGCGCTGGCCGTGACGCCCGTTCCGGGGCGCATCGCATTCGTTTCGAAGGGATCATTCGCCACCAGCCAGGGCGTAGCGGGCGCCGATACTCTCTGCCAGAACGAGGCGAGCGCGGCCGGCCTGACGAATCCCACGACATTCCTTGCGCTGCTCTCGACCTCGACGACGCCGGCCGCATCGCGTTTCGATATGTCCGCGATGTCGGCGCCGTACGTGCGCCCCGACGGCATCGAGATCGCCGACGCTCCGACGATCGCGGCAGGCTCCACGCTCGACAGCGGCATCTGGCAGCACGCCGACGGCAGCTACGTAACCGAGTTTGCAGCAGCGACATGGACGGGATCGGCAGCTCCGAACGTTGTCGGAACGTTGTCGGCCACTTGCCAGGATTGGATGACGACGAATGGCGCCGATACCGGGTCCGAGGGTGTCAGCAACGTCACGGACGTCTGGTGGAACTCGGGCATGAACACTTCCTGCCTCGAGCCGTTATCGATTTATTGCCTCGCGCAATAGGCACGCGCCGACTCCTTAATATTTTCTCGCTTGAGCCGGACCTCGTTGTATGCGAGAAGGATCGACGGATCGCTCACGTTGTAAAGCGCGATCCCGGATCGCAAGCCGCTCGTAACGGCACGAATCTTTGGCAAGGAGGTTTCAATCATGGAAGTCGTTTCAAACGAAGTATCCGTCGGCACCGGCGGCGAGAAGATGCCCGCGCATTTCGCTCGCCCGGCGTACGGCGGTCCTTATCCCGGGCTCATAGTTGTGATGGAGGCGTTCGGCCTCAACGATCAGATCCGCCGCATCACCAATCAATTCGCGTCCGAGGGTTTCGTCGCGATCGCGCCGAATCTCTATTTTCGCCAACCCAACAACGTCGTCGGTTACAACGATCTGCCCGGCGCCTTTCGCCTGATGGGCTCCGTCAGCGACGATCAAGTCGTCGCCGACATGGGCGCCGCGATCGATCACCTCAAGAGCTTGAAGGAAGTTAAGCCCGCGTTTGGCACTGTCGGATTCTGCATGGGCGGACGCATCGCGTTCCTGACCGCATGCCGCAATCCGGCTGTCAGAGCCACCGCGCCGTACTATGGCGGCAGGATCATGAAGTCTTCGCAGCCCGGAGCCAAGGCGCCGATCGACTACGTCGACGGCCTCAACGCGCCCGTGCTGGCGTTCTTCGGCGGCAAGGACGCCTTCATTCCAATCACCGAAGTCGACGAATTTCGCGACGCCCTGAAGAAAGCCGGCAAGCCGGCCGAGGTGGTCTTCTACCCCGACGCCGACCACGGCTTCATGTGCGACGACCGCCCGTCGTTCCATCCTGTGCATTCGAAGGAAGCGTGGGCTCGGACCATCAAGTTCTTCAAAGAGTATCTCGGCTGAAGAGGCGCGGTCGCTTTTTGTTGAAATCACTTTGGCGGGCCGGTCTTCGCCGGCCCGTCTTTTTTCTCGCGCTTGCCGCCGCCATCACGACGGCCGCTGCCTGCTATTCTTCCGACTACCGACGCACGATGGCAGCGAACGTGTCGCTGCTGTCCGATATGTCCGACAAGCTGACCGACTACTGCCGCACTTATTTCAAGCTCGACGATCGCCAGTTGTCGTCCGAGGAGATGGGCGAATTCTACTACGCCTTCAACAAGGCCAACGCGTTTTCATCAGCGACCCCGCGCGAATCGTCGCGCCCGTCGCATCGCGACTTCGTCAAGCTGCTGAACGCCTACGAGAAATTCGCGCACGCCGCCGACGAGTACCGGCTCAGCGGCAAATCCGACCCGGCCGTGCTCGCGACGCTACTCTCGCAGCACGACCAGGTCCGCCACCTTGCAGGCAAAGTCACCGAAGATCTGAAAAACGAGCCCGACTGATAACGCGCCGCGCTCAACCCTTCCAATGATTGCCGTAGTGATCCAGGTATGCGACCTCGCTCACCGGGCGGCGCTTGATCGGACCGAACTTTCCCTGCGGATAACCGATCGGCATTAGCGCATACGTCATAACTTCGGGCGGCAGCCCAAGTATCGCCTTCACCTCGTCCTCAAAGAACGTGTGAATAGTTGTGAGCACCGTGCCCAGGCCAAGTCCGCGGCACGCGAGAATAATATTCTGCACGGCGGGATAGATGCTGGAGCCGGAAATCCGCGCCTGGCTCTTCATCGCGGCTGCTACCTCGGGCGGCAGCTTGGGCGGCGCTCCCGTCATCGGCACCTGCTTGAGGCATACGATCAACAACACCGGCGCGTCGGCCATGTGATCGATCAGGTAGTACGCCGACGCCGTCAGCTTGTTGTAGGTGTCTTCGGTCATGTGCTCGGGCTTGACGCGATCGGCGTACAGCGCCTTCAAAATCGCGCCACCCTTCTGATACACGGCGCCGATCTTCTTGCGCTGCGCCGCGTCCTTGACGACCACAAATTCCCAGCTCTGCTGATTGCTGCCCGACGGCGCGCGAATCGCCGCGTCGAGCACCTTGGTGATTACGTCGTCGGGCACCGGATCGGGCTTGAAGCGCCTGAGCGAACGGGCCGAATGAATTGCGTCGAAAAGTCCTATCTCTGCCATCGTCAAAAACTCCTGCTGCGAATTAGTCTGTGGAGGATTGCATCAGTCGAGGCGAAATGAAAAGCGGCCGAATGCCGGCCGCTCTTCTGAGTTCTTACTCAGCCGCGCGTCTCATTCAAACGGGCGTGCGATTCAGCTTCGGCGACGACTGCGGCCCCCTCAGCATTTTATAAACTTTCTTCGCATCGGCCGGGTCGGTCACCATCGGGCCGGGCTGATCGTGATGCTTCATGACCTTGTCGTCTTCAGTGAACGCGCGAACCGTCGTGCAATATTCGAGCAGCAGCCCGTTGGGATCGCGGAAGTAGATCGAGCGGCACCATTCGTGATCGACCACCGGCGTCACATCGACGCCCTTGCCAATCAGTTCTTCGCGCTTGGCCTCGAGTTCCGGCACGTCATCGCAGTGGAACGCGAAATGATAGAACGCGCCCGGCAGTCCCTGCGCGCTGTTGATATCGGTCGCCCACTCGGTCGGCATGCCAGGCACGCGCTCGGGACACATGAATGCGACCAGGCTGCCATCGCCGGTGTTCAGAAATACGTGCTTGATCTTCCCGCCTTCAGCCGGCTCGAGAATGTCCGCCCACGCGACCTCCCAGCCCAACTTGGTGGTGTAGAACTCGATCGTGCGATCGATATCGAGAGTAGCCAGCCCCAGATGATGGACACCCGTGCGCTTCATGGCAGAGCCTCCCTGTTTGAAATTCCCCAACCACTAATTACCACGGGGCGACCGAGACGCAAAACCCTCCAGAACGATCGTTCAGGAGCCCTTCTATCTACCCTGCACCTACTCGACGCACTGACTCCACGCCTGCGACGGCGCATTGTCGTAGTTGAATCTCACACAGGCCACCGACGCGCACGCAGTGGCCAAATCCACCGTCGGCGGCACATTCGCGTTCTTGTTGAGCCACAAGCCCAGTTCATTGACCATCTGCGGGCCGAGCCCGTTCAACTCCGGCACCACCACTATCTGGAGCGCGTCCTCGCGGCGGCGCGCTGTCGACCACGAGCCCGGATGCGCGAGCGACGGAAACGCCTGCATCTTGCGATGCGTCGTCGGGCCCTCGACCACCTTCCAATTGTTCGCAATCTCAACCGCCAGGTAACGCGGAAATTCGTTGATTAGATCGATCACGTCGGTGTCACTCGGCGGCTCGGCGCCCGTCGCGCAAGTGCGAACCTCGTTCCAGTAGCGGTCGATCGCCAGCGCAACGGTCTTCCGCGAGGCGTCGGTCTTATACTGGCCGTTGGTCTTGACGCGTATCCCCAAGGGCGTGACCAGGTCGGCCGCGAACTCCGAATTCGACAGCACGAGCGGCCGCGTCCCCACTTCAGCCGGAGTGCCGGTCTGGTTCAGCGGATAGTAAGTCGATTGCGTTTCGCACGCGACAAGTACGTTCGACATCACGAGCGCGAACGCCGCCAACGATACTGCCCGCATCCGCTCAGACGACTCCGTCGCGCTTGAGACGTTCGAGTTCGTCAGCGCCGATTCCGATCGCGCCCAGCACTTCGGCGTTATGCTCTCCAAGCTCCGGCGGCCTTCTCACCGGCCGGTCGCCGTCGCTCGCAGCGGACAGCTTGATCGGACTTCCGGCGACGCGAATCCTGCCGCGGGTCGGGTAGTCGCTGTCGATCAGCATCCGGCGTTGCGCGGTTTCGGGATCGGCGATCACTTCCTCGACACTGCGCACCGGTGCGCAAGGAATTCCCGCCTCGATTAATCCCTCGATCATCGCGTCGCGCGCCTGCGCACTGGTCCACTCGGAAACCATCGCGTCGAGCTCATCGGCAATCTTCAACCGCGCGCCATGATTTTTGCATCGCGGATCTGCGATCAGCTCTTCGCGATCCATCAGTTTCGCGAGCGTTCGCCAATGCGCCTCCGTGAGGCAGAAGATAAGAATCTCGCCGTCGCGCGCCGGATAAACATTAGTCGGGCACGCGCCCCAATGACGATTTCCCAGCCGCTTGAACTTCATTCCTTGCAGCGCCGGTGCGACGGCGCTGGTCAGCGCGGGAATCGCCACATCGAGCATTGCGACCTCGACATGCTGTCCGCGTCCCGTTTTCCCGCGATGTATCAGCGCGGCCAGAATCCCGCTCACCAGATGACTGCCGGTTCCCATGTCGATAAATGTCGCCGACGTCTTCACCGCGCGATCGGGGAAGCCGGTGATGCTGATGAATCCCGACGACGCCTGGATGGTGTTGTCCATCGAGCCGAGCTTCGCGTAGCGGCTGTCCGAGCCGTAGCCTTTGCCCGACGCATAAATCAGCCGCGGGAATCGCGCGGCAATCTGATCGTAGCCGAGCCCGAACGACTCCATTACGCCGTCGAGATAGTTCTCGACCAGCACGTCGGCGTCTTCGAGCAGCTTGAGCAGGATTTCCTGCCCGCGCTGTTTTTTCAGATTGATCGTTACCGAGCGCTTGTTCGCGTTGAGCATCAGGAACGAGTACCCCGCGCCGCCTGGCGGCAGCTCCGGCCGCCTCAGCACTTCACCGGTGCCCGGCGGCTCGATCTTGACGACGTCGGCGCCCATCGCCGCGAGTTGCAGGGTGCAATACGGCGCCGCGTACACCTGTCCGAGATCGATCACGCGGATTCCATCCAGCGGCAGACTCATCGAATCTTCCCTTGTTGCCATTGCGCCTCTAGCCGTTCAGAAACTCGATCATCGCCGGGATTGCGCTGCGATCCTGCACTATGAAAGCGTGGCCGCCCTCGAAGAACCGCAAGCTCGCGCCGGCGATTCGCACCGCAAGCCCGTGTTGCGTCTCCGGCAACGCGATACCGTCGAAGCGCCCTGCCGCGATCAACACCGGGCAACGGATCTGCTGCAGCCGGTCCCACGTATCATGCCCCGCGCGCGCCGCCAGCTGGCGTCGCAAGCCCATCTCGCGCCCAGGCTCACCCGCGAAGGCATCCGCCGCGACGAGCGCCACGAACCGCGCATAGTCTTCCGGATTAGCCGCCGCCCACGCCGCGCCGAGTCGCGTGTCCGAAATCGCGAGCATGTGACGCGCGCGCTCTTCGCCCTTGAGATGCTGGATCTCGTGGAGCGGATAGGAGGCGCCGCCGGCGCCGCCCGGCGAGGTACATGCGAGCACCAGCTTCTCCACTTTCGCGGGATGTCTTAACACGAGCTCCTGCGCCACCATCCCGCCGAACGACGCGCCTATCACTTTCGCGTTCGGCCAACCGACGTGGTCCAACAGCGCCGCCGCGTCGTCCGCGTAATCGGCCATCGAGTAGTCGACCTCCGGCTTCGACGAACGGCCAAGCCCGCGCTGATCATACGCCAGAACGTCGAATGCCTTTGCGAGCGGCCCATCGAACACGTTGGGTTTGACGCGCAGGTCGCCGCCCGTGCCGGAGATAAACAGCAGCGGCGCACCCTGTCCCGCTCGCTCATAGTACAGTTCGATCGCGCCGAGTTTGGCGATAGGCATGGATTGAAATTCCTTTCCTCAATCGATCATCGTAGCAGCGAGCGCGCGATTACCATCCGATGCACTTCGCTGGGGCCTTCGCCGATTCGGCGGATACGCGCCTCGCGGTACCAGCGCTCGATTGGAAATTCCTTGCTGACGCCGTAACCGCCGTGGATCTGCACTGCGCGATCGATCACGCGGCCAAGCACCTCGCTCGAATAGAGCTTCGCGATCGACGCCTCGGTCCGGAAATCCTCACCGCGGTCGGCCTTCCACGCCCCTTCCCACGTCAGCCATCGCGCGGCGCGCAGCTCGACCTCCGAATCCGCGAGCATCCACTGGATAGCCTGCCGCTTCGAGAGCAGCTCGCCGAACGTACTGCGCTGCTTGGCGTGATCAATAGCCATCCTGAGCGCGGCCACTCCCACCCCGACGTTGCACGCCGAATAGGGAAAGCGCAGCCGCGTCAGCAGATCGAGGCACAGGTTCAAGCCCTCGCCCTCGGGCCCCAGCCGCTGCTCGATCGGAACAATACAATCCTCGAACTGAACTTCATTGGGCAGCGCCGACGTGCGCAGCGTTCGAATCGGCCGCGGGGTAAATCCCGGCGTGCCTTTCTTGATTATGAAGCAGGTGATGCCCTTGCGGCCGGCCTTGGCGTCGGTGCGCGTGAAGACTACTCCCCACTCCGCCTCGTGCGCGTGCGAAATAAAAATCTTGGTGCCGTTAAGCACGTAGGTATCGCCCTGACGAACCGCCTTGCACTGAATGGCGCCGGCCGGATCGGAGCCGCCCGACGGTTCGGTAATCGCAAAGAAGGTGTGCCACGCATTCTTGATCGTGCCGCCGGCATACGTGCGCTTCTGTTCGTCGTTGCCCGCGTAAATCACCGGCGGCGGCGTACGCCCGAACACGCCGCAGCCGGGGTTGTAGAGTCCCATGCGATGCTGCGCCATTTCCTCGGTCAGCACGCACATGTCGAAGGTGCCGAGACCGCCGCCGCCGTATTCGCGCGGCGCACCCATGCACCACAAGCCAGCCGCTTGATTCTTGTGCGCGATTCGCCAGTAGTCTTCTTCGGGAATTTCGGGCGCGTCAGGATCGCATCGCGCTTCGATCGGAATAATTTCCTCGCGGATTATTCTTCCGACTTGAGTGCGCAGCTCGCGCAGTTCCGGCGACAGCACGAATCCGTTGTCGGTGTCCATCAGAACAACTCCTCCGCCGGTTTCGCGGCTCCATCGAGTCCGCGCTGCAGCCCGCGCAGCCACAGCTCCCGGATCCATTCGAGGTCGTATGCGCCCCACGTGCCTTTGATTTCGGGATCGATTTCGCGGATATGCCCGATGGCGTCCGTGATTCTTGTGACGGCAGCTGTTCCCCATGCCTGGCGATGGATGCCGGTTTGTTCGAGCGCGCCGAGATAGTCGGACAGGCCGGCGAGCACGTCGCTGCTGTAGCGCCAGAGATCCTTCTCGGCTTCCGCCAGACGAGTATTCGCGCTCGATGCGATCTCGTCGGCCGCGGCTATCGCCTCGTTAAACGTGAGCGCGGCTTCTCTCAACTCGACGCGTTTGCGCGCGGCTTTTTCCGGCGGCATGACCAGGCGCATGATGTCCGCATAGTCGAGGCACAGCTTCGACGCGCGCTCGATCGCGCGATAAGCGGCGGTCATCTCAGATGCGCATTGCGGATGACGGCCGGCGGCCGTTTCATCCAAGGCCGCGGCCGGATCGAAGCCGGGATCGCGTGAGCCGCGAACGAATGCTTCGAGGTTCGCCGGATAAGCCATCACGCTGTATGCGCCGAAGGTCAGGTTCGAAATGCTCGTGATACCCAGGCGGCGGTATGCGCGGAGATCGGACGCGACTATCGCAGAAGTTGCGAACCCCACGCCGCAGAACAGGATCGCGTCGGCGTAATATTCGAAGACGTGGCCGCGGCCGTTGAAGATATCGAGGTAACGCTTGAGCGACTCGAAGTAGCGCGGATTGGTCTCGCAGGCAGGGTCGTCAATCGCGTGGCTGTAGCATCGTTCGCGCGGCGCCCACTCGAACCACACATTGTCGAGCGGCTTCAGGCCGGGATGCGGCTCGATCGTGTCGTGATACGCGAGATAGGCGATTGGCGGCGCGTTGGGGTCAGTGGCGAGCGCCTCGGCTATCGCGTTGACGATATCCATATATTGAATCTGGGGCGGCAGCTCGCGGCATTGACCGCATCGGCACCACGCCCCCCGCCAGACGTCCGCCCCCCAGATGTGCAGCAGCTCGTTTTCGGGATGGTCGTGAACGTAGGCGAGCGCGCCCTCTTTGGCCAGAGCGACGGCGTCGGGATTGGACACGCACAGGTTGCCGAGCGCGGCGCGAACGCCGTCGTCGCCGGCCGGGAAATATTCGGGATGCGCGTCGAAGCGATCGCGCGGCAGCAGTTGCTGCAGAACGTGGCCGCCGTACTCGACGCTTATTCCGTGCTCGCGCAGGAGCGGCGCGACTTCGTCGATCTTCAGGCGCGTGTCGTGCGCGTGGCGGATGTACGAAAACGCGTTGATGCCACGCCGCGCCATCCACGGGATGAATTCGCGATCGTGGCGGAGGTGCAAGTCGAGACGGTCCGGCAGGTTGTAGTTCCAGGTCATGATGTCTGAAACGAAAGCGCGGCGCGTGAACGCGGGCGTGACGCGCCACGGCTCGAGCGCTCCGAGGCGAGCCGGGTCGATGCGCGGATAGGACGGCGCGACGCCCGGCGGAAACTTCGCGCCGAGCTTTTCGAGCAGGTTTGCCGCCGCATGGATCAGTCCGCGCTCGCTCGCGGCGCGGATTACTATCGATCGTGCCGGGTCGCCTTCGCGCGAGATGTCGAAGCTGTCGCCTTCGTTGGCAACTGGCGCCGCATGTGCGGAAACGACCGTGCGGCCCAGGTCGATTCTGATTTCGGTCCGTGGCAGAGCCACGTCCGCGGACGCTTCGACTTCGGATCCGAGCATCATGCCGAGTCCACGTGACAAGTCGCGCGCTGCCGTCCCTGCGACTTCACCGCCGGTGGCGCTGTAGCGGACGTGCGGCAAGGTGACGCCTTGTATACTCACCTATTGTTGAACTCCCGGTGCGTTCGACCGTCGTTTTTCCGGCGGTCACGGAATGATAACATGAGCGTCGCGCTTTGATAGCGCAGCCGCATCCAAATCGAAACCATCGACAGGTCCGATCCGCACAATGCCCAGTCCAAATGAAATTCTCGCCGAACTCAAGAAAGTAAAGTACCCCGGCTTCACCCGCGACATCGTATCGTTCGGAATCATCAAAGATATCGAAGTGTCGTACGCGGGCGTGACCGTGTCGCTGGCGATGGCCTCAGCGAAACCCGAAGTCGTCGAGAAAATTGTGGCCGAGGTGAAGGCCACGGTCGCGGCGATGCCGGGTGTGCCCGCCGTCAAAGTTCAAATGGAACAGCCGGCGCCGGCCGCGCCCAGAGCAGCGGCGGGAATGGCGCAGCCGCGCACGATCGCGGGCGTCAAGCATATCGTCGCGGTCGCCAGCGGCAAGGGCGGCGTCGGCAAATCGACGGTCGCGGTGAATCTCGCACTCGCGATGCATGCGCTCGGATGGCGCGTCGGCCTGATGGACGCCGACGTGTACGGACCCAGCGTCGCGATGATGGTTGGCGTCGAGAAGGCGGTGAATCTCACGCCCGAGCGCCGCATCATCCCGCTCGAGCGCTTCGGCATCCGCTACATCTCGATGGCGTTGTTCATCAACGACGAGACCGCGGTCATCTGGCGCGGGCCGATGGTCACCAAGCTCGAAACGGAATTCTTGTTCAACGTCGAATGGGGCGAGCTGGACTGCCTGGTGCTCGACCTGCCGCCCGGCACCGGCGACGCGCAACTGACTATTACGCAGAGGGTGGCGTTGGACGGCGGCGTGATCGTGACTACGCCGCAGGAGATCGCGCTGCTCGACGTCAAGCGCGGCGTCGCGATGTTCGAGGAAGTGCACGTGCCGGTTCTCGGCGTGGTCGAGAACATGAGCTATTACCTTTGCCGCAAGTGTAACCATCGCCACGAAATTTTCGCGCACGGCGGCGGCGCGCGCCTGGCGGAGTCGCTCAACGTGCCGTTCCTCGGCGAGCTGCCTCTTGTGCGCGAGCTGCGCGAGGGCGGCGACCATGCGAGCCCGATGGTCGC
>Ga0210396_10007616_pt1 | contig 10287 bp, 14 predicted proteins | sample IncBWH17OmetaG_FD_155466 | JGI IMG/M metagenome (GOLD analysis project Ga0210396, IMG submission 155466) | Forest soil microbial communities from Barre Woods Harvard Forest LTER site, Petersham, Massachusetts, United States - Inc-BW-H-17-O ... | reverse complement strand
CCCCAGTGCGCCCAGCCTGTCCCTCACGGGCGTCCGGTTGATCATCCCTGATCACGCATTGGGGCTTCCCGTGTTGCGTGCGCTTTCCTGGTGTACATGCTGCCGCCACTAGGTAGTGCGTCATTTTGAATGTAACAGGACCTCTAGGTTGTAAGCGCGCGATCCGTAATGTTGCGATTGACAAAATACGACAGTTGAGATATAAGCACAGCACAATCATCGCAAAACATATATGGTGTCGGCGAGATGGAGATGTTGCAGGTGGCGTCGGTTGGCCACGATGGCACCCTCTATATTTTCCCGCCATGGGAAGACGGCTCGATTCAGATTATGGCGGCGACTGGATCTGGATCTGCTGTCCGCGTAACGCTCGATTTAAACGGAGCCAAGACCTTAGCTAAGCTGTTGACTGAAGCAGTCACCGTCGCGGCCGACGCGTCAGCTCTTTCTCAATAACGTCGAGGCGGCTTCGCACAAATTCGATATCCCTCGATATCGTTTCCTCCGATTGAATGATCTTTTGAAGAACGATACCTATCAATTCCGCCGTGCGGTTTCCTTGTTTTTTGGCTGCCGCGATCAGTTCGTCAAGCGCCTCACGTGCTTCTCCCGTTGTCACCCGCACCGAGCGTAATTTAGGCGCGAGATATTTATCTAATTCTGGTCGCTTTTCCTGATCTGCCATCCCATTCGATCACTAATAGTTAATTAGCCGACCATTACCGCGCCAGCGCGCAACGCCTCACGCCGATCGATGAGTGCAACTACGTCATCCATCGACGATAGCCGATCGGACACGCCTGCAGCCATCGCTGGCGTCATCCATAGCGTTTTATGAATACGCACGAAGTTATAGAACACGAAATAGAGTGCCAGCTGGTGGCAGTGATTCTCGACCCGCTTCGAGAACGCGTTCGTCAGCCGAGTGAACCGGCGCATGCTCCTGCGCATCGTGAGGTTGTGCCGCTCCGTGTAGGACGTGCTGATGTGTTTCGGATCGGGATTGCCAGTAATTTTGTGCGAACGCGTCCCGACACATTCCGATGGACTGTAGCGCCGCGCGGCTTCCGGCGACGACGGGGGTTCCCCATAGCATTGCATAGTCAATGTCGGCTCCGAATGCTTCCTCAACAGCGCGGAGATAGGGACCATGCCCATCCGTGGTGAGCTGCACCCGGTTGGCCAGCCGCCCGCGAACATCGCGCAGGGCAATTTCGACGAGCTGAAGCGGGCGCGTCTCTTGTGCCATGCGCAGTCGCAGCGTGCTGCGGTCATCCATCAGACCAGCTACGTCCTGGGTGCGCTCGCCTATCAGGTGCAGATTCCGATCACCCAGACCTGCGAGAACGTCAACCAGACCTCCACCAACAATCTGATGATCACGGTGCTCGTCGTTCGCACCAACAGCGATGACCATCCCGATGGGTTGGCGATTGATCAACTCGTCGCGGCGCCGCGCTGAGAGGGCGCGGAGGGAGGATAGGATGGCTCGGGCTCCGCACGTGAACTCTACCGGCAGGCGGCCGCGCGATCGTGGCGCCTCGGCGCGCGGGCCACTCGTCTTATCGGCGGCTTTGGCGGCCCTCATACTCACCGGGCGAGCTCACGCCCAGACACCCGACCAGACGCCCGGAAACTTACCCGCCGGGGCTGCGCCGCCTTCACAGGATTTTGCGAATGGCAAGCCCTCAGCGGCACAAAAAGCGATGCAGGACGCGATCCCGCTGACGCCGGAGATGATCGAGGAGCTCGGACGCCGTTTCAACGCTACCCAGCGGGCCCGCGAGGAAGCGGTCACGCCGCTGGCTGCGCCGCTCAACCGACAGATTAATGTCAGCTTCGCCCCGGGAGCGGCGACGAGCATCATCAGCACTGTCAAAGGCTACCCGACCGCAGTCTCGTTCTTCGACAGCACCGGGCAGCCCTGGCCCATTCAATCGGACACCAACCGTAACCCCGCTGCGGTTGCCGGCGGCACGAACTGCAACGCGCCGAACAACACTGCCGGCGGGCCATCGGTGGCGGCGATCGGCTTCTAGGTTTGCACGCCGACCAAGGGCAGCAACGTGATCGAGATCACGCCGGTATTGTTGAGCCCGCGCGGTGGCCTGGTGGTTTCTCTGGAGGCGGCCCAAAAGCCCATCACCTTTCTGCTGGTCTCCGGCGGTGGCCAGTACGACGCCAATCTGAGCATCCACGTCGCCGATCGAGGCCCGCACGCCAAGGTCGAGATCATGACCCAGCCGAACGCGCCGGACACGGATGCGCCGTTCCTGACGGGGATGCTGGAGGGCGTCCCGCCGGCGGATGCAGTCCCACTGTCGGTCGAAGGCGTCTCACCGGATGATCTGCGCGCCTGGCGCCTCGGCATGAACGTCTATCTGCGCACCCGCTACACCTTGCTCTCTCCGGAATGGACCGCTTCCGAGGCGGAGGGCGGGCTGACGGTCTACGCCGTTCCAAACACCCCGGTCGTGCTGCTCTCCGTCAATGGCCGCACCGTGTCGGCCTTGCTCAAGGATCCATCGTGATGTCCGGTGCGCGTCTCAACCTCGGCAGTCTGAGGTTCCCGGGGTTCCCCTCGGGGCGAGTGTTCAATGCGTCCGATAGTGCCGGGCCGCGCCGGTTGATGATTCTCGCTGTCTCGGCGCTGGCTGTCCTGGCGCTGGTCGTCGTTGTTACAATGACGAGACGCCATGCTCCTACCAGCTCGTGCGACGCCGTATGAAGCATGTCGATCCGCTGCCCGGCGGACTGAACAGCACGCCCGAGCAGGACGCGCTCGCCCGCACAGCCGACAATGCGCGGGCGCAGTCCTCGCTCGAAAAAGGCGTATCCTTTACGCCGCCGATGGCTCCGAGCGTACCCGTATTGACGCCGCCATCCCAGGTCGAGAAGGCAGCGCCGCCGCAGGACATCGCCCGGCATCAGCCGGCGTTCGCCGGCCGGCCCGCACCGGCGTCGAGACCCGTTCCCGTCCGCGTCGCCTTTCCCGTAGCCTTGGCGCCGGATCCGCCGGCGGCGGCGCACCCGGAGCCGCAGGCGCAGCCGATTCGGGTCGCGGAGGCGGGCGATCCCAAGGCCGAGGAGGCGTATTCGAAGCGGATTGGCGATCTGTTCTCGCAATGGGGCGGGCGAACCCCGCACACCGACATCGTGCTGCCTCCCTCCGAGGAGGACGGCGCCGGGGCCTCCGGCGATGGCGCCGAAGGCCGTGCGCCGGCAGGCGCAAGTTCACGCAAAGCGCCGCCGCCGGAGGCGGGGGTCGCATCCGATGTCGACCAGCATTATCTGGCGCGCTTCATCTTGCCGGCCGCAGCGGCCTTCGTGCAGGGTCTCGGGCAGGCGATCGCCACGACGTCCAACACGGCTGCCGTCCTCAGCCCGTTAGGCGGCGCGGCGTATTCGACGCACCTAAACCTCAATCAGCAGCTTGGAGTGGCGGCTGGGGCGGCGGCGGGGCAGGTTGGCGCGGTGCTGAATCAGGCGGCGCCCAAGGGTCCGACCGTCTCGCTCGATGCCAACGTAGCTGTCGGCGTGATGTTTCTCTCCAACGTCACGATGCATCGCGGCCCGTGAAGGTGCGGCGCCGTTCGCAGGACGGCGGGCGAAGCTTGGGCATCGCCCGTTTTGCGTGAGGCTGCCATGGACGCGCATGTCACCGCCCATCTGCCGGTCGAGGAGGAGAGCCTCGCGCCGAGTGTGCGGCATCCCGGGGTGACGGACGAGCTGCCAACGGACGAGGGCCTCCAAGAGGAGGGAGCGTCGGCGCCCGCGCGGCTTCCCGGAGAAGCCGAGGAGCCGCCTCTCGGAAAGCATTTCGAGGAATGGTCCGGCGCCGCAGCGCCCAATGCCGGAGAGCAACTCCCGGCGGCGGCGCCGTGGCGGAAGCGCCGGCAGACCCAGCTTCTGGGTGCCGCCGTCGTTGCGCTTGGTGCGGCGGGCGCGAGCGCCTTTCTCGTTTCGTCCTACGACCACCTCTCCCCGGTTCCGCAGGTGGCCTCGACGGTGCGGCATGGGCGACCGAAATAGGCATCAAGCGGACCGAGCCGGTGGCGCCGGTGGCATCGCTCGCAAGTGTGCCGACCGAGCCGGGCGAGCCGGTGACCCGCGAGAAATACCAGCCGAAGCGCAAGGACCGGCAGCTGCAGGAGTTGCTTGCGCTGCACGGCGGGACACCGGAGGGCTCGCGGAGCGATGGGCCGTCTGCCAACGGGCCGCCAGCGCCGCCGGTATAGCCGGCTCCGGGCCAAGACGCGCGTCCAAGCGGTCGTGACGCGCCGCCGCCCGGTTATGTCCCGAGCGAGCCCGGCTCAAACCCGGCATCCCCGGCTTTCGCCGAAGCAGGCTCTGCCGCCGCGCCCGGCATTAAGCCGGCTGTCGAAGCCACCGGCGCCGCACTTCCCTCGCCGGCGGCGCTCCCTGCCGGCGAGCCACCGCCCGACGCAACTTCGGCGGTTCGGGCTGCTTTGGGACCGGCTTCCAAGTTGCCAGGATCCTCCCCACCCTCCCCTGCCCCACCCGCGCAGGCGGACGCTTCGCCTCCTCCAGCGTTGCCAGGAAAGCCTGGTGATCCGGTCGAGACGGCCGGCGAGCTTCGACCGGCGCCGCTGACGCCTGCGGATCAGGTCCAGGTTCTCGAGCTGATAACACAAATGGCGGCGATGGTGCGGGATCTCCGCGTGCAACAGACGCAGCTGCGCGCCGACTTAGGCAAGACCGCGGCCGACAATGCCGCGCGTGTTGCGGATTTCGAGCGCCGGTTGGCGCTTGCCGAAGCCCGTCATGCCCTCTCGGCGGCGCAGATTGTCGGCGAGCCGCTCGCTTCGGTGCCCCTCGCCCCAGCCCCGGGGTCAGCAGGCGAAGCGCCCGCGGCCGGATCAAGCACGGGGCAGGCAGGCTCGGCGACAGCGGCAACGCCGCCCGTCCTGGTGACCCTCGGTGGCAGCGGCCCTGCCCGGTTTCGATAAGGGCCCGGCCAGGCGCTACCGGGTCCAGGCAGCGTCCCCGGACTCGCGTTGCTCGCCGAGATCGACCGCGGCGGCGGTGACGGCGCACAACTCGAGGTCCTGGTCGGCGATACGATCCCCGGCTACGGGAAGATCACCTCGATCGGGCAGCGCGGAACGGCCTGGGTAGTCACGACGGAACACGGCAACATCCAATGACCGGCGGTTTCCGGCAGCCCAATCAGGAGAGGCCGGACCGCGCTTTCTGAACTCACTTAAAAACCCGTTTCGGCAGTCGCGGTCATGCAGGGTCTGGTCAACTTCGCGACGGCGATCGGCGACGGGATCGCCGTCCTTCTTTCCGCGTTCTGCTACCTCGCAGCTTGCGGCTGCTTCTTTTTTTTCGCCTGGACCCTATGGACGTGGTCGCAGCCACATCTCACCATCACCACCACTGGCATCGGCCGTGGGTGCCCTGGGTGTCGCTGATCCTGTCGGGCGTCTTCGCGAGCTTCCCGCAGTTCCTGACGATGGCCGACGTGAGCGCCGGGACCAGCCTCGCCGTCTCGCTCCCCAGCTACGCGCCGACGACACTGCCGAACGCGTCGGGCGCGCTCGGCAATGCGCCGACAACCGCGGTGGTCAACGTCGTCACGCTGTTTCAGCACTTCTTTCAGGCCTTCGGCGCGGCGTGCGTGTTCTGGGCGATCATCACCTGGCGCGCGATCGTCAATGGCCGGATCAACGGATCGCCGACCGCGTGCGGCGTGCAGTTCGTTTTCGGGGTGCTGTGCATCAACATTGTCACTGTCGCCAATGGCGTCGTGTCCTTCTTCCAAACAGGGGGTTGACGGTTCCTAGCCTCGTCAATTTCTGCGCGCCGTTCGCAAACAGCTCGGCGAGCCTGATGTGCGAGGGGCGGTTCCCTTTGTAGCCAGGAGTGAGAAGCGTGAAACTCTCGACCGTCGACGCGCGGATCGTCGTGAACAAGCGGCAGACCTACGTCACGCAGGCCACCTCGTATCACGGCGCCGGAGACGGCGCCTATCGCGAGGCGCGCCACGCCGAAGTACGCCCGGTCTCGCGCGTCGACTGGAACGACCTGACGACATTGATTGAGGGTGAGGCGATCGTGCTGTTTGGCGGGCGCCGGATCTACGCGCATGTCTTCCACGCGAAGATCGACGATGCCGGGCCGAAGCGGCTCGGCCGCAGCGTCATGCTGCGCGCCCCCGACCCCGGCGAGGTGCGCAGCCGGCTCGAGCGGCTCGGCCACATCGCCGCGGCCATCGAGAACGGCAAGCTAGCGCTGGGACCTGAAGAGGAGCTCTCGCCCGGCCTCGGCGCCTTGTTGCGGGGCTTTTCGCGAATCCGCGCGCCAGGGCCGGGATGCGCGCGCCCATGCGCGCGGCGCTCTGGACGAGATCTGCCGGTTGCCGGAAGACCTGCTGTCCTCGCGCCCAGCTGAGGCTGCGGACGGCTCACCCGTCACAAGCGTCACGCCAATGCTGTCCGCCGCGAGCACCGCGATCGTTCCGGGTTCGGACTCCGTCGGGCCGCCTAGCGAGCCGATCGACGCGCGACTGTTGCGCGGCCTCTCGGCGATCGAGCACGCCGCAGGCGCCTCGAGCTCGGCTGCTCGAAGTGCGGCTCTCTCCATTCTCGCCGAGCGAGACGCAGCGCTGGAGGCGCCGATCCAGATCGAACCGCCCGCGATGACCCTCGAGAGTTTCCAGGGGCATCTCGCCGCGGTCACGCGTCAGCTCGAGACGCTGCGCGACACAGCTAGCGTTCTGACGGCCGCCTGATGCCGGGTAAATTCGGACTGGACGTGCAAGGACGGCGTTCCGCGGAGAACCCCGACGGCCGCGGAGCGACTTCTTGTGCGGAGGCCGCGAGGTGGCCCGTTGGGGCGCGCATACCCCACGCCGCCGGTGATTTTGCGAGTCATCCGGGCCACGGAAGAGACGGGAGGCCATTGCCATGGTCCGCAGACTGACATCGGTGGCGGCGTGGCTGACGGCTCTGGCAACAACCGCAGCCGCTTCAGCCTCGGCCCAGCCGATCGACCTTCTCGCACCGCCCACTCTGACGGCGCCGCCAAACAACGCTGCGCCATCCGATACCCACGCGGCGACCGCGCCCCCGCTGCTTGGGCCGTCCCTTCCCGCGGACAAGCCGCCACGCGCGTTTATCGAGGCGGCGCGACAGGCGTTGGAGGCCGGGCGGATCGAAGAGGCGCGGGAGGCCCTCGAGCGGGCAGAAGCGCGGCTCCTTAACGGCCCTGCCGCGCCTGTGCAGGCCAGCTCTCCAGAACGCCAGGATGCCGTTCTCGCTATCGGTGAAGCCTGGCCCGCGCTCGCCGCACACGATCGCCAAGGCGCCATCCGAGCGATCGACGGCGCATTAGCGGCGGCGGCCCTCGCAGCCGGGGTCAGTACCCCCTCCCCGCCTCCGGTTGCCCTCACACAACCAGCGCCGGATCAGCCAAGCGTGACCTACGCGCTTCTACCTGGACACTGGCAGCTCCAAGGCGCGCAGTATGTCTGGGTGCCCCCGAGACCGTTCCGCGCCCGGTCGCGTACTGGCGGTTTATTCAGGGCCGCTACGTTTGGCGCGGCGGAAATTGGGTCTGGATGCCTGCCCACTACGAGTGACTGCAGCAGCCCGTGAGCCGGAAGGCTGATGAGAGAGCATGCTTGTTCCGCTTTGGATCTGTCGCGCCTCCGTAGGTGCGACCCTTGTCTGCGCGCTTGCGCAGACGCTGTCGATCGGGTGCGGCGAGCCATGACGTGCCCGCTGGGCTCACAGTGAGAATCATCCCGACCATGACCGGGAAAGACATTGAAACCGATCCGCAGCCGAAATGGCTTCGGCCGATCGATCCGCTCGTTGCCGCGGGATTGCTGATCCGCATTGATCCGCGCCTCGGGGTCGATGACGACACCGCCTACCGGCTGCAATGCGATGCCGACCCCTTGGTGACCACCGTCACCGTATTCGTGACGAGCAACTACGATAACGTGTTGGCGGCCGAGGTCACCGATGACGCGGAGCATGGGCCTCATGTGTTGGTGCGCGCCGCGACCGGCGACGAGGCCGCATACCTGCTGAGTCCGGACGACGAGCAGGACGGGGACTGCCCGGAGAGCGCCGGCCGCGAGATCACCTGGCAGCGGGCTGAAGATTCCGAGGATGTGACGGAGCGCGCGGTTGTCCTCTGGTCGGGGGAGGTGTTGCTGAAAAGCGGCAAGGGTTTGGCGGGGCCTTTCTACACGCATCAGTCGGCGGCCGCGGCGTGGGCCTTCTCGACTGCGCTGGGCATGCCGCGGGCAGAGGTCTTTGGCGCGCAACTGGTCCGCTGGCTGTGCGCTAAGAGCAAGGCGGGTTTGCTGCTCGCCGGCGGTGTCGCGAGTTCCGGCGGCCAATCGCTTTTGGATGGCGCCGATCCGCACCGCCGCCGTCTTCCAAATTGCCCTCCCCGGTGAGGCCCGGGAGAGGGTCGGAGCGCTTTCGTGATCGAGTCGAAACCGAGAGCGCCGACAGGCGGCTAAGATTCCGACGGGCTATCGCCGCTCGCGGGCTGTAGGACTGCGGCCCGCGTACGGACGCTCGCCAAAAGCGTCTCAGAGGCCAGGTCCCTTTGAAGGCGTGGGGCCGTCCGCGACGTCGATCTGTCGTTTGGCCGCGACCGCGTCGGCGCGCAGTGCACGTAAGTGAGTGTCCGCCTCTTGTTCCCGCACGAGGTCGCGGATGAGCTCGCCGTTCTCGGCCACGGCCCGGTCGAGCGCGGCCAGGTGGCGGGACAGGGTCTTATTGATCGCGAGTGCCCGAAGGCGTTTCACGGCGTCGCGTCCGAAGTTCAGGTTGTCGAGCTGCGCCGTCTCGAGCGCGAAGTGACAGGCGATGAAGGTGTCGACGGCCTGCTCGCGGTCGCGCCGGGCGGCCGCCAGCAGGTCGATACCCAGCGCCTTGTAGGGCTTCCGGGACATGTCTTCGGCGACACGAGCCCAGAGATCTTCCCGGGTGATCGGCGTAATGTCACCGAGCGCCTGCCGGTACCGCTGGGTTTCGTAGACGGCCGCCTCGGAGATCATCGTCCAAGTCACGCCTCGGCCGCGGCTTTCGGCGCTGTAGGTGGTGAATGCGGTGACGCCGGGCGAACCGCGCGGCAGCGCGTTGATGTGCTCGTCCGACTTGATCCCTTGCGCGGCGTTGATGGTCAGCGCGTGCCCGAAACCGAACAACAGCCGGTCCGTCTCGCTGTCGCACAGCCGCCGCCACTCGAGGTCAGCCACGCGTCCGTCTTTTGTCCGCAGACGCAAGCCGTCGGCGTTCCGCCCGAGCACCTCGACGATGTCGCCATTGTCGCCGACGTGGCACGCCCGCCCGTCGACCGTGCCCCAGGTGCGTCGGAACAGACGCACCCGATCGCCGGTGGCGATCGGGAGATCATAGGTCCGGCCGTCCTGGTCGATGGCCTGGTAGACAACCTCATCATCGTCGATCTCGCCGCGCTGCTTCAGCCGTTCGCGGATCGCGCGGCTGATCTCGGCCACATCGTCGTTGGTCGGCGCGCTGACCGTGATCCCGTCCTTCGCGCCGCACGCCCTCAGCACGTCGCGCCGGGCGATGTAGAGATCGGCGATGCTGCCAACCACTTGGTCGCGGTCCCCGCCGACCAGCAGGGCGTGGCCGTCTTCCCGCTTCATCGCCAGCGCCCTGGCGGCCTCGCCTTCGCGAAACAGCCCGGCGATCTCGCGGCCGCTCCTGGTGACCTGTCGCATAGTGGTCAGCAGCTCGGGCAGGGCCTCCGGGGGCAGGGCGCGACGCAGGATCTCGATCGCATCGCCGGCCTCGATAGCCTGCGCCTGCTCGCGGTCACCCAAACATTTTGATCGTCATGCCGGTGCGCGCCTGCAGCTCGAGCAGCTTTAGCATCGGCCGGGGAGCAATCTGGCTCACCACGTCCAGCACAAGTACGGTGTTGCGGCTCGCCTGGAGCTCGCCGGTTTCGATCAAGCGCAACAGCGGCGCCAGGGCAAAGGTGCGGCGAATGCCCGCGTCCTGCAGGGCATCCGCCTGGCGCCAGGCCATGGCCGCGCCGATCACCTCGCGGCCGTGTTCGCTGAACCGCCCGTCGGCTCGCCACGCAGCAACCAGGGGTTCGAGCAGCGTCGTCTTGCCGGCGCCGGCGACGCCGGTGAGCATCGTGAGGCCGCCGCCTTGGCCGAGCGCGTAGATGGCCGCCCGCTGCTCCGCTGTGAAGGCGATGCCGCTGTCCGCGACCGCCTGCTCGATCGCCCCGCCCGACAGCGCGCCGGTCATGTCGCGGGCG
>Ga0210396_10007615_pt1 | contig 10290 bp, 10 predicted proteins | sample IncBWH17OmetaG_FD_155466 | JGI IMG/M metagenome (GOLD analysis project Ga0210396, IMG submission 155466) | Forest soil microbial communities from Barre Woods Harvard Forest LTER site, Petersham, Massachusetts, United States - Inc-BW-H-17-O ... | reverse complement strand
TTCCTCTTTCTCGCTTTAATGCTCGCCGTGCAGGCCGGGCCACAAACTGCCAGCGCGGCCGACAATTCCGCCAATTCGCCCGGCCCGGGCGTCAGCGCGCAATATGATGGCGCGCATGTCTATCTGGCGCCGGCGGACATGGACCCGTTCGTCAAGAGCTTCATTGCGACATTTGGCGGCCAAGCCGCAGCGCCGGCAACGACGACCGTGACGCCGACGCCGAGCAGCGCCAGCTTTGTGGCCCTGCGGACGCCGGTTGGCCCGCTCTCGGTGCTCGCGTTCACGACGCCAATCCCCTACCCTTTCGGCTCGGAGCGTGTCGGCTATCTGGTGAAAGACCTTGACACCGCGGTGGCGGCGGCGGTGGCCGCCGGGGCGACGGTGCTGGTCGCGCCGTTCGCCGACCCGATCGGGCGCGATGCGATCGTCCAGTGGCCCGGCGGCGTGACGATGCAATTCTACTGGCATGACGTCCCGCCATCCGCCCCGCCGCCCGCGACCATTCCAGAGTATCGCGTTTACGTTTCGCGGGAGAGGGCGGACGCCCTTGTCGACAGCTTTCTTCGCTTCTCGAAGGGCGCGATTATCTCCGACGAGCGAGCCGCGCCAGGAATAGAGATCGGCCGCCCTGGCGAGAGTTTCAGGCGGGTGCGCATCGCCTCAGACTTCGGCAGGCTGACGGCGCTCGTCACCGACGGCCATCTGCCGTTTCCCTTTGGCCGGGAAACCTACGGCTACCAGGTCTCGGACCTTGCGGCGACCCTGGCGAAAGCCACGGCGGCGGGCGCGACCGTGCTCGTCGAGCCTTTCAAGACGGACGACCGAGAAGCGGCGATGATCCAGTTTCCCGGCGGCTACATCGCGGAGATCCATATGGTTTTGCGGCCATAAATAGCGTCGCCGCCCGACCCGTGCTCGGCTGCCGACAGAGAGTCGGAGGCCATGATCCTCGAATATGCGCCGCTTGCCTGATAGCTTCAGCGCACCAAACCGGCATGGCTCTGACTCAATCGAGCCAAGCCCACCGATTGTTGTGTGGGACGTCAAATGGGCGGTATGTCGTCAGCTCGCGCTCCAGACCGTCCCCTGATTTTCCAAGGATGATTTTAAGCCATGCGGCAGATCTGGATTTCAAAGTCTGGCCCGCCCGAGGTTCTTAGCGTCAAAGAAGCGCCCGATCCCTCATCCGGCCGCAGGCGAGTTGCGCGTCCGGGTGGAGGCGAGCGGCGTCAATTTCGCCGACATTATGGGCCGGCTTGGGTTGTATCCGGACTTACCGCGCATGCCTGTCGTGCCGGGTTATGAAGTCGCCGGGCGCGTTGACGCAGCCGGCGCCGGAGCCGACGCCAGTTGGATCGGGCGCGACGTCTTCGCAGCGACCCACTTTGGCGGCTACGCCGACGTGGTTTGCGTTCCGCAGGTCCAAGTCTTCCCGCGACCGTCCAACATGTCCGCTGAGGAAGGCGCGTCCATCCCGGTGAACTACCTGACCGCTTGGCAGCTGATTGTGGTGATGGGCGGATTGAAGGCGAGCGAGACGGTGCTCATTCATTCCGCTGGCGGCGGCGTCGGCATCGCCGCGACCCAGATCGCCAAACACATCGGGGCGGCGGTCATCGGAACGGCGTCCGCCGGCAAGCATGAGGAATTGCGCGGGCTCGGCGTTCATCACCTGATCGACTATCGGACCGAGGACTTCGAGCACCGAGCGCATCAGATCACAGGCGGGCGAGGCGTCGAGCTCATCCTCGATGCCGTCGGCGGTGTCTCGCTCAAGAAGGGCTATCGCCTTCTCGCGCCCACCGGTCGCCTCGGAATCTTCGGCGCCTCGTCCGCCGCCACCGGCAAGGGCGCGGGATACCTAGGCATGGCGTCTATGCTGGCGAACACGCCTTGGGTCCAGTTCAATCCGCTGTCGCTGATGAACGCCAACAAGGGAGTGTTCGGCGTCAATCTGGGTCACCTGTGGGGTGAGTTTGACCGCATGCGAGGCTGGATGGATCAGCTCATGGATTTGTGGGAAAATGGCGTGATCAAGCCGAGCATCGCTTGCGTTTTCAGCTTTGACGAAGCCCCAGCGGCTCATCATTTCATTCAGGACCGCAAGAACATCGGCAAGGTGCTGCTTGCGCCTTAGGCCGACGGTTAGGCCTTGAGGAGCTTCTCCGCCGCGCGGGCTGCGAAATAGGTCAAAACCCCATCGGCGCCGGCGCGCTTAAACCCGACGAGGCTCTCCATCATGGCCTTGTCGCCGTCGATCCAGCCATTGTTCGCGGCGGCCATAATCATCGAATATTCGCCACTCACCTGATAGGCGAAGGTGGGCGCGCCGAATTCGTCCTTCACCCGCCGGACGATGTCGAGATAGGGCATGCCGGGCTTCACCATCACCATGTCGGCGCCCTCGTCGAGGTCGAGCTCGACCTCGCGCAACGCCTCGTCGCTGTTCGCCGGATCCATCTGATAGGTGCGCTTGTCGCCCTTGAGCGCCCCGGACGAGCCTAGCGCGTCGCGGAACGGGCCGTAGAAGGCAGAGGCGTATTTGGCCGCATAGGCCATGATCTGAACGTCGAGAAAGCCCTCGGCGTCGAGCGCCTCGCGGATCACCCCGACCCGCCCGTCCATCATGTCGGAGGGCGCGATAACGTCGGCGCCGGCGCGCGCCTGATTGAGTGCCTGGCGCGCGAGCGCCTCGACCGTCTCGTCGTTAAGGATGGTGAGTTCGCCCGAAGCGCCCTCGCGCACAAGCCCATCGTGGCCGTGGCTGGTGTAAGGGTCGAGCGCGACGTCGGTGACGAGGCCAAGCTCTGGAAACTCGCGCTTGATCGCACGGCAGGCGCGGCAGACGAGATTGTCCGGATTGAAAGCTTCGCCGCCACGCTCGTCCTTGAGCTCAGGCTCGGTGTAAGGGAAGAACGCGATCGCCGGGATCTCGAGCTTGACCGCCCGCTCGGCCTCACGCACTGCTTCATCGACGCTGAGCCGGTCGACTCCCGGCATCGCGGCGACCGGAACGCGAGGCCTTTCGCCGTTGATAAGAAAGAAGGGCCAAATGAGGTCGCTTGCGGTCAGCACATGCTCCGCCACCAGCCGCCGCGCCCATTCCGCCTTGCGGTTGCGGCGCGGCCTATGGATGAGGTCGAGACGATGGGCTTCGGCGATGCGCGACGGCTTGTTCATGGGGTCCTCTTTAGGCCGCTTATACACCCCTGTAGCGCAGGCGACGAGGCGGCGCCGATTCCCGACTCTTCGCGCAGACGGGATGCCGGGTGGGATGTTCGACGCTCGTCAAGATTTTTTAAGATCGTCGTCCGCGTCCCTGACTACGGTTGCGGACCGGAAAGGCGCAGCTGCTCGTGTTCGGCGCGAAAGACGTTGCTGTAAAGGCCGTTGATCCACTGGCGCCCGCTCGCGGTCACATTGAGGTAGCGGATGGCCTCCGAAATGTAAGGAGACACTTTCCCCCAGTAAAATTGCGGATATTTATCGACCAGATCCGCAGGCGATCCATAGCCGAGCTGCCGGTTCAGGCCGATTTCCTCAAACTCCTGGTACAGCGCGTTGGCCTTCCTTAGATAGTGCGGATCGCCGAGTTGGCCGATCAGATCGGCGGCGCGGAGCAGCGCCGCATCTTCGTGGACATGATGTTCATCGGGCGCCGTGGAGTAGGGGAAGCGCGTGTGTGTGATCGCGCCCGCGATCCGCGCGCCGTCGAGCTCCTCGATCGAGGCCAGGCGATCGAGGACGAACAGCTTTGATCGCTCGACGTGATAGGGCGCGAGCGCGGCGTCGGAGCAACCCCGCGGCAATTTCACCTTGTGGCCGGCAGCATCGACCACGTAGCCGCCGGGCCCATCCCCTTTGAGGACGCCGCGTACGTAGCCGATGTCGTGCGAGAGGCAGGCGACGATGAAGTGTGAATAGTCATCCGGGGTCGACTCGGTCAGCAGCGCGCGCCCCTTGAAGATGTCGTGACCCGCCAGGGTGACAAGCATGGTGTGCTCGACGTTGTGGTAGAGCGCGTCGCTATTGCCGATGCATTCGAGCGCGAGCCGCGCGGCGAACGGGACGATCTCCGCAAGGCGGGCGTGCGAGACCCCGAACCGATCTCTCATGTCGTTGGCCAGAAACGAGCCAAGCGCATCCGCGGCCAAGCCGGGCAACGTGATCATGGATCGCTCCGATGGTCGCCGCGGCGAACGCTGGCGATCAGGGTCGCCGGTTCTGTTCGCGCGCGCTTCGGGTCCAGCATGCCCGGCAGTCCCTGGATTTCACAAGAGACAACCCATTCATGCGCTTACTGACGGCCAGAGCGCAAGGCCCATCGCCCGCGATTGACAGGTCGAGGGGCTCAGGGGAAAGTCGTCCCCGAGGGGGGCCGCGCGAATCGTCGAAACCTTCGTCCTCGCCTCTATAGGTCGTCGATCGAAGGAGCTGGCGGTGATCAAAACGGTTTGGGGTGTCCTGGCGACTTTTGCCGCGTCGGCGGCTTTGGCTGGCTGCATGGCCATGGGGGCGCAGGAGAAGGAAGGGCAGCTGGCGGCGGCGGGCTTCGTGCGGCAGCAAGCGGATACGCCGCAGAAGATGGCCAAGCTTCAGGCGCTGCCGCAAAACACGATCGTCTTCTCGCAGCGGAAGAAGGGCGCCGTCTATATCTATGCGGACGCGGCGGGATGCAATTGCGCCTTCATCGGCAACGCCGCCGCCTATCAGCAGTATCAGCAGATTCGCGCCGCCAACAACATCGCGCAGATGCAAGAGACGACCGCGATGCTGAACCAGGAGGCCGCAATGGATTGGGGCGGCGTCTGGGGTCCTTACGCCCCCGGCTGGTATTGATCGATACCCTTCGCGACCACGAACTTCCACCGCCTTCATCCTGAGGAGCCCGCGCAGCGGGCGTATCGAAGGACACTTGCGGGCGCTCCCTTCGACAAGCCAAAGAGGCTTTCGAGGCCGTGATCTGAGGCACCCGAGGGTGACCACGGGGAATCCCTGGGCCGTTTCGTTTCGTTTCGGCCGGCGAGGAGGCCAAAAACGGCGAAAACGAAAGGAATTGTTTCGCCAAGCGAAACGAAACGTTTCGCGGGCTGGGTCCTAAGTCATTGGAATCATTATATGCGCCGAATCAATCATTTCGCGGGATTGTTTGTTTTCAATGGCTTGATCGGTCTTTCGTTTCGCGCTCTCGTCGCATCGCGCCCTCTCGATCGAAAAAGCCTGAGTCTAGCGCGGGCGGAGCGCGCCCTTCGACCAGCTCAGGGTAGGCTTTTCGAGCACGACGCCTTCCGCGCACCTTGGCCGAATCGCAAAGCAGCGGCAGCGTCGGCGTCGGCGTCGGCGTCGGAAGTCTGCGCACACTTTTGACGATTGTCATCGTACCCCGCATTTCTGAATTTGTCAATAGTTTTTGGCCGTCTTCAGAGAAATCAGCAGACGAAGTCACATCCGCGCGTAACATTCGCGGGGGTTTTTTTCCTGCCTCGCTGTCGAAATGGCGCGGGACAGGACGTCTCTGCATTGAGCGCGGCGAAACGGCCGCGCGGTTTTCGAGGAGAAAATTATGCAGTACCTGTTGATGATCCATTCGGACGAGAAAGCGATGCAGGCGGCGACGCAGGAAGAGAGCGGTTCGATCCTGGCGGCGTACGGCGCTTACATGAAGGCCATGGCGGATGCGGGCGTGAGCAAGGGCGGCCAGCGGCTGCACCCCACGTCAACCGCGACCACCGTCCGGGTCAAGGACGGCAAAACGCAGGTGCTCAACGGGCCTTATGCCGAGGTCAAAGAGCAGCTCGGCGGCTATTTCCTCATCGACGCGCCTGATCCTGACGCCGCGATCTCGTGGGCCGCGCGCTGCCCCGGGGCGCAGTACGGCGCGATCGAAGTGCGGCCGATCTGGGAGATGTGACCGGCTTGTAGCCGCGAGGCGGAAGCAGACTTCAACCGCCAGATTTTCGGTACCCACGCGCGAATGGCCGGCGCAAGGCCGGCCATGACAAGTTGGAGCTGAGACTTACAGCCAACGCGGCAAAGACCCGCCGTGAGCTACGCTGCCTTCGAGGAGAAACTCATGCAATATCTATTGCTGCTTCACGTCGACGAAAAGGCGATGCAAGCGGCGACCCCCGAGCAAACGACTGCGACGCTGGCGGCCTATGGCGCGTACGTGAAGGCGATGACGGACGCGGGGGTGAACAAGGGCGGCCAACGGTTGCGCCCGACCTCGACCGCCACCACCGTCCGGGTCAAGGACGGCAAAACCCAGGCGCTGAATGGCCCCTATGCAGAGATCAAAGAGCAACTGGGCGGCTATTTCCTCATCGACGCACCCGATCTCGACGCGGCGATCTCGTGGGCGGCGCGATGCCCCGCCGCGCAGCACGGCGCTGTCGAAGTCCGTCCGATCTGGCAGATGTAAGCGCGCCGCGGCGGGGCGGGACCGTGAAATCCGAGATGGAAAGGCAAGCAGCGTTCTATCGCGGATACCTGATCGACGATCGCAGCCTTGAGCCGCTGACGGTGGCTCTGGCGGCAATTGTCGCTCTCTGGTTTGTCGTCTACCTAGCCGATTGCATCGGCGCGATGGCGAACGCCAACGGCTGAACGCTCAACGCAAAGGTCCCATCTCGCCGACCAACCTACGAGGCTTGACCTGGGGAGAAGCGCAGCCGAGTTTCAGGCGCGCACAATCTCATCGCGATTTTCCCGAGCCGCCGCCGGGCCGCCAGTTCTCTCGATTGCGGCGCACGACGGTGGCGTTTGACCTCTCAACACGGAAAACATCAATGAGTTGCATATATTACCTGATGTTGATCTTCAATAAACCAGCGTAAGCAACTAAAAGGTCAGTGAACAGCCTGAGACCTAATTGTTGCGCGTTGTGGCCGTGACAAAAAAAGACGCCTAAGCCATTGAAATGACGAAGCCGAAGACGAGACTGCACACCCCGCGCGCGCCGACGCCGGGCTCTCTCCCGATGGCGGCGCGCCACGACGCCGACGCCCGCGCGGTCGCGGCGCGTGTGGCGCGGGAAAGCTATGGCAAGCTCGTGGCTTATCTCGCGGCGTCGTCGCGCGACGTGCCGGGGGCGGAGGACGCACTCGCCGACGCTTTCGCCTCCGCGCTCGTCGCCTGGCCGTGCCAGGGCGTGCCCTCGAACCCGGAAGGCTGGCTGGCGAAGGCGGCGCGGCGACGTTTAATCGACGCCGCCCGCAGGCGGCGTAGCGCCGACCGGGCGTCCGAAGCGCTCGAGCTCATCGACGCCGAATTGAAGGAGGCCTCGGACGCACACGAAGGGATCCCCGATCGGCGCCTCGCGCTCATGTTCGCCTGCGCTCATCCGGCGATCGAGGAGTCCATACGCGCGCCATTGATGTTGCAGACGATCCTAGGCCTGGACGCGGCGGCGATCGCTTCGGCCTTTCTGGTTTCGCCGGCGGCGATGGGCCAGCGCCTTTCACGCGCGAAGGCGAAAATCCGCCTCGCCGGCGTGCCCTTCAAAATCCCCGAGCGCGTGGATCTGCCTGATCGACTCGGCGTGGCGCTGGAGGCGATCTACGCCGCGTTTTCGCACGGCTGGGCGGAAGCCTTCTCCGACGACCCGCGCGGGCGCAACCTCGCCGAAGAGGCGATCTGGCTCGGCCGCGTCGTCGTTTCCCTCACCCCGAACGAGCCCGAAGCTATGGGGCTATTGGCGCTGATGCTCTACGCGCATTCGCGGCGCGAGGCGCGGCGCGACGCCATGGGGCGCTACGTTCCTCTCAGCAACCAGGCGGTCGAGCGCTGGGACCAGTCGGCGATCGAGGAGGCTGAGGGGCTGTTGCACGCAGCGGGCGCCTTGGGCGAGCCGGGACGCTTCCAGCTCGAGGCCGCGGTCCAATCGGTCCACGCCGCCCGCCGGCTGACCGAAACGACGGACTGGGAGGCGATCGCCGTCCTCTACGATGCGCTGTTCGCTCTGACCGCTTCTCCGGTCGTTGCCGTCAATCGCGCGGCGGCGGTCGCGCATGCGCGCGGCGCCGCGGCGGGATTGAAATTGCTGGACGAGGTGGAGGCGAAGGGCGGGCTCGCCGGATTCGAACCCTACTGGGTCGCGCGAGCCGATCTTTGCGCGAAACTGGGCGAAGTCGACGCAGCGCGCAGCGCCTACAGCCTGGCGATTGGCCTGCAAAGCGACCCGGCCGCGCGCGCCTTTCTCATCGAGCGGCTGGCGGCGCTGGCATGATCAGACGCGCCCTCGCCGTTCACACTGCCATCCGCCACAAACCGGGGTAGGACTGAACGAAGCCGTTCGGGGCGATTTCCAAGAAACCCTGATAGGGAACTGTCGGCGCCTCATACCAATAGGAGACTTCGCTCTGCCGTTCGTAGGTCTGCGGCAACTCTGTCAGCAACGCGCTGTCGAGATCGAACCATACGACCGGAACCTCAGCTCTTTGATTGGGTCTGAGCGCAATGCGCGAAAGTTGCAACACGTTGGTCGCCGGCGTGAAGCCGTAGTCGAGGTCGGCCAGATGCTCGAGACCTTCGACCCGGAGGCCATTCAAACGCCAGCCCGCGCTGTCGCGCCGGATCTCGTATTGAACTGTTTGGTCGCCAAGAAAGCCGCTTATCACTCCCCGCTTGGTCTCCCAACGAGCGTCGACCTCCACCTGGTAGGCGACCGCCACGGATCCGCCATCGTGATCGAATGCGGCCGCTCCTTTAAGCAGCCAGCCGCCGTCGCGAGGCCGCAACAACGCGGCGTCGCAGCCGGGTCGGTCGAGCCGTCTCCATGCCGCGAATTCGCTCATATTTAGCTTGTCCTCACCGGATAGGGCGCGCCCTCGAACCGTTCGGCATGGTAGCCTTTCGCGCCGATCTGCTTGGCGAGCGCACCTCTTATGTCGCCTGTGTCGCGCAATCGTCGGACGATCGCCGCGAAATCCCACTTTGGCCGCCACCCGAGGTCCTGGCGCGCGAGCGCGTTGTAATAGACGCGGTCGATGCTCGGGAACATGCGCCAGCCGCGCCTCGCGTATTCACCTTCCCATCCCGGCGCGCGCAGGCTGACGACCGTCGGCGCCTCGACGCGTAGGCGCGCACAATCCGCGGGCTTAAACGGCGTCGTCGCGCTGATGATGTATTTTTTAAAGCCGATTGCGGGCGCACGCTCAGCCGCAAGCAGATGGGCGTCGACCACGTCCTCGATCGCGACCCGGCGGAACAGATATTCGTTCGCCTTCGTGTTGTCGTCGGCATACGACTTGCGCGCCGCCGCATCGTCGTCCTCTTCGGGAAAGAAGCGCGAGGTCCTGAGCACGATCGACGCCAGGCGTTCGTTGCGGTGGAACAATTGACAGAGGTCCTCGGCCGCGGTCTTGGTCACGCCGTAAATGTTCTTTGGGACCGGCGCGACGCGCTCGTCGATCCAGGCCGCGGGCTCATCCGGCGGGGGTTTCAGCGCGTCCCCGAAGGCGCTCGTCGTTGAGGTCATGACAAACGCGCGGACGCGGGCGCGCGCCGCCTCCTCGAGCAGGATCAGCGTTCCGAGAATATTGGTCTCGACGAACGCCCCACGCGCATGGGTCGCGACATGCGGCTTATGGAGCGTCGCGGCGTGGAGGACCGCATCAACGCCCTTCATGCTGCGCGCGACCAGGGCGCGATCGGCGATCGACGCGACCTCGTCGGTGAACGGTCCGGGGATCACGTCGAGGCCGACGGCCGCGCGGCCCGAGGCGCGCAGCGTGCGCATCAGCGCTTCGCCCAGATGCCCTGATGAGCCGGTGACCAGCATTGTCATAGTTGCGCCCACTCTGGTCTGGATCCCCTCGCGCCTTTTAGGTCGCGGAGGCGGGCGCATCAAACGCGATTGCCGCAGGCGCTCTCGGTTTAGGGGCGAATCCGGCTCGTCTCAGAGCTACCGGATCATGCCCTGCTGGTCGCCGCCGCCGCAGGTGCGGAACGCGTCCCACAGCTTGCGGTTGGTGACCTTCGGCAGACGCCCGGCGAAATGCCGGAAACCCACACTTGCGCCGGGTCGACCGGATAGCCGCCCAGCCCCGTCGGCACCGACGCGGAGGCGCAAAGGAGCACCAGCGGCGAAAGTAGGCGCTCGCGAGCCGGAACACCGCGACGACCCCTGAGAACAGGCGCCTCGCCATCTTCCGCGCTCGATCGCTTTGTGAAAATGGTATTCCGACTTGATCGAGCGCGCCAGCCGACAGCCTGTGGCGGGCGCGCTTGCGCCACGCTTACTTGAGCGTGGTGCCGATCTCGTTGAACACGGTGCTGACATTCGAGCCG
>Ga0210396_10007614_pt1 | contig 10290 bp, 11 predicted proteins | sample IncBWH17OmetaG_FD_155466 | JGI IMG/M metagenome (GOLD analysis project Ga0210396, IMG submission 155466) | Forest soil microbial communities from Barre Woods Harvard Forest LTER site, Petersham, Massachusetts, United States - Inc-BW-H-17-O ... | reverse complement strand
TCTGCGCTTTCGCTCGCGCTTGGAAAAATCCGCCACGGCGAAATCTACGGCAAAAAACAGGTTAAATTCGGGCGCGGGAAAGGATCGTGGCAAGGTGGCGCAAGAGGTTAGAGCTGGCTTTTGCGCGAAGCGGTTTTCTTCTTGGCAAACAGAAGCCGAAGTGCCTATGATCACTATTCTAACCATAATAATCGTATGAACTACAGCAAAAAATACGATACTCGTATTCCTGAAATCAGCGAAAGGATCCACGAATTCCTGAGGGAGAAACATCTTACCGGACAAGTGGAACATGAATTTCAGACAAGAGATCCAAATATGCCGACCGGGTGGGCGATCTTGACGGTCGATACTTCCGATCCAATGCTTCAAGGGGAATTGAATGGTTTCATTTCGAATCTGGAAAAGCTGAATGCCGCGCAGTCAGGGTGTCTTGGTCAGCTCGTTTCGTGATGAAGAGAAATTCATGATGAGCGACGCGGAGAATATGTCTGGGCCGCCGCGCGTGCTTTCGGGCAACGAGATCCCGGCCGGCGTCCTGAACTACCTCAATGGCGAGGACCTGCTATCGAAAACGCAAGCCCTCCCTCTCTCGACCGTTGACACCGACGGTTGGCCGAAAGTCGCGCTGCTCAGTGCAGGTGACGTCCTCGCGCTTCCGAACGGGCGGTTACGCTTAGCCATCTATTCGAACTCCGGCACGGCCGGCAACTTGAAACGCGATGGACGGCTGACTCTCAGCATGTCGCTCGAGGGCGGGATGTGCTCGCTACGCATGCGCGCCCGCACGTGCTTCCCAGGCTTGCCCGAGTTGTCGCTCAGTTTCTTCGAGGCGGAGGTCGAACGCGTGCGCGTGGATGTCGCGCCCTATGCCGATGTAACCGGCGGCATCAGTTTCGCCCTTCATGAGCAGTCGGCCGTGCTTGACCGCTGGGAGCGGCAGATCGCGGCGCTCCGAACCGTTTCATGATCGGCCGTTAACGCGAAACGCTTACCCGTGGCCTTCTTTCTTTGGGGTTCGTCGGTTATAAACCCAATCCAGAAGTTCCACAAACCTCTGGCTATCGATCCAAAGAAAGATTTCATTATATTTTGAATCGTTCTCCGGAAGTTTCTGATAGCCGCCACCAGCGGGTATCCAGACCTTACCGTTGATTAATTTTGGGTTCATATGGGAAAGACAGCGACAATGCGCCCCCGTACATTCGTTATTATTACCATTCTTACCATATTTTCAAGAAACAATCGAGAACTTTAGCCAGTTTTTTTTGCTCCGCTGGCGATTTGCTCAAGCGAACCCACAAAGAGGCCGAACCAACGAACCAACGCTGTCCAGTTGCTCGACTCCCCGGAAGCACCGGCCTGCGCCATGACATCGGTGTACCGTCTCCTAAATCCTAGCGGCGCACGCCGGTTTTGGTTCTAACCGAAAAATGGCCCTTTCTGCCTTTGGCGATCCGACCCCAAATCTCACAAAATGTATATAGAATGGAAACAATATCTGACCGTCGGATTCGATCTAAAGAGGATCGCTCAAAGTCGGGAAAATTTGTCGGCTGAATATTCAATGGATCTCGGATCAACCCTTTTGTTCGGAGACGTTTTGGGATCCAGTTGCCGCTTTTGGAACGAGCGCCGACTGAATTTGTTCATCGTCGGCTGGATCTAACCGATTACTGACTCCTGATGATCGATCTTCTTTTACAGCTTGCCTACGTCGCTCTCGTGCTGGCGGTGATCTCTCTTTTCGTTTGTACGCTGCCGGTCTGGTTGATCGTGCTGGTGGTCGTCCTTTTGCTCCGGTAAATGGGTCTTCTCTTACGCCCCGAATCGACGCGGAGACAGGGAAAGAAAACAATATTGAGCATGTGACTGCCTTGTTAGATATCGCGGTTACCGTCAAGGACCGGAAAATGTGAGCCTATCGCAACCAGCCGGAGCTTAAGTGCAACCTTGAGGACCGCCCGGTTTCGAAGATTGGGATCTCGATGATAGATTAGGTTAAGCCAGCCATAATGACACCAACCTTGGTCGGGCTTGTTCTCGAAACTGAGTTTCTCCAATGGGCCTGAAAAGTCGTCATTCCCCAGTTGAACGGTTACGAGATATTCATTGCCCCGCTTATCGACCTTCAGGACTGTGGCAAGAATCGGCGTCATTTTCGGATCGCTTTCGACATAATAATGCCTACCCCTTTTTAATCAGCGGAAGAGTATCACGATGCTTGGTTAGCGGGTGAAGCGTTGAAAAGGCCGGAAAATGACCCGCCGAACGCGGTTTATCATCGACTGAAAGGCCAACGGCTTTCAGGGCGGTGCTGCGACTCAGCATCAGGAAGAGGTTCAGAACCGGGCCGACCGGATAGTTCGGCCCGCAGATCATGACTCGGGCGGAGATCTGATCCAAAATTGAAACCAGTGACACCGGAGATAAAGACCGAAATTCCCCTCGCTTAAATTGCGGCTCCTGACGGAAGAGGACGCCGAAGTGCTATCTTTGCGGGTCGATCAAAATCGCGAACGTCTACGCCGATGGTTGCCTTGGCTCGACGGAGCTAAAGATTCCTCCGATCAGTTGAAGTACATCCAAAGATGTTCAGAAAGTGCAGCCGCCGGAACGGCGTTCCACTACGCCCTTTTCTCAGGTGGCAAAATCGTTGGAATCGTTTCGTTCAACAATATTGAGAAGCTGAATCGTTGCGGGACAATGGGATATTGGCTGGCCAAGTCACATACCGCCAGAGGATACATGACAGCGGCGGTCAAAGCATTGATCGACGACGGTTTTAAACATTTGGAACTGAATCGCATCCAAGCGCGGGTCGCCACGGATAACTATCCAAGTCAGGCCGTTTGCGACCGGTTAGGTCTAACCCGGATGCCGGTCATACTACAGGAAGAGCATCACGAAGCTTGGTTATCGGGTGAAGCGGAAAAAGAGGTTTTGGAACCGTTCCCGGCGGACCGAATGAAGGCGTGGCCAACGATGCGCGGGTAGTCTCGTCTAAAAACAATGACGCCGAGATCAAAGCGCCGATCGAGATTGGAGCGCCAGAAAGCGTTTCTGGGCCGCGTTTTTTCGCATGAAGCGAAGATCGGTGGAATTCGTCTAAGTATGTAAGAAGGAACTTCAAAATATGAACAGCCAATCTTTTTACGTTCAATTGAACTTCAGGCCAAAAATCGGGACTGAAAGAGTGCCGCAAATTAAACAGCACGAAACGGTTGTTGAAGTTCCGAAGGATCTCGTTCAACGCAAGCAATCGAAAAACACCAGCAAGAATTCGAGAGAGAAGGTAATCGTTCTTGAGCTGGCGAGAAGAGCGGCTATCGGCACGTTCCCGACCGTTACGGAACGAGTAGTCGGGCTCTATGATGAAGATCCGCCGATCTGGTATGCGGAGCGGCCCCATATAATGAATGAACGACGGTGCGACAACGAAGAAAATGGCACCCGAGCATGGAGGGTCGTTTAGAATTCGGATGTTCCGTTCTCCAGGATTTGCTTTAGGATCGGATTGGCTGCAAGCTTTCGCATGTTTCCATCAGGGGGGAATGGCTTCCCTGCTTGGGAGACTATTGATCGAGCCGAAGGAGTCGTCCAATGACACACTGCTGCTATGCAAGACATAGTTGATCGCTTCGTAACTTGGGCTCAAGGTCGGCCCGACGTGCGAGCCGGAGTTATTTTGGGGTCATGGGCCCGCAACGAGACGCCCGCAGATCATCTGTCCGATCTTGATCTGCTCGTCATTGTCAGCGACCCGTCAGTCTTTCTTTCGGAAGCCAGTTGGCTCCTTTCCTTCGGAGAACCCTGTCTAACCTTTGTGGAACCGACTGCTACCGGAAATTTTAAAGAACGGAGAGCGGCATTCAAGGACGGGAAAGATATTGATTTTTCTCTGGTGCCTGTGGAGGCCATACAGCAAATGGTCGGACAACAGATTCCCGCCGAGATCGCTGATGTTTTTAGAAGAGGGTTTAAGATTCTCGTGGATAAAGATCGTCTGGCGGAACGGCTTACCGACAGTGCTCGTTGGCCTGAAAAAGCCGATAAGTTACCAACCGACTCGTCGTGGCATGAAACGGGACACGATTTCCTGTATCACGTTCTTTTGACAGCTAAGAAAGCCCGACGGGGAGAGTTGTGGGTGGCTACGTCAATCTGCAATGGGTATTTGCAAAACCTGCTCCTTCGCTTAATCGAATGGCACGCCAAAGCGAAAGGCCAGCGCGACAGTTGGCATAAAGGCAGATTTCTGGAACACTGGACCGAGCAGGAAATTGTGCAAGCCCTGCCCGATACGTTTGCAAAGTATGCGCTGGAGGATGTCCAACGCGCACTGAAGGCGGATCTTCATTTCTACGATAAGTTCGGGCGAGAGGTAGCGAATGCTTTCGGGTACGACTTTCCCGAGGAGGCGTACTCCTTCGCGGTGGAGCAGCTACAGGAGCTAGTGGGAAAAGCTGAAGACCTGAATCAATGAAATAGTCGAACATGGTTATAAACGGCAATTCCTGCATTTTCGGTTAGAGCTATTTCGCTATCGAAGCCCGGCCAAGGACGGCGGTACGCTGGAATACGTTTTTGAAGCCGGTGAAGAATTCTCCCAACGCCATAACGAAAGAGAAAGCGGCAGAGATCGCCGTAGACTTTGTAATGACCTATCGCCCCTATCGATCCTTGCAATCATTGTCACGCCGCCAATCATCCCGCTTATTGACCGCTTAAATTTTTGGTGTCAAAAAGGAACGAGTGTCAAAGACCCAGTAAATGACGATCCCCGAAATAGCCGCACAACTGCGGGTGGCGCTCGGTATTTGCGTCGGTGCGGACAAAGACGTTTCACCGGCAGAACGAAGTTATTTCACGGCCATGCAGAACGACTCTTCAGACGAAGATGTGATCTCCTTCTGGTTGTCGGTCTCTTATCTGGACACGCATCGAGTGCCGATGTTTATCGTCAAGCAGTGGGCGCGAAAAGCAACCAATATCAGCGAGTGGATGGCGCTGTTGGAAGGAAATACTGCTCCACCGGAAAACAACTGAAAAGACTGGCTGGACGCTATCACCAATGCTGGCGAGGTCGAAGGTCGTGGATCTGGAGAGACAACCTTCGTTATCTGTCCGCACTGCGTTTGCCTGAGTTTGGTTGAAGGAGATGTGCAGTCGAATTGGGTGTGCTCATTTTGCGGTACTCGTTTCAATTAAAGGCAGAAAATTTGCTTGGCTAGCGACGATCCTGCTTACTCTTCATTCCCCAGTCCCGTTCGCTGGCAGATACCCTTTCTTGAGTCACTGGGACGATTTTCTCCATTGCCACTATCCCAAAGCCCGCAAGGTACACGCTGAGATCTTCTTCGGTTGGACCCGAGAGCTGAGCCATCTGAGTCCGACGATGCGTCGGGCTTGGCAACGCCTCATTAGGAACTGGCTTCTGTTTCACGCTCGAGATCATACAGGCACGTTCATTCCCGATCTGCTGACCTTTCCAAAGCCGATCCCGGCGCAACTGCCTCGCTTGGTCTCCGAAGCTGAGATGGCGCGCATCCTTCAAGCCGCCTGGCAACTGTCCCCTTCGCGCACCAACCCGCTACGGGCCGAAACAATTGCAGTGGGCTTGCTCTTGCTGTTTTGTTGCGGGCTGCGGCGCGGGGAACTGCTGCGACTCAAACTGGGCGATCTCGACCGGAACCAAGGCCTTCTGAGCATCGTGGAGACAAAGTTCCACACCTGGGTCACGTCAGTGTCGTGAGCACCTACTACTACCTGCAACTGACCCCAGAACTGCGTCAGTCTGCAAGCCAACGCTTCCATCAGCGCTTCAGCCCTTTATTCACGGAAGGAGGCGTGGTATGAACCCTCGCAAAAACTTCAACCCTCGCCTCCACCTTGCATGGCTTCCTCACCGACTACCTTCCCCGTCAGCGCGCCCCGAGCCCCCACACGCTTCGCAGCTACCGGGGCAGTCTCAAATTGCTGCTGCAGTTTGTTGCCGGAAAAAAGGGCGATCCCAGCCAAATCACTATGGTTTTCCCTGAGAACTCATGATAAACGGCCCGGCAAGGTTGACTGCTTGGGCTAGCCCTTTTTCGCTCCGCAATTTGACTAGCCAGTTGCGTTGCACCTCGGCTAACGCTTCAGAAGCGTTCCTGCTGTTGTGTGCAGCTTCGTAAAAGTCGCTCATGATCTGCACCGTAACTGCATCGCTGATCGGCCAAAGCGTCATCAACAGGTTCTGGGTGCCAGCTTCGACAAAGCCTCTTCGCAAGCCCATCACTCCTTCTCCTGCTCGTGCTTCTCCTGAGCCGGTGTCACACGCCGAAAGGGTCACTAGCCAGGTTCCTTGCAGATCCAAGGTACTCACTTCTTCCGCCGTCAAAATTCCATCGTTTTGCACCGGGGGAACTTCTTCTCGTTTCCAAGCTTCAATGGTTGTTTGGGCGCCGGCCAAAGCTAACCCACCGCGATGCATTGGGTTTTTGAAAAAGTTCGATCTAGTCACGGTGTTTTTTCCCGTCGATACTTTGTCGTTTTGGGTCGTCGGATCCTCTTTGTCAAAAAATCCGTGGGTTGCCAGATGTAGAATATAGGGCGAACGAATTTTCAGCAGAGCTTCTTTTGTCGCCTCTCTGTCGGTGAAATTAGAAGGCTTCCAACCCCAGCTGACAAATTTTCGGACTAGTTCGGTATCTTCGATTTTTGTGCCCTGCAAACTCTCAAACCTCCAGCCTTCGACGTCCCTTTCCTCGCCTCTAGTAGTCAAATCTGCCGCTTTATTAACCGTTTCCTGTTTTGACTGCGTCGCAACGGTCGTTCCAGTCTTCTCAGTTTCAGGACTCGGATAGACTTCACTCATTGCCAGTTTCATATTGGCAACAATCATTGCCTCCTTCGCGGTCAAAGCGGCATTTTTCTTGCTTCGGCTCTTCGAAAAGACCTTGCGGTTCAAAGCCACCAGATCAGCATACGTTATCTTTTTAGTCAGCGTTCCTGTCGATGGAAGGTCAAAATCCGGATTAGCAAAAAGCACGACTTCCTGGCTATCCACAGATTTCGTTTCCCGTAGCAGATCGCGCCCACTGGCAACATACTGGATGTCGTATCGTTCGGTCAGGAACTGCTGGTTCCTATTCAAAAGCCTTGCGAACGAGATAAAGTTGAGCTGTCCGTCAGGGCTGATGATCAGCCGCTTTGTCTGATTTGGCAGGACGAGACTGACCGGCACCCAAAGCGCTTCGTGGAGCGCTTCGAGACTCCTGGAGAGTTCGGCCTCGTCCGTCGGTTCCCGAACCAACGATTCGTACTGTCGCACGAGCTTTTCTATTCCGTCCGCTCTGCCGAGCGGAATCCAGAGCGGAGCACCTTTCGAAAGCAATACCAACGCCCCGTAGTGCTGCTCCCATTTTCTCTCGCCAAGGTAAAATGGGTATCGCAAATACTCTACCAGTGCACAATCGTCGGGAATGACAGACTGCACCTGTTCGACGGTCACACTCAGAGCGGCGCGCGCTCTCCCTCCGCCAGCCGATTGCTGTGCAAATTCACCCTCGATCTTCGCGATCTCGTCTTCCAGTTGCTGTATTCGTAAGTTACGCGTTGCTAGGACCTCTTCTAAATTTAGCTGATTCAATTCGGTTTTATCCAGATTAAGTTTCTTGACCAGCTCCTCGCCTTGCGTCGTGCGGGAGGAGTCAACCTGCTGGCGGTCTTCGATCATTGAATCAAGCACCACGCCCTTATATCTCAGCACGGCAGTAGCCAAATCAGTTTCGGCGCCTGGTAGCTGTGGAAAAATTCCATACGGCAAGAAGCGATCGAAGTACGACAGACGTTGCTCTTCGGAACCGAAGGCGCATATCTTAGTTAGTATCGCCAACCTTGCCGCGGCCTCTTGGCGGGCCAGAGCCGTGGCTTTGTCGATTCGACCAAGATCAAATTCTACCATGGCAAGACTGCCGCAGGCGTCCGTGGTGGCTTGATGTTCTACCCCAAAAGCGTTCTGTAAAATCGGAAGCGATTGCCTCAGGAGCGGCTCGGCTTCAGCGCATTTGCCGATCGAATCGTAAAGGGTCCCCAGCTCAACAAGACTGATTGCCGTGTCGGGATGATCCGATCCAAGAAGCTTCTGCCTAATCTGGAGCGCTTCCTGGTAAAGGGGTTCTGCCTTGGTGTACTCCCCTAACTCCTCGTATAGATTCGCGAGAATGCGCGCACCTTGCGCAGTGTAAGGATTGTCGGAGCCCAAGATATTCCGGAAGATTCGCAGTGCTCCCACGCAGAGCGGTTCCGCGTTGGCGTACTCGCGCATATCCATATACAGCTTGCCTAAGTTACAGAGAGCACTCGCCGTGTCAGGATCTTCATCGCCAAACGCCAGTTGCCGGAGCCGGAGAGCTTTCTGGAAAAGCGGTTTGGCTTTGGCGTACTCACCGATCGAGTCGTATAGCTGGGCCAAGCCACTGAATCCATCTGACGTACTAGGGTCAATATCGTGGCGAAAGATCACCAGCTCGACCCGAGAAGCTTCCTGAAGGACTGGTTCGGCTTTGGCATAGTCCCCGACAATCGAAAGAAGACGACCAAGGTTGCCCAGCGCAATCCTGGTCTGGAAACTCTCCGAGCCCCAAGCGTGCTTTGCCACGTCAAGCGCTCTTTCCGCAATGGTAATAGCTTCTTGATACTTTCCCTGATTGTACAACCCTTTGACTTGTTGACAGAGTGAATGGAATTTTTCTGTTGCGGGCGTCGATGGATCGCGTTGGACCCAGTTGTCGTCCATGGAGTCGTATAGCGTACCCAAATTATCGTGGCTAGCCGCCGCTGCCCTCTCATGTCGCAGCCGGGCTCCGTCTTCTTCCAGCGTCGCCTCATCGGGCGGCTGCGTCTTGATCTTTTCGTGCATCGCAGCCAGGATTTTAGCGTTGGTCAGCGTGTCGGGATTTTCTGGCCCAAGAACTTTTTGGCGGATTCGCAGCGCTTCCTGAACAATGGGTTCCGCTTTTGCGTATTCGCCGATATAGGTGTAAACAACAGCCAATCTATCAAGGCTCCTAGCCGTCTCGAGATCGTCGGGCCCAAGGACTTTTTGCCGAATCCGAAGCGCTTCCTGGTAAGCCGATTCAGCTTTGGCGTAGTTCCCGCTCTGATAGAGGGGGAGACCGAGGTTGTCCAAGGCACTGGCGGTCGCGGGTGCCTCTGGACCCCAAATGCGTTTTGCCGTTTCGACGGCTTTCCGCAGCGGAAATCTTTTTCTGGAATTGTTTTTGTTCACGGCCCATTTGGACCCAACGATCCATAAACATTTTCTCGTAGTCTTGCGCCAACAATGACGGGCCCGCGAGAATGCAGATCCAGAACCATAGTGCTAACAGTACAAAAGATGATTTTGCCTGCGATCGAGTCATAAGCCTCTTTCTACGAAACAAGTCGATTTTGGAGTAAAAATAGAATTATTCAAGTTGGAAAAGGCCAGCATGTCTTCCGGTTTCTTCCGGCCTATACTTGGTGCCGGGTTGGGTATTCTCGAAGAGTGAAGGATACGAATGCTGGGACCTCCAAACACGGACAATGCTTCCGCGATCTTCTGCGCTTTTTTCGACCGAAGTTTATGACTAATGAAGATGATCAGATCACTCATATATCCTATTAACGGACTGACTGGCCTCTCTAGAAAACTTGCTTGTTGTGGTACCGTGTTAAACTTTTATTTTCCACAAATGAGTCAGGAAATACTCCGAAGGGAGTATATTTTCGTGAAACCGTGTGGTCAGTCAACAAAGACCGGTGGCTGCGGAACCTCCGAGCACCAAGGCTTCCACGTCCTCCAATTCCGCGAAATTTGCGGCCAATTCTTCGATAGTGCGGTTCATAAAAAGCCTTGCGTCGGCGGACCTCAAACCTCTGGGATTAATCTTGCAATGTGCAGGACCGGGGCGTTATGGTATGGTTTTCAACAACCAACCTTGAATCGTTACATCGCTCGATTAGGAGAACAAGCAAGGCAAAGGAGCGGAAAATGAGCGAACCGACAAAAATCAAATGGCGGATCGCAGGTGAGAAGGTGGCGAGCTGTAATTGCAGCTGGGGTTGTCCATGCCAATTCAACGCTCTACCCACTACCGGGCGCTGTGAAGCGATCGGAGCACACCTGATTAACGACGGATATTATGGCAAAACGCGATTGGACGGCGTGCGTTACGCTGGCGTCGTCTGGTGGCCGGGTCCGATACACGAGGGCAACGGCGTGCGGCTCCTGATCATCGACGAGCAGGCGACCAAGGAGCAGCG
>Ga0210396_10007613_pt1 | contig 10292 bp, 7 predicted proteins | sample IncBWH17OmetaG_FD_155466 | JGI IMG/M metagenome (GOLD analysis project Ga0210396, IMG submission 155466) | Forest soil microbial communities from Barre Woods Harvard Forest LTER site, Petersham, Massachusetts, United States - Inc-BW-H-17-O ... | reverse complement strand
CCGACGCTTCCGACGATGAGGTCTGGTAAGCAGCTGCAGCAGCGGGGTTACATTCTACACTCGATCGCCTTCCACAAGGTCTCGCCACGCTGGTTGGAGAGAGCGGCATCGGTCTCTCCGTGGGCGAACGCCAACGTATTCAAATCGCCCGTATGCTGGCCGCCCATACCCGGATCGTCGTGCTGGATGAAGCCACCGCCAACCTGGATTATGCCACGGAAGAGGAAATCCGCCGGACTATAGACAGGATCCGCCACAAGGCCACCGTGATCATCATCGCCCACCGCTATTCAATGGTCAGGGACGCCGATCGGGTTATCGTCCTGGCGGAAGGCCGAATAGAGGAGGCCGGGACGCCTGCGGAATTACTGGAAAAGGGTGGCTGGTTTGCGCGTTTTGCAGCCGCGGCCGAAGAGATCCATTCCGAGTCGGAGGACGAATACGAAGACCCCGGAGAGGAAGAAGACGAATAATGCGCGCGCAAAATAATTTGTGGAATTTTACTTCTTTCCTATCTTAAATGCAATGAAGAGGTCCCTTCTATTGATTTCCACCCTCCTCCTCCTTACGCTGCGCCATAGCATGGCTGCTCCCGTTCATCCTTTCCATACCGATACCCTCGCCCTCCCCTGTCTGCAAAAGGCCGAACAATTGCTCGACGAAGCCATCGGTTTCATGGAAAAGACCTACTATCGAAGGGATATGGTGGACTGGAAAGCCTTGGCAACACAGGCCCGACAACAGCTCATCAACGCCGGCAACTGCGATGACGCATATGCTGCTATCACCTGGTGCTTCAAACAGCTTGGTGAACGACACAGCTTTATCATGCCCCCTGACAAAGCCGCCCGGTATAACGGCGATGAAACACCGGATGGCCCGGGCAGCCTTAACGAGCTGGTAGGCGAGATCCGCGGTGAATGGCTGCAGGACAGCATCGCCTATCTGACCATACCCTGGGTCACCACGACCGATTCACTCGTTTGCGAACGCATTGCGGATAGTCTACAGGCCGTCATCGCCCGATTGGACACCCGTCATATCTCCCGCTGGATCATTGATCTCCGCAACAACCACGGCGGCAACTGCTGGCCCATGCTGGCAGGCATCGGCCCACTGCTCGGCGATGGCGTCTACGGCTATTTTGTCGCTTCGGGCCAGCGAATACCTATCTCGTATTATGATGGCTCGGCCTGCCAGGGCCGCCATGTCCGCTGCCGGGTCAGCGAAGACCACGGCTACCATACCCACGCTGCACACAACTCGATCGTTGTCCTGACCGGCCGCAGGACCGTCAGCGCCGGCGAGATTGTGGCCCTGGCCTTCAAAGGCCGGGAACAGACCTGCCTGATCGGACAGCCGACCGCAGGCCTTACCACCGCTAATGCCACTTATCCCCTTTCTGACCAGTCAATGCTGGTGCTGACCGTATGCCAGGAAGCCGATTTCACCGGCCGCATCTGCGACGGGCGCATCCAGCCTGATCAGCTTGTCCCCATTGCCGACGGAAATACGGACCCCGACGTCGCCCGCGCCGCCGCCCTCGCCTGGCTGCAAAGTAAATGACACGCTTTCCTTATCTTTATTCGCATAAACAACTGCTTATGCGTCGACTCCGCTCCCACATCGTCATTCTTTCATCCCTCGTCACCTTTGCCGCCTGCCAATCCAACCCACCGTCTGCCGAAGACGCCGGTCTGTCGTCATTTAACAAAGATAGTCTCGCGGCATCCATCCGCATCGTGGCCAGCGACTCCTTCCAGGGAAGACGCCCCTTCACGTCGGGGGAGACAAGGACGATCGACTATCTGGTCAAATCCTACACCGCCCTCGGCCTGGAGCCAGGTAACGGCAACAGCTATACGCAGGACGTGCCGCTGGTCGAGATCAGCCCCGCCGCTCCCTCGACCCTGCAGCTTATCTCCGGGAAAGGAAAGACGGAATTTCGGAACCTCGACGACTTTGTCCTCTGGACCGAAAGACCCGACTCCGTCAATACCCTCGATAAGAGCGAAATTGTCTTTGCCGGCTTTGGGATCGTTGCACCCGAATATAACTGGAACGACTATGCCGGGATCGACGTAAAAGGCAAAACCGTGCTCGTGATGGTCAACGACCCGGGATTCTACGACTCAACCCTGTTCAAAGGCCGTACCATGACCTACTACGGCCGCTGGACATATAAATATGAAGAAGCAATCCGGCAAGGCGCCAAAGCCTGCCTCATCATCCACAACACCGCCGCGGCCTCCTACCCTTTCCAGGTGGTGCAAAGCTCCAACGGCAATGTCAAGCTCCATCTCGATACCCGCAACAATCCCTCCTATCAGCTAACCGTCCAGGGCTGGATCACCGGCGAGACGGCGAATAAACTCCTTACAGCTGCCGGAAAGGACAGCACCCTGGTTGCCGCCGCGCAGCACAGAGGATTTAAAGCAGTACCCCTGAAGGTCCGGATATCCGCCTCGGTAAAGGTGAAAGAGATTTATAATATGTCCCACAACGTCATCGCAAAAATTACCGGCAGCAAATATCCGGATGAATACATCATCTACTCCGCCCACTGGGACCATTTCGGGATTGGGAAACCCGATGCAAAAGGCGACTCCATCTATAACGGCGCCGCCGACAATGCCAGCGGCACCGCCTCACTGCTGCAGATCGCCAAAGCTTTCGAAAGCGGGCCGGCCAAACCGGAACGAACGATCCTCTTCCTTTCGGTGACCGCTGAAGAACAGGGATTGCTGGGATCGGCCTGGTATGCACAGCACCCTATCTATCCGCTGGCGAAAACGGTAGCCAACCTGAATATTGACGTGATCAATACCTACGGACCGACAAAGGATATCACCTACAGCGGGAAAGGGCAATCCGAACTGGAAGACTACCTGGCTGACGAAGTAAAGAAGAATGGCCGCTATATCGCGCCCGAAGACCATCCCGAAGCCGGTCACTATTTCCGCTCCGATCACTTCAACTTTGCCCGCGCCGGTGTACCCTCCCTCACCGCGGACGGCGGCGTCGACGATCTCACACGGGGTATTCCTTATGGCAAACAGAAACACGACCAGTATACTGCCGAACGCTACCATCAGCCATCGGACCAGATCGATTCCACCTGGGATCTGACCGGTGGCCTCCAGGATATCGAGCTTGATTATTCCATCGGCGAAAAACTCGCGAACAGCCGCGCATGGCCGGAATGGAAAGCGGGCTCCGAGTTCAAAGCGATTCGCGACAAATCTTCAGCGGAAAGAAAATAAAATGGGCTGCTATATCGCTAAACCTTTAAATTTACCCTTTATTTTTTGCACATGGGAGACCTCCAGATCAAGAAAGAATCCAAAAATTACGACGCGGTTATTGTAGGCTCAGGAGCAGGCGGAGGCATGGCCGCTTATGTCCTTGCCAATGCCGGTCTCAAAGTATGCCTCATCGAAGCCGGCCCGATGTTCGACCCCCGGAAAGATTCCAACCAGCTGCGCAACCCGTGGGAATCACCCCGCCGCGGCAACGGAACCAAATTCAGACCCTTTGGCGATTTCGACGGCTGCTATTGGGGATGGGAAGTGGATGGCGAGCCCTATACCCAGACCGGAAAAAAAGGGACCATACCATGGGAATGGTGGCGGGCCCGCATGGTCGGTGGCCGCACCAATCACTGGGGACGCATCGCGCTTCGCTTCGGCCCTAAGGATTTCAAACGCAAAAGCATCGATAGCCTCGGCGACGACTGGCCTATCGGCTATGAAGATGTAAAGCCTTACTACGATAAGATCGACAAGCTGCTTGGCGTATTCGGTACCAACGAAGGGCTTCCAAACGACCCCGACGGCTTCTTCCTGCCCCCGCCCAAACCCCGCCTGCATGAGTTGATGATCAAGAAGGCCGGCGCTAAAGTCGGCGTCCCGGTCATCCCCTCAAGGCTTTCTATCCTGACCAAATCGATCAACAGCGAACGCGGCCAATGCTTCTATTGCGCTCAGTGCGGCCGTAGTTGTAAGGTCTATGGAGATTTCTCCTCCTCTTCCTGCCTCGTCATCCCCGCGCTGAAGACCGGGAACCTCGATCTCGTCACCAACGCCATGGCCCGCGAAGTGCTAACCAATAACGAAGGTCTCGCCACCGGCGTATCGTATATCAATAAGGACGACAACCAGGAATACCGGGTATCCGGCCGGACCATCGTCCTCGCCGCCAGCGCCTGCGAAAGCGCCCGGCTGCTGCTCAATTCAAAATCCGCGCGTTATCCGGACGGCCTCGCCAATGGCAGCAAAACAGTCGGCCATTATCTCCATGACTCTACCGGCGCGGATATGGGCGGCATCATCCCCGAACTGTTCGATCGCAAGCGATACAACGAAGACGGGGTCGGCGGCATGCACGTCTATTCCCCCTGGTGGGGGGACAACCAAAAACTGGATTTCCCCCGCGGCTATCACATCGAATTTGGCGGCGGCTTCGGCCAGCCTCTGTATGGCTTTAGCTGGGATATCCAAAAATTGAACGGCGACTTCAAGGTCAAAGGCAAACAAAAAGAAGCCGGCGGCTACGGGGCCTCCCTCAAAGAGGACTATCGCTACTTCTTCGGTGCGCATGTCGGCATGGCGGGCCGCGGCGAAGCAATCGCCCGGAAAGAAAACTATTGCGAGATCGATCCCGATGTGGTCGACAAATACGGCATCCCGGTACTGCGTTTCAATACCAGCCACTCGGAATACGAGATCAAGCAGGCCAGGCACATGAAAAAGACCTTCAAGGCAATTCTCGAAGCGATGGGCGCAGAAAAGATCTGGGGCGCCGACGACGGCCCGCACAATAACTGGGGCCTCCATGCCCCCGGCAATATCATCCACGAGGCCGGCACCGTCCGCATGGGCAACGATCCCCGGACGTCACCATTGAACAAATGGAGTCAGGCTCACGAAGTGAAGAACCTGTTTTGCGTCGACGGCGGTCCGTTTGTCTCACAAGCCGACAAGAACATTACCTGGACCATCCTCGCCTTGTCGATGCGCACCAGCGAATACATCGTAGATGAAATGAAAAAACGTAATATTTAACTTGATTGAAAAGTTAATATAATTATGGACAGAAGAAAAAGCATCAAAACCCTCCTGATAACCACCGTCTCCGCCGGCGCCCTTGCTGAAGCCTGCAACCCCGGTGAGAAGAAGCCCGCGACGATGGGCACCGACAGCACCGCCGCAGCCGACAGCACCGCCCATGCTTCAGCCGCCTTGAACCCAAGCGGCTACAACCGCATGAGGGAAGAGCTGGAGAAGATGAAGGAGGTCACCGCCAAGACCTTTTTTACGCCGGAAGAAATGGCTACGATCACTATCCTTGGCGATATCATCATCCCGAGGGACGAAGTGAGCGGCAGCGCCTCCGATGCCAAAGTCCCCGAATTCATCGAATTCATCGTAAAAGATCTTCCGGAACACCAGACCCCCATGCGCGGCGGTCTTCGCTGGCTGGATATGCAATGCCTGAACCGGTTCGGCAAGGCGTTCAAAGACTGTACTCAGCCCCAGCAGATACAAGTAGTGGATGATATCGCCTACCCCAAAAAAGCAAAACCCGAAATGGCCCAGGGCGTCGCCTTCTTTACGTTAATGCGAAACCTGACCGCCACCGGGTTCTATACTTCCGAAATTGGCGTCAAAGACATTGGGTACCTGGGGAACGTCCCTACCCAGTGGAAAGGAGTACCGGACGATGTTTTGAAGCAGTACGGCCTGGCGTACACAGAAAAAGAGCTTCGCGAATGCGTATAAAAAAACCGCGGCGCCAGCCGCGGTTCTTCTTTTATCTGATACATAGGATCAATTCGACATCGGTTTGTAATAATATCCTTCCTCGCTCAACACAAAGCTGTTGGGGACAAAACTCAAAAGCGATTTCTTGACCATATCGGTAGCTTCCTGCTGATAGTGCGCGCCGACTTCCGGCGTCTTCATCGCAAATTGCCAACTCTGGATCTTCAATAGGGCGATCCGGCTCTCCTGCAACAGATAGGTTTCAAAGCGCTGAAACTCTTCCGCCAGGTAATTCTGGTTGTTCCTCGTGTAGGGGGTCATAGGGATGAATATTAGTTTTTAAAAGATATTGGATGACAGACCCGCGGTCTGCTGTATTGAAAAACGCGTCCTGAGACGGATAAATTGTGCGGGGAAACCCCTATTTCCTGCAACCGGAAAATATTTCCCAATCAGGGATTTTTATCGACCGGGTCCTTTTCAAAGCATATTCCCAATCAATGACTTATAGATTGGCATTTATTTAGTAAGTAGTTACCTGTAACTATGTCTAAACCCCCTTCATCAAAATATTACCTTTCCGAATTTGACGGCCATCAATAGTAAAGGTCTTTTGTTCGTTTTTCAGGCTTACATTTCAGGTTCTTCTACAAAAAAGTGCCGCCCCTCTCCGCAAAAGTAGGGGCGGTCTTCATTATGTCTGGGACCAGCGGAACCAAACTATCTTATCAATAGCGAAGTCCCCTTCTGAAAGATCCGCTTCCCGGTATCCGGATCGGTATAAGCCAGGGTCCACACATAGGTCCCCGCCGGCGCAGGATGCCCGCCTACCGTCCCATCCCATTTATTGAGCCAGTTCGTCGTCTCGAAAACCATCTGCCCCCAACGGTTATAAACCCTGAACTGCAGGTCTACTGCCATTAACGCATTCAGCGGATAGAGATAGTCGTTAACCCCATCCCCGTTCGGCGTGAAGGCCCCCGGAACGGCAATAAAACACGACTTCAGCACCTCTATCGCCTGCGTCGCCGTATCCGTACAACCAAACGAATTTGCCACCACCAGCGTCACCGTGTAATTGCTCTCCTGCCCCGTCTGCGGGAACAAATGATCAGGCGGGGTTTGCTGGTCGCTGGTCGTACCATCCCCGAAACTCCAGGCCCATGTAGAGATCGTCACGCCGGAACTGTAATTCACAAATTGCGCAGCGTCTTTCGGGCAAAGCATCATTGGCCCTTCGAATTTGGCCTGGATACCGTTGTCTAACGCGTAAACTGTCTGCGTCGAGTCGCTGCAAACCCCATTGGAAACCTTCAACGAAACCGCCTCATTACCGGATAGAGGATAGATCTGCATCGGCGGGTCCTGTACCTGGCTGGTATCCGTTCCGTTAAATGTCCACAGCCACTGGTTTACTCCATCTTCTGACGGATAAGTATATACTATAGTGTCCTGCTTGCAGCCCCACTCGATCTTGCCCGACAAGGCGGCCGCGGATACGGTATCCAGTGTGGTGAAAGCGACCGACGCCGGAGGCGTGCTAACCCCGCAAAAATTCAGTAGCGTATTACCATCGTCGCCCGCCTGCAGCGTGAGCTGGTAGCTGCCCGCCGTTTGGATCGGCGCCGATAATTGCACAAGGATCGTATCGGTAAGCCCGCTCGCGTCGCAGACGCCACTGGCGCCGGTTACCGGGACAGCGCTGCTCCCCGTAACCAAAAAGTCACTGCCATCAAGGGCAATGCTCGAGCACTGGATCGGGGTTGGTCCGTTGAATACGAGCTTCAGGATATTCGGGGCACAGCCCGGCGGCTGCAGTACGCCCATAAGCGTCGCCTGCGGCGGAACAACCGTAAAAGTTACTGCCTCCCCAACGGGGACGGCCGCACCGCAGACATCCAGCAACGTATTGCCGTCCGTCCCGTTGATCGCGGTCAATGTATAGTTGCCCAGCAGAAGACTTCCACTAAGGGTCAGAGTTATGGAATCCATATCGAACCCGCTGCCGCAATTGTTCCCGACCGCGCCGGCGATCTGCACACCCGGCACCGCGGGGGTGATGCTAAACTCGCTCCCCGTAGCCGTTAGACTGGCGCAGGTCATATCCTTGTTCAGCTTTACCCCGATCACCGACGTGCAAATAGCATTTGCACTCGCTATTGCCGGTTGTACGGTATCGGTGATACTGGCCGTGCCACCGCCGAAGGACAATTGATAACCGCTTTGGCCGCTTCCAAGAAAATGGCTGATCAGCAATAAATAATTGTGGCCCTGGATAAGCGTGGGCATCGAGCTGAATGGCGGCGGGCTCGTTGCCGGTACCCCCGGATTCACAAGAGATTCGCACTCCGATGAAGCCGTCCCCGATGCTGAAGCACCGGTATTTCCCGTCACACCCGACCAGTTGTCGCCGACTACCTGGTTGACATTGGTATATATGGTATTGATATCCTGACCAGTCACATCCCATAGCTGCCAGTCATAATCGTCCCCGGGGTTATTAGGGCTGATCAGCAGGCCCAGCGTACCTGACTTGAAACAGGTGAATTTATACCAATAAGGATTGATGGCCGAATAACCACCCGTTGCACCGCAGTCAGGCACCGCGACGCCCCCGTCATTGCAGACAGGGACACTGTCCTGAACGAACGTATTGCTGCCGCACACCGGAAAAGCCGTAGCCGGGGTCTGCCCCAACGTGGTGCATGTCTGGGCCCGAAGGCTCAGGCTGAAGGTTGCGAGCACAGGAACCAACAAAACAACAAGCAGCTTTCTGAAAGTCATTGGATTGTTCAGCATTATTCAAGACGGCAGGATCATCTTCCAGGTTGCCCCTTGCCAACTTCCCTTTCGGGACAATGCTTCCTGACTTGGGAAACAATCCGCCGCCATAAAATAACAATTATTTGATTATCAACGTTGCATCGTCCTGGCATATTATTCGTCTCATAAAGGTGCTTTACCCCCTGAACCCGGGTCTTGACCCCTAAACAACCCCCTTTTAAACCCCTAAGGCCTTCGAACCCCTCCTCTCGGGAGGGGTTCACTTATTCGCCCAAAACTGAAGCCAGTTTTTTAATATATATGAACAACGCTCCTTCTTTTCCCCTAAATTTGCCGTCCCTTGGGCCATCTCCGTATTAAATAACGATTGCCGGGGTGATTTCTTAAGATTGACACTTATGGACAAATTGATTTATCTAGTTCCCGTCATGGGAGTCATCGGCCTTCTCTACACCTTTGTCAAGTATTCCTGGGTTTCCCGGCAAGATCCCGGCACCGAACGGATGCAGGAGATCAGCAAGTATATCGCTGAAGGCGCTATGGCCTTTCTAAAGGCAGAATGGAAGATCCTTTCCTACTTCGTGATCATCGGCGCCATCTTGCTGGCCATTATGGGCCGAAGCAACCCCCAGTCTTCCTGGGCGATCGCGCTCTCTTTTGTCCTGGGTGCTATCCTCAGCGCTACTGCCGGTTATATTGGCATGCGCAGCGCCACCAAAGCCAACGTTCGTACCGCCCATGCAGCCCGGACGAGTCTTAGCCAAGCCCTCAAAGTTTCCTTCACCGGCGGTTCCGTCATGGGTCTGGGCGTCTCAGGTCTGGCCGTGTTGGGGCTGGGCGGTCTCTTTATCCTGCTGAAGGCCATCTTTGCTCCAAATTCCACCGTCGACTCCGAAGAAATGCAAAGGACCATTGAGGTCCTTACCGGCTTTTCGCTGGGCGCAGAATCCATCGCGCTCTTCGCCCGCGTAGGCGGCGGTATCTATACCAAGGCAGCCGATGTCGGCGCCGACCTCGTCGGTAAAGTTGAAGCCGGCATACCCGAAGATGATCCCAGAAATCCCGCCACTATCGCCGATAATGTAGGTGACAACGTTGGCGACGTAGCCGGCATGGGTGCTGACCTGTTCGGCAGCTATGTAGCCACTGTCCTGGCAACAATGGTGCTCGGCCGGGAGACCCAATCCGATGATGCATTCGGCGGAATGGCCCCGATCCTGCTGCCGATGTTCATCGCCGGCGTCGGTATTCTGTTTTCGATTGTTGGGACCTTATTCGTCCGTATCGGCGATACAACCAGTCTTAATACAAGTGTCGTCCAGAAAGCCCTCAATATGGGTAACTGGGGCTCCATCATCCTGACCGCCCTTGCCTGTATCGGCCTCGTCTATTATTTCCTGCCGGATACCATGGTCCTCCGCGGCAACGAATTCACCAAATGGGGAGTGCTGGGCGCCATCGGCGTCGGTCTGCTTGTCGGAACCCTGATGAGCATCATTACTGAACACTATACCGCGATGGGCCGCGGCCCCGTATTGAGCATCATCCGCCAGTCGGGGACCGGTCATGCCACCAACGTCATCGGCGGCCTGGCGATCGGCATGCAATCCACCTTTCTGCCCACTCTCGTACTGGCAGGCGGCATCTGGGGATCCTATGCCTGTGCCGGGCTGTACGGGGTCGCCATCGCCGCGGCCGGGATGATGGCCACCACCGCCATGCAACTGGCGATCGACGCCTCGGCCC
>Ga0210396_10007612_pt1 | contig 10292 bp, 10 predicted proteins | sample IncBWH17OmetaG_FD_155466 | JGI IMG/M metagenome (GOLD analysis project Ga0210396, IMG submission 155466) | Forest soil microbial communities from Barre Woods Harvard Forest LTER site, Petersham, Massachusetts, United States - Inc-BW-H-17-O ... | reverse complement strand
TTCAGTAATTTTCGGACAGGCCCTAAGACCGAGGCCGGTCAACTCGGACGTGATCCCGCTTGACTCAGCCCCGCGGCGAGATGCGACTCCCGGCCGACGCTCGAGGAGAGGTACGCATGATCGCAATTCGCGCGCTCGACGGAACCGAGGTCGCCGTCAATGAGAACGCCGTCACCCTGGTTGCCGGCCCCTACCCGCACGATCTCGGCCCACACACATATGTGCACGGCGTCGATCGCGGGGTGCTGGTGACGGCCGACGATGCGGCGGCGTTGGTAGCCCGGCTCGGGGTCGCTCCGCCATTGGCGAAGCTGACGCGACCCGACGCATCGCCGGTATGGGTGAAGGGATCCGCCGTCAGCGCGATCCGGCCACCGCTAGCGACGGAGCAGCAGGCGGGAGGAGAGGTGAAGGCCGTGGTCGTCATTGGCGATCTTCACCAGGCGGTGCGCGAGGATTTGCAGACCGCCGTGAGCATTCTCAACCCTCCGGCCGCCAATGTCTGAATACGCAACGGGCCCATAATCCTGCTGAACGATCCGATCGCAGAGACGATTTTCGCGCCGGCGACGGCGGCGGGACGCGCTGCGGTCGGGGTGCTGCGCATTTCGGGGCCGGATGCCCGCAGGGCGGTGACGCTGCTTGCGGGCGGCTTGCCGCCACCGCGCGTCGCGCAGCGGCGGCGCCTGGTGGATCCGCAGAACGGAGACGCGCTCGATGACGGGCTTGTTCTGTGGTTCCCCGGGCCGCGGAGTGCGACCGGGGAGGATGTGGCCGAATTCCATCTGCATGGGAGCCGCGCCGTACTCGCCGCCGTCATGCAGGTGCTGGCCCGGTTCGGGCTGCGCCTCGCGGAGCCCGGCGAATTCACTCGCCGCGCGTTCCTCAACGGCAAGCTCGATCTGCTGCAGGCCGAGGCGATCGCCGATCTCGCCGCGGCCGAGACCGAGGCGCAGCGCCGCCAGGCATTGCGTCAGCTCGGCGGCGAACTGGGCGAGGTTTATCGTGGCTGGCGCGATCGTCTGACCCGCATCCTCGCCCACCTCGAGGCGGCGATCGATTTTCCGGACGAGGACCTTCCCCCGGAGATCGAGGATCGGATCCTCAGTGAGACCGAGGGGCTCGTCGCCGAAATCGAGCGTCACCTGGCCGACGGGCATCGCGGCGAAAGACTGCGCGACGGCATCGACGTCGCGATCGTCGGCCCCCCCAACGCCGGCAAATCGAGCCTCCGCAATCGGATTGCGCGTCGCGAGGTGGCCATCACCTCGCCAGTCCCGGGCACCACGCGGGACGTGATCGAAGTCGCGATCGATCTCGGCGGTTACCCCATCGTGCTCGCCGACACCGCCGGGCTGCGCGACAGTGCAGATGCGATCGAGCAGGAAGGCAAGCGCCGAGCGGTGCAGCGAGCCGAGCAAGCCGAAATCCGGCTCTTCGTGTTCGATATTGCGCAACCCGCAGACGCCGCTGGCGCGTCGCCTTGGCCCGGAGCCGACACGATCCTGGTCGCCAACAAAATCGATCTCGCGCCGGCGCCGGATACCGATCTGTCGCCTCCGGCGTTACTTGTCTCGGCGCTGACCGGCGAAGGTATCGACAGGTTGCTGACGGTGCTCGGCGAGCGGGTCGCGCAAACCTATCGCATCGAAGCCCCGGTGCTGACTCGGGCGCGTCACCGCCAGGCGCTCAAAGAAGCCGCGGCATCGTTGCGGCGATCGTTCTCCGCCGCGTTGCCCGAGTTGCGCGCCGAAGACCTCCGTCTCGCGCTGCGCAGCCTCGGCCGTATCACCGGCGCCGTCGATGTCGAAGACCTCCTCAACGTGATCTTCCGCGATTTCTGCATCGGTAAGTGACCTACCCGGTTTCGGATGCCTGGAATGTTATTCCCTCAATAAGAAAATATTTTTTGACAGAAAAGATTCGGAATAAGGGAAGAACACCCTTGTTCCAACGTTTTGAAGCGCGACGGCGTAGTTGCCGCCTAATTGGAGATAGAAATGCTAAAGTTCTCGCGACTGCCCATGGGGCTGTTTGCTTTGACTATTGCTGGGCCGGTGTTGGCTCAGCCAGCGACGACAACTACTCCCAGCGTCACCTCTCCGTCATCGAATATGGCCCCGGCGGTCACGGCGCCGCCGAAGGCGTCGACCTCCGATGCACGGGGCACTGCGGTTGCGCCGAAAACGGACACGGTCGACATCAACAATGCGACTGCGGCCGAGCTCAAGATGCTCCCCGGTGTCAGCGACAGCGACGCCACCAAGATCATCCAGGGCCGCCCCTACGGCGACAAGAGCCAGCTCGTCTCAAAGAAGGTCGTCTCCGAGCCGACCTACGAGAAGATCAAGGACCACGTGGTCACCAGGCAAACGAAGTCGTAAGGCACTCACGATCTGCAGCGGCTTGGCAGGGTCACGGGCATTGGCCGCGACTCTGCCTGGCCTTCAGCCGGATCGCGCCGCCGCCAGGCCGCGCTGCTGCAGCAAAGCAGCGATTGCCGGCTCGCGCCCGCGAAACGCGCAATAAAGCTCCATCGGGTCGCGCGTGTCGCCCGCGGTGTAAATCGCCTTGAGGCGCTCGGCGAGCTCAGGATCGAAGGCATTGTCCGCCTCGGTAAAGGCAGCGAAACCGTCGGCATCCAGCACTTCAGCCCAGAGATACGCATAATAGCCGGCGGCATAACCGCTTCCGGCAAACAGGTGTTGGAAGTGCGGCAGACGGTGACGCAGGCCGATTTCCTTCGGCACCTCCATCCGGTCCAGGAAATCCCGCTCGAAGCGAGCCGGGTCGAAGGGCTCGGTTGCCGCAATACGGTGCAGATCGAGGTCAATCAGGGCAGCGGCCGTATACTCCACCGTGCCGAAGCCCTGGTTGAAGTTCCGCCCCGCGAGAAGCCGGCGCAGCAGTTCCTCGGGTAAAGGCTCGGCGGTCCGGTAATGGCGGGCATAGGTCCGCAAGGTTTCCGGCACCGACATCCAATGCTCGAACATTTGGGACGGAAACTCGACAAAATCGCGTCGCACCGCAGTGCCGGATTGCGAGCGGTAGCGCACCCGGCTCAGCAATGTATGCAGTCCGTGACCGAATTCGTGAAACAATGTCTTGGCGTCGTCAAAGCTCAACAGGGTCGGTTCGCCCGCAGCCACATCCCCTCCGGCGAAATTGTTGTTGTTGACGACGATCGGCGTCACGGGCTCGTCCATGTTCTCCTGATTGCGATAGCGGCTGGACCAAGCGCCCGACTGCTTGCGGGGGCGGGCGAAATTGTCGTGCACGAAAAGGCCGACATGGCAGCCGGATTCCTCGCGAACCTCCCACACCCGGACATCGGGATGATAGACCGGGAGATCCTCGCGCTCGGTGAAGGTCAGCCCGAACAGACGGCCGGCAGTGTCGAATGCCGCCTGCACCATGTTGTCGAGCACGAAATATGGTTTTATATCCGCCTCGTCGAGGTCGAACCGAGCTTTCCGGACCTTCTCCGCGTAATACCTCCAATCCCAGGGCTCGATCGGCTCGTTGAGACCCTCGCGGCGCGCCACTGCCTCGAGCTCCGCCCGCTCGTCCCGTGCCTTGGCTTTGGCCGGCTCCCAGACCTGCAGCAGCAAGCGCTCGGCCGCGGCGCCGGTCTTGGCCATCGTGTCGTCGAGGCGGTAGTCGGCAAAGTTCTCATAACCGAGCAGCCGCGCCTGCTCGGCGCGCAAAGCCAAGATTTCGCGAATGATCGGCGCGTTGTCGCCGGCGCCACCCTTTGCACCGCGCGCGGTCCATGCTTCCCATAGCGCGCGGCGGAGATCACGACGGGACGAAAAAGTCAGAAACGGCTCGACCGCGGAGCGCGACAATGTCACGGCATAGCGGCCCGCCAATCCTCGTTCCTCTGCGGCCTGCGCCGCCGCAGCTTTGGCAAATCCCGGGAGTCCGTCCAGATCCGTCGCGTCCAGGACGAGTTGCCAATCCTGCTCGTCGTGCAGCACGTTCTGTCCGAAAAGGGTTTGCAGGCTCGCCAGGCGCTCGGAAATCGCCGCCATGCGCTCTTTCTGCTCGGGGTTCAAGAGCGCCCCGCTGCGCACGAAACGGAGGTGATAGCGGTCGATCAGGCGCAGCTGGTCGGGGTCCAGCCCGAGGCTCGCGCGCCGCGCGTGGAGGTCGGCAATGCGCGCGAACAAGGCAGGGTCGAGGGCAACGCCGATCTGGTGCTGCGCGAGCCGCGGCGCGTAATCCCGAGCGATCGCCTCGATGGCGTTGTCGGTGTTGCTCGCGTCGAGGTTGAAGAACACTCGGCTGACCCGCTCGAGCAAACGGCCGCTGCGCTCCAATGCCTCGATCGTGTTGGCAAAGCTGGGCGCCGCGGCGGATCCCGCGATCGCGGCAATTTCGGCGATCTGCTCCTGCATGCCGCGATCGAAGGCCGGCGGGAAATGCTCCGACCGAATACGGTCGAACGGCGGCATGCCGAACGGCGTGGTCCAGCTTTCAAAGAACGGGTTTTCGGTCATTTCACTCTCTGGACAATTCCGCCCGCCGTCATGTTAGGCGCGGCGTTGGGTTGGTCCAGAGAGGTCCGGCTAAAAAACCACGGCCGAAGGAAGGCCGTTGAGATCAAAAAACAGCGTGCACCCGCCCGGTCCCGGCGTCTTTGGCGAGCACCGAGGTGAATTCGTCGAGCGTGCTGCAGGCCACCAGCGGGCCGGCTACGCTCCCCACACCGGATCTGATCTGCGCCTTGCGAGCGTAATTCGCGTCTTCGATGCGCCGATAGGGGTAACCGCGGCTCAGCCCCTGACCGGGAGTCCACGAATCGAATGCGAAGCCCCCATCCCTCGTCACAATGGGTCCTACAACCACGTGCATCGCGGCCTCCTCTCCGCCAACTGCCAAATCAGCTCCGAACATCAGGGGTTTGCGACGAGGGAGATTGCACCGCGGCGGGCGCCGGACCGTCCGCGCTGATTGCAGCCGGCGGCCGCGGCAGCGGCGGCAGACATTTGGCAATCAGAACAGTCAAATCGAGCATGCCCAGACCGATCGCTATCGCGAGCAGCCACGCGTTCAACTCGCCGGCGATCCGATCGAGGCGGACCAGGCGTTGCTTCATCCCGCAACCTCATGCTCATCCCTCGGCTGCAGACAACATAGACCTGCCATGCTGCGATGCAACATTAAAACTCATAAACGTTTGTTAAAATATGCTTAAAATATGTTTGCGCCGCAGGGATCGAAGCGTGCGCCAGAAGACGGCCGAGGACGATTACGAGCCGCCATAAACCGGGATCACGGCTCCCCGCGTTACGCGATTGTCTGGCGAGGCGAGGAAGGTGATGACTTCCGCTAGGTCGGTAGGCGAGACCCAACGCGTATGGTCAGCCTCCGGCATCGCCGCCCGGTTGGCCGGTGTATCGAGAATCGAAGGAGCAACCGCGTTCACCCAGATTTGCTCGTCGGTCAGCTCCTGCGCCAGGGCCTGGGTCAACGCTGCCACGGCGGATTTTGAGGCGGTATAGGCGGTCATCCCCGCCCCGAGCCGCGGCTCGATCGCGGGCCGGGCCGAGATGTTGACAATACGGCCGCCCGGAGCCCCGCCAACCGGTGCCTTGCGCGCTCGAAAGGCAGCAACCGCGGCAGCCGAGCATAAAAAGCAGGACAATGCGTTCATGTGGAATTGCGCGGTGAAATCGGCCGCAGAAATCTCCCCGATCGGCGCCATTGCGAACCCCCCGGCGAGGTGAACGGAGGCCCAGAGCGGCGGAAGAGCATCGTAGAATCGCTTGACCGCGGCCTCGTCCGCGACATCGATCCCACGGACGATGTGCACTCCCTGATCAGCCGCAAACGGAAAACCGTCGAGCTCGGCAGCTATCAGATTGGGGACGTGGCAGACCGCGTCTGCGGCGCGCAAGGCGCCAACGACCGCGCGCCCCAGGGCGCCCGTCCCACCGGTTACGACGACGTGGCTGCCGGCGAAATCGACCATAAGGGACTCCTCATCAAATCAAGCTTGGTTCTCGCAAAGCGAACTTCGATGCTTGCCGCACCGCCGTGGCGTCCGTCATTCGAGCCCGTCATTCGATATGTATACCGGCCTCTTTGGCGACCTGCCGCCAGCGCGCAATTTCGTCGTGGATCAGCGAAGCGAGCGTCGATGGCGGGCCGCCTATCGCCTCGCCGCCGATATCCGCAAAGCGTTTCTTGATCTGGGGTTCGCGGACGATGCGATCGAGCTCGGTGTTGAGCCGAGTGATCACCGCTGAAGGAGTGCCCGCCGGCGCCAAGATCCCGTACCACGACAGTGCGGAAAATCCGGGCAACGTCTCGGATATTGTCGGCAATTCCGGCACCGCCGGATCCGGGTGCCGGCCGGTGACCGCGAGCGCGCGCAGCCGCCCGTCTTTAACCATCGGCATCGCCGCGAGGATCGGCGCCATCATGACCTGCGCCTCGCCGTTTGCAACTGCCAGCAAAGCGGCAGCCCCGCCGTCGTAAGCGGTCTGCTCGACTTTGATGCCGGCAGTCAGCCGAAATAGCTCGAAGGCCATTTGGGTCGGGCCGCCGAGCCCGCCCGAGGCATAGGTGAGCCCGCCGGGGTGATCCTTCCCATAAGCGATCAGCTCCTCGACGGATTCGATCGGCAGCGACGGATTGACTACAAGGACGTATTGCGAAGCCACCAGCAGCGATACCGGAGCGAATGCCTTCTCGGTATCGAACGTCAGGACGGCATAGGTGGCAGGGTGGATGACGTGAGAGTTGGTGGTCAGCAGCAGGGTATACCCGTCGGGTAGCGCTTGGGCGACGAAATCGCTGCCGATAATCCCGTCGGCTCCGCTGCGATTTTCGACGACGACTTTCTGTTCGAGCAGCTTGCCCAGCTCCGGGGCCACGATATCCGCCACGACACCAGCGGGGCCCCCCGCCGGAAACGGCACGACAAGAGTAATCGACCGGGCGGGGTAGCTCGCGGCAACGGCAAGGGCGCAAACCCCGAAACCGAGCAGCATCAGAGATAACCAGATCGCCGGCCTCATCAGGTCTCTTGCAAAGGTCATCGACAATCCGGGCCCACGGCGGCGGTTAAAAAGCAAAGGCGTAGATGCGGTCGTCGGCCCCGACATAGAGCCGGTCACCCGCCGCCAGCAAAGTCTGGAAGTGCCGTAACCCCGGCATTGTATTGCCAGGGCCACCGCCGGTGAACAGCGGCTCACCGGTGTCGCCTCGGTAGCCGTGCAGTTGCCCGTCGCCCTCGGCGCCGACGACCCAGACGATCGGGTTTGCGCGGCCGTCGGTCGTCGTCACGATCGGCGAGCCTTCTCCCTTGAAGGCGCCGCACCAGGCCGTCCCGATCGAGGGCGGGGAGCCGGCGCGGGTGTGCAGCACGGTCAGGTTGCCGCCGTCGCGACCAGTCGGGCAATTCGCCCCCTGGCCTTGAAACGCGACAAAAACACCCTCCGCCGCGGGATAGGCGGCCGGGGCGGTGCGGATCGAGCGGGTCGACACGGCTCCGGAGGCCAGGCTGCCTCCGATACCGCCGAGATTGTTGCCGTCGAGAAGATAGGCGCGCGCATCCTTGCCGAGCGCCAGGACGAGCGGTTTGGGGTCGGCCCTCGACGGCACATCCCCGGACGGGACATTAAGAGGCAGCGGGTTGGTGCCGCCGAGATCGGCGTCGCGCTCGTCCAACGCCCGCCAGTCCGACGGCGCGAAAAAGTCCTGCGGCCGCTCCTCATGACGCAGATCGGGGCGACGCAGATCGGGCATCAGCCGGATCACAGCTTCGCCGTCGCTCCACGTACTCGCGCCGAAGGTGTTGCCAGTCGCGACGAAGAGGGCGCGTCCGTCGCTGCTGATCCCGCCCGGCGCCCAGATGCCGCCGCCCCGCCCGCGAGTGCTCCAGCTGACGATGTCTCGCGGATCCCGCAGGCTGATACCCAGGACCCAGCCATGATAATCGCCGCAATCGCCGTAATGCCCGCCGTAAGGCACATAGACCCTGCCGTCGAGAACGGCGAGCGCCCCGCGCTGGTTCTGGAACCGGGTATTGAAATGCTGTCCGCGGGCGCCGAGCGCCTCGGCGACATCGATCGGCCAGCCCGGCAATGGCGCGCCCTCCTTGAGCGACAAGCCGAAAACCCGGTGATGCGCTCCGGAAGCGTCACTGACCATTGCGTCGAGATAGACCGCCTGCGTCGCCTCGTCGATGACCGGCGTGCCGGTGATCCCCAGCGGGTCGATGTTGCCGCAAGGCTGCGTCGACAACGCGACCTGCCGACCCAAGGACCGCGTCCAGAGCTGGTTTCCCGACTTCGCGTCGATGGCGTGAACCTCATCGCTCTCGGTGGCAACGATCAGCACTCCGGTGCCCGACCCCGGCGGCTGCCAATACAGTGGCTGGGCATAGAGATGACCAGGAAATTGCGGGTGAAAACCAGGGTCGAGATGCAGTAAGCGTGCGCGCTCCCAGTTCAGCACGGGTACGATGAAGTTGCCGCTGCGGTCGGGACTGCCGTGATAACCGAGAACAGATTGCGCGCAACAACGGTCGCCGATCGTCAGCGCCGCCAGCAGCGCACTCAACCACCCGATCCATCGCCTTGTCACCGGGCGCAAGACAGGCATGGCCTAGCGGCGCGACATCAAGGCGGCGGTCGCCGGCAGAGTGAGCGAGTGGGGCGCGTATCGGCCGCCGAGCGCCAAAATTCTGTTCAGCATTCCCGTGATCACGACCCGCCGGCCGGCTGTCAAGGCCCGATAACCGATGCGCGCCACTTCCGCTGCACTCATCGACGGCTGTAGGGCGATCTCGTTCGCCCCGGCCGCCTTGAAGAAATTTGTCGCGGTGCCGCCGGGACACAATGTCGTCACTGTGACGCCGGTGCCGCGCAATTCGTAGGCGAGAGCCTCACCCAGGCTCAGCACATAGGCCTTTGTCGCAAAGTAGACAGCCATTCGGGGGCCCGGTTGAAAGCTCGCCGTCGAGGCCACCAGCATTACCTTGCCGCGGCGCCGCGCAATCATCCCAGGCACCAGCAGCCGGGTCAGCTCGCTCAATGCCACGACATTGATCATCAGCATGTCGCTGACCCGTTGCGGGTCCATCTGATCGAACCGCCCGACGCCACCGAGGCCTGCATTGTTCACGAGAACGTCGATCTGCAAGCCACGGGCTCCGAGTGTACCGGCCAGCTCCGCGGCAGCTCCGGGCTTGGCGAGATCGGCGGGGATCACGACCGAGGTCGCGCCGTATGCCTCCAGTTCGGCGGCGAGCGCCTCCATCGCCGGCACAGTGCGTGCACTGAGCACCAGGTCGTGACCGTCTTTCGCCAGCTCTCGCGCGAGATCGGCGCCGATGCCGCTCGAGGCTCCGGTGACCAGCGCGAGCGGGCGGGTTGGGCCGGTCATGCGCAATGCCTCTACAATCTTCCCGCGGCGGCCCCAGCGTTGGGCATCCGGTTCGCCGCGACCTCGCCGCCTTTCAACACCAGCGCGATGCGGTCAGGGTTTTGCAGAATCGCAACGTCGCTGAGCGGATCCCCGGCGACGACGATCAGGTCGGCGAGCTTGCCTTTCTCGACGGTCCCAAATTCGCGTTCACGGCCGAGACACTCGGCGGCCCACCCGGTAGCCGCCCGCAGCGCCTGGAGTGGAGTCAGCCCGGCCTTGACGAGGCACTCGATCTCGAGCGCGTTCTTTGGGTGACCGTGCCCGCCGGCGTCGGTGCCGGCGGCGATCTTGACACCGGCGGCGAAGGCCCGGCGCAGGCTCTCGATGTGGTGCTCCCGCAACTGGTGCGTCCGCTCGCGGATATGCGGCAGCGGCGATTTGCGGTGGAAGTCGTAGACCGCAAAGGTCGGCACAAAGAAGATGCCGCGCTCGGCCATCGCGTCGAGCAGTTCTGGCTCTTCGTCGAGATAGCAGCCGTGCTCGATCGAATCGACGCCGGCCTCGATCGCGATGCGCAAGCCCCGCCCGCCGAGCGCGTGGCACATGACGCGGCGATCGAGCGCATGCGCCTCCTCGGTCAGCGCCTGCATCTCGTCGAGATTGAAGGCGCCGTCCTGCGGCCCGTGCTCGGGGCGCGAGCTGGCGCCCCCGGTGGTGGCGCATTTGATGACGTCCGCACCGGCCCGCACCACCCGGCGGACCACGGGGCGGACATCTGCGAGGCTGTTGACGACCCCGTCGGGCAGCAGCGGATCGTGCGGCACGCAGCAGGAAAACCCGGACGGGCTGACGCGGTCGCCGATCCCGCCGATCGGCGAGATGATGCACAGCGACACGACAAGCCGGGGCCC
>Ga0210396_10007611_pt1 | contig 10292 bp, 8 predicted proteins | sample IncBWH17OmetaG_FD_155466 | JGI IMG/M metagenome (GOLD analysis project Ga0210396, IMG submission 155466) | Forest soil microbial communities from Barre Woods Harvard Forest LTER site, Petersham, Massachusetts, United States - Inc-BW-H-17-O ... | reverse complement strand
CGCGAATACGCCGAGGACATCGAAACCGGTTCGGCCGCAGCGGCTCTCGGCGGATTTACCGCGGTGTTCGCGATGGCCAACACCAACCCGGTCGCCGACAGCCCGGTGGTCACCGACCATGTCTGGCACCGCGGCCAGCAGGTCGGCCTCGTCGACGTGCACCCGGTCGGCGCGGTCACCGTCGGGCTGGCCGGAACCCAACTCACTGAAATGGGCATGATGGCCACCGGTGCCGCGCGGGTGCGGATGTTCTCCGACGACGGCAAGTGCGTCTACGACCCGTTGGTGATGCGACGCGCGCTGGAATACGCCACCGGCTTGGGTGTCCTGATCGCCCAGCATGCCGAAGAGCCCAGGCTCACGGTCGGCGCGGTCGCGCACGAGGGGCCCAACGCCGCCAGATTGGGACTGTCGGGCTGGCCGAGGGCCGCCGAAGAATCCATCGTCGCCCGCGATGCCCTGCTGGCCCGTGACGCCGGCGCCCGGGTGCACATCTGCCACGCGTCCACCGCGGGCACCGTGGAGATCCTGAAATGGGCTAAGGGTCAAGGTATTTCGATCACCGCCGAGGTCACGCCGCATCATCTTCTGCTCGACGACAGCCGACTGGCCAGCTACGACGGCGTCAACCGGGTCAACCCACCACTGCGGGAAGCCGCTGACGCGGTGGCCCTGCGTCAAGCGTTGGCCGACGGGGTAATCGACTGTGTGGCCACTGATCACGCCCCGCATGCCGAGCACGAGAAATGCGTCGAGTTCGCGGCGGCGCTGCCCGGGATGCTGGGACTACAGACCGCGCTGTCGGCGGTGGTGCAGGCCATGGTCGTGCCCGGTCTGCTGACCTGGCGTGATGTGGCACGCGTGATGAGCGAGAACCCGGCTCGTATCGCCGGACTGCCCGACCACGGTCGGCCCCTGGAGATCGGCGAACCGGCCAACCTGACCGTGGTGGACCCCGATGCCACCTGGACGGTCGCCGGTCCGGAACTGGCCAGCCGTTCGGCCAACACCCCGTATGAAGCGATGACGTTGCCCGCGAGCGTGACCACAACGCTGCTGCGCGGCAAGATCACCGCCCGCGACGGGAAGAGTCCCGCATGAATTCCGGAACACTGGTCGTATCGCTGATCATCGCCGCGTTGCTGGCGGTGGTGATCGCGTTCGTCATCCAGCTGATGATGCGCGGCTGGCGCGCGCGGGCCCGGCGGCAGGCCGAGATGATCGGCACGCTGCCGCCGGTGCCGGAAACGTTCGGGTCGCCGATCGTCGCGCCTACTCGCGGCGTGTACGTGGGCTGCACGCTTGCGCCCGACTGGCACGACCGGGTCGCGGTCGGTGATCTGGGCTACCGGAGCAAGGCCGTGCTGACCCGCTACCCCGAGGGAATCATGGTGGAGCGCAGTGGGGCCGGCCCGATCTGGATTCCGCAGGAGTCGATCACGGCGATCCGTACCGAGCGCGGCATCGTCGGCAAGGTGGTTCCGCCCGGTTTGAATTCGCGTCGGGCGGCGCGGGACCGCGACGGGCAAGCGACCGCGGCCGAGGGGATCCTGGCAATCCGTTGGCGGCTGCCGTCGGGCACCGAGATCGATCTCGGGTTTCGCGGTAACGACCGCAGCGAGTACGCCCGCTGGCTGCCGGAGAACACCCGATGAGCCGCGCCAACGACCGCAAAGCGGTGTTGGTCCTCGAAGACGGCCGGACGTACACCGGAACCGCGTTCGGCGCGGTCGGCGAGACGCTTGGCGAAGCGGTGTTTTCCACCGGGATGTCCGGCTATCAGGAGACCTTGACCGATCCCAGCTATCACCGCCAGATCGTGGTGGCCACCGCCCCGCAGATCGGCAATACCGGCTGGAACGGCGAGGACGCCGAAAGCCGCGGCGACAAGATCTGGGTCGCCGGGTACGCGGTGCGCGATCCCTCGCCACGAGCCTCGAACTGGCGGGCGACCGGAACGCTGGAGGACGAATTGGTCCGTCAGCGCATCGTCGGAATCGCCGGCATCGACACCCGCGCGGTGGTGCGCCACCTGCGCAGCCGCGGCTCGATGAAAGCGGGCGTGTTCTCCGGCGCCGCGCTGGCCGACGCGCCAGAGCTGGTGGCGCGGGTGCGCGACCAACAGCCGATGCTCGGCGCCGATCTGGCCGGCCAGGTCAGCACCGCGGGCGAATATATCGTCGCACCCGAAGGGCCGCACCGGTTCAGCGTGGCCGCAATCGATCTCGGGATCAAGACCAATACCCCGCGCAACTTCGCCCGACGCGGAGTCCGCAGCATCGTGCTGCCGTCGTCGGTGACATTCGAGCAGATCGCCGAGCTCAAACCGGACGGCGTGTTCTTGTCCAACGGCCCAGGTGATCCGGCCACCGCCGACCACATCGTCGACGTGACTCGTGAGGTGCTGGGCGCCGGAATCCCGTTATTCGGAATCTGTTTCGGCAACCAGATCCTGGGCCGCGCGTTGGGCCTGTCCACCTACAAGATGGTGTTCGGGCACCGCGGTATCAACATTCCGGTGATGGATCACGCCACCGGTCGGGTCGCGGTGACCGCGCAGAATCACGGCTTCGCGCTGGAGGGGGAGGCAGGCCAGCGCTTCGACACGCCGTTCGGCCCAGCGGTGGTCAGTCACACCTGCGCCAACGACGGCGTCGTCGAAGGGGTCAAGCTTGCTGAAGGGAAAGCATTTTCGGTGCAGTACCACCCGGAGGCCGCGGCGGGGCCGCACGACGCGGAATACCTGTTCGACCAGTTCGTCGACCTGATGGCAGGGGAGGGCCGCTAGTGCCGCGTCGCACCGACTTGCGCCATGTCCTGGTGATCGGCTCCGGGCCGATCGTTATCGGGCAGGCCTGCGAATTCGACTACTCGGGCACTCAGGCGTGCCGGGTGCTGCGTGCCGAAGGACTACAGGTCAGCCTGGTCAACTCGAATCCGGCCACCATCATGACCGATCCCGAATACGCCGATCACACCTACGTCGAACCGATCACCCCCGGCTTCGTCGAACGGGTCATCGCCCAGCAGGCCGAGCGGGGCGACAAGATCGATGCGCTGCTGGCCACCCTGGGCGGGCAGACCGCACTCAACACCGCGGTTGCGCTGTACGAGAGCGGGGTGCTGGAGCGTTACGGTGTCGAGCTGATCGGTGCCGACTTCGACGCCATCCAGCGCGGGGAGGACCGGCAGCGGTTCAAGGACATCGTCGCCAAGGTCGGCGGCGAATCGGCCCGCAGCCGTGTGTGTTTCACCATGGACGAGGTTCGCGAGACCGTTGCTGAGCTCGGCCTTCCGGTCGTGGTTCGGCCGTCGTTCACCATGGGTGGCCTGGGCTCGGGGTTGGCGCACAGCGCCGAGGAAGTCGACCGGATGGCCGGCGCGGGCCTGGCCGCCTCGCCGAGCGCCAATGTGCTGATCGAGGAATCGATCTACGGCTGGAAGGAATTCGAGCTCGAGCTGATGCGCGACGGCAAGGACAACGTGGTCGTGGTGTGCTCGATCGAGAATGTCGACCCGATGGGCGTGCACACCGGCGATTCGGTGACCGTGGCGCCGGCGATGACGCTGACCGACCGGGAATACCAGCGGATGCGGGATTTGGGCATCGCGATCCTGCGTGAGGTCGGCGTCGACACCGGTGGCTGCAACATCCAGTTCGCGGTCGACCCGAGTGATGGTCGGCTGATCGTCATCGAGATGAACCCGCGGGTGTCGCGGTCGAGCGCGCTGGCGTCCAAGGCGACCGGCTTCCCGATCGCCAAGATCGCCGCCAAGCTGGCCGTCGGCTACACCCTCGACGAGATCCTGAACGACATCACCAAGGAAACTCCGGCCTGCTTCGAGCCCACGCTGGACTATGTGGTGGTCAAGGCACCGCGATTCGCGTTCGAGAAATTCCCCGGCGCCGACCCGACGCTGACCACCACAATGAAATCGGTCGGCGAGGCAATGTCGTTGGGCCGCAACTTCGTCGAGGCGCTCGGCAAGGTGATGAGGTCGCTGGAGACCAGCCGGGCCGGGTTCTGGACTAAGCCGGATCCCGACGGTGACGTCGGCGAGGTGCTGGAGCGACTGCGCACGCCCACCGAGGGGCGGCTCTACGACATCGAACTGGCGTTGCGGCTGGGCGCGTCGGTGGAGCAGGTTGCCGAGGCCTCTGCGGTGGACCCGTGGTTCGTCGCGCAGATCGCCGAACTCGTGGAGTTAAGCCGCGAGGTGACTGACGCCGCGGTGCTCGACGCGGAGCTGCTCCGGCGGAGTAAGCACAACGGCTTGTCGGACCGCCAGATCGCCGCGCTGCGTCCGGAACTGGCCGGCGAGGATGGTGTGCGGTCGTTGCGGGCACGGCTCGGCATCCACCCGGTGTATAAGACCGTGGACACCTGCGCCGCGGAGTTCGAGGCGAAGACGCCGTATCACTACAGCAGCTACGAGCTCGACCCGTCTGCCGAGACCGAGGTGGCGCCGCAGACCGAGCGGCCGAAGGTGCTGATCCTCGGCTCGGGTCCGAACCGGATCGGCCAGGGCATCGAATTCGACTACAGCTGCGTGCATGCCGCAACAACGTTGTCGCAGGCCGGTTTTGAGACGGTGATGATCAACTGCAACCCGGAGACGGTGTCCACCGACTACGACACCGCCGACCGGCTGTATTTCGAGCCGTTGACCTTCGAGGACGTCTTGGAGGTGTTCTACGCCGAAGAGCTGTCCGCCAAAGGCGAAAACGGGGCTGGGCCCGGGGTGGCAGGCGTGATCGTGCAACTCGGTGGCCAGACGCCGCTCGGGCTGGCGCAGCGGCTCGCCGATGCGGGAGTCCCGATCGTCGGGACTCCGCCGGAGGCTATCGATCTGGCGGAGGACCGCGGCGCGTTCGGTGATCTGCTGTCGGCCGCTGGGCTGCCGGCCCCGCGATACGGGATGGCGACGACGTTTGCGCAGGCCCGCCGGATCGCCGCCGAGATCGGCTATCCGGTGCTGGTGCGGCCGTCGTACGTGTTGGGCGGTCGGGGCATGGAAATCGTCTACGACGACGAGACACTGGAGGGCTATATCGCTCGCGCCACCGAGCTCTCACCGGAACACCCGGTGCTGGTCGACCGCTTTCTGGAGGATGCGATCGAGATCGACGTCGACGCGCTCTGCGACGGCGACGAGGTGTACATCGGCGGGATTATGGAGCACATCGAAGAGGCCGGTATCCATTCCGGCGACTCGGCGTGTGCGCTGCCCCCGGTGACCTTGGGCCGCAGCGACATCGAGAAGGTACGTCGCGCAACCGAGGCGATCGCGCACGGCATCGGGGTGGTGGGCCTGCTCAACGTCCAGTACGCCTTGAAGGACGACGTGCTCTACGTGCTGGAAGCCAATCCGCGTGCCAGCCGCACGGTGCCGTTCGTCTCGAAGGCCACCGCGATACCTCTGGCCAAGGCCTGTGCTCGCATTATGTTGGGCGCCAAGATTTCTCAACTGCGTGACGAAGGGATGCTGGCGTCCTCCGGTGACGGTGGCAGTGTGGCGCCGAATGCCCCGATCGCCGTCAAGGAGGCCGTGCTGCCGTTCCACCGGTTCCGCCGCGCCGACGGCTCAAGTATCGACTCGCTGCTGGGCCCGGAGATGAAATCGACCGGCGAAGTGATGGGGATCGACCGCGACTTCGGCAGTGCGTTCGCCAAAAGCCAGACCGCCGCGTACGGATCGTTACCGGCCGAGGGAACCATTTTCGTGTCGGTGGCCAACCGGGACAAGCGGTCACTGGTGTTCCCCGTCAAGCGGTTGGCCGACCTGGGCTTCCGGGTGCTCGCGACCGAGGGAACTGCGGAAATGTTGCGCCGCAACGGGATTCCGTGCGATGAGGTTCGCAAGCATTTCGAGCCGGCGCAGCCGGGCCGGCCTGCGGCGTCTGCCGTGGACGCCATCCGCGCCGGTGAGGTCGACATGGTGATCAACACCCCCTACGGCAACTCGGGGCCACGCATCGACGGCTACGAGATCCGTTCGGCGGCAGTAGAGATGAACATCCCCTGCGTGACGACCGTGCAGGGCGCATCGACGGCTACGAGATCCGTTCGGCGGCAGTAGAGATGAACATCCCCTGCGTGACGACCGTGCAGGGCGCCTCGGCGGCCGTTCAGGGCATCGAGGCCGGGATCCGCGGCGTCATCGGGGTGCGTTCGCTGCAGGAATTGCACAGCGCGCTGAACAACGGTGGGCACTGACGATGCCCGGGTTCGGCGCCCGGCTGGCCGAGGCGGTATCGCGGCGGGGGCCGCTGTGTCTGGGCATCGACCCGCATCCCGAGCTGCTGCGGGCATGGGATCTGCCGGTTGACCCCGACGGCCTGGCGGCCTTCTGCGACACCTGTGTGCAGGCCTACGCCGACTTCGCCGTGGTCAAACCCCAGGTCGCGTTCTTCGAGGCTTATGGTGCGGCGGGATACGCGGTGCTGGAGCACACCATCGCCGCGCTGCGCGAGGCGGGCTTGCTGGTGCTGGCCGATGCCAAGCGCGGCGACATCGGATCGACGATGGCGGCCTACGCGGAAGCCTGGGCGGGCGACTCGCCGCTGGCCGCCGACGCCGTAACAGCCTCGCCTTATTTGGGTTTCGGCTCGCTGCGGCCGCTGCTGGAGACGGCGGCCGCTCACGACCGCGGGGTGTTCGTGCTGGCGGCAACCTCCAACCCGGAGGGCGCGACCGTGCAGCATGCCCGCTTCGATGACCGCACGGTGGCCCAGCAGATCGTCGACCAGGCAGCCGTCATCAACCGGACCGGTCAGGCGATACATCCAGGAGAGCCCGGCTCGGTCGGCGTGGTCGTCGGAGCGACGGTCTTTCAGCCGCCCGACGTCGGCGCGCTCGGCGGACCGGTGCTGGTGCCCGGTGTCGGGGCACAGGGCGGTCGACCTGAGGCGCTTGGCGCGCTATTCGGAGCTGTTCCCGGCCAGCTGCTGCCCGCGGTGTCGCGCGATGTGCTGCGGGCCGGTCCCGGCCTGGCAGAGCTGCGTGCGGCGGCCGAAAAGATGCGCGACGCGGTCGCCTACCTCGCCGGCTGACGCCGCCTTTTACGGCGCCGGTGGGCAGAGTCGGCGTTCAGGAACTCCGTTCAGGAACTCCGTTCAGGAACTCCGTTCAGGAACTCCGTTCAGGAACTCCGTTCAGGAACTCCGTTCAGGAACTCCGTTCAGGAACTCCGTTCAGGAACTCCGTTCAGGAACTCCGTTCAAAACTACGGAGCGTAGTTCTGGCGTGCGTTGAGCTGGAACGGGCGGAAATCGGCGTTCGTCAAGCGGTTAACAATCCCGAAACGTTGCCGAACGCGTCCGCCGACCAGTGCCAAGCGTGTCGGGCGACACGCGCGACACGCCGCGACATGTGCAATCAGCCGAGTTTGTGCCTTCCGACGCTGTGGTGGCGGGCAAGGCGACCGGTGCCAGGGCGGCCGCCCGGTCCTGGTGGGTCGCTAAAGGTGCTGGTAGACGCCATTTCTTCGCTGCGAAGCCGTCCTATCGCGGGAGTGACCGCGCTCGGCGTGACTTCGGCTTGAGGCGGCCTGCTCGACCCCGCACGCTGGAACTTTGTGGCTTCAACCAGGGGGGCGGGTTAGATTTCGTCTGGCAGCGTGGGTACGGTCGTCTCCGCTGGCTGGACTACACCGGCCGAGACAAACAAAGATCGATAGCTGTCAATAAGTGATTGAGACGGAGGAATCGTGGCTCTTCCCCAGTTGACCGACGAGCAGCGCGCGGCCGCGTTGGAGAAGGCTGCCGCCGCACGTCGAGCGCGAGCCGAGCTCAAGGATCGGCTGAAGCGCGGCGGCACCAACCTCAAGCAGGTGCTGAAGGATGCCGAGACCAACGAGGTCTTGGGCAAGATGAAGGTTTCTGCGCTGCTGGAGGCGTTGCCGAAGGTTGGCAAGGTCAAGGCGCAGGAAATCATGACCGAGCTTGAAATCGCCCCGACCCGCCGCCTGCGTGGCCTCGGCGATCGTCAGCGCAAGGCACTGCTGGAAAAGTTCGACTTCTCCTAGCCAAGGCGACGATGCAGGCCGACAGGCCTGAGGTGGGGGCACCCCCAGCCGCGCAGCGGCCAGGGGGTGAGCTGGGCAATCAGACCAGCACCCTCCAGGAGAGTCGGTGAGCACCGACGGGGGACCGGACGGCGACCACGACGAACGTCTTGGGGCTAAGGCTGCAGGTCAAGCCGCAGGACGCGTGGTGGTGCTGTCCGGTCCATCCGCGGTAGGAAAGTCGACGCTGGTCCGCTGCCTGCGGGAGCGGATTCCGGAGCTGCACTTCAGCGTTTCGGCGACCACTCGAGCGCCGCGCCCGGGTGAAGTCGACGGCGTCGACTATTACTTCGTCAGCCCGGCCCGCTTCCAACAGCTGATCGATGAAGGCGCCCTGCTGGAGTGGGCCGAGATCCACAGCGGCCTGCACCGGTCCGGCACGCCGGCCCGGCCGATCCGCGACGCCACCGCAGCTGGGCATCCCGTGCTCATTGAGGTCGATCTGGCCGGCGCCCGCGCGATCAAACGGGCCATGCCGGAGGCGATCAGCGTGTTCCTGGCTCCGCCGAACTGGGAGGCATTGGAGGCCCGACTGGTCGGTCGGGGGACCGAGACACCCGAGGTGATCGCACGCCGGCTGGCCACCGCCCGCACCGAACTGGCGGCTCAGGACGACTTCGACGAAGTGGTGGTGAACAGTCAATTGGAGTCTGCGTGCGCAGAATTGGTATCCTTGCTGGTGGAACAAGCGCCGGGTACGGCGTGATCTGCCATCAGACTCGATTCACCATTAATCGCACACCGTTCTAGGCCACCAGGAGAAAGTCTTAGTGAGTACCTCGCAGACTGACGCGTCATTAGCCGCCGTCCCCGATCAGTTCGATCCGGCATCGGGTGGGATAGGCGCCTATGACACGCCTTTGGGCATCACCAACCCGCCCATCGACGAGTTGCTCGAGCGCGTTTCCAGCAAGTACGCCCTGGTGATTTACGCGGCGAAGCGCGCTCGGCAGATCAACGATTACTACAACCAGCTCGGTGAAGGCATCCTCGAATACGTCGGACCACTGGTCGAGCCGGGGCTTCAGGAGAAGCCGCTGTCGATCGCCATGCGCGAGATCCACGCCGACCTGCTCGAGCACACCGAAGGCGAGTAGCCGGATCGCGGCCGGCTTGCGATGAGCCTCTCGGGTGACAAGCGGATGGACGCCAAGCGGATCATCGTCGGCGTCTCCGGGGGTATCGCCGCCTACAAGGCGTGCACCGTCGTTCGCCAGCTGACCGAGGCGGGCCATCAGGTCCGCGTCATCCCCACCGAATCCGCGTTGCGCTTCGTCGGCGCCGCCACCTTCGAGGCACTCTCCGGTGAGCCGGTACAGACCGGCGTCTTCGAAGACGTTCCGCAGGTGCCGCACGTCGCCATCGGCCAGGGGGCCGATCTCGTCGTCGTCGCTCCTGCCACCGCCGACCTGCTGGCCCGGGCGGTACACGGTCGCGCTGACGATCTGCTGACCGCGACGCTGCTCACGGCCCGATGTCCGGTGCTGTTCGCACCGGCGATGCACACCGAGATGTGGCAACACCCGGCCACCGTCGACAACGTCGCGACGTTGCGACGCCGCGGCGCGGTGGTGCTGGAACCGGCATCGGGGCGGCTGACCGGTGCGGACAGCGGCGCCGGCCGGCTGCCCGAGGCCGAAGAGATCGTCACCTTCGCCCAGCTGCTGCTGGAACGACACGACGCCATGCCGTACGACCTGGCCGGGGTCAAGGTGCTGGTGACCGCGGGTGGCACCCGCGAGCCGATCGACCCGGTCCGTTTCATCGGCAACCGCAGCTCGGGCAAGCAGGGCTACGCGGTGTCCCGGCTCGCCGCCCAACGCGGCGCCGCGGTCACGCTGATCGCCGGGCACACCGCCGGGCTCATCGACCCGGCCGGTGTCGAGGTGGTGCGGATCAGCTCGGCCCCACAGCTCGCCGACGCGGTGTCGAAGCACGCCCCGGATTCTCATGTGCTGGTGATGGCGGCCGCCGTCGCGGACTTCCGGCCGGCTCACGTGGCGACCGCGAAAATCAAGAAGGGTGCACAGGAACCGCCGACTATCGAGCTGGTCCGCAACGACGATGTGCTGGCCACGGCGGTGCAGGCCCGGACGGCGGGGCAGCTGCCCAACATGCGCGCCATCGTCGGCTTCGCCGCCGAGACCGGCGACGCCAACGGTGACGTGCTGTTCCATGCTCGGGCCAAGCTGCGTCGCAAGGGCTGCGACCTGCTGGTGGTCAAC
>Ga0210396_10007610_pt1 | contig 10294 bp, 8 predicted proteins | sample IncBWH17OmetaG_FD_155466 | JGI IMG/M metagenome (GOLD analysis project Ga0210396, IMG submission 155466) | Forest soil microbial communities from Barre Woods Harvard Forest LTER site, Petersham, Massachusetts, United States - Inc-BW-H-17-O ... | reverse complement strand
TCTTCGACGCCTATCAATGCTATTTCACGGCGGTCGACTCGCCGATCAAAAGCATGGTCGACGTGCGCGATAGGCTCAAAGCCGATCCCGGCTCGGTGACGTTCGCCTTCCCGGTCGGCCTCGGCAGCCCGCTGCATGTGTCCGTGGTCAATGTCGGCAAGACGGCGGGTGCGCCGGCAAAAAAGCTGGTGACGGTGGTGTTCGATTCCGGGTCCGACGTGGCCGTGCAAGCCGCCGGCGGCCACATCGACGTCGGCGAGACCAGCATCGGCTCTTCGATGCCGCTGATTCAGGGTGGCAAGCTGCGCATGCTCGGCATTGCCTCGCCGGAGCGGTTGCCCGGCGAATTGGCCAAATATCCGACTTTGCGCGAGCAGGGCCTCGACGTGGTGACGGCGAATTCCTACACCGTGCTGCTACCCAACGAGCTAAAGCCAGAGCAGATCGCGTTCTGGGCCGATGCGCTCGATCGCGTCATGGTCGATCCCGATTTCAAGCTCGATCTCGAGCGCAATTTCTGGACGCTAAAACCGATCCGCTATCCGGAAGCCGCCAAGTGGTTGCAGCATGACTACGACGACAACCGCGCGGTGCTGACCGAGCTCGGAATGCTGGAATGACCGCGCCGCGGACACTGTTCGAAAAAATCTGGGCCGACCATGTGATCGTGGTGTCGCCCCAGGGCGAAGCGCTGCTCTACGTCGATTTCAATCTGATCAACGAAGGCCAGTCGTTTCTCGCCTTCGATCAGCTTCGCATCGAGGGGCGGAAATCGCTCCGGCCGCAGCAACATCTGGCGGTCACCGATCACTATCTGCCGACCATCAATCGTGAGCGGGGCACCGCCGGCATGCCGAATGCGGAAATTCGCCGCGTCGTGGAGATGATGGACGAGAACGCAAGGGATTTCCGGCTGCCCCACGTCGGCTGGTTTCATCGCGACCAGGGCATCGCCCATGTCATCGCGCCGGAGCTCGGAATCTCTCAGCCCGGCATGCTGATCACCTGCAACGACTCCCACACCGCGACCAACGGCGCCTGCGGTGCGCTGGCGGTGCCAATCGGCGGCGGCAATCAGCTGCGCCACGTTGTCGCCACCCAGACGGTCTGGCTGAAAAAGCCGAAGGCGATGCGCATCGCGATCGACGGCGAACTGCCGAAGGCGGTGACGGCGAAAGACGTGATCCTGTCGATCATCCGCGACATCGGCGTCGGCGGCGCTACCGGCTATGCGGTGGAATATGCCGGCTCGGCGATCCGCGCGCTGTCGATGGAAGGCCGGCTGACGATCTGCAACATGTCGACCGAGGCCGGCGCCCGCATCGGCATGATCGGGCCCGACGACGCGACCAATGAATTTCTCGCCGGCCGAAGATATGCGCCGAAAGGCGCGGACTGGGACGGGGCGTTGGCCTATTGGCGGACGCTGCCGACTGACGGCGACGCGACGTTCGATCGGGAGTTGTCCTTCGATGCCGCTCGTCTGGCGCCGATGGTGAGCTGGGGCACCAGCCCGGAGGATTCCGCACCGATCGACGGCGCCGTTCCCGACCCTTCGCGTATCGGCGACGCCGACCGGCGGCGCCACGTCGAGCGCGCGCTCGACTACATGCAGCTTCGGCCGGCAACGCAGCTCGCGGAAGTCTCGATCGATCGGGTGTTCATCGGCTCCTGCACCAACAGCCGCATCGAGGATTTACGCGCCGCGGCGCGCGTGCTCAAGGGGCGCCGCGCGGTCGTTCCCGGCATGGTCTCGCCGGGCTCGAGCGCGGTGAAGCGTCAGGCCGAAGCTGAAGGGCTCGATCGCATTTTCATCGAGGCCGGCCTCGAGTGGCGGGATTCCGGATGCTCGATGTGCAACGGCTCCAATGGCGAACTGGTCGCGCCTGGCGAGCGCTGCGCGTCCACGACCAACCGCAATTACGAAGGCCGCCAGGGTCGCGGTGCGCTCACCCACATCATGAGTCCTGCCATGGTGGCGGCGGCTGCGGTGTTCGGACGACTGGCTGACGTGCGACAGCTGCCATGAGGTTTTTTCGATGCAGCCGTTCACCGTCCTGACGGCGGTCGCCGCGCCGCTGGAGATCGCAAGCGTCGATACCGGGATGATTTTGCCCGGCCGCTACATGCGCCGCCATCGCCGGCCCGGGCACGATTACGGCGAGGCCTTTCTTTACGATCTTCGCTTCGACGAAGCCGGCCGGCCGCGCGCCGACTTCGTATTGAACGATCCGGTCTATCGCGATGCCAAGATCCTCGTCACCGACAGGGATTTCGGCTGCGGCTCGTCGCGCGAAGGTGCGGCTTTCGCGGTGATGGATTTCGGCCTTCGTGCGCTGGTCGGACCGAGCTTTGGCGAAATCTTCCAGGTCAACTGCATCCAGAACGGCATCCTCGCGATGACGCTTGCCGAGACGATCATCCAGGACCTGTGGCGGCAATTGCGCGAGCGTCTCGGCACTGAAATAACCATCGATCTACCCAATCAATCGCTGATCGCGCCGGATCGCGGCACGCACCCCTTCGACATCAGCCCGTTGCGCAAGGACCGCCTCTTGCGCGGCATCGACGATATCGATGTCACGCTCGAATACCGCGATGCGATCGAAAGCTTTGAAGTAAAGCGCCGCGCGGCGATGCCCTGGCTGCCGAAGGCGAAACGCGAATAGCGCCGTTACGCGTCCGGATATTTGGCGGTGATAGCCTCGGCCTGCGCGGCGTCCTTCGGCAAATTGACGTTGAAGAAGGGATCAAACGGTGCCGCCGGCCACTCGGCAATCGTGACGCCGTGCCGCGCCGTCCAAAGCTCGATCTTGTGCAGGTTTTCGCCGACCAGCGCGTGACGCAAATCCTCGCGTAATCTGACCGGCCATAGCCCGACGACCGGATGCCGCCATTCTCCGGAACGGGCACAGGCGAGTGGAACATTCGACGTTACGCGCGCCTCATGCAGGCGCGCCACCAAATCCTTCGGCAGAAACGGACAATCGCCCGGCACGCTGACGAGCCATTCGACGGCCGGCGTGTTTTGAGCTGCCCAGTCGAGACCGGCGAGAATGCCGGCGAGGGGGCCGGCAAAATCCGGCACGCTGTCGGCGACCACAGGCAGGCCGGTATCGGCAAAGCGCGCGGGGTCTCCATTCGCATTGATGATGATGCGATTGCATTGCGGCGTGAGGCAGGCGAGCACGCGCTGCAGAATGGTTGAGCCGCCGATCTTGATGCGCGCTTTGTCGCCGCCGCCCATGCGGCGCGCCAAGCCGCCGGCAAGCACGAGACCGAGAGTAGGGGGTGCCGTCACGCGCGCTTTAACTCACTCGTCATGCACCGCGGCCTTGCGGCGGTGCTTGGCGCTTTCCTCTTCGACAAAAGCGAGGTCCTGATCGAATACGATGCGGTCCTCGCCGGCGAGCGCGATGAAGCGTTTGCCACGGGCGCGGCCGATCAGCGTCAAATTCGCCTTGCGCGCCAGCTCGACTCCCCACGCCGTAAAACCGGAGCGTGAGATCAGGATCGGAATGCCCATGCGCACGGTCTTGATCACCATCTCGGAGGTGAGCCGGCCGGTGGTGTAGAAGATCTTGTCGGCGGCAGCGACCTTGTACTTGAACATCCAGCCGGCGATCTTGTCGACGGCGTTATGGCGGCCGACGTCTTCCATATAAACCAGCGGGCGATCCTCGACGGCGAGCACGCAGCCGTGGATGGCGCCGGCTTCGAGATAGAGCGATGGCGTGGTGTTGATCTTGTGGGTCAGCGTATAGAGCCACGAGGTGCGCAACTCGGCGTGTGGCATCGTGACGTTCTCCAGCGCCTCCATCAGGTCGCCGAACGCGGTGCCCTGGGCGCAGCCCGAGGTCTGCACCTTCTTCTTGAGCTTCTTCTCGTAATTGGTCTTGCGCTTGGTGCGCACCACGACGACGGACAATTCCTCGTCGTAGTCGACGCCGGTGACGACGTCGCTTGACTTGAGCATGTTCTGGTTGAGCAGGTAGCCGAGCGCGAGATATTCGGGATGATCGCCGATGGTCATCGCCGTGACGATCTCCTGGGAATTGAGGAAGATCGTCAGCGCCCGCTCCACCGTCACCGAGGTTTCGATGGCGGCGCCGGTCTGGTCGATGCCCTTGACGCGCTCGGTCAGGCGCGGATCGAGCGGATCGGGGCGAATCAGGTAGTCGTCTGCGGGCGATGCCATGCCGCTAATGTAAGGGAACAGGGGCGCTCGCGAAAGCGCGCAGGCAAAAGGCCCGGCTCGCGCCGGGCCCTCTGCGTCACCACACGTCGCCTACAAAAATCTAGCTGTGCAGGCCGCCGAATAGCCAGATCAGCAGAATGATCGGCAGCGGAATGCCGATGAGCCAAAGCAATATCCCACGTCCCATGACATCCCCCTGTGTTGCCTCATCAAGGACTGCTTATTAACGACGCTACGCGCAGGCGGTTCCATCATTGCCGCTGGGGTCGGCTGCGGCTTTGCAATTGGCCTCGTGCCGTGCGGGTTGTCATGCCGAAGCCCGCCGCTATATTGCGCCCGACGTGCCCGGAGGGGTGGCCGAGTGGCTGAAGGCGCTCGCTTGGAAAGCGTGTATACGGGAAACCGTATCGTGGGTTCGAATCCCACTCCCTCCGCCAACGCACTGTTCGCATGGTCGTGCGCTTGGCGGCAGCCATGGCGCTAGCCATGACCGAAACAAAAAGGCAGTGCGATGCAGAATGTGGTGAACCACCGATGGCTTCTCGCCAGCTACCCAGAGGGCATGCCGTCCCCGGAAAACTGGACTACGGATGCGCAACCGGTGCCCGATCCCGGACCCGGTCAGATTCTCGTCAAAGCAAGGTGGCTTTCCGTCGACCCCTACATGCGGGGGCGCATGAGTCCCGGGGCAAACTATGCAAAGGGGGTCGGCATCGGTGAGGTCATGCAAGGCGGCGGTGTTGGCGAAGTGGTGGCCTCCAATCATCCCGCCTGGAAAATTGGAGATATTGCAGAATCCATGAGCTTCGGCTGGCAGGAATGGTCGGTCCTGACGCCCGACATATTCGGCCCCGCGGGCGTGAACAAGATCGATCCCAAACTCGCCCCGATTGAGAGTTCACTTTCCTGGCTCGGTATGCCCGGCGTGACCGCCTATTTTGGCCTCCTTGACGTAGGTCGTCCGCTGCCGGGCGAGACGGTAGTGGTTTCCGCCGCATCAGGTGCGGTTGGTCAGCTTGTTGGCCAAATCGCCAAACTGGCGGGGTGTCGCGCGGTTGCCATCGCGGGAGACGACGAGAAGCTTCGGTGGTGTCGCGAAATCGGCTTTGATGCAGCAATGAATTATAAAAAAGCTGCCGACCTTACTGCTGCTGTGAAAGAGTGCTGCCCCCAAGGCGTCGACGTGTTCTTCGACAACACGGCAGGTCCCATCCATGACGCGGTCATGAAAAACCTGAGCATTGGTGCGCGGGTGGTGATTTGTGGCCGTGTAGCGCTCGCCGGCCAGTTCGGTAAACCTGACATTGGCGAGCGATTCATGGGACACCTGATCGTGACCAGGGCCAGTGTTCACGGATTTCTGGTTTTTGACTGGTGGCATAGGCGTGAAGAAGCATTGAAGCGCCTAGCTGGTTGGCAGCAGGCGGGCAAAATTCGCTTCAAAGAGGATGTGCTCAACGGGATCGAGCGAATGCCGGAAGCATTTCTGCGACTACTGCAAGGCAAGAATTTCGGCAAGCAGATCGTAAAGATCAGTTAGGCGAATCAGGCTGCCTGCATCACTCCGCTGCGGAAGCCGGCTGCATGGCGGCTTCGATTGCGGGCGACAGATAGACCCCTTGGCGAAGCAATTCGCGCTGGATTGTGCTGGCCAGAAGGTCGCGGGGTCGCGTGCCGGTGGCGGCCGCGACAGCAGCTGCAACTCCAGCCGCTTGGCCGGTGAGCCAACATTGCGGGATTTCACGCAGAAACGTGTGTGAACTTGCATCGCAAGCAACGTGCCGGCCGGCACCGAGTATGTTGTCCAGCCGCTCAGGCACCAGAGCCCCGTAGGGGACCGAGATATTGGGGAACTTCGGCGCCAGGGAGGTCGACACGCCAATTTCGTCGTCCCAGACGTGCCCGGTATCCCATTGCTGACGGGTCACCTTGCGCACGCCGGCGAGCCGTCGGCTGTGGCGAACGCCAATCTGTGGTGCACCTAGCATTAAGAAGGCATTGGAAAAGCCGGACGCTGCGGCCCGATAGAGCTCGAGGTGGCCAACTGCGAGCTCACGCGAGCGCAACTCGACCGTGGTCAAATCCTCGACATCGACTGCGCTGTATCCCGCCAGGCGAGGTCCGAGGAACAACGCCACATCGTTGCGCCACGAAACGAACGGCTTCTCGAAGAATTTTATTCGGTCGCGGCCCAACGCCATGAAGGCCGCGAACGCCTCGGGCTCGTCGCGGCGAAAAGCGAGCCAGCGTTCCATATCGACGCCGCCGAGCATGAAAACGGTATTCATACAGTGGTGAATGTCAGTGGCGTCAATATCAGACTCGCATTGCGCACCGGACCTCGCGATCAGATCGGCGTCGCCCGTGGTGTCGACCACGACTTTGGCCAAAACCGCGTGACGACCTTCCTTGCTTTCAAAGATTGCGCCCTGGACGACGCCATTCTCTACGATCGGCGCGGTGCACCAGGCGTGAAGCAACAACCGCACCTTGGCCTCGTGCGTCATCTTCATGGAGAGCGTCTTGAGTGCTTCAGGATCAATAGTCGGCGACCAAGTGACGATCCCGTGGTAAGCCGCGGTTCGTTGCGCCCAATAGGCTGCGGTCGCGGCATCGCGATTTCCCCATTCGGCGCGCGGGGGACCCTGGATTGCGTCCTTCGGCAGACGCTCCATGAATTCATCCGCGAGCCCTCGCATGACGTGCCGGCCGGACCAATCCGTCATGCGGTCGATCCAGATGACAAGACCGCCGGTCGAAAGCCCTCCCAAGTGGTTATAGCGCTCGACTAGCAACACGTCGGCGCCAATCCGTGCCGCAGCGATGGCGGCAGCCGTTCCGGCAGGGCCACCACCGACCACCAGGACGTCAGTTTCGGCGAACACCGGAACCTGGCGCGCTGGCTCAAAGATAGTTTTGGTAGGCCGGGCGCGGCGCTCACGGCCACTGCCGCTGAACAGCTCAATCCCCTGTGCGGCGCCGATACTGCTGCTGTAATTGCCGCTGCCTGGAGGATCGCGGAATATTTCACTCTCTCGAGTCGTTCGTTGACCCGGCGCGGTGTCCTTATTGCGCGTCATGTCTCAGCCTTAAGACCAATTGGGGATTAACTTACACTTCCGCTGCCACAAATAATTTGCTGTCGGTGGCGGTCCGCTCCCCACACCTTGGTCATTGGAAATAACCACGGGATAGAACAGTGTTCAACCATCAGTCTGTGACAATCAAGGCATCCAGCGCAGTCGCTCCCTGTCCCTTGGCATGCACCATCAGCGGGTTGACATCAATCTCGGTCAATTTCGGGACCGTCTGCATCAGTCGGCCGATCGCCATAACAACCTGCACCACGGCGTCGACGTCGACGGGAGGCGCGCCACGCACGCCGGCCAGGAGCTTGGCCGAGCGGAGCTTGCCGAGGGCTTCGAGAATCTGTGTTTCGTCAGCGTTTCCAGGCACCACCTGCACGTCGCCCAACGCCTCGACCCATATGCCGCCGAGTCCCAGCAGCAGGACTGTGCCCCAGCCGGGATCGCGTTTGGCGCCGACCATCAGCTCAACGCCCTTGAGCGACATCTTCTCGACCAGCACACCTTCGATGCTGACATCGGGCGCAGTACGTTTGACACTGCGCATCATCACGTCCCAGGCCGCGCGAAGCGCCGCCTCCTCGACCAGATTGAGCGCGACGCCGCCCGCTTCGGTCTTGTGCGGCAATGCCGCGGCCTGTGCCTTGAGGACCACCGGATAGCCAATCCGCCCGGCCACTGCTGCCGCCTCGTCCGCCGTGCGCGCGAGGTCGCCATCGGGCACGCGAATGCCCGACGCGGCAAGCAGCTTTTTGCCGAGCCATTCCGGTTGCGCGCCCTTGCCGAGGTTGGGCAGTCCGGCGAATGACGCGGATGCACCGGTAACGCGCGTGCGGGCCAGCGAGCGCCCGTATTTGGTGTAGAGCGCGATCGCCCGCAGCATGCGGTCGGACGAGCGCGAATACACCGCCGGGCTTTCCTTCACCGCCTCATTCACGTCGGCGCCGAGTTGCCATGTGTCGCCGAGTGCGACCATTACTTTGGGCTTGGACGAGTGCGCCATGCCCTCGTTGAAGGCCCGCACCGGAATGGCCGTGTTGATCGGAAATGAAATGAACAGCATTCCCACATTGGGATCGTCGATCAGCGCCTTGGTCACAACGGGAAGCATGGCGGGTGCGAAACCGGCCGTGGTATCGAGCGGGTTGCCGTAGTTACCGTATGACGGCAGCGTTTCGCCGATCTTTTTCAACGTCGCCGGCTCGAGCTCGGGAAGCTCCAGGTCGAGCTCCTCGGCGAAATCGTTGGTCAGTCCGACGTAAGCGCCCGATGCGGTGAGGATGCCGGGCCCCTTGGTGGGCGGCGTCGGAAAGCGTTGCAGGATTGCGACGAGGTCCATCATCTCGTCCATGGTCGAAACCACCACCGCGCCGGCATCCTCGACCTGGGCTCGCATCGTGGCGAAGTCGCCAATCAGCGCGCCGGTGTGCGATTGCGCCGCTTTGCGGGCCTTGGCACTTCGGCCGGCTTGCATCAACACCACCGGCTTGCCGGCGCGGCGGGCGCGTCTGACGGCAGCAAGAAACTCCTGGGGTCGTCTGATCTCCTCGCAGTAGAGCGCGATCACGCGGGTCGCGCGATCGTCGACGAGGAACTCGAGGAAATCGGTGGTTTCGAGTCCGGCTTCGTTGCCGGTCGAGATCACGTAGGAGAGGGGAATGCCGCGGCCGTCGGTTGCGCGCTGGAAGTGGCCGAGCACGCCGCCGCTTTGGCCGACGAAGGCGACGCCATCCTCGACGCCGCGCAGCGCTTGGCGCGCATACAGCATGTGCAACATCATGCCATCGACATTGTTGGTGACGCCGAGGCAGTTCGGACCGACTACGGCGAGCCCGGCAGCCCGTGCGGTAGAGGTGACGGCGTCCTGTGTGGCGCGATCGCCGACCTCGGCAAAGCCGGCGGCGAACACCATGGCAGAGCAGACCTTTCGCCGCGCGCAGGACACTATCGCTTCGTGTACGGCAGCGGCCGGAAGCGCGAATACGGCGAGTTCGACGCCTTCCGGCAGTTCGTCGGGACTCTTCAGTACCAGGCGGCCATCGATGGGCTCGTTAGTCCTGCCGACCAGATAGATATCACCCTTGAAGTTATTGACCTTAAGACATTGCAGAATAACCTGGCCGGCGCTGCCCTCCCGCGTCGATATTCCGATGATTGCGACCGAGCGCGGCCGCAAGAATCTTGCGACCGCTTCCGCACCGCGGGCGTCTTGCGGTCCGCTCATGCGGCGTCCTTGTCGGGCTGCCACATCAAGAGGTGCTCGCCGTTGGCCAGCGGAAGCCAGTACGGCTTGACCTTCATGCCGACTTTCAGTTCCTCGGCCGTGCAGTTGACGACGTCGGCGATGACGTTGACGCCGACGTCGAGCGTGACGCTGGCGACGGCATAAGGCTCGGCGCCTTGGAAGGCCGGTGGCCCGCGATGCGCAATGGTGAAGGAGAATACCGTGCCTTTGCCCGACACTTCGCGCCATTCGATGTCGCGGCGACGGCCGGTGAAAATGCTCACTGGGCGAGGGAAGTGCTGATATTTCTTCGCCGTCTTGCAGTACTGGATCACGAGCTTCTTTTGCTTCGTCGCCTCCCAGAACGGCATGCCGAAATCATAATGTTTGATGTCGCGCTTGACGCCGAGCGTATCGTTCAATGTGACAGCCATGATGCCCTCTATTGGTTCGGGACCAGCGCAAGCGCCGCGCTCGAGCCCCAGTTGCGCCCGTAATTGATCCAGCCGATGCCGGTGACCAGCGCGTTGGCGGTGTCCTTGACTTGGCGTTGGCCGGCTTCGCCCATGAGCTGCCGCACCGCCTCGATCAGATTGTGCGACGAGCAAGCCGCTTGGCCGGCCGAGATCTGCCCGCCGCCGGTGTTCATCGGCAGCGTGCCCTTGTAGGACAGGTCGGTGTCGCGGACGAACGCCATGCCCTCGCCCGGCTTGCAGAAACCGAACGCCTCGAACTGGATGACGATAGCGATAAGAAAGTCGTCGTACGGGTGGAACGAGCGGACGT
>Ga0210396_10007609_pt1 | contig 10294 bp, 13 predicted proteins | sample IncBWH17OmetaG_FD_155466 | JGI IMG/M metagenome (GOLD analysis project Ga0210396, IMG submission 155466) | Forest soil microbial communities from Barre Woods Harvard Forest LTER site, Petersham, Massachusetts, United States - Inc-BW-H-17-O ... | reverse complement strand
GACCACTCGGACTGGTCGGGCGAGATTGGACGCGCCGACGACATCCTGCGCAAATACGCGGATCACTGGGAACTCGACGCAACGAATACCGTCGCTTACATCTGCGGACATCCGGAGATGATCGAGCACAGCAAGGCGATCCTGAAGCGGCGTGGGTTCACCGAAAAGGGTTCGGTGAAGGAAGAAGTTTACTGGATCCCGGCCAAGTCTTAACCACAGAGGGTACGGAGGCTCACAGGGAAACCCGTCGTCCTCTGTCGTGAGTCTTCCTAACTTTCCGCGGGCGCGAATAGAACCAGTACCGCCAACTCCTCGGTAATGTCGTAGAAGCGATGCTCCACCTCGGCGACAACAAAGAGCACGCTTCCGGGTGAGACTTCCGCATCTTCATCGCCGGCGCGAAAACGTGCCCGCCCACGAATCACGTAGTACATCTCGTCTTCGTGATGAGGTCTTTGCGGATCGGTTGCTCCCACGGGGAGGACGTACAATCCCGCACTCATCGCCGGAACGCGCAGGAACTCGCGGTAAAGCTTGCCCGCTTTCGCGCGCTCGCTATCGATCTCGCCGATCTTGAAGAAGCCCGGCTTCACCCCAGAATTCCTCCGAACACCAACTCGGTGAATTGCGGAACCAGGTTATGCGCCTGCAGGCTGCCCTCGGGCTTATACCACTGGTAGATCCAGTTGATCATGCCCAGAAGCGCAAACGCTGCCGCGCGTGGGCTGACCGATCCTTTGCCCTGACGCGTCCGCTGCACGTCGGCCATGAGGCTTTCGACAAAGTGAATGTAATCCTTCTTCCGCGTGTTGATGCGCCTGCGCAGCGTGGGGGGCAGCGGATGGTTCTCGTGCAGCATGACGGTGATCTCGCGGTCCTGCGGGCTGAGCACGACCTCGATATGCAGGCGGATGAGGGCGCGCAACCGGGCTTCCGGATCGGCAATGCCACGCACCGGAGCCAGAACCCGATCTTCCGTGATTTCCATGGCATGGTTCATGATCTCGAACAGGATCTCGTCCTTGCTCTGAAAGTGATGATAGAGGCCACCCTTGCTGAGTTTCAGCGACGCTGCCACATCGTTCATCGAAGTGGCATCGTAGCCGCGTTGCTGAAACAACCGCGCGGCCGTGCGCAGGATTTCCTGCCGGGAATCAACCAGAGTGTCGCGAGCCATCGCGTGCCATGGTAAACAGTTGCGGCCGGGATTGCCAGTTCAGGGGCTCAGCAGACTCATGTGGGGACAGCCGCCCTCGGCTGTCCGGCGGAGCGAAGCTCCGCAGACTCGCTCGGGACTCAGGCTCGAAGGGGATCTTTTCGACTCGCTTCGCGTCGCCGGAGCCGAGGGCCATCCCTACGTGGTCCTGGCCATTAGCGCAGGTAGACCTCAGGGATGAAACTCTGATATTCAATCGGCGGGCGGATGTACTTGGTCTTATCCAGTGGCGGGAGCGTGATCGGCTCCGGGGTAAGATCTTCGTACAGAATCAGCGAGAGCAGGTGCCGGATGACATTGAGCCGGGCGCATTTTTTGTCTTCTGCATTGACAACGTACCAGGGCGCCTGCTTGATATCGGTGACGGCAAACATTTCATCTTTGGCGCGGGAATACTCCGCCCAACGCGCCCGTGATTGCAGGTCCATGCCACTGAGCTTCCAGCCCGCACCAGCATCCGTTCAAATTCCGGACAGCTGTGGAGGAATTCCATGTACTCGGCCTCGGTGCAGAATCCCAGCACGCGCTCCACGCCGGCGCGGTTGTACCAACTGCGGGTCAAACAGTACGAGCTCACCCGCCGCGGGCAGGTGGGCGACATAGCGCTGGAAATACCACTGCGTTTTTTCCCGCTCAGTGGGCGTACCCAGAGCGACCACGCGGCACACGCGAGGATTTAGACTCTCGGTAATGCGCTTGATGGAGCCGCCTTTGCCGGCGGCATCGCGGCCTTCAAAGAGCACGACCACCTTGAGGCCCGACTGACGAATTCATTCCTGCAATTTGACCAGTTCAATCTGCAGGCGCAGTTCGTGGTCATAGTCGCAATCCTTGCCGAGGAGCAGAGGCTTCAGGGATCTGACGCCGGATTGAAGGCGATCCAGCTTTGCCGAAGACAGCATTGCCGCACCGTTGGTGTTCGGAGGTTGGAGTCGCTTTTTGCTCATATTTGCCTTCTCGCGCGCACAATACGCGTTTTCTAAACCTTTTGCGAGCCCTCTTAGCTTCCATCGGAAAAGCTGGGCAGTTCTTCAATGATGGCGCCGGGCTTCGCCCAGGCTTTGACGGCCGAGGCGGCCATCGCCACATGGCCCGTGCAGGGACCAAAGTTGGGGATTGACACCGGATAGCGCGGCAGGTAGCATATTTAGACCGACCGACCGGTCGGTTTGCGGTAGCCGTTTCAAATTCCCCGGGAGCATTCGTCGTTTTCGCCTCCCCTGTCGCAAACGAGAGGAGCACGATGGCGGTTACTATTTTTTATGAGCGGGACGCGCGGCCCGACGCACTGAAGAGCAAAACCATTGCAATTATTGGCTATGGCAGCCAGGGACACGCGCAGGCCCAGAATCTCCGCGACAGCGGACACAAAGTTATCGTCGGCCTTGATCCCACGCGTAAGAGCGCCCAGCAGGCTCGCGCGGACGGCATGGTGGTTGTGGCTCCCGACGAGGCTGCCAAGCGCGCCGACTGGATCCACATTCTGACGCCGGATGAGACCCAGGCCGAAATGTACGACCCGCTCATCAAACCCTATCTGCATCCGGGAAAGGTTCTCGGCTTCTCGCACGGCTTCAGCATTCACTTCAACGCCATCGTGCCGCCCACCGACGTGGACGTGGTGATGATCGCGCCTAAGAGCCCCGGCCATCTGGTCCGCCGCGTCTACACGGAAGGACGAGGGGTCCCGTCGCTGATCGCCATTCAACAGGATGCCAGCGGCCACGCTCATGAACTTGCACTGGCTTATGCGCACGGCATTGGCTCAACCCGCGCGGGCGTTCTGCAAACGACTTTCCGGGAAGAAACCGAGAGCGATCTGTTCGGCGAGCAGGCGGTTCTTTGCGGCGGGCTCACATCGCTCATCAAGAAGGGATTCGAGACGCTGGTCGAAGCCGGATACGCCCCGGAGATCGCCTACTTTGAATGCCTGCATGAAGTGAAGCTGATCGTCGACTTGATCTATGAAGGTGGATTGGACCGCATGCGCTATTCGATCTCCAATACCGCCGAGTACGGTGACCTCACTCGCGGTGAGCAGGTGGTCGGCGACGCGACCCGTCAGGCAATGAAGAAGACGCTGGCCGACATTCAATCCGGCAAATTCGCTCAGGAGTGGATCGCGGAGAACAAAGCCGGCTGCCCCAACTTCAACAAGCTGCGCGAGAAGGAAAAGCAGCACCCCATTGAGATTATTGGGGCGCAGCTGCGCGGCATGATGAGCTGGCTGCCGAAAGAAGGCAAGAAGCCGGCAGAGGCACCAAAGGATTCTACAAAACAGGTGGTGAATGCTTAAGGGCGCCGACATTGTTCTGCAATGCCTGCGCGCCGAAGGCGTCGACCTCGTCTTCGGGTATCCGGGCGGGGCGATCATGCCGTTGTATGACGCGCTTGATGGCAGCGGAGTGAGGCATATCCTGACGCGGCACGAGCAGGGCGCGGTGTTTGCGGCAGAAGGCTACGCGCGCGTCACGGGCAAAGTTGGAGTCGCGATGGCGACCAGCGGCCCCGGCGCGACCAACCTGGTCACCGGCATCGCGGATGCCAAGATGGATTCCGTTCCTCTGGTCTGCATTACCGGCCAGGTGCGAAGCGCGCTGATTGGGACCGATGCGTTTCAAGAGACGGACGTATTCGGCGTGACGCTTTCGCTCACGAAGTGGAGTCGGTTGGTCCGCACCATCGACGAAATTCCCGAAGTGATCGCCGAAGGATTCCATTGGGCACGCAGCGGACGTCCCGGGCCGGTGGTGATCGATATTCCCACCGACATGTTGAAGGCGAAGAAGGAATTCTCCGGGCCGGCGAAATTCAGGCCGCACGCCCGGCCTGCCGATGCCAAGGCCGACGGTGGATTCACCGACACGATCGTCGCTTTGTTGCAACAATCATCAAAGCCCGTGGCCCTGATCGGCGCCGGAGCGAAGATATCCGGCGCGGTTCCAGAACTGCGGCGGTTGCTCGATCATTTGAACATTCCGACGTTTGCTACGGTTCATGGCCTGGGCGCAGTTCCGCAACAGACGCCTTACTACCTCGGCATGGTCGGTATGCACGGTACCCGCGCCGCGAATACGGCGCTGCACGAGACTGACTTGCTGCTGGTATTCGGTGCGCGTCTCGACGACCGTGTTACTGGCGATCCTTCACGGTTTGCCCCGCACGCCAAGATTGTTCACTTCGAAATTGATCCCGCGCAGCTGGATCGCGTACGCCCGTGCAATCTTCCCGTGATTGGAAATCTCGCGGACACGATTCCTGCATTCGACGCGGAACTTCGTCGTCACACCCTGCCTGATTTTGCGGGATGGCGCGCCGTCGCCTGCGGGCCCGAGCGCGCGGAACTCGATCCGCGCGGCCTGGCGCAGCCGACCATTCGCTTCCTGGACGAACTCTTCGGCCGTCTGCCTGAGGACAGCGTGATTCTTGCCGACGTGGGCCAGCACCAGATGTGGGCTGCGCAACGCTTCCACGCGGACTCCCCGCGCGGATTCATCACGTCCGGCGGGCTCGGCGCGATGGGCTTTGCTCTACCGGCCGCGGTTGGCGTGCAGCTGGCCCAGCCTGATACCTGCGTCCTGTGCGTTTCCGGCGATGGTGGTTTCCAGATGAACATCCAGGAGCTCGCGACGGTTTACCGTCTCGGGCTGCCGATCAAGATGGTCATCATCGACAACAAGTATCTGGGCATGGTGCGCCAGTGGCAGCAGCTCTTCTACGAGCGCAACTACGCCGAGACCGACCTGAGCGACAACCCAGACTTCGTCGAGATCGCGAAGGCCTACAAGATTCACAGCTTCCGGATGAAGGAAGATGTGATGCGCGAGTTTCCGGTATCGCAGGAGACTGGCGATCAGATTGACCGCTTCCTGCGTTCGCCGCATCCGGAGTTGCTGGTGTTTGACTGCGCACCCGAGGCCAACGTTTACCCGATGGTCCCGGCCGGCGCGGCGCTGTCAGAGATGTTGCTGGAAGAAGAACCGACGCAGTAGTTGGATTTCAGAATTCAGATTTTAGATTGTAGATTTTCATATCCGGTTGGATTTTCGAATCTGCAATCTGAAATCAACAACCTGCAATCGATTTGGGGACGATCAACATGAACGCTTTCCACATTCGCTACCGCAACACACAGGGAACACTGATGCGCATCCTGAACGGGGCCTCGCGCCGTGGGCTCGATCTGCATTCCGTACACGCCGAGGCCGCTGAGCGCGATCACCAGGTCACGCTGGTGCTTGAAGTCAACCAGAAGCAGGTCGGACAGCTCTATCGCGAGTGGTACGCGATCCCGGATGTGATTCATGTCGGTTCCGGACCGGCGCAGGCCGCGGAGTGGAATTCGCCCCACCCTCCGGGTGTGAGCATCGATAATCCCCGCGCGTCTGCCCGCGCGTAACCATTCGAGTTCTTGGTTGGGCAAGCATGACGATCCCTGGGCAGCGTCATGCATTCTGGGGAACCTGCGGCAAGCGGGTTCCCCGTTTTTCGTTGAGCGAGACAAAGCTTGAACCACGAAGGACACGAAGGTACACGAAGGAAATCCTAGCGGAGAGACCCTTCGTGTACCTTCGTGTCCTTTGTGGTTTATGCTCTTGTATTCTTCACTGCACGGACTCTAACTATGGATCTCAAGCACATCAGTCGTGGAATCACCGAAGGACGCGATCGCGCCGGCGCTCGCTCAATGTTCAAGGCCGTGGGATACACCGATGCGGATCTTAGCCGTCCGCTGATCGGCGTGGCCAATACCTGGATTGAAACCATGCCGTGCAACTTCCACCTGCGCCGCCTCTCGGCCAAAGTGAAGGAAGGCATTCGCGAGGCCGGTGGCACTCCGATGGAATTCAATACCATCGCGATCTCCGACGGCGAGACCATGGGCACCGAGGGCATGCGTGCGTCGTTGGTGAGCCGCGAAGTGATTGCCGACTCCATTGAACTCGTCTGCCGCGGGCAGATGTTCGACGCGGTCGTGTGCGTGGTCGGGTGCGACAAGACGATCCCCGCCGCCGCCATGGCACTCGCGCGCATGAATCTTCCAGGTGTTGTGCTCTACGGAGGAACGATCGCCCCGGGCAGCTATCGCGGCAAAGACGTCACCATCCAGGACGTGTACGAAGCCATTGGCGCGAATGTTGCCGGCAAGATGAGCGATACAGAATTGAAGGAACTTGAGGACGTCGCGTGTCCGGCAGCGGGAGCCTGCGGCGGCCAGTACACGGCGAACACGATGTCCACCGTGATGGAGATGATTGGGCTCTCGCCGATGGGGTTCAATAGTGTTCCTGCCATGGATCCGCAAAAAGATCAGATCTCGTTCGACTGCGGCAAGCTGGTGATGAGCGTGCTGCAGAAGGGCCTGAAGCCGCGCGACATTCTGACCCGCCAAGCATTCGAGAATGCGATTGCCTCGGTCGCGGCTAGCGGCGGGTCCACTAATGCGGTGCTGCACCTGCTCGCCATCGCGCGGGAAGCCGGCGTCAAACTCGACATTGAGGATTTCCAGAAAGTGAGCGAGCGCACTCCACTGCTCGCCGATCTCAAGCCTTCCGGCAGATTCGTCGCCGCAGACATGCATCGCGCGGGCGGCATCGGCCTGCTGGCCAAGCGCCTGATGAGCGGCAAGTATTTGCATGGCTCCGCAAAGACCGTGACCGGGCGGACGATTGCGGTCGAGGCCGAGAGCGCGAAGGAAACGCCGAATCAGGAGGTGATCGTACCGCTCGACAAGCCCCTGAAAGCGACCGGCGGGCTCGTCATTCTCAAAGGCAATCTCGCGCCCGAAGGATGCGTCATCAAGATCAGTGGCCACGAGCGCCTGGAGCATAGCGGTCCGGCGCGCGTTTTCGATTCAGAAGAAGGCGCGATGGCGGCGGTCACTGCGAAGAAGATCAAGGCCGGGGATGTGGTCGTGATCCGCAACGAGGGCCCGAAGGGCGGTCCCGGCATGCGCGAGATGCTCGGCGTGACCGCGGCGATTGTCGGCGAGGGCCTCGGCGGCTCGGTCGCTCTTCTGACCGATGGACGCTTCAGTGGCGCGACGCGCGGGCTGATGGCCGGACACGTTGCTCCCGAAGCGGCTTTAGGCGGCCCGATCGCAGCCGTGCGCAACGGCGACATCATTCAATTCGACGTGAAGAAACGCCTGTTGAAAGTTGAAGTCACCAGCAAAATCCTGCGCGAACGCCTGGCGAAGTGGAAAGCGCCGAAGCCGCGTTATTCCACAGGAGTGTTTGCGAAGTATGCAGCGCTGGTTTGGTCAGCGTCGCAAGGAGCGATTACAAAACCCCGTTAGCCCCAGAGGGTTGTCCTGCTGAGCGAAGAACAAGATCGCGAAGCGAACTCGTTCGTAGTCGAAGCATCCCTACCCATAGGCAAGTCCCGATTCTAGGTAGTGCCCGTAATCTTCTTCAGCGCTTTTTCCAGGTCGTCCGGCTTGAATCCAAACGGGCCGGGCTTGCTCTTGTAAGCCACCCGATTGTTTCGATCGATCAGGTAGATTCGATCTGGCCAACCTGTATAGGCGTTCTCCGTGGTGTTGTCGAACCCGTCGATCGCGGCGGGGAACTTGATCCCCAGTTTCCGGACGCAAGATCCAGCCACCTGACTACGCTCCTCATAATCACGCGGGCTCGCGAAAACGATCTTGTCCTTCAGATTGCTCTCGGTCTGCCACACGTCGCTCGGATGCGCCTCCACAATGTAGACAATCAGGAACGCGACCTTTTGGCTGTACTGGTCGTAAAGCTTGTTGAGGGCGGGTACCTCCCGCCGGAATGGTGGTCAAGTGTAGCTTCCGAAAACGAGTACGACCGGTTGCGTCGCCACGAGCGCCGAGAGCTGCACGGTTGCGGATTTGTCGAGCTTCGTCAGAGAAAAATCTGGTGCGGCGTCGCCAGCCTGCAAATGTCCAGCGCGGGCGTGAGTCCACATCGTTTCGAACGGGACCAGGAAGTACGCTACATCGGGCATGTGCTTCATGACCCGGCCGAATGTTTCCGGAGGCTGGCGCATCGCCCACCAGATGATTCCGACAAAAAGAGCGTAGAGAATCGCCAGGACAAGGGCCGCGCGCGGAAGAAGCTTACGCATGGGCATGAATGATACCCAAAAAAACGAGTTTCCGCCTGTGTTAGAGTAGTCCTCAACTCTGGGGGCTTCCCTATCTGCCAGGGACGGGCAGGGTCAACCGTAGCGAAATGTTGAACGGCATCATTTCTCGTAACAAGCGAGGAATTTGTCTGCGCAATCTGATTACGCTTCTCGCGCTCGCATACCTTTCATTCGGTGTTTCTGCACAGACAGCGGCCCCGTCTTCCGAGGGGCCCAAGCAGGACTACCTCGTCTACGTCGTCTGCGAATCCGCCGACAAGATCGTCCTGCTCCGCTTCGGGCCGAAGGGTTTGCAGATTGAAAACCAGGCGCGCACTGGTCTCATGCCGATGGATATCAACGGTCCACACGGCATCGCGGTTTCGCCCGACAAGCAGTATTTTTACGTTTCCGAAGGCCACGGTCGGCCCCAAGGCTCGGTCTGGAAGTACCGCGCCGGCAGCAATGACGTCATCAAGTACACCAGCCTTGGGATGTTCCCGGCAACGACGGACATCACGCCGGATGGAAATTTCATCTATGTCGCAAATGCGAACTTCCACGGTGACATGGTTCCATCGTCGATCTCGGTCGTTGCCACCGATCAAATGATCGAAGTGAAGCGCATCACGACCTGCACCATGCCGCACGGATCGCGCCTCAATCACTCCGGCACCCGGCAGTACTCAGCCTGCATGATGGACGACATGCTGGTCGAAATCGATACCAGCAAGTTTGCTGTGTCTCGCTACTTCATGCTGGCCCCGGGCAAAGAGATGGGGATGACCGGCTCTCCGTACCCGGCGGGTACAGATCAGAAGATGCACAACATGGCCGATCACAAGCCGACCTGCACGCCGACGTGGGCGCAGCCTTCGAATGACGGTTCGACGATTTACGTGGCTTGCAACCAAACCAACGATATTGTCGCCGTCAACACTGCTGACTGGAAACTGGCACGGCGCTTTCCCGCGGGCAACGGCGTGTACAACCTTGCCATGACCAAAGACGGCCGCCTGATCGCCACCAACAAGCGCGGCCAATCCGTTTCGATCTTCGATCCGGTCAGCGGGAAGGAACTGGCGAACATTCCAACGAAACGAAAAGTTGTTCACGGCGCCGTGGTCTCGCCCGACGACCGATACGCATTCATTTCGGTGGAAGGAGTCGGCACGGAGCCAGGGACTGTGGAGGTGATCGACCTCGCCTCATTGAAAACGGTCGCCACGGTCGATGTCGGTCCACAAGCTGCGGGAATTGATTTCTGGAAGATGGAAGCAAGCAAGCCGTAGGCACAGGAGAGGCGCATGTTCAAGCACAGAGCAGTCGGTTTGGCGATTGCAGTCACGGTCTTCTCAGTCCCAGCCAGCTGGTCTCAGGAAGCGACAAAGGCGCAGGAGACCACTACTTCGGTCGCTCCCGCGGTTGTGGAGATCACACCCAAGACGCTGGACGTCCACGTTGGCCAGAAGGTGAAATTCAGCGCGGCCGCCAAAGACGCTGCCGGCAATCCCATCGATGCCAAGCCCTCGGTCTGGTTTGCGGCCCCATTCGATCTTGCAGGCGCCGACGAGTCCGGAGAAGTCACCTTCCACGCTGCGGGAGTTGTGACCGTGGGGGCTGTCATTGCCGGGAAGACCGGCTACGCCAAAGTGAATGTCGGGACCTCGAAGATCACGACCCTTGAGATCGAGCCGCTGGCGCGACCGATCGTTGCGGGCAGCGCCGAACGTTTGACTGCGGTCGCTCGCACCCTGAACGGCGAGCCTCGTAGTGATGCGGCCATCAAATGGACTTCTGACAAGCCATCGATCGCCAGCGTCGACGCGGCGGGACTAGTCACCGGCATTGCGCCAGGCAGCGTCACCATCAAGGCGAATTCCGACGAAGCCACAGCCAAAGTCACGGTGCAAGTTGTTCGCGATGCAGTACGCAAGTTAAGCATCAAGCCGGCCACAGCTGAAGCCCGCACCGGCGACGTCG
>Ga0210396_10007606_pt1 | contig 10300 bp, 9 predicted proteins | sample IncBWH17OmetaG_FD_155466 | JGI IMG/M metagenome (GOLD analysis project Ga0210396, IMG submission 155466) | Forest soil microbial communities from Barre Woods Harvard Forest LTER site, Petersham, Massachusetts, United States - Inc-BW-H-17-O ... | reverse complement strand
GTAATCCTCGGTCCGAAACAGCGGCATTACGTCATCGACCATCATCATCTGGCACTGGCGTTGCATGACGAGGGCGTCAAGGAAATCGCCGTGACGGTCATCGCCAATCTGAGCATGCTGGAACCCGATTCCTTTTGGTTCGTGATGGACAATCACAACTGGATGCATCCATTCGACGACGCGGGGCGCCGCCGCCACTACAAGGACCTTCCCAAGTCGGTGACCGAGCTGGTCGACGATCCGTTCCGCTCACTGGCCGGCGAATTGCGCCGTACAGGCGGATACGCCAAGGATACGACGCCGTTCAGCGAATTCATCTGGGCGGATTTCCTGCGCCGGCGCGTGAAACGCAAACTGGTCGAGCGCGACTTCGAGCGCGCGCTCGAGAAGGCGCTGCAGTTGGCCAAGAGCATGGATGCCAATTATCTGCCCGGCTGGTGCGGTCCGTCGCCGGAGGAATGAGCCGGTGCCGAATTTTCGTCCTCATAGGACAGACGCAAGACAACCATGAAGATCGCTTGCTCAAGGGTAGCGCTGCTGCTGGCTTCGATGACCATCGCCGGCTGCTCGAACACGCCGAAACCGGCGGCCGATGCCAACGTCTTGCCGACCGACTACAGGAACCAGATCGCGACCTATCTGGGGCAGGTCGTGACCGACCGCGCCGACTTTCGTAATTCAATGATCGGCGCGCCGGTGCTCAAGCCGGTCGGCGCCGGCGAACACTATATCGTCTGCGTGATGCTCAACGGCCACAATCAGCATAAGGAAAAAATCGTGATCTATCTCGGCACCAACATCAACCAGTTCGTCGATGCGACGCCGGGGCAATGCGCCGATGCGGCCTATCAGCCGTTCAAGGAGCTGGCCGCTCTGTTGCCGCCGACTTGAGCGGCCATTTTGGATCGATGCGCGATGGATAGCGATGTTCTGATCGTCGGCGCCGGGCCCACCGGGCTAACGCTCGCGATCGATCTCGGCAAGCGCGGCCGGGCATTTTGCGGATCGGACTTGAAAGCGGCAGGTTGCCGGCAATTAGAGACAGCCGTTGTCGAAAAGAATTTTCAGCACCGGGCCGTCCTGAGACGCTGATCCGTTCGCGAGGGGAATGGCAACCGAAGCGGTGAGGGCACCGCCTTCCTCATTTGTAACATCGACTAAGAGGACTGTTTGCTGCGGACCCCTCGGCAGCGTCAATGCGACCGATGACATGTCTGAATCCGCAAGTTTCGCAGACGGCGAAGTCCAGCTATAACGGAGTGGTACCAGGCCTTTGTTCTGCACCTGAATCTCAAGCATAACGGTGCTGCCGGGGATGGCTGCGGCAATCGGCTTGTCATGGTGGCGCATGGTGACGGAGACTTCGCGAGAAGCGGCGTTATTCATGATTGCGTATTGCCGCACGGAATCCAACGCTGCAATGTAGCGAGCCTTCAGGTCGGCAATTGTGCGCTGCGCAGGAGCCCAATATTTTCTTTGATTGCCATGATACCCTAAATTCACCCGTTTAATTAGTTCCGGAACGACATTCTCATAATCAGATAGGCGAAGTTGAAGGCGCGAGAACCTGAGCTTATCATCCTTGTGAAATTTACACAGGAACGAATAACAGACCAGCTCTGTCAGCAATATAGCAATGATATGCTCGGCGCGGGTGGGTTGGAACTCCGTCAAGTCGGTGATTGCCTTCCGCGCGCTCTCGTAGCCCAAAAACAGGACATAGATTATATCTGCCACAGTCTGATGCCACGGATCGATTTCTGCCTTATCGCCCGGTGCACTGTCGATTGATGTCGTGATGCGGGAAACTTTGATCGATGCCAATTTGCGCAGCAAATCGCGCACGGCCTTCATGTAGGTATAATACTCGGTTATGGATTCGACGACCAGGGCTTCGAGGGACTCTAGATCACTTGAGTTCTGTTCGAAGATCGGAAAATACTGTTCCTGTGAATTGAATTGCGATGACGCGATATCCTTTGCCGCTGCTTGTTTGTCCGTGGCGGTATCATTGCTATACATTTTGGCGTAGATTATCCCGATATCGAAGATCGTACCGACGCGACAGAGCGTGCTGATCTCGCACGCAAATAGGTCGATAACGCCAAGCCGCTTGGAGGCGGAAATATAGGCCCACGCGACGATGGCGCCGTAAATCGGAACGGCTGGACCAAAATATTGGGCGAACGTTTTGTAAAATATAAGAAACTGAAATATTATAGGAGGAGTGTTCGGAGAAGTGTTCTGAGATGTGCTCTGAGCAGTATTGGCTGGGGGGATCAAAGTAATCAGCAATGCGACCAGCAAGTAGGGCAAAAGCAGCCACCTCGCCAACAATTCGATCAGCCTTAAGTCGCCGACGTGTTTGGAACGAAAGAATCGAAACAGTGTCGACGCCGCATCCTCAGCCGAGAGTTCTTCGTCGTTACGGACCCACCATGCGCGCCACAGAGTTAGAAATAGCCCGCGCCGCTTCCGCGATTCACTGCCGGTCTTTCCGTCCGCGTCGCTCGTGCTCATTTTCGCCGGGTGTCGTTTTGAAGCGTCTGGCCATTGTATTGTTACGCAACCCTTAGTTGGAAGCAAGCCCATTTTCTCGGCGCCGTGGCCGCGGCATGAATTCAACGCGCAATATGCTCAATGTCCAAACGGCACGAATGTCAGCGCCGTGCTGGCGATCGCGCAGAACGCGACGACCAGCCCCGGCGGCCAGCGCCCCCGCATAGCCGGCGCGCGATAGCCGCAAACGCGATGCCGACCTTGCTGCTCGCCGGGCGGGGAAGGAACTGCGACAGCGCCACCAGGTCGACATAGGTCTTCTCGTCGAGCCATTTCCGGCGCACGACGAATTCCTCGTGGAGACAGCCGAGATGGGCGATCGGGCCGCCGAAGCTGGTCAGGCCAAGCCGCAGGAACGCGGCAAAAACGTCCGCGGTGCTACCGCTGCGCGCAGCCGCATGTGCCGGCGAGCCGCTTGCATGGCTCGTATTGTTGACAAGTTCCGGTGCCCGGGCAACATTTTGCCGGCGAAATCGCGCGACTTCAAATGACGCCGGCATGGTCCGGCGCCGGCCCATAACAAGCAAAACCGCGCGTCGCTTTAGGGGGAGGATCGGATGGCCATCACGGTTCCGCAGGGGCTTTCGCGCGACGCAGCCGGCATTGCCGCGGCGACCCGCGTGCGCTGGACCTATATCGCGCCGACGCTCTTGATCTATTGGATCATCTCGATGTTCGACAAGAGCAACATTTCTCTTGTCATGGCCGATCCGAAATTTCTGGGCGAAATGCAGCTTGCCGGCCAGACCAAGCTGCTCGGCTGGCTCGCTTCGAGCATGTTCATTTCCTATAGCCTCGCGGCGCCGGTGTGGGGCTGGGCGGTGACCCGCTATGGGCCGCGAAACTCGATCATGGCGAGCCTCGTCATCTGGGCCGCGACCTGTTTCTGGTCCGGCCTGTCGGCAAGCTACGGCATGCTGCTCGCCTCGCGTGTCGGCCTGGGCATCGGCGAGGCCGCCTGCTATCCGGTGACGCTTGCGCTGGTTGCCAATTGGTTCGCATTGCGCGAGCGCGGCAAGGCGACGTCCTATTGGTGGATCGGCACCATGATCGGGCCGATGCTCACCGGCCTTCTGGTCACCGCGCTGATCGTGCACTTCGGCTGGCGCGGACAATTCTATGCGCTGGGCGTGCTTGCGCTCATTCTGCCGCTGCCCATGGTGTGGTTCCTGGTGCGCGACAAGCCGGAGCAGCATCCGGCCGTCAACGCCGAGGAAATCGATCTGGCGCATTCGGGCGCGATCGAGAACAACGACGATGCGCCGGGGCGGATCCTCAAAGGCGTCAGCAGCGTCTGGCGCAATCACCGCTTCTGGCTGATGGTGCTCGCGATCTCCTGCAACGCCATCTTCTTCTGGGGCTGGTCGATCTGGCTACCGACCTATCTGCGCACCGCGCGCAATTTCACCTTCAGCACGTCGGGCTATCTCACCTTTGTGATCTACGGTTTTGCCGTGGTGACCATCCTGATTATCGGCCGCGTCTCGGATCGCGTATTCCGCCGCGCGCCGTTCGCCGGGCTCGGTTGGGCCTCGGCCGCGGTGTTCCTGATGGTGGCGGCGCTGGCGCCGAACGCCAATTGGAGCGTGGCGCTGATGATTTGCGCGCTATGCGCCCAGCAAGTGGGAATCTCCTGCGCCGAAATGCTGATGCACAGCGTCATCGGCACTGCCGATATGGCGAAATCCCAAGGCGTGCGGGCGCTGGTCACGCAGATGACCGGCGCGCTGTCGCCGCTGATGATCGGTTACATTCTGGCATATTCCGGGGGCGGCTTCGTCGCGCCGTTCGCGGTGCTCTCCGTCGCCGTGGTGATCTCCGCCGGCTGCATGATCGCGTTGACCAGGGAGGGATTTTGAAATGGCGCTGCCGAGCATGCGCGTGGGCGACGTCGAAGTGCAGGGCATCAGCGACGGTATCCTCAAAACCTCGCTCGATCTCGTCATCGGCATGGAACGCGCAGTGGCCGAAAAGCTGGTCGGCGGCACCGCGGATGGTTCGCTCTATATCCCGGTGAACAATTTTCTCATCCGCCGTGGCGGCAAGACCATCATGATCGACGCCGGCGCCGGCAACACCATGCAGCCGAAGCTCGGCAAGCTGCCAGACAATTTGCGCGCGGCCGGCGTCGAACCGGGCGCGGTGACCCACATCGTCATGACGCATCTGCATCCCGATCACGCCAACGGCCTGGTCGACGATGCGGGCAATCCGCATTACCCCAATGCCGAAATCGTCGTGCATCACACCGAGGCGGATTTCTGGATGCGCCCGCACGGCGCCAACGATCCCGACAAGGTCAAAGGCAACCGCGCCCGTACCGCGATCAACCTGAAACCTTATCTCGATCGCATCCGGCGCGTGCGCGACGGCGAGGAGTATCTGGGTTTTGCGCCGGTGCTGGCGCCCGGCCATACGCCGGGACATACCTGCTGGTTGCTTGCCGCTTCAGGTGGCGGCTTCATGGCGTTCGGCGACGTGGTGCATCTCTCGGCGATCCAGATTTCGCATCCGGACGCGGCGCTGGCCTACGATCTCGACAAGGGACAGGCGATCCAATCGCGCAAACGCATCCTCGACATGGCGGCGAGCGAGCGCTTCGCCATCGCCGGCGCCCACGTCAATGCGCCGGGTTTCGGTTACGTGGTGCGCAAGGGTGCGAGCTTCGCCTTCGAGTCGGCGGGAAACTGATCGCCTATTTATTCCGGCTTGATGTTGGCGGCCTTGATCACCTTGGCCCACTTTTCGGTGTCGCCGACAAAATGCTTTTCGAACTCGGACGGCGGGCCATTGAGCACGTTGCCGCCGAGATCGATGATCCGCGCGCTCAGGGTCGGGTCGTTAAGTCCGCCGTTGATCTCCTTGTTGAGGAGGTCGACGATCTCCCGCGGCGTCTGTTTCGGCGCGCCGACGCCGAACCACACGGCGGCATCGTAGCCCGGCAAGAATTCGGCAATGCTCGGCAGGTCGGGAAATACCGGCGAACGCGTCGGCAGCGTCACCGCCAGCGCCTTGAGCTTGCCGGCCTTGATGTATTCGACCAGCGTCGCCATGGCTTCGAACATCACTTGCGCCCGTCCGGCCAGGAGATCAGTCAGCGCCGGCGCGGCGCCGCGATAGGGCACGTGGAGCAGATCGACGCCGGCCATCATCTTGAACAATTCGCCGGCCAGTTGCGGCGTGGTGCCGTTACCGACGGAGGCCATGTTGATCTTGCCGGGATTGGCCTTGGCGTAGGCGATGAATTCCGGAACGGTGCTGGCCGGCACTGAAGGATGGACCACCATCACCATGGGAACGAGCGTGACGCCGCAGACCGGCGCGATGTCGCGCACCAGGTTGAAATCGAGATTGGTGTAGAACGTCGCGCTGATCGCCGCCGAGGTCGAGACCAGGATCAGCGTGTAGCCGTCGGGCGCCGAGTGCACCACTTCGCTGACGCCGATCGTCGAGCCGGCGCCGGGACGGTTTTCGATGATGAAGGGCTGCCCGAGCCGCTGCGACAGCCATTGCCCGATGAGCCGGCCGTAGATGTCGGTCGGCCCGCCGGGCGGAAAGCCGATGACCAGGCGCACCGGATGGTTCGGATAGTCGAGCGCCAAGGCGTGTGGCGGCATGACAGAGACTGCAGCCGTCGCCGCAGCGACCTGCAGAAAACGGCGACGTACAAATCGGCTCATGGTCCCTCGCGGCGATTGATCGCCATCTCCCAGCCGGGACTTGTGAAGTCTATGCGGCGATGGCGCGGATGGTAAGCGGGGTACTGCTGCGAATAACCGCCGCGGCCTGGCACGACTGAATTCTTCCCGCTTCGCCCCGCTATCCAGGAGGGTCTTGCTGCCACACGTGCCGTGTCTGGCAGAATATTCTGCTATTTGCGGCGCTAAATCGCACCATATATAGAAGGACGTTCCCCATAGCGGGATTTTCGCTCGCGATCCTTCTAATCCCGCCCTGCACGTGAGGCTTCGATGACATCGCCGCTCGAACAAAAAATCAAAATCACCGGGCCAGTCGTGGTGACCGCAAACCGCGTCGGCGACGGCGCCGTGGTGTATCGCCGCGCCGATGGCGGCTGGAGCACCCATCTCGACGACGCCGCGGTCGCGACCGACAGTGCCGGCGCCCGCGTCCTGATCGACGCCGCGGCCGCCGACGACCTGCGCGCGGTCGGCCCCTACGTGGCGCCGGTCAAGCTCGCCCCCGGCGGCCACGTGCGGCCGGGAAACCTGCGCGAGCTCATTCGTCTTGGCGGTCCGACCATCGAGCTGCCGGTGACCTTCGGTATCTGAGGCGCTGGCATCCCGAGGCGCCCATGTACGTCTACGACGCATTCGACCGGACGCTCGTTACCGAGCGCGTTGCCGAATTCCGCGACCAGGTCGCGCGCCGCTTGTCGGGCGAGCTGACCGAGGAGGAATTCAAGCCGCTACGCCTGATGAACGGCGTCTATTTGCAACTGCACGCCTATATGCTGCGCATCGCCATCCCCTATGGCACGCTGTCGTCCGAGCAGATGCGCATGCTCGCCCATGTGGCGCGCCGCTATGATCGCGGCTACGGCCATTTCACCACGCGGCAGAACATCCAGTTCCACTGGATCAAGCTCGCCGAGCTTCCCGATGCCATGGCGGATCTTGCCAGCGTTGGCATGCACGGCATGCAGACCAGCGGCAATTGCGTGCGCAACATCACCACCGATCAATGGGCCGGCGTGGCGCCCGACGAGATCGAGGATCCGCGCGTGTTGGCCGAAGTGATTCGCCAGCATGTCACGTTGCATCCCGAATTCACCTTCATGCCGCGCAAGTTCAAGATCGCGGTTGGCGCGTCGTCGCACGACCGCGCGGCGCTGCGCGTCCACGATCTGGCGCTGCGGCTATTTCGCAACGCGGCCGGCGAAATCGGCTTCGAGGTCATGGTCGGGGGCGGGCTCGGCCGCACGCCGTTCCTCGCCAAGACCATAAAGCCGTTCCTGCACAAGCGCGACGTGCTCAGCTATGTCGAGGCAGTACTGCGCACCTACAACCAGTTCGGCCGGCGCGACAATATCTACAAGGCGCGCATCAAGATTTTGGTGCACGAGCTCGGCGTCGAGGCTTTTGCCAAGGAAGTCGAAGCCGAATGGCAGAGCATCAAGGATGGCGCGCTTGCGCTCGAACCGGCCGTAGTCGCCGAGATCGCCGGCCGCTTTCGCTATCCGGATTACCTACGGCTTGACGACTCAACGCCCGAGCTTGCCGTGGCGCGTAAAGCCGACCGGCAATTCGATGCCTGGGTCGGCAACTCGGTCGCCAACCACAAAGTGCCGGGTTACGCCATCGTCACGCTGTCGCTCAAGCCGGAAGGCGGCACGCCCGGCGACGCCACCGCGGCGCAGATGGACGCCATCGCCGATCTGGCGGATCGCTATTCGTTCGGCGAGATCCGCGTCGGCCACGAGCAGAATCTGGTGCTGCCGCACGTCGCGCAGCGCGAGCTAGCGGCGCTGTGGCGCGAACTCGACGCCATCGGCGTCGCCACGCCGAACGTCAACCTGGTGTCCGACATCATCTCCTGCCCGGGCCTCGATTATTGCAGCCTCGCCAACGCGCGTTCGATCCCGATCGCGCAGGAGATCACGCGCCGCTTCCGCAACGGCGATCTCGCCCGCGACCTCGGCCGGCTGCACATCAATATTTCGGGCTGCATCAATGCCTGCGGCCATCACCATGTCGGCCATATCGGCATTCTCGGCGTCGAGAAGAACGGCGAGGAGTTTTATCAGATCACGCTCGGCGGCAAGGCCGATGAGAATGCCACGCTCGGCACATTGATCGGCCCCGCCGTGCCCTATGCGCAAGTGGCCGACGTGGTCGAGGACATCGCCGCGGCCTATCTGGAATTGCGGCAGCGGCCGGACGAGTTGTTCATCGATACGGTCAAGCGCACCGGGGTCGAGCCGTTCAGGGAGCGTGTCTATGCCACTCGTTGAGAACGGCCAGATCGTCGAGGACCGGTATGTCCGCGTTCCAGACGACGCGCCGATCCCGGACCGTATTCCGGTCATCGTGTCGGCGAAGCGATTTTTGGCGGAGGCTGACGCGCTGATCCGGCGCGACGGCTCGCTCGGCGTATTGTGGCCGAACGATCGCCGCGTCGCGGAGCTGGAACCGTGGCTCGGCCACCTCGCACTCATCGCGCTCAATTTCCCCAAATTCCGCGATGGCCGCGCCTATAGCCAGGCGCGGCTCTTGCGCGAGACTTACGGCTTTCGCGGCACGCTGCGTGCCACCGGTGACATCTTGCGCGATCAATTCCATTTTCTGGTGCGCGCCGGCTTCGACTCCTTCGAGGTCAGGAAGCCGGCTGATGCGCGCGTCTTCGCCGAAGTCGTGAGCCGCTACAGCATCTATTATCAGCCGGGCGCCGACGGCCGCGCCGCGGCGCCGCGGCGGCGATTGCGGAGCGGCGCCAAAACGCCGGACACCCGCGAAACCGTCTGAGCTGCCAGCGCTGCGAAAGTCTAGCCCTTGGCGAATGCAAGCTGGTATGGTGGCCCCGTTTGATAGAGCGAGGACGTTATGACTCCTGTCGTTGCAGTGATCGCGCCGGGCATGATGGGCGCGGCGGTTGGAAAAAGGCTCGTCGATAACGGCGTCAAGGTGCTCACCTCGCTCAAAGGCCGCAGCGCGGAGACGGCGACGCGGGCGAAAGCCGCGGGTATGGCGGCCGCAGGCGACGAGGATATTGCAGCGTGCGATTTCATCCTGTCCATCCTGCCGCCCGGCGACGCGGTGGCGCTTGCCGAGCGCTTCCAGCCGGCGCTCAAGGCCAGCAACTCAAAGCCGGTCTATGTCGATTGCAACGCCATCAATCCGAAGACGGTCGATCGCGTCGCCGCGGTCATTGCGCCGACCGATTGCCCCTTCGTCGATTCAGGCATCATCGGCTCGCCGCCGAAGCCGGGCGACGCCGGGCCGCGGTTTTACGCCTCCGGTCCGGCGGCGCCGCGCTTTGCCGCGCTTCGCCAACACGGTCTCGACGTCCGCGTGCTGGATGGCGCCATGAGCGCCGCTTCCGCGCTTAAAATGTCCTACGCCGGCATCACCAAGGGCACGCAAGCGATCGGGGCTGCGATGATGCTGGCGGCGACGCGGGCCGGCTCCGCCGACGCGCTGTTCGCGGAACTCAGCTCGAGCCAGAAGGACATGTTTGCCTGGTTCAAGCGCGGTTTGGCGCTGATGCCGCCCAAGGCCTACCGCTGGGTCGCCGAGATGCACGAGATCGCCGGCTTCGTCGGCGAGGACCCGACCGCGCACGAGCTCTACGAAGGCGCCGCGCACTTTTACGAGCGCATCGCCGAGGATTTCGACGGCGCCAAGAAGGACGTGACCGCGCTCACGGAATTCCTCGGCAAAAATCCCGCCGGCAACTGAGCGCGGCGCGCGCTACCGTCAGCGATTCAACCACCGCCGCGCAAAGCCGAGCAGGCCCTGCGGCAGGAAGATGATCATCACGATGAAGACGATGCCCAGCGGGATCAGGTAGGGGAACTGATCGCCGAACAGCCGTGCCAAGAGTTCGCGCGCTAGCTGGAAGAAGCCGGCCCCGACGATCGGGCCGACCAGCGTGCCGATGCCGCCGATGACGTTGTAGATCACGGTGTCGCCGGAGGTCAGGAAATAGACGAAATTGGGCGCGGCGAATTCGTTTTGCACGGCGTAGAGCACGCCGGCCAGTCCGGCGAACAGGCCGGACA
>Ga0210396_10007605_pt1 | contig 10300 bp, 22 predicted proteins | sample IncBWH17OmetaG_FD_155466 | JGI IMG/M metagenome (GOLD analysis project Ga0210396, IMG submission 155466) | Forest soil microbial communities from Barre Woods Harvard Forest LTER site, Petersham, Massachusetts, United States - Inc-BW-H-17-O ... | reverse complement strand
CTGATGCTCCGCGACAAGAGAGTCAACGCCATGATCCAAGGCGCAAAGTCAGAGTACCAACGCGGGCTTCGGCTCGCGCAAGGCGGTTCCATGATCGTGAAGGCCCTGTACATCCTCCCAGCGGCGATTCGCTGCTTCTTCCACGTGTACGAAGAGCGCCTCGGCACGTACGGCTTTCGCGTGCGCAGGCACGTGCTGATCAGCCCGGAGAAGACGGGCTGCGAGCGCGTCATCGACCTCAACGAGCACGTCACCGTCGGCAACGACATCATCGTCGATCGCACGTGGTGCAGGAGCTGCGTCGCCGCCGTCGACGCCGAGTCCAAGCGCGGGCACTCGCCCGAGCCGCTACTCGAAAGGAACACCTGATGCCCCGCCACAAGCGCGTAACCTCCTGCCGCAAGAGCGGCGGCCCAATCTCCAAGCACTGCTCGTGCGAGCACTGCTCCCTGGACGTCTGCTCGGTGTGCGGTCTCTGGGAAGGATCGCTCACGACCGACTGCCCCGGCATGAAGGTCGAGCCCGACAGGCAGCAGGAGATCTGCGAAACGCGCCTCGACTACACCGACGCGCGCGGCTGGCACCTCGCTGACCCGACGGGCCGCAGATCCCCGAGCTTCGAACCGAAATACTCGCGAGCCGCCACGGTCTGCAACGAGTGCGGGACGTACTGCCCGCCAGATCTCGACCAAACACACGGAGGTTGCCGTCGATGCGGCAGCAAGAACGTATGCGCCGTCGAGGCGCTCCCCTCACCCGCTGATCCGCGCGCGCTGATCGCGCCGTCCGTCGACTGGAGCGCGGTCGATCGCGCCGCAGACCTCCAGCGCGAGCTGACGAGCAAGGCGATCGCGTGGGTCCTCGCCGATCGGGCCTGCGAGGAGCACTCGGCGGCGCTCACGCGCATCGAAGACGAAGTCGACGCGCAGATGGCAGACGGCAACGCGCCAGCGGACCTCGGAGGACTTCTCGCGAAACTAGAGAGCGCGAAGATCGACTTCCGTCTCGCAGATCAGCGCGCGCAGAAGCACGACGACGAGTTCCGGCAGATCGCGCGCAGGATCGTCGCCGCCCTGGAGGAGCCGCGCGGCACAGCTGCCCGCGCGATCGTTGTCTCGCTGACCCACCCCTACGCGATACCGGACGACCGCTGACGTGACCGACGAAGAACGCCGGGGGCTCGCGCGCGTGGCCATGCGTGACTACTGCCCAAGCACCGTCGGTGGCGGTCCCCCGACGTGGATCGGCGATCTGGCCGCGCTCGGCCCCGTGTCCTTCGACGTTCACGACGGCCTCATGCAAGCAGGCCTCCTCGTGTGGAGCGACGGCTGGAGGCTCACCGCCGCAGGATGGGCAGCGCTCGAGGCGGAGGCCCCGCAGCCCGAGCCCGAGCAGTGCGCGGACTGCGGAGAGGTGATCGTCAGCGCCCACGGGCACTGTCCGGGAGTGCCGGGCGGTTTCGGCGACGACTGATCTCGGCGCGCCCATGAAACTCTTGCCAAAAGGCTGGAGAAGGGGTGACATTCGAGTGCGGTGAAGGGTCCAGCCATTCGAGACATGCGCCTGTCGATACGCGTGCCCCGAGCGCTCAAGAAGAGCATCGAGCGCCGTGCGACCAAGGAGGGCAGGACGATCGCCGACACGGTGATCTCGATCGTGGAACAAGCGCTCGGACCGTGCCCGTCGTGCGGCAGCGACGATCAGCGAATGCTTGGCAGCGATCCGAAGGGTCCTTGTCAACACCACTGGCACGGCCCGTACCGTGCGCCGGTCCTGGTTGGCGCTGTTCCAACCGGGTGGCCAGGTACCCAGTATCCGGCGCATGCCACCGTGAATCTGCCGACACGGGTAGCTGCATACCCGGCCGTCAAAAATCCAGCAGTTGGCACGTCCGCGCGCTGGCCCGCGCCGCGCAAGAAGTAGGTCCCATGCAGCTGAGCAACATCCTCTTCATGCTCCTCGGCGCCGCGCTCGTCGCGATCGGTGTGCTCTCCAGCGCGCTCGCGGACCGCATCCGCGGCATCAAGCTCGTCCGCGAGGCCCAGCCGCGCGAGCGCGCGAGCCGCGGACAGACGCTCGTAGTCGCCGCTGTCGACGCGGCTGTCGCGCGTGCGGCAGACGCTCCGGTTGCAACGCCCGCAGAGCTGCCGCGCGCGACGACGGCGAAGACACAGGCGCCCCGGTCGCGTGCTGACCTGAAGCCTGGCGCCGTGACCGACGGCGGCGAGGACGTGATCGCTGCGCTCGTCGGCGCGGGCTACAAGAAATCGCTTGCCAATGATGCAACATGGGCATGCACGCTCAGTGAGCGTGTAACGATCGAGAACTGGACTCGAGCTGCCCTTCAACGCTGCATAAAAGGCATAGCGCTATGAGTCTTGCCGAAGGCACCTTGGTGCTTCTTGCAGATGGACGCCCCCGACCCGTTGAGCTAATTGTCGCAGGCACTAATTTATTAGGACCTGACGGCAAGATAAGACGCGTCTTGTCTACCGCTACAGGTCATGGGCCTTTGTATCGAATCAATCCCAGAAAGGGAGAACCATGGACTTGTGCCGGGCACCACACGCTAACGCTTGTTAAAAGTTCTAAAGGCGGAAATATTATTAGCCTTCCACTTAGGTACTGGAGCAAGGAAGCTCCCTGGCTGAAACGAGACTGTAAGCAATTCAGCATCGGCGTGCTTGATTACCCAAAGCATTCGAACAATTCGGCCCCACTTCCCATCGATCCATATTTTCTAGGCGTGTGGTTCGGAGACGGTACCAAAACGTCTCGTGAACTAGCGCGGGGCAGAGTTGTGAACAAAGTCGCCATCACCACAACAGATCCTGAAATCGTTGAACTTTGTAATGAACAGGCACGCGCCTGGAACCTACATGTGCACACGACCAAAGATCATCGCGGTTGTCCTACATACGCCATTGCCAGTTCTTCGCCTGGACAGTTTCATCGTAATGACCTTCTTCGAACGCTCCGAAGTCTTGTAGGCCCTGAAATCAAGGTGCCGGAAGCTTATATATTTGGATCACACCTCACGCGACTCCAATTCCTCGCAGGACTATTGGATTCGGACGGAGGTTTGGACTGGACCAAAACAACATTCTTCATTACGCAAAAACGTGAGGACTGGGCACGGGCTCCATGGCGCCTCGCACGGTCACTGGGCTTATATGCCGGCATAAGATCTCATTACGGGCGCTACACAAGAACGGACGGCTCAGTATTTGAAGGCGTTTATTGGACTGTAACCATTAGCGGCAACACAGACCAAATACCTACGCGTATTTGTCGCAAGCGCGCTCAGCCTAGAAAGCAGATTAAAAACGCCGCGCGCACCAGTTTTTCGGCCACCCCGGTTGGGAGAGGCATACATTACGGTTTTTCTCTTAGTGGCGATGCGCGATTTCTGTTGGGAGATTTTACTGTTACCGGTGGACATGCACTGCTTAAGAAGGCTGCCTCGTGAGCGAGCACGCGACCTACCGCATCGGCAACGCGATCGCGGTGACCCAGCGCCTCGGCGACGGCACCTGGCTCGCGACGTGGGGAGCGTCGTGACGATCGAAGTAGTCGAGGCGGCCGATCGGTCCACCGACCAGTTCTGCTTCAGCCCTGACGTTGGACGCCTCGTGTGCCGTGGCGATTTCCTCTATACCGAATACGGAGAGGTCATTCCGCGCAAAGGGTCGTTCGTACGGATGATGCCCTGCGAGCAGGGCGAGAACTACGCCGACTGGAGTGAGGCGTACCGCACCGCGGTGCGCGAAGCCTTTCAGGCGCAGTGGCGAAGAGAGGACGCCGCGCGAGCTGCCGCGCGAGCCGAGCAACTCGCGAGGCGTGAAGTGCTTGTGAATCAGGCGCGCTGCAAACTGACGGACGAGGAGTTCGAGGCGGTGTACGACAAGGGCTACGAGGACGGGCGGAGATAGCCAGCCATGAAGATCGTTACGTGCAAGGCCGTGCCCGACGGTGACTGGAACCTCTGCGCGCCTCTCCAAGACGGTGACTTCCCAGAGGATACGGATGTTGTCGTCGTGGCCGCCGCGGATTTTGATTCCCTCGTCGAGACGATGCGTTACGCCTGTTCGGTTGCGTATGCTGACTTGCTCGCCATGGGAGCGCCCGAAGGATCTTCGACCGCCAAGCTGCTTCTCGCGGCGTTGGCTGCCAGTGCCGTCTCTAGCCGTCTCTGCCAGAACAACGGTTACGACCACGATCCCGATGATGAGGGTGAGATTTCATGACCGAACAGCGAAAAAAGGATGCTGTCTCGTACCTCAAGGAAGTTCTGCGTGAAACGGCTGATGACATGCCGCATGAGATCAAGGTGATGCTCGGCCAGATGATCCTGCATGCCTATCTGCGGGGGCGTGAAGACGAGGCGCGGCTTCATGTACCCGCTGGGATCAACTAGATGGCACGGCGAGCCGTCACACTGTCCCTGTCACTCGCGCCCGAGATCGCACGCTCGCTCAAAGCGAGAGGAGCGAAGGAGGGTAAGACCGCCGCACGAGTTGCTGCCGAGATCGTGAGTCGTGCCGTAGGCTTCAAGCCGACGCCGCTTCGATCCGGTGCGGGGTCAGTTAGCGTCGAGATGCTCGACCACCGCATTGCTGACCTGGAACAGCTGGTCGCGACGCTGGTCGCGCGACAAGGCTCCAAACGAGTTCGAAAGTCATGAGCCACGCCGGACACAGCAGTGCGTGTAACGCAGTGCGCCGCACCGGACGAAGGAACCGTGAACAGCCGACCACCAACAGCGATAGGGTATTCCAGTACCCGGATTCGGTAGTCGACAGCGACAGCCACGGCGTGCATCCGCAGACACGGGTATCTAATTACCCATGCTCTAACATCACGAGCTTAGCCCGCGATGAAGGCGGCACGATGATCGCAAGGTCTGAGAGCATGAGCACTCACCTTCAGCTCGTCCGCGACGACCACCAGACGCCCGCGGCGCCCGCGCAAGCGGCCGACGATCCCGCCCTGCGCCCAACCTCGTTCGACGACTACATCGGCCAGCCCGAGGTGATCGCAAACCTCCGCGAGTCGGTCAGCGCCGTCAAGCGCGGCGGCTGGCAGCTCAACCACATGCTGTTCGCCGGTCCAGCGGGTCTCGGAAAAACCTCGCTTGCGGCCGTCGTCGCCGCCGAGCTTGGCGGCAAGTTCCGCGCGACCGCGGCACCCGCGATCGAGCACAAGGGAGCGCTCGCTGCGCTGCTCACCACGCTGGACGAGGGGGACGTCCTCTTCATCGACGAGATCCACGCGCTGGATCGGAAGATCGCCGAGTGCCTGTACACGGCGATGGAGGACTTCAAGGTCTATCTGCCATCCCTCAAGGGCACTATCAAGGTGGATCTGCCGAAGTTCACCCTGCTCGCCGCGACGACCCACGCGGGCAAGCTGCCCAAGCCCCTGCGCGACCGCTTCGGCTTCATCTGGCAGCTCAAGCCCTACACGCTGCCCGAGATGGCGGCGATCATCACCCGATCAGCCGGCAAGCTCGGCGTCGCGATCGACGAGGAGGGTGCGCTCGCAGTCGCGCGTGCGTCGCGCGGAACGCCGCGAATCGCCAACCGCTTCCTGCACCGGCTCCGCGACACCGCGACGAACGCGGTAGCGGCCGGCGCGCTGGTCGTGTTCGGCGACCGGACGAGCAAGCACGGCGCGATCGACGGTCCGCTCGCGATCGAGACGCTCGCGCAACTCGGTATCGATCACCTCGGTCTCGATCCGCTCGATCGGCGCTACCTCGCGGTCGTCGCCGAGCGGCCGGTCGGCGTCGAGGCCATCTGCGCCGAGCTGGGCGAAGATCGCAGCACGATCGAGGACGCGGTCGAGCCGTACCTCATGCAGGCGGGCCTCATCAAGCGCGGCGGCAAGGGCCGGCTCGCTACGGAAGCCGGGCGCACACACCTCGCGGAGGTGGCGGCGTGAGCGGCGTGAACGGTGATGTCTTCGGCGTCTTCGCTGCACAGGCGCTCGACACCGCCGTCATGGCGTACGCGCGGGGGAGCGTCGCTCCGAAGGAAGACGTGCCGCCGATCGGATCAGATGCCGTAGCTGCACTCGACCGTGCGCTCGTCTCCACCGAGGAGGGCAAATCGATCGGATCTAACGCTAGAGGCGAGGCTTTGCGAGATCTTCAGATCGCCGCAGTAGCGTTCACCATGCAGATGGCACGGCTGGCGGCGATGTCCAACATTCACCGCCAACATGAGCGTTTCGACCAGCTCGAAGAGAAGCTTGTCGAGATGCTCCAGCGGCAAGGACCCATCTCGCACATCAGCCGCGTTCACGACGACATCGAGACGGCCAGAAAGCTTGCCGACAGCGCTCTCGCCTACGCGCAACAGATCATCATCGCCGAGCACAGCAACGCACCAATAGGCTCAGAGCCTGTGGCGCTCAGGCTGAGCAACCTCCACGTCGCTGCCGTCATGTTTACCATGCAAATGGCGATTTCCAAAGCTCACGCCGAGCCCAACAGCTTGCGATACCTCAAGAAGAAGCTCATCGCACAGTTCGAGCACCAAGGAACCCTATGACGACGAAGCTCGACAAGACCAACGCCCTCGCGATGCCCGAAGGTCTCGACGACGCTGGCCGTCGCGCGCACGAGATCATCGTCACCTACCTCCGGCGGCACGATCTGACCGACACCGGCGGCTGCAAGGCGTTCTACTCGCCGGTCGAGTGGAAGGCCCGCGAGGAGAAGCACGGCGCTGAGTCTCACCTGGTCGTCGTCTACGACGGTGGCGCGCTGCGCCCGGTATTCAGCATGGACGCCGCGCACGACCTCGACTGCGGCCACTACCAGCAGACCGGCAAGAGGCGCGAGCCGTACGCGTTGTACGAGGGCATGCAGGAGAAGCTCCGCGAGGCGGGTCTCTACTTCGAAGAGTGCACCGGCTACTACGCCGCGGTGTACAGCACAGGGAGCACGTAAGCATGGCCGCTAGAGACGCAGACAGTATCGAGGATCTCTTCAACAACGCTGCTCAAGTCCTCATCTCGGCGACGGCACAAGGGCGATACGAACACTGGGAGGACGCGATCAACGCTCCGTCGGTCAAGCCGCTACCGCCGACGACGCACGCTGAAGCCGTGCCTCCCATCTTGCTTCGCGGACCCTTCAAGGAAGACCCGAATCTCTTCGCGGTGGCCTTCTACGTGGGTATCGGCTTCATCGCGGTGCACGCGGTCGATGCCGCATACTGCACCTACGAGACGAGCGTGATCGATGGTGATGGTGTCAGGGAGCGCGACGCCTTCCTGACGGCCGCCCGCGACCTCTTCTTCCACGACGTCAAGTTCAAGTCGGAGGTCAGCGCCTGATGCCCAGGAAGATCAAGCCTGCAAAGAAGCGCGACAGCCCGAAGCTCGTGGAGGGCGCGCGCGACTTCGTGCTCGACGCGTACGATACCGTCGCTGGCATCCTCACCGTCAAGGAGCGCCTCGACCTGATCGAGACACTGCGCGAGGACCTCGACCTGCGTCAGAGTGACGCCAAATACGAGGCCGAGGCTCGGCGTCGCAAGCGGAGCGCCTCGTGAGCAAGAAGGACGCTCTCGGACGACCGCTCGTCGCTTACTCGTACCGTTGCGCTGACGGAGCCATCACCACGACGGTTGTGGACTGGCTAGAGGCGCTGCGGCGCGCTGGCACGGACGGCGACAAGCTGAAAGCGGAGGACGCCAAGGAAGCTGAACTGCGCCGCGAGAAGGTCCGAGGCGATCGATGAGCCTTATCGCGAAGTCCCACGAGCTGCTCGTCCTCGCGAAGCGCGGCATCCGTACGGGTCTCATCGGGCACTACGGCCTGTTCGACGAGACCCCCACGCTCGAGGCTGCGATCGCAGCCGCGCGGGGCAAGCTCGCAGACGGTCACGCGCTCGCGTTCGTCGCGATCCGCATCGAGGCGGCGCTCATCGGCGGCATCGGCGACGGCATCGAGTGCGAGCTGGCACGCTTCGAGGTGTATCCCGATCGCGTCGTGCTCGTCCCTGGCGGTCAGGGCGGTTTGACCGACGAGCAGAAGGCGAAGGTGCACGCGCTGCCGAAGAGAGGCCTACTGTGAACGGCACCACATTCAAGATCGAGCAGCTACTCGAATCAGCTACTAAGCTTGGGTTTACCAAGCATGACTTCGCCGACCTCGCTCTCGTCGCGGCGCAACGATCCGGCGCTGCCGTAACAGCGCAGCGCAGCGTCGCACGCTCTCTTGGGATCCGCCTGTCCGCGCCGCACGACCAGGGAACCAAGCGCTATCACCTGCAAGCGCTTGCGCGAATTTGTCAGAAGCTTGGCGGGCAACTCATGCTCGTCCCTCGGCAGACGCTCAGCGACATGTTCAACCGCGACTGGCCCGAGGACAAGCGTATCGACCTAGCGCGGATGGAGCGCCGGGGCGGCTACAGCCCGGCCGTAGGCGACGACATGGATCACGGCCAGAACTGGCGAGACAAGATCATCTACGCCGCGCGCGGACGCGAGTCGATCGGCTCAATCATCCACGAGATGGGCCACGTATTCGCGGACCTCCACCCGCCAGACAGTTCCAAATGCTGCGAATGGAAATGGTTCGGCTGGGAGATGGCTGTCGCCCGTCGGATCAGCGCCTGGGAAACCTGGTCGAAATACAACGACTGTTACGGCGTTGGCGGGCCTTTCTCGTGGGGAGACCTCAGCGCGAAGGAACGACAAGCTCTCATCGACGAACGCATCCAGCACGCCAAGAAAATTGGTGTCCTCAGCGCGACCGGAATCCCGAGGAGCCTCCGATGAGGCAACCGCGCGTTCGCAGGCTGCCCGATCGCAAGGTCTTGCCGAGACTTCGTGACGACGCGGACCAAAACACGGCGGGGCAGACCACGCAGTGACGACGAAGGCCGAACACCTGCGTATGCTCGCGCGTGTCTGTCAACAATGGGGCGGTCGCCTAGTGATCCTCTCGGAAGACAGGTTCTACGACCTGTTCGATGCCGATCAGGGCTCTCACGAAGAGCTGAGCGAAGCCCCGTTCGGGTACGGGCACGGGCTGCACTGGCGGAAGAAGATCGTCTACGCCTTGCGCGGTCACGAGCGCGTCGGCGTGATCATCCACGAGATGGGTCACGTGTTCGCCGCGCAGCATCATCCCGAGTGCTTCTGCCGCGCCTGCCACGAGTGGAACTGGTTCGGCTGGGAGATCGCACTGGCACGCCAGATCGGCGCGGTGCGAGCGTGGTCTCGGCACAATGCCAACTACAGCACGGGCAACGGAAATCACTGGGCTGGTCTCTCCCCGGTCGAGCGGCGAGCCGTCGTCGCCAAGCGCCTGAGGCGCGCCAGGAAGATCGGCGTCGTCGACGCAGGCGGTACTCCGAGGAGCGTGCGCTGATGCCGCACGACCAGTGTCCCCCGTCGCGTCGCGGCCACTCGTGGCTCGAGCTGACCGCTGCCGACCTTCCACGCCGAACGGTCGCGGAGCTTCTCGTTCCGGCGCTTCGCCTCTGCAAGCGGTGTGGTGCCCTCGGACGCGTAAGCAAGCAGGGCGTGATCCACGTCATGGAGGCGCCGTGAGCGAAATCGCCTGGCAATCTGCCGTGGCTGACATCCGTGTTCAGCTCGATCGCGATCCGTACTACGTGCACGAGGCACGCCAGGCGTGCACGGCCGCGATTAACAACGCAAAGCACGCGGCAAGGAGGCAGGCGTGAGGACGAAGAAGGCCGGCAGGTCCTCCGTCAGCAAGAGGCTGCTGTCCGACTTGCAGTGGTGCGCCCGGGAAGGCAGCGAATACCAGCTGTCGGTGCGCGACTGCAAGGCTCTGGTCACAGCCCTCAGCCGCCCAAAGCACTCTGCAAGGAAGTCTCACGACGTCCCGCGCTGCGCGCGCTCGGTCCGCTCGTCGACCGCTACCTGGAGATCGTGAGTCCGCCGCGCCTGTGTCAGGTCACGCACGACCACTGGGAAGGTCCGATGATCTGCGGCAACACGCTGCCGTGCCCTCGACACGGAGGCAGATAGAGTGCGGCGGAAGAAAAGCCACAACGCCAAGCGGCCGATCGTCGTGGACGGCGTCACCTACACCTGGCGGTACGTGAACCACTGGGTCGAGGTTCGCCACGATCGCGCGGTGGTGCTCAGGAAGCCCGTCACGGAGGTCCTCAGCGTCACGTGGGACGACCTGGAGCGCGGCGAGCGCAAGGGCTACGGGTTCCCTCTCACGCCGCGAAGGGTCGCCGAGCTGATCCGAGAGGCACGCGCCTGATGCTGAACGTCATTGCGGCGATCAAGCGCATCGCCGATCG